>Ga0209634_1000465_pt1 | contig 31665 bp, 28 predicted proteins | sample LinPmetageLP40_FD_184043 | JGI IMG/M metagenome (GOLD analysis project Ga0209634, IMG submission 184043) | Marine viral communities from the Pacific Ocean - LP-40 (SPAdes) (version 2) | ecosystem: Environmental > Aquatic > Marine > Oceanic | place: Pacific Ocean | collected 2010-08-26 | reverse complement strand
CCCCTGGGCCCGCTGATCCGTGCAATGGGGGGGTATTTCGTGAGGCGGCGCAATCTGAATCCGCTCTATCGTCGCGTTCTGGCGCGGTATGTCCAGCTCGCCACGGCCAACGGTGTGACGCAGGCGGTTTTCCCGGAAGGTCGATTGTCGCGGGACGGGGCGTTGCAGGCGCCGAAACTGGGCATTCTCAGCTACATCCTTGCGGATCATGATCCGCAAGATACGCGGGATGTCGTCTTCGTTCCGGTTGCGGTGAACTACGAACGTGTTCTGGAAGACCGCGTCCTGATTGTGGCCGGAGGCGAGACGGCGCACAGTTTCCGCCTGCGTTGGTGGATGGTGGCGCGTTACCTGTGGCGGCATCTGCAGTTGCGCCTGACGGGGCGTTTCACGCGGTTCGGCTATGCTGCCGTCGTCTTCGGGCGGCCGCTCTCGTTGCACCGCTTTCTTTGGCAGGGCCACGCCGATCCGGCTGCGGCCCTGGGCAATGCGCTGATTGACCGGATCGGGGAAGTTTTGCCGGTGCTTCCGATGGCCTTGGTCTGCGAGGCATTGAACAAAGGGGCCCGCGATGTTGCCGTGGTGGCCGCGCATCTGGAGACGCGGGCCGAAGACTGGCGCGAAGAAGGCCGCGCCGTCTACTATGCCCAACGCGAGGCCCGCGATACGGCAATGGTGGCGCTGCGAATGCTCGGGGTTAGAAAGGCGTTGCGACTCGATGGGGATCGGATTGTCGTCGCCGAGGACTGGCTGTCGGTGATTGCCTACTATGCGAATACTTTGCCGACGCAGAAATCTTATGAGACATAAAATTACGTGTATTAACTTTTCGGGGTTGGAAAGTTACGCGCACCTTGTTATTTTCACTGCAATGCAGCGCGAAGAATTCCGCGCCGCGGCATGATGGAGATGACCGAAATGGCTCTGGATACACACCCAGCACCGCCGACCTATGACGCGGTGGCCAAGGATCTTTACGAAATGGGCGAGATGCCCCCGATGGGCCATGTGCCAAGGCAGATGTATGCTTGGGCCATTCGCAAGGAACGTCACGGCGAACCCGACACGGCGATGCAACAGGAAATCGTGGACGTTCCCGCCTTGGACAGCCACGATGTGCTGGTCCTCGTGATGGCTGCGGGCGTGAATTACAACGGTGTCTGGGCCGCGCTCGGTGTCCCGATCAGTCCGTTTGATGGCCACAAGGCCCCGTATCATATCGCCGGGTCCGACGCATCGGGCATCGTCTGGGCGGTCGGTGACAAGGTGAAACGCTGGAAGGTCGGGGACGAGGTCGTCGTTCACTGCAATCAGGACGACGGCGACGACGAGGAATGCAACGGCGGTGACCCGATGTTCTCGACCTCGCAGCGGATCTGGGGATACGAGACGCCGGACGGCAGCTTCAGCCAGTTCACCCGCGTCCAGTCTCAACAGCTCATGCCCCGCCCCAAACACCTGACGTGGGAGGAATCGGCCTGTTACACCCTGACGCTGGCCACCGCGTACCGGATGCTGTTCGGGCACGAACCGCATGACCTGAAGCCCGGCCAGAACGTTCTGGTCTGGGGCGCGTCGGGCGGGCTTGGCAGCTATGCCATTCAGCTGATCAATACCGCTGGGGCCAATGCCATCGGTGTCATCAGCGACGAGGGCAAGCGTGATTTCGTCATGGGACTGGGTGCCAAGGGCGTGCTGAACCGTAACGATTTCAATTGCTGGGGCCAGATGCCCACTGTCAATACGCCCGAATACAACACCTGGTTCACCGAGGCGCGAAAGTTCGGTAAGGCGATCTGGGACATCACCGGCAAGGGCAACAACGTCGATATGGTGTTCGAACATCCCGGTGAGGCGACGTTCCCGGTATCGACGTTCGTCTGCAAGAAAGGCGGAATGGTCGTGATCTGCGCCGGGACGACCGGATATAACCTGACGTTCGATGTCCGTTACATGTGGATGCACCAGAAGCGGTTACAGGGCAGCCATTTCGCACACCTGAAACAGGCGGCGGCGGCCAACAAGCTGATGGTGGAGCGTCGGCTGGACCCTTGCATGTCCGAATGTTTCGAATGGTCGGATTTGCCCGAGGCTCACATGAAAATGCGGCGCAACGAACATAAGCCCGGCAACATGGCGGTGCTGGTTCAGGCTCCGGTGACAGGTTTGCGAACCCTGGAAGACGTGATCGAGGCAGGCCCGTCCACCTGACCGAACCGATTCTGTCGGATACTATCAGGATAGGGTTCAAAACATTCTCGTTTTGTTCCGGCGCGCTTGCAGGGTCAGAGTGTTGCACTCCGGCACCCCACCAGATCGGGGGAGGAGGAATCCGCGAATATCCCCACGTCATCTGTCCCGACTAAGCTGTGGTTAATCATTCATTAACCTCCGTGAAAGGAATGTCGGATGTCGAAGGAATGGATCATCGACGTATTGGGCGATCTTCGCGGTTTCGCTCGGGCCAATGCCATGCCTGTTCTGGCCGATCAGCTGGAGGAGGCGCTCGTCGTGGCCGCCCTCGAAATCGCTCCGTCGCCCGGAACGCAGGCGGGGCCGGATGGCGCGGAAACTGGACGACATGCTGGAGCGGTTGGGTAAAACCACCAGTCTTTGCGATCTTCAAAAAACCGTTTTCGACCTGCGCGACGCCTATGAGGTCGAACATCTCGTCTACCATTCGGTAAAATCCAGCGGTGCGCAGTGGGCCGCACTGACCTATGCGCCCGAATGGGTCGATACCTATGTCGCCGAGAATTTTCAGACCATAGACCCCGTTGTCCTGTCCTGCTTTCGCGGGTTCAGGCCGATCGACTGGAAGACTCTCGACTGGTCGGGTCGCCCCGCCCGGACGCTTCTGGGCGAAGGGTTGGCGAACGGCCTTGGAAATCAGGGGGTCAGTCTGCCCATACGTGGGCCGTCGGGGCAGTTCGCGCTGTTTACCGTCAATCACAAGGCCGGGGATGACAGTTGGGGGCGGTTCATCCGCCAGAACATGCACGATCTGTTGCTGGCCGCACATTACATCAACGAACGCGCGCTGGCGCTGGAGGGCGAGGGTCATGCCCCCCATCAGTCGCTGTCGCCGCGCGAAACCGATGCGTTGACCCTTCTGGCCGCCGGGCGATCGCGCGCACAGGCGGCGGAGCGCCTGAAGATCAGCGAGCATACCTTGCGGGTCTATATCGAAAGCGCCCGGTTCAAACTGGGCGCGTTCAATACCACGCATGCTGTCGCCAGTGCCCTGTCGCGCGGCCTGATCGGCCTGTGACCCGTGATACCGTACGCGGGGCCGTTCCGTATTTTCCGAGCTGCCGACCGCTTACAGTCTTTTAACCTGCTCGGGCTGAATCCCTTCCGTCATCAACGACCGGAAGGACCGCACGATGATCCGTTATCTCTTTGGCTCGCAACTGGACGAGCACTGCGATCTGTCATCCGCGATGTTCCGCGACAGGACAGCCCAGTTTCGCGATCGAATGGGTTGGGACGTCATTGTCGACCCGCTGGGCTGGGAAACGGATGAATTCGACGCCCTCGATCCGCTGTATGTCATCGCCGAAGACGCCACGGGTGGCCATGCCGGGTCGCTGCGGTTTCTGCCGACAACAGGTCCGACGATGCTGCGCGACGTATTTCCGCATCTGACCGGCGGGCGGGCGATCCGCGACCGGCTGATCTGGGAATGCACCCGCTTCTGCTTGTCGCCCAGCTCTGATGGCACCGTGGCGCGACGGCTCTTGCTGGCGGCGAGCGAACTGGGGCTGGGCATGGGGCTGTCCCATGCCGTCGGCGTTTTCGACTTTCCGATGGTGCGCATCTATCGGCGCCTAGGCTGGCCGCCCGAAGTCTTGAGAAGTGCCGATGGCATCTCCGCCGGGATATGGACGTTCTCGGATCAGACGCACGACCTGCTTTGCGGGGCGACCGGCACTTCCGCGCGGGCCTCGCGCGATTGGTACGAGGCGCAACTGGGCGACGTCGTGCCCCTTCCCGTCCGCGCCTGAGGCTATAGAAGGGGGCGATGAGCGATCCTGCCCCCCAACTCTCCAGCGATCAGGCCGAAGCCTGGGACCGCATTGCCGACATACTGTCCGACAGCGGCATTTCCCTGGCCGACGGCTGGGCATCGGAGCGGCCCGATGAAGACAGCCGCGTTTTGGCGGTGACGGGTCGGGCCGGGTCGGGCAAGACGCTGCTGCTTGCCGAATTGGTCAAGTCGATGCGCGAAGCGGGTCTTGATCTGGTGTCGGGTGACTATGAACGCAAGCGCAAGGATAAGCGCACGCTGGCGGTGTTGGCCCCCACCAACAAGGCGGCGTCAGTCCTGCGCACGCGGGGTGTGCCCGCCACGACGATCCATCGCATCCTCTATACCCCGGTCTATGACCCGCAATACGAGCGGATCGCCGAGTGGCTGGCGGGCGACGCCGACCGGCCCGAGGTCGAGGGAATCAGCGACGAAATGCTCGACCGCGCCAAACGGGTCTATGACGAGACGTCATCGGTGCCCGGTGCTCTGGCCTCCGCCGGGTTGCGCGGGTCGGATTTCATAACCGGCTGGAAACGTCGCGAAGCCCCGCTGGACATCGGATTTGTCGACGAATCCTCGATGCTGGACGACAAGCAATACGAAGATCTGAAAGAGATATTCCCGACCCTCGTGCTGTTCGGCGACCCGGCGCAGCTGGCCCCGGTGAACCAGTCCGGGCGGATGGTCTTCGACCGCTTTTCAGGCACCGATCATCTGCATCTGGAGCGGGTGCATCGACAAGAGGCCGACAACCCGATCCTCGACCTGGCACACGCGCTGGGCGACCCGGCTCTCGATTTCCACAGCTTCGAGCAGATGATAGAAGCGGCGGCGGCCAGGGATGATCGCGTCGTCGTCGCAGGCCGGGTCGACAGTGATCTGATGGCGCGGTCGCCTGTTCTGGTCTGGCGTAATGCAACCCGCATCCGCCTGATCCGCGCCTTCCGGCAGGCGCACGGGGCCGACGATACCCACTTGCTGCCGGGTGAGCCGTTGATCTGCGACGGTTTGGAACTGCCCCTGAAACATCGCAAGCGCCGGATCGACCTTGAAGCGCGGGGCCTGATCAAGGGGGCGCAGGTCGTCTACCTGGGGCCGGGTCGCAAGCCGGGGTTTTCCAAACTGCACGTTGTCGGCGCGCCCGACCCGGAAATTTCGGTCAGCAGTATCGTCAAGATCGAACACCCCGACGAAGAAGAGCCTTTCCTGCCCTTTGCCGCTCGCATGGGAGCGGCGTTTCTGCACGGGGCGGCCGTCACGACCCACAAGGCGCAGGGGTCCCAGTGGGACAGCGTTCAGGTTTTCGCGCCCGATCTTTATGCCGCCAGCCGGGCCGGTCGGATGGAGGCGGGGCAGCAGCTCTGGAAACGTCTGGCCTATGTCGCCATCACCCGCGCAGTCACCCGGTTGATCTGGGTGAAACGTTACGCGCTGGCGATGCCCAGGGTGCCGCTGGATACATCGGACCTGCGGGTGGAGCCTGTGGCCCTGACCCTGGAACGGCAAAGCGACGACGCCTGAAAAGCATCCTCATCACCAGTGCATCATCGGGCATCGGGGCGGCCACGACGAAACTCTTTCTGGCCGTCCTGCACATGGCGTCGGTGCCCGAAGAAACGAACGTGCTGACCATGACGATCGTGGCGAGCGCGACGCCCTATGGGGCCGGGCGCGGCTGACGTGTGCTAGTTCTTGAACAGGCGGAAGACCGCGCTGGCTCCCCAGCCGGCGACGATGGCGATGAACAGCGACAGAAGCCCGTAGAGGATCGGTTCGTCATTGGCGAGCGCATAGATCCAGCGTTCCAGCCCGACCTTCTGGACGTAGATCGACGTCGCATAGCTGTCCACGACCTCACCGTTGCGGGTCAGAAAGATGCGGGTGTTGTAATTGCCCTCGGTCAGATCCGCAGGCAGTGCGATATCCGCGGAAAAGAGCGTCGAGTCCCGGACCTGCACCGATTCTTCGGCGGTTCCATAGGTGCCCGCCGCCGTGTTGACACGGATCAGCGCCTCGAGGAATTCCGGGTCGTTATCCGTCATCGTGGTCATGTCCGGCGCGGTCAGGGCGCTGGCCGTGGTGATGCGCCAGCGGTCATCTTCCGCGGGGGTCAGCGCACGGGACAGCGGAATCGACGACGACACGGAATAGAAGCTCGGTGCACCATTCACTTCGCGCGAGTCTGTGTTGACCCAGATGCCGAACCGCCGCGCCTTGCGTCGGACCGTGATGTCCTCGCGCGGGCCGGTTACGGTAATGATGACGGCCATGTCGGTCCCGACCGGCTGTGGCGCATTGCGCTTGATGGCGCCGAACACGAGAATTTCGGAGCCGTCGAAGTTGGTCGATATCGAAATGCGATCCTGACTCAGGTCAGCCACGATTTCTTCGGCGCGAAGCGGAAGGCCCGCGACCAGCAGGATCAGCAGAAGGCGGATCATTCCTGACCTCCGAAACCGACCGAATACAGTTCGGCCGGCTCGATCAGAAGGTCCAGCGCCAGCTTTCCGGAGACCACCAGCACCAGGATCGCCAGCAGGATGCGAAGCTGCTCGGCTTTCATTTTGACGCCGATTCGCGTTCCGATCTGTGCACCCACGACGCCGCCCAGCAGCAGCAGGACGGCCAGCACCATATCGACGGTATAGTTGGTCGTGGCATGCAGCATCGTCGCAAAAGCGGTGACGAAAATGATCTGGAACAACGATGTGCCGACGACGACCTTGGTCGGCATTCCCAGCAGATAGATCATCGCGGGCACCATGATGAACCCTCCGCCGACGCCCATGATCGCGGCCAGAACACCGACCAGCAAGCCGACGATAACCGGGGGGATCACGCTGATATAAAGGCCGGACGTGCGAAACTTCATCTTGAACGGAAGTGCGTGAATCCAGCTTCGCTGACGGCGCACCGTTCTGGGCGCAGGGCCTGCGCTGCGGGCCCTGCGGATGGAGTTCAGGGACTCGAGGAACATCAGCCCGCCGATCACACCCAGAAAGAGCACGTAGGACAGCTTGACCAGCAGATCGACCTGCCCGAGTTCGCGCAGTATGGCGAAGACCTGAACGCCGACCGCGGCCCCGATCAGACCCCCGACGAGCAGGACCAGCCCCATTCGGAAATCCACCGTCTTCCGCTTGAAATGCGCCAGAACGCCGGAAAAGGACGAGGCGACAATCTGGTTCGCCTCGGTCGCGACGGCGACGGCGGGGGGGATGCCGATCATGAAAAGGAGTGGCGTCATCAGAAAACCGCCACCCACGCCGAACATGCCGGACAAGATGCCTACCAGTCCACCCAATCCTAAAAGAAGGAAGGCATTGACCGAAACTTCGGCAATCGGAAGATATATCTGCAAGGGGCACCTCATGCGGTGGATATCACCCCTAAACAAGATTGGGGGCAGGCGGTCAAACCCCCTGCCGGATTGAAAACCCCGAGACGGCGTAAACTTCCCCTTCTGGACCTAAGCCAAAGGTGTGACTGGCCACATTGTCCAGCTAGTCCGGTTCACTCAGAAACCGATGAAGCACCCGCTCCAGCTTGGCCGCTCCGATAGGGGCCATGGCCTTGGTGTGGTCGTGGCTGATCGCTTCGTCGCTCAGTCCCGCCGCCATGTTGGTGATGGTCGAGATCGCAGCTGCCTTCATCCCCAGGAACCGGGCCAGTATGATTTCCGGCACCGTGGACATGCCCACAGCATCGGCACCCAGTACGCGGATCGCGCGAATTTCGGCGGGCGTCTCGAAAGACGGGCCGGAATACCAGGCATAGACTCCTTCGTGCATCTCGACCGCTTCGGCCTGTGCCGCATTGCGCAGCGCGGCGCGCAAGGCAGGATCGTGGGCATCGCCCATCGGGACAAACCTGCGATCGGTCGGCTCTCCGATCAGGGGGTTCAGTCCCGAAAAATTGATGTGGTCCGACAGAAGCATCAGAGATCCGGTCGGCATGTCCGGGCGCAGGCTGCCGGCGGCGTTGGTGGCGATTACACCTTCGGCCCCCAAAGCGGCCAGGACCTCCAGCGGCAGTCGCATCGCATCGGCACGACCCTGTTCGTAGTAATGCGCCCGCCCGCCAAAGACGGCAACGCGCGTCCCGCCCAGATCACCGATCACCAGCCTGGGATTGTGCCCCGAGACGCCCGCATGCGGGAAACCGGGCAGGTCGGCATAGTCGATGGCGACGCCCTCGACCTGCTCCGCCAGATGACCCAGGCCGGACCCGAGGATCAGACCCAGACGCGGTGCCTCGGCCCCGGCCCGGTCGCGGATCAGGGTGGTCAGGGTTTCAGCGTTCCTTGACATAGGGCTCCCCCCCGGCGCGCGGCGGAATGGCCCGACCGACGAACCCGGCCAGGATCACGACGGTAAGAATATAGGGCAGGGCCTGCATGAACTGCGTCGGGATCGGGATGCCGAACAGGTCCAGCGACTGGAACCGGTTGCCCAGGGCCTCCAGCAGGCCGAACAGCAGCGTCGCCCCCAAAGCATACCAGGGCCGCCACTTGGCAAAGATCAGTGCGGCCAGCGCGATGAACCCGCGTCCGGCCGACATCTCCTTGACGAAGCCAGCCGAAAGGGCGGTCGCCAGATAGGCGCCGGCGATGCCGGTGAGCACACCGCAGATCATCACCGCGGCATATCGCAAGCCCACGACGCTGACGCCCGCAGTATCCACCGCTGCAGGATTTTCGCCAACCGCGCGCAGGCGCAGGCCGAACCGGGTGCGGAACAATACCCACCAAGTGATCGGGACAAGGGCCAGCGCGACATAGACGAGGATCGAATGGCCCGACAGAAAGTCCGCGTAGATCGGTCCCAGATAGGGGACATCGCGAACCGCATTGGCAAAGGGCAGGGTGATTTCCTGGAACCGTGCCGCGCCTTCCAGTTGCGGAGTCCGTCCGCCCAGCGAGAACCATGCTTCACCGATCACGACGGTCAGGCCGGACGCCAGAAAGTTGATCGCCACGCCCGAAATCAGTTGGTTGCCGCGGAAAGTTATGGACGCAACACCGTGGATCGCCGCCAGTACCAATGACGCGCCGATACCCGCCATCAGACCGATCCAGACGCTGCCGGTATAACTGGCGACCGCCGCCGAAAAGAACGCCGAGGCCAGCATCTTGCCTTCCAACCCGATGTCGAAAATTCCTGCCCGCTCACTGAACAGGCCTGCCAGACAGGCCAGAAGAAGCGGTGTCGCAAGACGCAGCGAGGAGTCGAGCAGTTGAATGACGCCGAGGAAGTCCATGTCAGCTCCTGTCGGTGGCGAGGCGGAAGGCCGCAGATGGTTGGTGCATGCCTGGATGCGGCAGCAAACCGGAAAGGACGTGCAAAGGGCCGCTCACGGCTCCACCTTTGCATCGTCGGGGTGGCCGCCGGGTGTCATCGGGGTGGTCGGCAGTGGGGCCGAGGGTTGGCGACGGCGCGACAGGAACATCCGTTCGACCGGCGATCGCACCATGTTATCCAGCGCGCCGGTAAACAGGATCACGAGCGCCTGAATCACCAGGATCATTTCGCGGGTCATGCCGTTCATCTCGAACGTCAGTTCGGCTCCTCCCTGATACAACGCCCCGAACAGCAGCGCCGCGATGAACACGCCCAGTGGATGCGACCGACCCATCAGCGCGACCGCAATGCCGACGAATCCCGCGCCCTGAACCGGGTCCAGCACCAGACGTTCCGCCTCGCCCATGACGGCATTGATCGCCATCAACCCGCTCAGACCGCCCGAAATAAGCATCGCGAGCATGGTGATCCTGACAGGAGAGATACCGGCATAGAGCGCAGCGGGTTCCGAATGGCCGAAAGCGCGGATTTCATAGCCCAGGCGGGTCCGCCAGATCAGGAAATAGACCCCGATGCAGGCCAGAACCGCGACCAGAAAGCTGACATTCAGCGGCGTTGACCTGGAAAAGCCGACCCACGGCAGAATATCAGCCGCATTGGGCAGGCGCGCGCCTTCGATGAAACGCGCGGTTTCGGGCGAGGCGCTGCCCGGCACTTTCAGCACATTGGCCAGCAGATAGACCATCAGCGCGGCGGCAATGTAGTTGAACATGATCGTCGTAATGACGATGTGGCTGCCCCGCCGGACCTGAAGATAGGCTGGTACGGCAGCCCAGAGCGCGCCGAAGACCATTCCCCCGATCACGGCGACGGGCAGGGCCAGTGCCCAGTGCGGCCAGTCGATGGAGAGCGCGACCAGGGCCACGCCCAGCCCGCCCAATGCCGCCTGACCTTCGCCGCCGATATTGAACAGACGCGCGTGGAACGCGACCGCGACGCTCAGGCCGGTAAAAATGAAATTGGTGGCATAGAACAGCGTGTAGCCCCAGCCATAGGCCGATCCGACCGACCCGCTCACGAGGATATACAATGCCTCGAACGGGTTCTTGCCGATCAGCGCCACGACAAGCCCCGAAACGAACAGTGCCAGAGCCAGATTTATAAGTGGGATCAGGACGATGTCGGCCCATTTCGGCATGGCGTCGTTCATGCCGCATCCTCCGTGATGCCCGCCATCAACAGTCCCAGCTCGCCCTGATTGGTCTCGGACGGCAGACGTTCTCCCATGATCCGGCCGTCGAACATGACGGCAATGCGGTCGGACAGAGCCATGATCTCGTCCAGCTCAACACTGACCAGAAGGATCGCCTTGCCCTGGTCACGCAGGGCGACGATCTGCTGGTGAATGAATTCGATCGCGCCGATATCGACGCCGCGTGTCGGTTGTCCGATCAGCAGAAGGTCGGGGTTTCGCTCGATTTCGCGGGCCAGCACGATCTTCTGTTGATTGCCGCCCGAGAAGTTCTTGGCGGCAAGATTCGGGTCCGGCGGGCGGACGTCGAACCGCTCCATCTTGTCGACACAGTCGGCCTTGAGCGCCGAATTATCCATCAGCAGGCCCGAGTTGAATTTCGGGTCATCATGATACCCGAAGCCGATATTTTCCCACGCCCGGTAATCCATGATCAGACCTTCGCGCTGCCGATCTTCGGGCACATGGGCGATGCCACGCGCGCGACGGGTGCGCGCGACGGACGCGGACCCGGTGATGTCGATCTGCTGGCCGTTCACACGGATCACGCCGGTGCCTTTGGCATAGCCGCCCAGAATCTCCAGCAATTCCGACTGGCCGTTGCCGGACACGCCCGCGATGCCCAGCACTTCGCCCGCCCGGATGGTCAGGTCGATGCCGCGCAGACGCTCGACGTTTCGGTCGTCGACCACCCGCAGGTTCTCGACCTCCAGCACGACATCACCGGGTGTGGCAGGCATCTTGTCCACCCGCAGCAAGACCTTGCGGCCGACCATCAGCTCGGCCAGCTGTTCGGGCGAGGTCTCGGCGGTCTTGACGGTCGCGGTCATCTCGCCGCGCCGCATCACGGACACGGTGTCGGTGATCTCCATGATCTCGCGCAGTTTGTGGGTGATCAGGATGATCGTTTTCCCCTCGTCGCGCAGACCTTTCAGAATACGGAACAGGTGGTCGGCTTCGGCAGGGGTCAGCACACCCGTCGGCTCATCCAGGATCAGAATATCGGCTTCGCGATACAGCGCCTTCAAGATCTCGACGCGCTGCTGCTGACCGACGCCCAGGTCCTCGATGATGGCGTCTGGGTCGACGTCCATCTCGTAATCGTCTGCCAGCTTCTTCAGCAGCTTGCGGGCCTTCGCCAGCGACGGCTTCAGCAGCCTGCCGTCTTCGGCGCCCAGAATGACATTCTCCAGAACGGTGAAGTTCTCGACCAGTTTGAAATGCTGGAACACCATGCCGATGCCAGCGTCGATGGCGGCCTGACTATCGGGAATTTCGGTTTTCTTGCCGCCGATGAACACCTCACCCGAGTCGGCCCTGTAAAACCCGTAAAGGATCGACATGAGCGTTGACTTGCCCGCGCCATTCTCGCCGATGATGCCATGAATGGTTCCGCGTTTGACCTGGATCGAGATGTCCTTGTTCGCCTGCACTGGCCCGAACGCCTTGGAAATGCCGCGCAACTCGATCGCAAGTGTCTCGTCCATGCCCATCCCCCGGCCGGTCGTGATACGGGAACGAGGCCCCGAAGGGCCCCGTCCGGTCTTGTCGGTGTCGCTGCCTCAGTAGGCCGGGCAGCTGCCGTCCGTGGTGAAGTCATGGACTTCGATTTCGCCTGCGATGATCTTGGCCTTGGCCTCTTCGACGGCGGCGACCATTTCCGGGGTGACCAGATCCGCGTTGTTGTCGTCCATCGCGAAGCCAACGCCGTTGTTATCGAGTCCCATGACCGAAATGCCGGTCTCCAACTCACCCGCGGCGCCCTTGGTGAAGGCGTCATAGACGGCGTTGTCCACGCGCTTGACCATCGACGTCAGAACCTGGCCTGGATGCAAGTAGTTCTGGTTGCTGTCGACACCGATCGACAGGATGCCGGCATCGGCGGCGGCCTGAAGCACACCGATCCCGGTGCCACCGGCGGCGGCGAACACCACGTCGGAACCCTGGCTGATCTGGCTGCGGGTCAGCTCGGCACCCTTGACCGGGTCATTCCATGCGGTGGGTGTCGTGCCGGTCATATTGACGATGACATTGGCATCCGGGTTGGCGGCCTTGACGCCTTGGGCATAGCCGCAGGCGAACTTGGAAATCAGGGGGACGTCCATGCCACCGATGAAGGACACGGTGCCCGTCTCGGACGCCATGGCGGCCATCATGCCGACCAGATAGCTGCCCTGATGTTCGGCAAAGACGACCGATTTCACGTTGGGCTGATCGACGACCATATCAACGATCACGAACTCGGTGTCCGGATAGTCGGGCGCGACGACTTCGAGGGTCGAGGCATTGGCGAAGCCCAGAACGACGACGGGGTTCGCACCGCGTTCGGCCATGCGGCGCATGGTTTGTTCGCGCTGGGCCTCGTTGGCCAGTTCGGTCTCGGAGTAGTCGCCCCCGGTCTCTTCGACCCAGCGTTGCGCACCGTTGTAAGCGGATTCATTGAAAGATTTATCGAACTTGCCGCCAAGGTCGATGATCAGGCCGGGCTCGGCGAAGGCCGTTCCGGCCGTCAGGGCTATGGTTGCCACGGCACCCATGAGGGTCTTGTTGATGGTCATTGGTCTCTCCCGTCGAACGGACGTTATTGTTTGCACCCCGAAGGGGCCACGTCACCATTGATGCATGGGATAAGGCCGCAGGGACGGCGGAAGGTCAACCTGAGTCTGGCGGCTATGACCTGTGGTCAAAGGGTCTTGCGCAGCAGACGGGCGTCTGTGCCGTTATAGTAACCGGGCCGCACACCCACCTGCGTCCATCCGGTCGCGGCATAAAGCGCGCGGGCGGGGGCATTGTCGGCGGCGACTTCCAGAAACGCCTGCGTCGCCCCCAGTTTGCGCGCCTCGCGATCGAAACCACTCAACAGGGTGCGGGCGGTGCCCTGACCCCGTTGTGCCAATGCGACCACGATCGTCAGAAGCTCCGCCTCATCGGCCATGACGCGGCCCAGCGCGAAGCCATCGTTCCCGCTCACGATGATCGTGTCGGACCTGTCGAGCATCGCGGTGAAGCTTTCGGCGGACCAGCGCGCCGACCCGTCGAAGGCCTGCGCGTGCAGGGCGGCCATCTTCTTTGGCGTCACGGCAGGATGACCGGCGGCAGGTCGGACGCGGGCGCGGCATCGGCGGGGCGCAGATAGATCGGTGCGGCGCGCGGACGGTCCGGCCCGGCGCGGCAAGCGGCAAGGCGTGCGATCTGCGGGGCAAGGTCGGGTGTAGGGAGGACAGCGCGTCCGGTCGCCGTCGCCACCCTTTCCGCAGCCGGTCCGGTCAGCGGAGCCAACCAATTGGCCGGAAGGCCCGTGGGCGGCATAACGATGACCTCTCCGCGATATGCCAAATGGACAAGGTCGCGCGGCGCGGGCAGGCAGACGACCACGTCGCGCCCGTCGGCATAAGCATCCGGCAGGCTCACCCCCTCACAGGGAATATCCAGCCCCAGCGAAAGGCCACGCCCGGCGGCAACCGAAATCCGCGTTCCGGTGAAATTGCCCGGCCCGGTACCGACACCCAGCGCTGCGAGTTCGGCCCAGTCGACACCTGCCTCGGCCAGAACCTCTTGCAGAAGGACCATAAGGCGTTCCGCCTGACCCTTGCGCATTTCCTCGATCCGATGCGCCAGAACCCTGTCGCCCGACACCAAAGCGGCCGCGCAATGCGCGGCCGAAGTATCGAACCCCAGGGTCAGCCGGTCAACGCTCGCCATGGTCACAGACCAACGGGGCGAACCTCCAGCACTTCGGGAATATAGTGCCGCAGCAGGTTCTCGATCCCCATCTTCAGGGTCATGGTCGACGACGGGCAACCCGCGCAGGCTCCCTTCATCTGCAGATAGACCACCCCCCGCTCGAACCCGTGGAAGGTGATGTCACCCCCATCCTGGGCCACGGCGGGACGGACGCGGGTGTCCAGCAGCTCGGTGATCTGGCCGACGATGGCGCTGTCTTCTTCGGCGTGATTGGCCCCGTGCGCAGCCTCGGCCTCGCCCTCCATGATCGGATCACCCGACTGGAAATGCTCCATGATGGCGCCCAGAATGGAAGGCTTCACATGGTCCCATTCGGTTCCGTCGTCCTTGGTCACGGTGACGAAATCATTGCCGAAGAACACGCCGGTCACACCGCCGATGGCGAAGATGCGACGTGCAAGCGGCGACTTTTCCCCGGCTTCGGCGGTCGGGAAATCGGCAGTGCCCGAGTCCAGCACGGATTGACCCGGCAAGAATTTCAGGGTTGCGGGGTTCGGTGTGGTTTCGGTCTGGATGAACATGAGGGTGCCTCCGGGTTGGACTCTAATGTGAGCCTCCGATCCCCCGATGTCAACGATCTGGAACCGTTCTAAACTGGATCAGTATTTGCGGAGCATCGGGTTCACGGCCGGGCCGTCATGCAATCCCTTCCAGCTGCTCCTTGGACAAGGTGCCGGGCACGATGGTGATCGGCACCGGCAGGCTGCCCGCGGATCGCGCAAGTTGCGTCACCAGGGGGCCGGGGCCCTTGCCTTCCGGTGACGCGCCCAGAACCAGAACGCCAATCTCCGGATCTTCCGTGACCTGTGCCAGAATTTCGGTCACCGGTTCCCCCTCGCGGATCACCAGATGAGGTTCCAGCCCGTGCTTGTCGCGCATCCACTTGGCGAAAACCTCGAAGTGGGCGACGATGCGTTCGCGGGCTTCCTCGCGCATGATGTCGCCGACGCCGATCCAGTGGTTGAATTCGTCCGGCGGGATCACCGAAAGGACCTCGATGCCGCCACCCGTATGTTCTGCCCGTAACGACGCAAACCGCATTGCATTCAGACATTCTCGACTGTCATCCAGGATGACCAGGAACTTGCGCATTCTTCCCCCGAAGGTTTTCCATGTCACCGGAAGCATTGCCCGCCGTCGCGGCCCCTGTCCACCGCCTAACGCGGCGGAAGCCGGGGTGCCCGAACCGGTCGCGCGCCCGGAACAGGCGCTGTTCGCCCGGTATCGTGGCGAACAAACCCATGCAAAAGCAACGCTGCGGCACGCGTCCCCAGAAGGATCGCCAGTTGTATGGCCGTCAGCCACAACAGGATCAGCGTGCCCGCCGCCGCGCGACTTAACCGGATCGTGGCACGGAAAACGCGACCCTTGCCCAGCACGGCGACCGTTCGCGTGGTTTTCGGCCCGACCGCTTCGGCGATACGGGCCAGCCGTGCGGCGTCTTCCGGCCCATCGACCAATCGAACCAGTCGAAGGGTTTCGGCTGTGGTCGTCGCCTCGCGGATGCGCCCCAGATCGGCGGCGGTGGCTGTCAGCCGGTTCAGCTGTGCGATATCGGTCATATCCTCCAGCCGCGCCGACCCGCGAAGATAACCGGGAAACGCCTCCCAGCGGATCGGCACGCGCATGGTGCGCGCCAGTCCGGGCGTCAAACTGCCCATTCGGCGTGCCAGCCGCAGCAGTCCCGTGCCCGCCTTGACCGTAACCGACGATCCGCCCGAGACGACGACGGCCCCGGTTGCTGCCAGACCGATCGCAGCAAGACCCACATCCAGCTCGTCCACGGTCTCGTCTGCGGCCCATGCCATACCGGCGCGACGCAGCGCATTCAGATCGCCCAGCGGCGACATTTCGAACGGGACGGCGCATGAGGCAAGCTGGGTCAGTGTGGGACAGGTCGATACGTCCGCCATACAGGCCGCACAATCGGCGACACGCGCGGCCCAGCCGGATCGTGCGTCGATCATGGTTTCGGCCGAACGGGTATCGACGGGACGGTTCAGATCGGCACTCAGATCCATCAGCATCTGTGCCCGGTCGACGTCTCGGGTCGCAACGGCATCGGCCAGCGCGCCCTCGATCCAATCCGACGTTGCCGCGCGACTGACCTTTCGCTCCAACGCGATGCGCAGGTCGTCTGCCGCCCGATCCACGAAAGGCCGTGCCAGCGGATTTGTCGAAAGCGCCCAGACAGTTGCCGTCACCGTAACGGTCAACGGCAACACACGGAGCAATCGCAGGATCATGCCGCCGAGAGCGCCCAGTCCCAATACATGTCCCGCACCCGACGCGTGACCGGGCCGACCTGATACTGGCGGTCATCGAAGGCCGTGACCGGCGTGACCTTGGTCAGATTCCCCGACAGGAACACTTCATCCGCGTTCCGGATGTCGTCGAAGGTCAGCACGTCTTCATGCACGGTGACCCCGTCGCGGGCCAGATTGGCGATGTGACGTGCGCGGGTGATCCCGGCAAGGAACGTGCCGTTGGCGATGGGGGTGAAAACTTCGCCGTCGCGCACCATGAAGACGTTCGACGTGGCCGATTCCGCCACGTTGCCCAGCGCATCCGCGACCAGCGCGTTGCCGAACCCGGCGCGCTGCGCTTCGGCCAGCATGCGGGCGTTGTTGGGATACAGACACCCCGCTTTGGCATCGCAGACCGCATCCTCCAGCACGGGACGGCGAAAACGCGTCGTGGTCAGGGTCGTGGTCCTGTCGGGCGCGTGCATCGGCACCTCCTCCAGACAGATGGCGAAGCCGGTTTCCTCGCCCGATGGCACCAGCCCCAGCTCGCTTCCGTGGATGCCCCAGTACATCGGACGAATGTAAATCGCGGCATCGGGGGCGAAACCCTCCAGCCCTTCGCGGATCGCCTCGACCATCGCGTCCTGCGTCTGCGTCGGGGTCAGCATCAGCGCCTCGGCGGAGCGGTTCACGCGGGCGCAGTGACGGTCCAGATCGGGGGTCACGCCTTCGAACCTGCGGGCGCCGTCGAAGACCGACGATCCCTGCCACATGCCATGATCGGCGGCCCGCATCACCGGGACGTCGCCGTCATGCCATGTGCCATCGAAATACGTGCGGATCACCTTGCCGAAAGCCATGTCATTCCCCGTCTGTATCGAACCCTTGGTCGAATCGACGATAGGGGTGCGGCATCACCGCGTCCAGCGACCCTTGCGCAGATGCAAAGCTTGCCGACATGAAGGACCAATGACAGCATTCCGACCTGCCTCCGATGGCCCGCCGCATCCTGTGGCGCCCAAGACCGTCGCCCTGATCCTCGGGGCGGCCGTGTCGTCCGACGGCACCCCGTCGCCGACCTTCGATCTGCGCATTCGACGCGCTGTAGACCTGTGGCGGACGGGGCGCGTATCCGCAATCTGCACCACCGGCGGACGCGGCCGTTTCGGTCCGCCCGAAGGCCAAGTGGCCCGCAATGTCGCGCTGGCGCTCGGCCTGCCGCAAAGGGCGATCCTGGTCGAAGACCGGTCTACCAATACGTTCGAGAATATCGCGTTCGCCAAGGCTCTGCTTCCGGACGACGTCACGGTCCTGATCGTTTCCAACCGTTGGCATTTGCCGCGCGCGCTGTTGATTGCAGGGCTTCTGGGCCTGCAAGCCGAACCTTCGGGTATTCGCGGAACCGCCACGCTGAAACGCAGCGTGACGGCAACCCTGAGAGAGGTCGCCGCCACGCCGGTCTCCGTCTTTCGTGCCGTCAGGTGGGCGCGTCGCACCGGGCGGTGACGAAGACCTTTCCCTTCACCGCTTCGGACCAGACGACCCGCGCCGACTGACCGTTTGCGCCGATGCTGCCGCTGGCATAGGGCATCGTCCAGACCGCAGCGTTACTGCCGGTGCGGATCGCCCCGTCGGGAAGGACCGCAGTTACCACCTTGGCCCGACCCTTGAAGGGCATATAATCCGCCAGATCGGTTTCCCATGACGCCGCCGCCGTGTTCACGACCACAGGCACCGTGACCGGATTCTGGAACTGCTTGGCGACCGCCTGAAAGGTGTTGGAATGGACGTTCACATCGGTGAACCGGCCATAGTCCAGTTCGGCATAGGTGGTATCGACCATATCCACCCGCTCCAGGGACTGCCCCCGGATCGTCTTGAAATTATTGCCGGTGACCGTCATCCCGTTGATGTAGTGACCCTGACCGAACGGCTTGATGTGGATCGGACGATAACTGCTGGGCACGTTTGACGAGAAAATGATGTTGCCCAGAATTTGCAGCCCCCCGAACGAGAATTCGGACTGGAAATCGGGCGCGCCGTCATGTTCGTTCGTCCACTCCAGATAGGCGTTGTCGACATAATTTCCGACGAAGACCGTCTTGGCCTGTGCGTCGGCAAAGACGATCCCGGCGGTGCGTTCGCCCAGGGTATCGTTGTCGCCCTGGAAGAAGTGGTTGCCGGTCACGATGTGCCCCGATCCCCCCAGCACCGCGAAGTGGCGGAATTTGACGGCCCGGTTGTTGCGGATCTTTGTATCGTTGGCGTTGACGTTGAAACCGATGGTCTGCCGGGCCGACACGTCCTTCTGTTGTTCGGTCGACAGGAACTGGCAGCGGTCGATCAGCATGCCCTGACATCCCAGCCCATGACTGGTCACGCCACGGTCGCGCGGCCCGTTGATGAAACAATCCTTGATGTGGAAAATCAGACCTGCGGGCGGTAGCAGGATACCGGACGACCGTCCCGCCATCAGCAACTCGACATCCTCCAGAACGAAGCGCTGCAACTGGTCGAAGCCACTGAAGTCCAGCGCATATTTGAAGCGCCTGAAGGTGTAGGCCTGCTGCGACGGCGCACCCCAGAGCGCGGCGCTCAGCGTGATGACCCCGGTCGAGACGTTCGTCGATTTGACATAGACTTCGCGCCCGACCCCGACGGGGCCCTGCACCAGCGATCCGACCGCGATGGACGAAATGTTCGGCACATTGGTCAATTCGCGCGGGCTGGACGGGTCGAAGTCACCGCTCGCTGTTACTGTCGTCGTGTCGAAACTGGCGGTGTTCTGCACGTCGATCTGACCGTTCTTGATCGACCTCTGATTGGCGTAGGTTGTCTTGTCATAGACCGCCGCCTGCACATCCAACGGTTCGGTCAGCTCGATACGGCGACCCATCAGATCCAGCGTGTCGTGGTCGGTGAAGTTGAAGAGCGCCTGGATGGCCCGGCGAAAACCCTCCTCCTCATCGTCGAAGGCGTCGATATAGCTGTTGATCTCGAAGTTCCGCACAAGGCTCAGCCGCTTCGACCGCGGCATCTCGCACCGGCCCTCGAACCGCACCGGGCTGTTGAACGTCACGTGATTGTTCAGCAGATAGGTGCCCGACGACACCAGAACCGCCCGTCCATTCGCATCGGCGTCCGCCCGCTCAAAGGCAGCGGAATCGTCGGTCATGCCATCGCCCTTCGCGCCATAATCGCGCACGTCGACCCAGTCCATCATCGTCCGCAGGAAGGCGCTGGTGATGTCCTCGACCTCGATGTCGTCAATACGCACCGTGCCGCCGTTGGGCCCGACCAGGTCAAGGCCGACATGGGCAAAGGCCACGTCCTGGCCAAACGTCAGGTTCACGCCGCCCCGGTTACCCGTGCCCAGGATGACGCTGACGGTTTCGACCCGGCCATAGGCGCTCAGCGCCACCTCGGGGCCTGCTGTCGTCGCGCCGAACACCAGGTCGCCATTCGCCTTGACCGGCGTGGCAGCGGCACGGACGCGGGCCAGATTGCCCGAGATGGCCTTCACCCGGATCGTGACCCGGTAATAACATCCCGGAAAGATCGGCGTATTGCCCATCCAGCGCAGCTTCTGCACGCTGTCGGTCTTGACCATTTCCAGGCAGCCGCCGAAATCCTGATCGGCCGCCACAAGCACAGCATTGCCCGAATTGTCGTATGTATCCGATCCGGACAGCCCGTCCTGCCGGGACCAGACATTCAGCCCTGCCGCAAAGGCCGGGGGCGCGAGGACGAGCCCCTCGGTGATCGACTTGTTCATTCCTGTCCCCTTCCGCAGGTCGCGCAAAATGAAAAAGGACCGCCCCAGCGGCGTTCAGCCGGGACAGTCCTCATCTGTGAGTAATGTGATGAAAGTCGCCCTTCACCCTGGAAAGCGGCCTTCGAAAAAGAAGGGTTTTCCGTGCCAAACGCGATTTCAGCCGGTTCAACAACGGCCAAACTGACGACGCACGGTTAAAGAAGAGTTAACGCACGTGCCTCTGTTCTGATTTGTGTCAGGCGCCGACTTCCGGGGCCGTCAGAATCTGGACGCCGGCGATTTTCCAGCCGTCAGGCGTGTCGACCATCGTGTATTCCAGTCTGTGCAGTCGCCCGAACCCGTCGGTGATCAGGATCTCCTGCGTCCAGACGCCGCCATTGTCCTCGCTGCCCAGAAACTCGACCGTTCCGGGTTGCCAGACCATCGGATAGCCCTGCCGGACCATCAGGCCGAAATTGTCCGCATTCCCGAACATGCCCCGGATGTTGGGTGCGGCGAAGGTAAAGGCCGTGTCGAAGTCGTCGGCCTTGAACGCCTCGATCTGGCCGCCGATCGCGCCCCGGATCGCACCCTCGTCGGCTTGCGCCATACCGGCTGCCAGCAACAGCCCTGCAATCAATCCCTTCACACCGTATCCTCCCGAATTGCACGTCTGAAACTAGACCACCGAAGGCACGGATCAATCGCGGGATTAGTTTCCGACAAGTTCTCCGGCCAGCGCGCGGTCAATCAGATCGGCCGTTTCCGCCACGCCATACAGCGCGATGAACCCGCCAAAGCGCGGTCCCTGGTCGGCCCCCAGAAGCACCTGATACAGCGCCTTGAACCAGTCGCGCATCGGATCGAACCGCTCGCGCCCGACGTCATAAACCGCCCCCTGCAACGCCTCGTCGTCCACCGCCCCGTCCCACGCAAGCAACTTGTCGCGCAGCTCTTCCAATGCCGCGCGTTCGGCATCGGTCGGCAGGCGGTATACCTTCGCAGGTGCCACGAAATCGTTGTAATACCGCACCGCTCCTTCGGCGGCACGATCCATCTGCGGATGTGTCCGGGGGTCGGCATCGGGCGCATACCGCCGGATGAACCCCCATAGTGCGTCCTTGTCTTCCGCCCCGGCAACCGATGCCAGGTTCAGCAACATCGAAAACGGCACGATCATATCCGACGCGGGCACCTGCCCGCCGTGGAGGTGAAACACCGGATTGTTCAGCTGCTGCACCAGGTCCTCTCCCGGATAGGCGCGCAATTGCTGATGGTATTCATCGACCGCCTTGGGGATCACGTCGAAATGCATCCGCTTGGCGGTCTTCGGCTTCTGGTACATGAAATACGACAGCGACTCCGTCGCCGCATAGGTCAGCCATTCATCGATGCTCAGACCGTTGCCGGACGACTTCGAAATCTTGTGCCCCTCCGCGTCGAGGAACAGCTCATAGGTGAAGTTCTCGGGCGCGCGGCCCCCCAGCGCCCGGCAGATGCCGCCATAGATCGGCGTATTCGCGGCGTGATCCTTGCCGTACATCTCGAAATCGACGCCCAGGGCCGCCCAGCGCGCCCCGAAATCCGGCTTCCATTGAAACTTCACCTTCCCGCCGGTGACCGGCAGCGTCCATTCCCGCCCGTCCTCGTCATCGAACGTCACCGTGCCGTTTGCAGCGTCCACATGCTTCATCGGCACATACAACACCCGTCCGGTCTCGGGATGGATCGGCAGAAAGATCGAATAGGTCTGCCGCCGCTCCTCACGCAGCGACTTCAGCATGATCGCCATCACGTCGTCATACCGCTCCGCCGCGCGCAACAGCACGGCGTCGAACTGCCCGCTGCCATAGAATTCCGTCGCGCTGATGAAGTCATACTGAAAGCCGAAGGTGTCCAGAAACCGCCGCAGCATCGCGTTGTTGTGCCCGCCGAAACTGTCGTGCGTTCCGAACGGATCGGGCACTTTCGTCAGCGGCATCTGCAGATACCCGGCCAGCGCCTTGGGGTCCGGCACGTTCTCGGGCACCTTGCGCATTCCATCCAGATCGTCCGAAAAACAGATCAGTCGCGTCGGAATGTCCGAAATCATCTCGAACGCACGCCGCACCATCGTCGTGCGTGCGACCTCGCCGAAGGTTCCGATATGCGGCAGGCCCGACGGGCCATAGCCGGTCTCGAACAAGACATATCCCTTGTCGGGAGGGGCTTTTTCATACCGTTTGACCAGCTTGCGGGCCTCTTCGAATGGCCAGGCCTTCGATGTCATTGCGGCGTCGCGCAGGCGTGTCATGGGGTCATCCTATGGGTTTAAGCCGATCCGACCTATTGCGGCAGTGCGGCGTCGTCAATAAATCCTTGGAGGAAGGAGACGCCAATGCCCGCTCAAGACACATCTTCACCCTCCATGTCCGGTCAGGATGCCTTGGTGGCGCTGATGATCACGGTCTCCGCGTCCGATGCGACGATCCGCACGTCCGAGCTTCTGACGATTCAATCCATCGTCAACCATCTGCCGATTTTCGCGGGCTTCGATGAGGACCGGATGGAAGCCATCGCGCAAACCGTTTTCGATCTGCTGGAAGAGGAAGATGGCCTCGACGCGATCTTCGGCCTGATCCGCGACGCCCTGCCCGACACCCACTTCGAGACGGCATATGCACTGGCCTGCGACGTCGCGGCCGCCGACGGCACGGTATTCCAGACCGAGTTGGAGCTTTTGCGCGAAATTCGCTACGAGTTCGAGATCGACCCGCTTCATGCCGCCGCCATAGAACGCGGTGCAAGGGCGCGTCATCTGAAACTCTGAGGCGGGCGCAGGCCTGTCGATCAGGGACGCCCGGCCGCCCGCGCAAGGCCGTCTGTCACGGCGGTAAACACATCGCTGAACGAATGCGATGCGTTCGGGAACAGCGCTTTCATCGTGTCCGACACGATCGACATCAGGCTGGACCCGCCGACATAGATCACCCGGTCGACTCTCGACGGGTCCAGACCGGCCAGTTGCAGCGTCTCCTGCGCGCCGGCCCAAAGCTCACTGGCACAGGGTGTCAGAATTTTACTCAATGTATCCGCCGATAATGGTGCCCCAAGCCCCCGTTCGATCTGATCCAGCGCAATACCCGCCTGTTGCATCCCGCCATTCGCGTCGATCTTGCCGCGTTCGACCGCGAAGGCCAGATCGTGCCCCAGCTCATCCCTGAGAACGGCAATCAGACGGTCCAGCTTCTCCGGCTCCTCTGACAGGCGCGTCATCTCATCGACGGCGCGACGGGTCTGCGCGTTATAGAGGAAGGGTATTTTCTCCCATGTTGCCAGATCATTGAAGATCGCGTTGGGCGCGGTCAGGAGGCCCGGACCGATCACCTTGCGCAGCTGCGTTCCCTTGCCCAGAAGTGGCATCACCCGCTCGATGCTGATGGCACGATCGAAATCGGTGCCGCCGATGCGAACGCCATGGTTCGCCAGAATCTCGACATCCGCCCCACCCGACCGGAACAGCGAGAAATCCGACGTGCCGCCACCGATATCGACGATCAGCCCGACCTCGCCCGATTGCTCGGTCGCGCCGCTGGCGATGGCCGCGGCAACAGGTTCGAACATGAAGTCCACCGATGTGAACCCCGCCGCCAGATAACAGGCCCGCAGGTCCGCCTCGGCCTGTGCCTCGCGCGCATCGCCCGTTCCGTGAAAAACCACCGGACGGCCCGATAGAACGCGGTCGAAGGTCAACCCGGCGTCAGTCTCGGCGCGGGTTTTGATCTGGTTCAGGAACCGCGCGATGATCTCGACGAAGGTGACGCGCTCGTTCAGGATCTGGCGTTTTTCGTGCATCAGCGTCGTGCCCAGCACACGCTTGAGCGCCCGCATGAACCGCCCCTCGGCCCCCTCCAGCAGCGCGCGGTTTGCCGCCTCCCCGGTCAGGGTCTGCCGGGTCTCGAAGTCGAAGAAGAACGTGGTCGGCAGGCTGGCCTGGCCCAACCCCATCTCGATCAGCCGGGGCTTACCGTCGTGAAGATACCCGGCGGCCGAATTGGATGTGCCGAAATCGACACCCAGGGCGGGGCTGTATCGTGCCATGTTCGGTCCCCTCTGAACCGCACCGAAGGGCGCGGCTCTAGTCGGGTCGGGGAATGGCCGTCAAGCGGCTTCTCGTCCGGCATCCGAATCCCCTTGCGCGTAAACCGGAACGCAGCGTGTTGCGCATGTCGACCCGACCGTTCGCAAGCGACTGCAAGATGGTATGAACGGGGGGTGTACAGGGGGTGCACGGGGGGTGACACCCGTTATATGCCGGAAAATAAGGGCAGGGTGCCGTCGCCCCCCGACCCGCAATACGGCAGGAAAATCCGAAATCCGGCCCTCAGCGCACCATCCCGACAATGTCATAGGTCCGCTCCAGGATCGGCACCGTGATTTCCCGCGCCCGCTCCGCTCCTCGCGCCAGGATACGGTCGATCTCTGCCGGGTCCTGCATCAGCCGCGCTATTTCCGACGACACCGGCGCCAGCTTTGTCACTGCCAGATCCGCCAGGTCCTGTTTGAAGTATCCGAACATCTTGCCGTCATTCGCGGCCAGCACGTCAGCCACGGAACTCTCTGACAAGGCAGCATAAATATTCACCAGGTTCCGCGCATCCGGCCGTCCTTCCAGCCCTTCGGCGGTGCCGGGCAGGGGGTCGGGATCGGTCTTGGCCTTCTTTATCTTCTTCGCAATCGCATCGGCATCGTCCGTCAGATTGATCCGGCTCGCCTCCACCGGATCGGACTTCGACATCTTTTTCGTGCCGTCCTTCAACGACATGATCCGCGTTGCCGCCCCCTCGATCACCGGCTCGGTCATCGGGAAGAAATCCACGCCATAATCATGGTTGAACTTGGCCGCGATATCCCGCGTCAATTCAATGTGTTGCTTCTGATCCTCACCCACCGGCACATGCGTCGCATGATAGATCAGGATGTCTGCTGCCATCAGTGCCGGATAGGCAAAAAGCCCCAGCGACGCGGCTTCGGCGTTCTTGCCGGATTTGTCCTTCCACTGCGTCATCCGACCCATCCACCCCATGCGGGCGACACAGTTGAAGATCCACGCCAGTTGCGCATGTTCAGGCACCTGGCTCTGATTGATCAGGATGCTCCGCTCCGGGTCGATTCCCGATGCCAGAAACCCCGCACATAATTCGCGCGTATTGTGGCGCAACGTCTCGGGCGCTTGCGGGACGGTGATGGCATGCAGGTCGACCATGCAGAACACCGTCTGATGCGTGCCCCGGTTCTGCCAGTCTGTGAATTTTGTGATGGCACCCAGATAGTTGCCCAGCGTCAGCCCACCCGACGGCTGAATTCCTGAAAACACGCGGGGGGTGAACTGGTTCTTGGTCTCAGGCATCGAAACGCTCCGGCAGGGGTGGCCTTGGATGGGGTCATCGCTTAGCCACCGGGACACACCCCGTCAACGAGGCCGCCATGCTTGACCCCCGCAACCAAAGCCCTTTTCACAGCTTGCCACCCGTCGTCGTGGCACTGGCCGTCGTAATCATCGGCATCGAATTGATGTTTCAGGCCGGAACCGCAGGTTTGATCGGTGGACGAGAGGCAGTGGGCTGGCGGCTCGGTGCGCTGCGCGACTGGGCTGTGGCGGAGTCCGTCTGGGCCTGGATGATCGACCGCGGTGAATGGCCCCTGCGCCAGGTCGCACGCATCATCGCCTATCCGTTTCTTCATGGCAGTTTCACCCACGCGGCCTTCGTCGCGGTCTTCACGCTGGCGCTGGGGAATGCCGTGGCACCCGTGTATCCGAACCTGCGCATTCTGGTGCTGTTCTTCGGCGCGGCTATTGGCGGCGCATTTGTCTATCTGATTGTTTTCGATACTCAGGCGCCGCTCCTGGGCGGCTATCCTGCGGTCTATGGTCTGATCGGCGCGTTCACCTATCTGACGCAGCGAGGCCTGACGCGGGGCGATCCCAAAAACGCCTTTCTTCTGATCGGGTTTCTGCTGGCGATCCAGCCGGTCTTCGGCCTGATCATGATGCGCAACCTTGCATGGCTGCCGGACTGGTCCGCCGATCTGGGGGGTGCCGCATCCGGCTACGGTCTGGCCGCACTGATGTTTCCCGGTGCTCTCGCGCGGTTACGCGACCGAATGCGTCAACGCTGACGGCGAAGTGCGCCCCGCAGTTCCGACATCTTCACTGCGCCCAGCATCTGCGCGAACCCGAAGTAGCTGAGCATTCCCGTTCCGACCAGAAGCGCCAGTGCCAGGCCGCGCCAGCTGCCGCCGAACATCGGGTTCAGGATCTGCGCGGTGATCCACAGCACGGCACCCATCAATACGGCGGCTAGGATGATCCGCCATCCCCGGCTGCGCGCACGCGGATCCAGCTTTGCCACGTCGCCCAGGGTTCTGGCACCGCGCCACAGCAGGACAACCATTGCCCAGGCCGCAAAGGTCGTGCCCAGCGCCGCCGCCGGCCAGCCGATAACCGGTGCCAGGCCCACGGCGACCACGGCGTTCACCACAAGAGACACCATCGCATAGTTCAGCGGGCGACGCGTGTCTTCACGCGCGAAGTACAGCGGTTGCAACACTTTCTGCAGCACGAAGGCGGGCAGGCCCAACGCATAGATCATCAGGGCGATGGCTGTGCGAGCGGTGTCATCGGCGTCGAAGGCACCCCGCTCGAACAGGACGTATACGAGCAGGCTTGGCACCACGAGCAAAGCGACCGCCGACGGAATCGTCAGTAGCCAGCTGAACTCGAACGCGCGGGAATAGGCGTCCCGTTGCCCGGCGCGGTCATCGGCACGAACCCGGCGCGCCAGATCAGGCAGCAGCACGACGCCAATGGCAATGCCGACCACGCCCAGCGGCAATTGATACAACCGATCCGCATAGTTCAGCCACGCCACGGCTCCGTCGAAATAGGAGGCCACCTGCCGTCCCACCAGCAGGTTGACCTGCACCACGCCCCCGGCGAGTGCCGCGGGCGCGGCGATTACCAGAAGGCGTTTCAGGTCCGGTGTCATGCGCGGACGATGACGAGGCCACAGGCGATGCCCGGCCCGCGCGGCGGCCCCCCAGACCAGGCCCAGTTGCACCAGCCCACCGACGGGCACCGACCATGTGAGCGCCTGTCCGACCAAGCGGGCCTGCGTCGGTGCCGCCAGCCAGTCCCAGAGATCGGGGCGCACCCAGACCACAGTCATCGCCGCGATGAATACGACATTCAGAAGCGCGGGCGCTGCGGCGGCGGCAAGGAATCTGCCGTTGGAATTGAGGACGCCCGACACCAGCGCGGCCAGCGAGATCAACAGGATGTAGGGGAAAGCGATCCGCCCGTATATTACGGCCAGCGTGAACCGCTCGTCTTCGGCAAAGCCGCTCGCCATCGCCAGCACAAGACCCGGCATGAACAGGATTCCCAGAACCGAAAACAGCGTCAGTATAATCACCATCCCCGCCACGGCATCGCGCGCGAAGGCATCGGCCTCGTCGGGTCCCCCGGCCTCAAGCTTTTTGGCATAGAGCGGGACAAACGCCATATTGAACGCGCCTTCGGCAAAGAACCGTCGGAACATGTTGGGCAGGCTGAAGGCTACGAAAAACGCTTCGGCGGCCGCCCCGGTGCCAAGGAACCGTGCAATCAGAATGTCGCGGACGAAGCCCAGGATGCGGGACAGGAGGGTCCAACCGCCGACGGTCAGAAATCCCTTGATCAGACGGGGGGGCATGTCAGGCTCCGGCCCGTGCCGCCGCGCGGCTGACAGCTTCGCGCAGCTTGGCCGCCAGTGCATCCTGCTTGGGTTTCGACCACAGCTTCAGGCCGAACAGGTCCTTGACGTAGAAGACGTCCACGACCTGCGCGCCATAGGTCGCGATGACGGCATGCGAGATATATATGTTCGACTGCGACATCACCTGCGTCAGGTCATACAGCAGGCCGGGGCGGTCGCGGGTATCGACCTCGATAATGGTATAGATGTCCGATCCGTCGTTATCGAAACTGATATTCGTCGGCACCTGAAACCGGCGCTCGCGCTTCTTGATTTCGTGGCCTTCCAGCGCGCGCCGGGTGGCGACTTCGCCGCGCAGGATCTTCTCGATCATGGTCTGCAGCCGGGGCAGGCGGGACGGTTCGTAGGGGTGGCCCTCGCCGTCCTGAAGCCAGAACACGCTGGTCGCGAATCCGTCTTTCGATGTGTAGGTCCGCGCATCGACGATATTCGCCCCAACAAGGCTGAGCGCACCGGCCAGACGCGAGAAGATACCGGGGTGATCCTGACAGGCCATCATGGCGCGGGTTGCGTCGCGGTCTTCATCCGCCTGCAATTCGACGCGCACATCGCCTTCCGGCAGGTCGCGCACCATATGCGCAAACCGCACGTGCGCCGCCGTCGGAATGCCTTGCCAATAGGGGCCGTAATGCCGCGCCATTTCGGCTCGCAACTGACCCTCGGGCCAGTCGGCCATCGCATCGCGGAACAGTTGCTTGGCCCGTTTTTCACGCGTCTCCCGGTTTACGTCCTCCAGCCCGTTTTCCAGCGCGGCGGCGGTTGCGCGGTGCAGGGCACGAAACATCTGCGCCTTCCAGTTGTTCCAGACGTTCGGCCCCACGCCTCGAATATCGCAGACCGTCACCAGGGTCAGCATGTCCAGCCGTTCGCGCGTTTTTACTGCCTTGGCGAAATCGCGGACCGTGCGCGGATCGGAAATATCGCGCTTCTGCGCCATGTCCGACATCAGAAGATGATGCCGCACCAGCCATTCTACGGTCTCGGCGTCCTTGGGTTTCAGGCCCAGGCGCGGGGCGACGACGCGGGCGATGCGCGCGCCCAGAACCGAATGATCCTCGGGACGCCCCTTGCCGATATCGTGGAGCAGCAACGCGACATAGAGGACACGCCGGTTGATGCCTTTCCGCAGGATGGCGGAGGCCAGAGGCAACTCCTCGACAAGCTCCCCCCGTTCGATCTGGGCGAGATGGGAGATGACCTGAATCGTATGCTCATCGACAGTGTAGGAATGATACATGTTGAACTGCATCATCGCGACGATGGGTGCGAATTCGGGAATGAAGGCGGACAGGACTTCCAGCTCGTTCATGCGCCGCAGCGCCCTTTCGGGGTTGCCGTGTTTCAGCAGCAGACCCATGAACAGTTTCGCCGCCTCGGGGTTTTCGCGCAGATTGCGGTCGATCAGGTGCCGGTTCGCCGCCAGAAGGCGCATCGCATGCGGATGCAGCAGCAGACCCGTCCGCAGGGCTTCCTCGAAGATGCCCAGCAGGTTCAGGGGCGTCCCGAGAAACGCGTCCTCGTTGGCAACGTCCAGACGACCCTGACGCTCGGTATAAGGCGCGCGGACCCGACGACGGCGTTTGAAAAGTCCCAGAAGAGCCGGTTCCTGCTTGGTATTGTCGGCCTCCAGCGCGACCAGAAGAATCCGGGTCAGCTCGCCGACGCGTGTGGCGTGACGAAAGTAATCCTGCATGAAGTGCTCGACCGCCCGACGCCCGGCATGATCGCGGTATCCCATCGCATTGGCCACATCGACCTGCATGTCGAAGGTCAGATGGTCGGCGGCACGTCCTGCAATAAGGTGCAGGTGACAGCGCACACACCAGAGGAACCGCTCAGCCGATTCGAAGGCGTCGAACTCGGCTTCGGTAAAGACACCCAGTGGCACCAGCTCGGCGGTGTCATGAACCCGGTAGCGATACTTGGCGATCCAATACAGGGCCTGAAGGTCGCGCAGACCGCCCTTCGCCTCCTTGACGTTCGGCTCCAGGATATAACGCTGTCCGCCCTGCTTGCGGTGACGCTCGGACCGTTCTGCCAATTTCGCCTCGATGAAATCGGCGACGGTCTTGCGGAACAGATCCTCCCAGAGCCGCTTTTGCAGCGTATCGGCCAGGGTCTGTTCGCCGCAGATCAGGCGACGCTCCAGCAAGGCGGTGCGGATGGTGAAATCTTCGGCGCCCAGTCGGATGCAGTCCTTCACGGTGCGTGTGGAATGCCCCACCTTCAGCTTCAGATCCCAAAGGATATAGAGCATCGATTCCACGACGCTTTCGACCCATGGCGTGACCTTCCACGGGGTCAGAAACAACAGGTCCACATCGGAATGCGGCGCCATCTCGCCCCGGCCATAACCGCCGACTCCCAGGACGGCGAAATGCTCGCCTTCGGTCGGGTTGGGGCAGGGGTGCAGGATGCGGGTGGCAACCAGCCACGCGCATTGGACCAGCCGGTCCGTCAGATGGGCATAGGATTTCGTGACCCGTCGGGCACGCGTCGGATCGGCTTCGAACCCCAACCGGATCGCGGCGCGACCCCGATCCTGCGCCGTCGACAGGACGTCCACCGTTGCGCGCCGGATCGCCATCGCGTCGGACGTGCCGTCGATTTCCGCCAGCAGCGCGCCGACCGTCGCCACCTCGTCGAAGATTTCGACCGGCGTGGCGATGAGCGGCGCGCCGGTAGCGGCGGGCAGATCGTTTGCGGTGAAGACCGGGGCCGGAGTCTTACGACCCGGCGCCGCCGAAGCTGTTGGGGGCAGGGCTGACCACCTGTATCTGACGGTTCACGATTTGCGCGACGGCCAGCGCCCTGTCGTTGGTGCCGTCGCCACGCAGGCGGAATACCCCGCCCGTGCCGGCAAATCCAGCCCGTGTCGTCAATGTAGCGCGTCCGACAGTTTTGCCGTTGCGGGCGATCGCGCCGATGGCAGCCATCCCGTCATACCCAAGGCTGGCCAGGGGGTGAGGCTGAGCTCCATAGGCGGCGGCATATCGGCTGCGGAACTGTGATAGCGGGCCGGGGTCCGGCAAGGTAAAATAGCCGCCCTGAAGTCCGGGAAGCTGCAACGCTTCGGACGGGATATCCCATCGGGTCAGCCCCAGAAAACGAAAGTCCTCTCCGCCGATACCGGCCTCGGTCAGGAACTGCGAAATCACCGGCAGATCGCCCGATGTATTGCCCGTCAGAAAGATTGCGTTCGAATTCGTCGAGCGGGCTTTCGCCGCGATTCCCGGCACTGCGTTCATGATGCCCTGTTGGTTCAACTCGTAAGGGACCGACCCGGTGATCTGAGCGCGGGTTTCAGAAGCAGCACGGGTGATGGCGGCATTAGCGATCTGGCCGCTGGCATCGTTGGAGTGCGTTACCAGAACCCGGTTGCGGCCCTGTGCGGCGGCAAAGCCCAGCACCCGGCGGGCGGTGTTTTCGAAGGTATTGCCCAGAACCCAGACGTTCCCACCTGCGACCGAAGTGTTGTTCGAGAAGCTCAGCACCGGAATGCCCGATCCGGAAGCGGCGACACCTGCCGCGGCGGATCGG
>Ga0209634_1000464_pt1 | contig 31765 bp, 48 predicted proteins | sample LinPmetageLP40_FD_184043 | JGI IMG/M metagenome (GOLD analysis project Ga0209634, IMG submission 184043) | Marine viral communities from the Pacific Ocean - LP-40 (SPAdes) (version 2) | ecosystem: Environmental > Aquatic > Marine > Oceanic | place: Pacific Ocean | collected 2010-08-26 | reverse complement strand
TCCATCTAAGTTTACAGCAGACACATTTAACAGATGTACATTTGATAAGATGCAAGATGCTCCTAACGGACAAAAACAAAAAGTGGGTGAAATAAAAAATGAAAAACCTATTTCAGTTTTGTTTGAGGGTGTAGATACGGATGCATATTGCCCAAAACAAAAACATGAGTTGGAGAGAGGTTTATATAATGACTTGGATAAACTTATCAAAGAAGACTTTGCTTATCTTCATGTTGGACAATGGGGACAACAAGGTTTTGGAGAAGATAGAAAAAACATTGGTGTTTTAATCAAATCTTTTTTAAAGGCTTTCTCTAATATACCCAATCCACCAGCACTTGTTCTTAAAACTAATGGTGCTAACTTTAGTGTTCTTGATAAAGCTGACATAAAGAAAAGAATACAATCAGTTAAAGATATGTTTGAGGGTGTTGATTTACCAAATATTTATTTAATACACGGTGACTTAACGATTGAAGAAATGTCAACTCTTTACAACCACCCAAAGATTGCTGCTTTTATTACTTGTACACACGGAGAGGGTTTTGGACGACCAATGTTAGAAGCTACTTGTTGTGACTTACCTGTAATTGCTCCAAAGTGGAGTGGTCATATGGATTTTCTTACAGATGCCGAATCTATGTTAATTGATGGCTTTTTAAAACCAGTTCCTAAGTCTGCTATATGGAAACCTATTATTGTAGAACCATCTAAATGGTTTGATGTAAATGAAGCCGATGTGGTTAGAAAGATTAGAACTTTTCACAAGAAAAGAAAACTAATACAAAAGAAAGCTACTCGTTTGGGTAAGAAGAACAGAAGAGAGTTTTCATTAACTGCTATGGCAACACAATTTAATAAACTTATAGATGATGTATTAAAATCAATTCCACAACCTGTCAGTTTAAAACTTCCTAAACTTAAAAAAGTCGGTGGTGAATCTCCACAACCAGCAAAAATAAAACTACCTAAACTAAAAAAGGTAACATAATGGATGATATGATATTAAAAGTCAAATGTCCAAATAACACAAAAGAGTGTACTGTTGTTGGTGGTGAGATATTAGAGTCAATGGTTTTATTGGGTGATGAAGAACAGAATATGCAGTGCTTAGCCTGTGGTTACGCTTCTAACAAAACTATGAAAACTCACATAAAACCATTTCCTGATGACTTTAAGGAAGTATGTGTGGAGACAAGTAAGGGTAGGTATTGGGCGCCATCCGTATTCACAACAGAAAACTATATGGTTGTTCCAGTAGTTGATGGTGAGTTAAAGTGGAGAGTTTACGCTCAAGCAGATCCTGCTACAGAAGTAGTAATGCCTACATTTTCGGATGCTTTTAAAATGGTAGAAAAATTGGAGAATCTCATTGGCGAGCAGATACAACAACAAACGAATAGTTAAATCTGTTCAAACAATAGGTCAAGGTAGATTATTACCTGGTATGATAATTACATTTAATTACTCAGAACCAGGTGTTATGGATCCTAGACCTATTCTACTTTATCTAAATACAAATAAGAAAAGTAAAAATTTAGAGGGTTTAAATATAAACTATCTTAATCCAACTAAGTTAAAAAAGTTATTTACTGTTGCTGACTTTAAAAAAACAGAAACAGATGAGGTAGAAAACTTAATCGGTTTGAAAGAAGAATACTTTAGATTGCAGATTGCTAATCCAAAGAAAAGAAGTGCTATGACACCTAAAAGATTTTATAGTGATATTATATCAGCTGATAAATATTTTAAAGGATCATACAGGTCATACAAACTTACCAAGTTAACATCATTAAAAGTTACACAGATAAATACACAATTTATCACTTGACTTTATCAATATTTTATAGTAAATTATATCAATGAAAATTAGTTATTCTATATTAACCCACAACGAAACTACTACTCTTGAAAAGCTATTAAAGTTTTTAATAAAGTATAAACAACCACAAGATGAGATAGTTATTCTTGATGATTATTCAGACAATGAAAAAACAAAAGCTATTTTAGATTTTTATGTATCTACTGAAAACATAGTCTTTGAGCAAAGAAATCTGTTGGAAGATTTTGCTTCACAAAAAAACTATCTAAAGAAAATGTGTAGTGGTGATTATAGTTTTAACTTGGACGCTGATGAGATAATTTCATCTTGGTTTATGGCAGACATCCACGAGATACTTGAAGGTAATCCGGTTGACTTAATTTTCTTACCAAGAGTAAATACCGTAAAGGGAATAACAGAAGAACATTGTAGAATGTATGGGTATACAATAAACGAAAGAGGTTGGATAAACTATCCTGATTGGCAAGGTCGCATCTTTCGTAACCGACCAAACATTCGTTGGGAAAAACCAGTTCATGAACAATTAGTCGGTTTTCAAACTTATGCTCACCTACCAACAGGACATAAGTATTCTATTACTCATCCTAAAACAATAGAAAGACAAGTAGAGCAAAATAGATTTTATAATGAAGATATAAGTGGGATAAAAAAATGAAAATATTAGTTGCTGGTGGTGTTGGATTTGTAGGCACAAACTTAATAAAAAGATTATTGAAAGAACAACATGATGTAATATCTGTGGACAATTATTCAACCGGTAAGAAAGAAAATGAACAAAATGGGTGTCTTTACATTGACCGAGATTTATCAAAAGATAAATGGTGGAATCTATCTGATATATGTGAGTGTGAGGTTTCATGTGATTGTCAAGTAGAACCTGTTGATTTAATATTCAATATTGCTGCTTTAGCTCGTATACAACCATCATTGAAAAATCCAACCAAAGCAATAAGCAATAATTTTAATAGTGCTCTTAATGTATTGGAGTGGGCTAGAAAAAATAATACACCAGTAGTATTCTCTGGATCAAGCACCTTTCATAAGGGTTTATGGAGTAGTCCATACGCTTGGTCAAAGCATTCTGGTGAACAATTATGTAAGTTATATGATAAGGTATATGATTTGCCAACTGCGATATGTAGATTTTATAATGTATATGGGGAACATCAATTAGAAGAAGGTGATTACTCTACAGTTGTTGGTATTTTTGAAAAACAATATCGTGAGGGCAAACCATTAACTATTACAGGTGATGGTGAACAAAGACGAGACTTCACTCATATTGATGATATAGTAGATGGGTTAATCAGATGTGGTATATTTCTTTGTTTTGGCGATAACACTCGTGGAAAAACATATGAGTTAGGTAGAGGTAAAAATTATTCCATAAATGAAATAGCAGATGCATTTGGTAAAAATTATCCTAAAAAATATATCACAAAAAGACCAGCAGAACAAAAAGAAACATTAAACTTAGATGATAAAGCTAAAAAATTTTTGGGATGGGCTGCTAAAATTGATATAATAAAATATATAAATAAAAAATATAGTTTAAAAAATGAGTAAGAAAGTTATAATATTTGGACCTTGGGTTGGTGAATTTAGTTACGAGCTAAGTTGGTGGAATCCAGAATGTAGACAAATTAGAAATGAAAATTTTAGTGATTGTCATGCTGTGTATTTGGGTTTTAATGGTAGGGGTGTTGCTTATAAAGATTTCATAGACGAATACATACCTCATCCAATTGAATTAGAAGAAACTTTAAAATTTCCTGCTACATATGGTGAGCATGTTGATGGTAGAGATATAATTCCATCGGTTTTTATAAATCATTTGAATGATGTAATTGAAGATTTAAAGAACAGAGGTTTTACTGAAATAGCCGTTCACAAACCAGGTGATTTTCCTATAACAAGAGAAAGGTGTTTACAAGATTTTCCATATGGTGAATATGTACATTATGATGTTGATACAAAAATTGAAAAAGAAGTAATTTCTAATATAAATAACTACTTTGATAATAATAGTCCTACTATATTTATTATGGCGAGAACTAGAACAAGACATGGTAAAAGATGCTATTTAGATTGGAATCCTGATAACTGGCCTATTTTTACTAGAAAATTAATTGATGAGTTAAATGTAAATGTGATTTCATTGTCTATTAAGACTCAAGGAAGTAGGGGTGGTTCAAAGGGTTTAGCTGAACACGAATTATTTGAAGATGTGAGAGATAAGATAATGAATTTTGAATTGGAAAAGAATGATTCAGATTCATTTGAAAAACAACTAGCAATACTAAAAAATACTAAATGTAGTATTTATGGTGCTAGTGGTGCTGCTGTAGTTCCTTTCTTTGTAAACACACCAACATTTACTCAGCAGACAAAAGAAGAGGGTTTTAGGCTTGAACTTGGATGGGAAAAGAAATTATTAGATTTTAAACATTTTAAGAATTTTGATAAATATCACGATGGTGAAATCTACGAGTCACCAATAGAAGAATTATTTAATGAATTTGTAAGTTTTTATAAGGAGTTATAAATGGATATTAGAGAAAATATGTTACCAGTTTTAGGTCCTAAAGGTGGAAAAGAAGAGATAGAAGCCCTTCAAGAAGTCATAGAGAGTGGGTGGTGGGGTAAAGGTCCTAAAGTAGCAGAGTTTGAAGAGAAGTTCGCTAAAATGGTTGGTCACAAATATGCTGTGGCTGTCACAAGTGCGTCTCACGGTCAAGATTTGATCATGAAAGCTATGGGATTTAAAGGTATTGATGTTATTAATCCAACTATATCTTTTATAGCCACAGCGATGATTCCTTTATGGAATGGATTCACCACTAACATAGTTGACGTAAAGAGAGATACATTATGTATAGATCCAAAAGATGTAGAGAAGTATAAGAAACCGAATAGTGAAGTCATGATAGCCGTAAATCAAGCTGGTGTACCTTGTGATTATAATGCTTTAAGAAAAGTATTTGGTGGGTTCATACTTGAAGATACTGCTCATAGTTGTTATACACCAGGCGCTGGACAAGGTGGCGATGCTGCTGTATGGTCTTTTCAAGCAGTAAAAACAATGCCTACTGGTGATGGTGGGATGATAACAACCAATGATAAACAATTAGCTGATAAGTGTAGGGAAATGACTTGGTTTGGTGTATCTTCTACTTGGAGTAGAGCTAGTGGTGCTACTCCAGGATATGCTTGGGATTACCAAGTTGACTTGATTGGTTATAAATACTATATGATTGATATAATAGCTGCTATTGCTTTAGAACAGATGAAGAAGTTGCCTGAAAACTTAAAGTTTCGTAGACATGTTCAAAAGAGATATAATAAAGAGTTGCCTGATATTATGGAAAGACCACCACACTCAGAAACTGTACAATATTATTGCTCAAGAGTTTTACACGATGACAGAGATAAGTTAATTGATTATTTAGCAACCAAAAACATTCACACTTCAGTTCATTTTAAACCTCTTCATAAATACGCTCCATTAATACAAAATAGAGATTATCCAGTAGCTGATAGTGAATGGGGTAGATTTATTACATTACCTTGTCATAATAGAATGACAGAGGAAGATATTGATTATGTAATTTATTGGGTTCATGAATATTTTAACAGTAAGGGGTAATATGCAGTACATTTTAGAAATTACTACAAAAATCGGTTGTTCCAACATGTGTGAATATTGCCCACAAACTAAGCTAATTAAGAATTTTGTAGGTAATGTTCATAATGAAAGATTAGTAAATTACTATGAAAGTTCAGGTGATACTAAAAGTTTAGATAAGTTATTGACCAATGAGTATGTTAAGGATGATAAGAATAGAGTAACAATGATGTCAATGAAAACTTTTGAAAAATGTCTTTCTACTGTATCAAAAGAAGTAGATATACATTTTACAGGCTACACAGAAGCTTTTGAAAATCCAAATTGTACTGATATGATAGAACACGCTCACAAAAAAGGACATAAAGTTTTAATCAACACGACATTGGTTGGGATGAAAAAGAACGATATAGACAGATTAGAAAAAATACCATCTTTTAAAGAGTTTAATGTACACTTAACATCCGCAACATACTTTGAAAACATAGGAAAAAATTCACCAAGTGTTAAATCAAAAACTGGAAGAGAAATATCAGATGATTATTTAGAGATGATAGATTATATAATTGATGCCGATTTTCGTAAAGTATTCCATACTCATAGTGCAGAAGGTTATAAATTACATCCAGAAATAGAGAAACACGCTGGTGATAGGATAAGAGCTATAGGTTATAAAAATAGAGGATTAAATTCACGAGCTGGAAACTTAGGCAAGTTGACTGGTAAAAAGTTGTGGGAAAACAATTGGTGTCATAGAATAATACATAATGTTTTATTACCAGATGGCACTTTACAATTATGTTGTCAAGATTATGGATTAGAAGAACCACTTGGGAATTTGTTACAAATGGATTATCCAGATATATTTGAAACTAAAAACTTTAAGACTAGAATAATGACGGGTAAAACTGATATATGCAATAGGTGTGATGATGGAGTGGCTGTTCCAAATGAGGGTAAAGTCAAACTGAGAAGTATGCAAAAATATGAAAGTGAGTGGAGAATAAAATCTTAGATTTGTATAAAATAGACGGTACTATTAATTTAGATAAACACTCTTGTTTCAATGATGAAAATACATTTCCTCAATTTCAAGAGGGACTAGAGTTATTTAAGAATCATTTAAAACAACTAGTTGAGAGTCGAGATAGTGCTACATTTTATAAATTTGGAGACGGTGATTATCGTTTTTTAACGGCACAAGAAGTGGGTAGTGCCAAACCAGGTAATAGAGCTTTGAGTTTGTCATACACAGAAATAGATTTACAAGCTCATAAGGATGGTGCTAATAAATGTGATTTTTATACCTGTGAACTATATCCAGAAAATAAACAAATGTTTTCGGATGTAATTGATAGGGATATAAACTATCCAGCAGAATATGGTTATGGGTTAGTTGGTAATAAATGGTTACTCAATGAATTTCGGTCTTGTATAGGTTTAGTTGGTGCTGAACCAAAGTTACACCTAATTGAAGAGTTGATGACTTATTCAGAATATCAAGATTATTTAGGCCTTGAAAAATTTAAAGATTACATATACTTCCCACAAAAGTTTGCTGCTGATGATTTAGATAAGTTAGAAAGTATAGTTAGACCTCAATTAGAAAAATCAACATCTAAAATATTTTTACTCGGTGTAGGTCATGTTAAAAGTGGAATATTACATAAGTTTTCAGAGTGGAAACCAAATTCTATTTTCTTAGATGTTGGGGCTGGTATTGATATGATTGCTGGTTCTATAAATATAAGACGACCTTATGCTGGAGATTGGACAAATTATAGAATTAAAAAATATGATTATTCTAACATTGATTATCTAAGATATTCTGGTGAGGGTAAAGAGGTAGTTTTATGATTAAAATAAAATTGTATGAGCTAGATGTTCATAGAAATGAAACTACTTTTAGACCTTTCCTAATGGCTCAAGGATTATTCAAAGAAGTTGGGATTGAGTTTACTACTTCTGATACATATGATTATGCTTTTGTAGGTCAGGCAAGTATAATAGATAAGAAAAAATCATTACAAGAATCAATAGACAAAGGATTAGAATTTTGTTCAAAGATAACCGGTGATTACTTTATAGTAGATGGTCAAGATGCTACAACCCTTATTGGAACGGTAGATGTATTTAGAGAATCCAATGCTAAATTGTTTTTAAAAAATACATATTTAAAAGATTTTGATTTATATAAACAAGGTTGGGCTAATGGTAGATACTATTGGGGTAAGGGAGATTACTCTGTTCCTGATATTGATGATTTAAAACCCAAGATGAAGCTATCTGGTTGTAATTGGTTACATACAATTCAACCAAATTGGATGGAGTATAATCAAGAAAAAACTTTTGATGTATCTTGTATGTTTGGATATCCTACAAAAGAACCTGTTTACGAGCATGAAGTTTGCCAAACAGATTACTACGATCCTCATAGAAAACAATTAATGGACATTTTAGGTGATACATATAATGTAGCTAAACTTACCAATGGAGTTAGAATATCACAACAAGAATATTATCAAAATATGTTTAACTCTAAGATTATTATGGCACCAATTGGATATGGTGAAATGGCACCAAGAGATGTAGAATCTGCTATGTTCGGAAGTGTTTTGATGAAACCTGATATGGGTTACATTCAATCCGAACCTTTTATATATGAGGATGATGAAACATATATTGCCGTAAATTATAATTGGTCAAATCTTGAAGAAAAAATAGATTATGTTTTATCTGATTATGATAATATACGAGAAAGATTAGTTCAAAATATGAGAAAAAAATACGAAGAAAAATATAATTTAAAAAATTTAGTGTTGCATATTTATAATATTTTTAGTAAATTAGATGATATTGAGGGGGTTTAAATAAAATGATACCGTTATTCAAAGTTTTTATGTCAAATAAAGTTTCCGATAGTGTTAGTGAGGTGTTAAATAGTGGATATATCGGACAAGGAACTATGGTTGATAAGTTCGAGGAAAATCTAAAGGAGTGGTTTCAATTAGATTATCTCTTAACAACCAATTCGGCTACATCAGCTGAACACCTTGCTTTACATATGTTGAAAAATAAAACAGATAATCAAAAAGTTTTTGATGGTGCTGGTTCTTATAATAGTCATTGGGATGGGTTGAAAGATGGTGATGAAGTTTTATGCACACCATTAACCTGTACAGCAACTAATTGGCCGGTATTAGCTAATAACTTAAAGATAAAGTGGGTTGATGTAGATGCTAATACTCTTAATATGGACTTAGATGATTTGGCGAGAAAGATAACACCTAAAACAAGAATAATATATTTAGTACATTGGGGTGGTTATCCTGTAGATTTAGATAGAGTAAAACAAATTCAGAATAAAACTGAGAGGATGTATGGATTTAAACCAATCGTAATTGAAGATTGTGCTCACGCTCTTGGTTCTGAGTATAATAATTCTAAGATAGGTTCACATGGAAATATATGTACTTTCAGTTTTCAAGCCATAAAACATTTAACATCAGTAGATGGTGGTGCTTTGATAGTTCCACATAAAGACTTATTAGATAGAGGAAAGTTACTAAGGTGGTATGGGATTGATAGACAGGACACAAGCAGAAAAGATTTCAGATGTGAAGAAGATATTAAAGAGTGGGGATTTAAATTTCATATGAACGATGTTAGTGCAGCTGTTGGTATTGAAAATTTAAAAAAAGTTGATAAATTAATAAGCACTCATAAATCAAATGGTAAGTATTATAATGATTCCTTGAAGAATGTTGACGGTGTAACTTTACTTAAAAATGAATATGGCTTTGATTCCTCGTATTGGATTTACACAATGAAAGTTGATAATAGAAATGACTTCATGCGGATGATGAACGATAAAGGCATAATGGTTAGTAGAGTTCATGAGAGAAATGATAAACATACCTGTGTTTCTGATTTTTTATCTCACTTACCAACATTGGATGAGGTAGCAGAGGAAATGATTTGTATTCCAGTTGGTTGGTGGGTTAGTCAAGAAGATAGGGAGTACATAGCGGATACCATAAGGACTGGTTGGTAATGGTAGGTTGGAATGAAGAAATAAAGAAGAGCTTAAAATACTGTGGGGAAAATGTATTCATAGGTCAAAATGTTGTCTTCACAAATCCAAGTGAAGTTGTCTTGGGAAATAATGTAAGAATTGATCCCTTTACATTAGTGACTACGGCATTAGAGGTGGGTAATTATATTCAAATATGTTCTCATGTTGTCTTAGGTGGTGGAAATCAACACAAGATAACATTGGGTAATTGGAATTTCATTGGATATGGTAGCAAACTCTTCTGTGCTTCAGAAGATTATAGTGGAGAATATGGACCAGTAAATGAATTTTGGGGAAGAAATAAAATATATAGAGGTGATATTGTTTTTGAAGATTATAGTGGTATAGCTTCAGATGTCATGGTTTTTCCTAAAGTTACCATTCCAATAGGTTGTACTATTGGAGCAAAAAGTTTTATTTACACAAAAAATAATTTGAAAGAATGGAGTGTGTTTATTGGAAATCCAGTAAAGTTTCACAAACTCAGAAATAAAGAAAATATTTTAAAATTTTCTGTTGATAATGAGTGGTTGAAATGAAAGATTATTACAAAGATTTTGATGGTATGGATATGCCTTGGTTTGAATCACCTTTCTTTTATGATTTATTAGAGTCAGTAAAACTAACAGAAGAGCAATATAATTTAGCAAAACATTTTCACGAAGAGGGTTATGCAATTTTAGATTTGGAATTAGAAGATGAATTTCTTGACAGCATAATTGTTGAAATTAACAATAAAATTCAAAGTGATGAGTTCAAATCACAAGAATCAGGCTATCATTATTCAGAACATCCAAGATTATTTGAAGCATGGAAGTGGAGTCATAATGTGTTGTCATTGGCAAAGAATACTAAGGTAATTGATACATTGAAATTTTTATATGGAAGAAACCCTCTACCATTTCAGACAATAAATTTTATTGGTGGTGCTCAACAACCATTACATAGTGATACAATTCATTTTTCTTCAGTTCCACAAAGGTGGTTAGGTGTATCTTGGATAGCATTAGAAGATGTGGATGAAGATAATGGAACTCTTATGTATGTCCCCAAGAGTCATAAGTTACCAATATTTGAGTTTTCTAACATCGGTATTGATGTTCCAAAATATGGAGAACAGTTTGATGCTTATCATCAGTATGAAGAGTTTATTAAAAAGTTAGTAAAGTCTCAACAATTGAAAAAGAAAGTCTTTACTGCTAAAAGAGGACAGACACTAATATGGTCTGCTAACTTATTACACGGTAGCATACCTATAAAAGATACAAGTAGAACTAGATATAGTCAAGCAACTCATTATTATTTTGATGAATGTAGTCATTATTACAGCCCTATGTTTTCGGACACTTTAAGAGGTAAATTATCTCTTAAAAACTTAAAAGAAAAGGATATAATTAATTATGAAATTTAATCGTTTAGTTGTTTTTGGTGGAAGTGGTGGGTTGGGAAAACCTTTAAGTGATAAGTTACTTAGTGATTATGAGGTAGTTGCTTTAAGTTCTAAGGATGTTGATGTAACTGATTTTAATCAAGTTAAAACTTTTTTTGAAAATAACAATCAAGATATTGTTATAAATTTAAGTGGGTATAATCACAATACAATTTTACATAAATACGATGGCGATGATGTTGAAATAAAAAAACAGATTCAAGTTAATATAGAGGGTAATTTAAACATATTGGCAAATTGCTTACCAAGTATGAGAGAAAAAAAGTATGGTAGAATAATACTAACTTCTTCCGTATTATCTTCTAAACCAGCATTTGGAACTGCGGTATATTCAGGATGTAAAGCCTTTATAGATAATTTAATAAAAACTTGTACTGTAGAAAATATTAGTAAAGGTATTACTTGTAATTCACTTCAATTAGGATATATGGATGGTGGTCTTACATACAAGGTACCTGAACCATTTAGAACAAATATAAAAAATAATATACCACTAAAAAGATGGGGTAAAATATCAGAAATTGAAAATGCTGTTAGGTATTTAATCAAAACAGAGTATGTTAGCGGATGTTCTTTAAAAATAAATGGTGGTATTGATTTATGATAATTTGTGATGCGTATGGTGGTTTAAATGATAGATTAAAACATTTAATTTCGTGTATGAGATTGGATGATGAAATAAAATTGATATGGACTGTTAAAGAAAATTCTGTGCATCTTTGGTGTCCATTTGAAGATTTGTTTACAAATAATTTTGAAACATTTGATCAATATACAAAAAGTGAATGCTATAAATTATATCCATCTGCTAAACTATACAGAGGTCATCAGTTTATAACCATTTGTTATAAAGATGGTTCTAAAATTGATTTAAACCAATTGGCATTAGTCGATTCTGGTAATAGCATACCTGTAATTGTAAAAAACAATATCTTAGACACTATAAATAAATTAGAACCGGTAGAATATATAAGAAAATCAGTTGATGAATTAAAATCTAAATTTAATGACGATACTATAACTGTAAGTATAAGAACTTATTTAGATGCTGAAAGAAACATACACTCTAATGGGAGATTTTTTGACATAAATAAAGTTTTTGAAAAAATGGATAATGAGTTGTACGGTGATAGATTATTTTTTGTTACATGTGACCATCAAGAAACATTTGAAGAAGTTCTTAATAGATACGGCGACAGAATAATTTATACGCCAAAAAGAACTTATTTTGGAGATTACAAAACTACGGAAGGTATACAAGATTGTGTAATAGATTTGTTATTGGGTGGACAAAGTAAACATATGATATCTACAAATGGTAGTGGTTTTAGTGAAATGCAGTGGTGGTTTGGTGGTGGTAAATCAACAATTGAAGTTGTATATTCACATAGTCATCTAGCAAATGATAGGAGATAAATTCATTGTTTTATAAAAAAATATATATTTATATATACAAAGGTTAATAAGTAAAAAAAATGGTTATATAATGTTTAATTACGCTGAATATAGAAACATAATTACATTGGTAAAACAAAATTTACCAATAATGGATTTTTCAGAAGTCAATGATGAAGTTAATGCCTTTTGCGTGTTAAGACATGACATAGAATTTTCAATAGACAGAGCATTACAAATGGCTCGTATAGAACATGAGGATTTAAATGTCCATTCTACTTATACAGTTCAATTGAGAAATAATACTTACAATGCTTTGTCTCAAAAAAACATCGAGGCTATAGGAGAGATAGAGGAGATGGGGCATCACATTGGGTTACATCAAAACCCACCATCAGATATTTCTGATGACCACTTAGTTGAATATATACAGAAAGATATTGAAACACTAGAACATTATTATGGATTTAATGTTGATAGATTTGCATTTCATAGATGTGGTAGTAATCCTGGTATATTGGAAAAGTATGTTGAAGTGCCTGATAAGATAAATTGTTATTCCGAGCAATTCTTTCATTACTTTAGTGGTGAAAAACCAAAAGATTTACGAGTTCATTATTTAGCAGACTCAAATCATGATTGGAAATATGGTCATCCTTTTAATGTAGACTATTGGGATTTACCACAAAAAATGCAGTTATTAACACACCCATATTCTTGGACAGAAGTGGGATATGAAAACATCAGTAATTTTACTAAATTAATTAAAGAAAGGAATGAAGAATTACTATCAGATATGAATAGTGAAACAAAAACATTTCCAAAGGAGTTATTACTTTGAGTGGTAAAAAAAATGTTGTATGGTGGCCAGCCGTAGTCAATGAAAATCACATAGATAAGTATGGGGGATATGATTACTTTCAATATTCAAAAAAAACTTGGGAATATTGGTGTGAGCGTAATGGTTGTGAATTTGTAGAATTTACAAAACCAGTAGAAGGGGATTTAAATAGGTATCGTATAAATTGGCAAAAAATATTATTTGTTTTTGATGAGCTTGAAGAAAGAAATATAGAATATGATCAAATATGTTTGGTGGATAGTTCTTTTATGATTAGATGGGATACTCCTAATTTTTTTGAAATGACTAATAGAAAGTTTACAGCATGTAGAGATATGGATAATATGAGATGGATTTACGATAGTATTCAAGGATATAAAGATATATTTAATGGGTTTAAATTAGATCAATCTAAGTATGTAAATTCAGGTTTTATGATTTTTAATGAGAGTCATAAGGAATTTTTAACTGATTTTAAGAGGTTTTATATAAATAATATAGATGAGTTTATTAGGTTACAAGATGTAGCTGTTAAGAAAGGTAATGAACAGACGCCGATGAATTATTGGATACAAATGAATAATATAGATTTAAATTTAAATTTACCACTTCCATATAAAATAACTCATTTACAGAGAAAACAATTGTTTAATTATAATTGGCAACTTAATGAAGATAAGACACCATTTTTTATAAAATATGGATATAATTGTAGTTTTAACGGAATACCAAAAGATCAACGAACTGGTGTTATGAAGCAAGTTTGGGATTTGGTAAAAGATAATTATACATTCGATGAAAACAAAATATTATTAAACTCAGTAAGACATAAAGACACATTTAAGAATGCTACATCAAAAAAGTTTAAGTCGGATTTAATTGATTTTTTTAAAGATAAAAAATATAAAGATATGACCTTAGTAGAATTAGGGGCATGTCAAGGAGATACAACTAAAATATTTAGTCATTTATTTAAGGAAGTATATGCTTATGATTGGGATTCCGACAATGTAAATCAAATACGAGAAAAATGTGGTGAGAATGTACATAGTGAAGTTATGGATGTGACTATTGATAAATGGAATTTTCCATTGGCTGAAGTTGTTTTTGTAGATGCTAGTCATGATTATCCACAGGTAGCAATTGACATACAAAAGGCATTGGATTATTTTGATAATCCAATATTAATTTTAGATGATTATGGCAATCCAAATAACACAAGTATTAGAAAATCAATTGATGATAAAATTAAAGAGGGTAAGGTAAAAATAATTAAAAAGATAGGAGAAAATATAGGATACGAAACTAAATCAGGTTGGAAGATGGTTGATAGAGAGGGAGTTATTTTAAATGGGTAAGAAGAATTTAGTTTTTATGATGGATATTGATATTAAAGGTGATGGTAGATATGCTAGTAGTAGAACTTCAGCTTATAAATATTCGATAAGTAGTTGGAAGAAATGGTGTGATAAAAATAACTCTGAACTTTTTGTTTTGAATGAGTTATTATTGGATAATAGTGAGATGGGGGTTTGTTGGCAGAGATATTATTTATTTGATATATTGGATGTTAATGAAATAGAGTATAATCAAATTCTTATGGTTGATGCTGATACTATTGTTCATCCTGATTGTCCTAATTTTTTTGATATGAGTGAGGGTAAATTGTGTGCTGCTCAATTTGATGGTAGTTGGGATTGGGTTCTTAGAGGTATAGAAAATTACTCTAAATATATTTTTGATGGTTTTATGATGCCTTGGTATAATTATTTTGATTGTGGGTTTATAATCGTAAATGATAAACACAGAGAATTTTTTAAAATTATTACAGATTTGTACTTGACTTATAAAGATAATTTAACTATATTACAAGATACATTTTATAATGGTACGGATCAAACTCCAGTTAATATTTTGGTTCATAAACACGATATAGATTTAAAACTATTACCATATGAATTTAACATGAATGATATGAGTAGAAAAGAAATATTAGCTGATGATATGCTATTTACAAAATGTGGATGGATATATCAGTATAATGCTATACCAAATAATAAAGACAATAAATTAACTAACTATTTTATGGAAAAAACATATAAATATTTTTATGGAGAATTAGTTGAAAATTAACAATAAATTTGCTATTGGGTGTTTAGTTCAATGGTATGAAATAGAATTGATAGGTGAATATTTACAGAGTGTTAAGAATGCGTTAGATATAATAGAAAACAAAGAAAATGTCATCGTTGATTTATATTTCAACATGACAACTTCTTTAGAGAATATAGACGAAAAACAATGTACTATGCAAGAAATAAATAGTAGATTTAATGATATTGAAAAAGACTTAATTAAGTTCGGTATCACATTAAATGTTCAGCGATTGGGTGGTATAATGTTACATGAAAGAAAAAAGATATATACTATTGCAGACTATCGTAGAGAATTTAATAGCAAGTATTGTGACAAAGTTGATGTTCTCATGTGGGGTGAAAGTGACTCTTTGATACCTAGACAAACCTTTGAAATACTAGATAACTTACATAGTGGAGTTAAAGATACGACACCAAAGTATGTTAGTTTTTTTGCTACATGTAAGATGTGGGATAAAAGTTGGGAAGTACTAGAGCATCCTGAGTTTACGGTAAAACCTTTTATAGATATGAGTACGGTTGACACTAAAAATTGGTGGAGTCTTAGATATAACATGAACATAGATGAAATGAATTCTTTTAATGATAAGGTAGATGATTTAGATATAAAAGTTTTAAATGAATATAAATTTAATGGATGTGGTTTGGTCATATCATCTGATGTTATCAAGTCTGGTGTTAATATACCTAGAAGTGCTTTTTTCATACATGAAGATACGGCATTTCAATTTCAATTACAAAGATTTTTTCAAGGTCAGATACCACAATATCTAATTAAAAATATTTTATTAGTGCATAATAGAAAACATACTAAAAAACGATCTTATGTAAAGGGTGAAATAAAATCTGATGATGTTAGTGGTGGTAGGTTGAGACATGATTGGTATAAAAAGGCTAGTGATATGAGTCATCATAATGTTTATAATATGTTTAATCAATCTAAAGTATACACTTGGGATGATGTTTTTAATGACTAATATAAACGCAGATAAAATAGACATCCACCCAACGGTTGAAATTGGTAAGAATGTAGTTATAGATTGTGAAAATGTAAAAATAGGTAAGTTTTGTAAAATAGGAGATAATGTAACTATAACTTGTCGTAGTTTCGAGGTTGATAGTTGGTTATTCATGTGGCATGGAGTTGAGATAGGTAGAGGTGGGTGTAATGGTCCTAACTCAAATGTTAGAATTGGTAGTGGTGTTGGTATATTTGAAAATGTAGTAATCAATTCATCAGAATCGGTAGAGATAGGAGATAATTGTGGTATAGGTGCTGATGTAATGATTTGGACACATGGTGCTTGGTTAGATATAACGCAAGGATTCCCATCAGATTTTGGTCCTGTAAAGATTGGCAATAATGTTTGGTTACCCGCAAGAAGTATTGTTTTACCAAATGTAACGGTTGGTGATAATGTGGTTATAGGAACTAACTCACTAGTTAATAAAGATTTACCAAGTGGTTGTTTAGCTGCTGGTTCACCTTGTAAGGTTTTAAAAGAAAATGTATATCCTAAAAAATTAAGTGAAGATGTAATTAAAGTTATGGTTGAAGGTATACTTTCAGATTGGAAAATTCAATGTGATATGAAAAAGATAGCCCGTACAATAAAAGTTAGATATGAAAATCAAAAAATATATTTGTATCAGAGCAACTTTGAAACTATTTATAATATAGAAGAAAGAACAATTGATGGTCATATAAATAATGTCTCGGAAGATTTAAGGGACTATTTAAGAAGAAGGGGTATAAAAATATATACCGATAGGTTTTTTAAGTCAATATGAAATTTTTAAATTTAAATAAAGTTTTATGTTTATCGCCACATCCTGATGATGTGGAGATAGGAATGATGGGCACTATATTTAAATATGATGAAACAATGTTTGATGTCTTATGTTTAACAAAAGGTGGTGCAAAAGGTTATGATGAAACTAATAAATTAGACAGAAGAAAAGAAGTGGACAATGTTTGGAATTTTTGGAAACCTGGTGTAACAGACCATGTTCAAGTACACCATTCTAAGTATGATTACTTTGAAGATTGTACCGAGCCTGGTTGGATTAACTATATCGAGAATGAGTTTGTAACGGAGAATAATTATGATGGAATATTTATTCCAACTGGCGATGACTCGATGTTTGAACATAGGTTTGTAAATAAGTTCGGTTCAGCTTTATGTAGGTTCTCACCCATAAGTTTAATTGAATATCATACATTCAGTTCACTTAATAGTTGGCAACCAAACTTGTTTATAGATATAAAATCTGTCTATGATAATAAGTTAAAGTCATTGGAAGAGTTTAAGTCCCAAAGTCATAAGTCTTATTTTAAGAAGAAGTCATTGGACGCTTTTCATAATAATTTTCAATGTAATAAAAAAGGTAGAGATGTGGTAGAACAATTTAAAGTAATAGAATTATTTGGAGTCTAAGTGAAAGTATTAATAACAGGTGGAACAGGAACAGTTGGAAAATCGCTTGTAAAACAGAATAATAATGAGTATATTAGCATAAGTAGAAATGAAGAAAACATAACTAATTTAAAAAGAGAATATCCAAATGTTAAATGTTATGTAGGTAACATAGAGGATAAATCTTTACTACTTAGGGTATTTAAGGAAGTAAAGCCAGATGTGGTAGTTCATTCAGCTGCTATGAAACACATTGATTTGATGGAGCAAAACCCTATTGCCGGTTGTAATGTAAATGTTATGGGTAGTTTGAATGTAGTTGAGGCTAGTATAATAAATGATGTTCCAATAACTATTGGAGTCAGTACGGACAAAGCTTGTTTATCGGAAAGTGTATATGGTGCTTCAAAGTATTTAATGGAAAGGGTTTTTATGAATGTAAACAATGATGATGCTACTAGATTTGCACTAACTAGGTTTGCTAATGTAGCTCATAGTGCTGGTTCAGTATTACCATTTTGGTTAAAGTTAAAATCAGAAGGTAAACCATTAAAACTTACAGATCCAGATATGAATAGATTAATATTTACAAAAGAAGATGCGGCTAATTTAATCAATAGAACCATTGACTTTACCCAAAAATATGGTGGTGGGTTTGTAAAGTCATATAAGATGAAATGTGTGAATATGTTAGATTTAGCAAAAGTAATATCTGATGATATAGAGATAGTTGGTAAAAGAGCTGGTGAGAAAACTGATGAGGATTTAATATCCGAAAGAGAAATATCTCGTACCTTTATCTATGATGACGATATACATATAAAAGCTCAAAAAAATACCGAGTTTAATAAGTTATCAAAACCTTATAACTCTGCTAGTGCTGAGAAGATGACCACATTAGAAATGAGGGATTTAATATGGGGTTAAAAGTAGGGTTCTTTACAGAAGGTGGATTTGAAGGTAAGATTACATTAGATAATGTAAACATCAGAACTGATGCTGCTTGGATGTATTTGACAGATGCAACACATCATCCATTTCCAAGACTACAAAATCTACCCGATAAATCATATGACATTGGTGTGATGATATTACCAAAGAATAGAAAGATGTTATTAAACTATCCACTATTAGAGCAATATCGTAGAGTATGTAAAAAAGTTACAGTTATGCAAGAAAGTTACTACAACTATTGGCAAGATAGTCCCATTGAAGAGCAGATTTGGTATTTTAACTTTATTACAGAGATGGATATGATATTCTGCCACAACGATATAGATTTAGACTATTATACAGGATTAACTAAAGTTAGAACTGAACTACTTCCCACCGTCATGATTACAGATGGTATTAATAGAAAAAATAAAAGAGGTGATGGTGTCATCATTGGTGGTAATTGGGTAAAGGATTATGGTGGGTTTGATTCTTACCAAGTTGCATCAGAAATAACAGATGATATAACTGCTATAACTACTGGTAGAATGAAACAAGAAGAAAATCAAATATTAAAACACATACCTTGGGTTATGTGGAGAGAGTGGATTGATTTACTATCAAACTTTAGGATAGGTATACAATTAGGAACGGCAGCTGCTGGTCAGTTTCAACTAAATTGTAGTTTTCATGGTATACCTTGTATTGGATATTCTAATTTAAATACTCAGAGAATATTACATCCATTGACCACAGTAGAACTTGGAGACATAGATAAAGCTAAAGATATAGCTAAACAATTGAAAACAGATAAGTTTTATAATCTGTGTGTAGAGACAACTCAAAAAAGATTTGAAATGTATTATTCAGAGAAAGTTTTTGTAGATAATTGGAAAGGGATTTGGAATGAAAAATAAGACAATATTAATACCAGGTGGAACTGGTGCGTTAGGTAGACATTTAATTGAGAGGTATCATCGTGACAACGAAATAATTGTTTATTCACGAGATGAACACAAACATTATCATTTGTTAAAAGAATATCCAAAAATAAAATCTATAGTTGGTGACATAAGAGATAAAGATTCGGTAATGAATGCTTTATTAAGGTTTAATCCTAATGTAGTAATTAATGCAGCTGCACAAAAACATGTACCTGTATGTGAAGATAATCCATATGAAAGTGTAAAGACAAATATAATTGGTCATCAAAATGTAATAGAATCTATAAACCTATATGGTAAATTGGAAACTTTAATATTTGTATCAACTGATAAGGCTTGTAAACCTATAAACATTTATGGTATGTGTAAAGCTATAAGTGAACAATTATATATCAGTTTTGCTAAACAACAGAATAAAGTAAAAGTAGTTACTGTTAGATATGGAAATGTATTAGAATCAACCGGTTCGGTTATCCCATATTTTAAAGGTTTATTAGAAGATTCCAATACAAAATCTTTACCAATAACAGATTATGATATGACTAGATTTTTATTGACATTGGAACAGGCAACTGATTTAATTCATTGGGCTTATGAATATCCTAATTCACATGGTAAAATAGCAGTACCAAAAGTTAAATCACTAAAAGTTACTGATATTGCTAGTGTACTAATAAAAAGTTATGAAGCAAAGGTTAATTTAAAAGAAATAGGAATTAGATCTGGTGAAAAGTTACATGAAGAGATGGTTTCAGCTGAGGAATGGCTAAAGACAGAGGAGTTAGAAAACTTTTTTTTGATAGGTGATGAAAGTATAAATGATGAACATCATTCATATAATTCTTTAGATTATTTGATGAATGATTTTGATGCATATAAATTCTTAAAAGAAAGTGGAGTGATAAAATGAAAGGTTATCAGAAGAGAAAAAATTGTTCTTCTTGTAATAGTAGTGATTTTAGTGTGATATTAAATTTGGGAATAGTACCTCTTGCTGGATATTTTCCTAATAAAGATGAAGTTGGTATTGAAAGTAAGTATCCGTTAAGTTTGCTAGTTTGTAATGATTGTAAGTTAGCTCAAACGGATTCAGTAATAAACCCTAAAATATTATTTGAAGATTACAGATATTTATCATCTGTTGGATTATCTAATCACTTTGGTGAAGTTGCTAATAATTTAGATAAAAAATATAATGTGAAAGGTAAACATATATTAGAGATAGGGTGTAATGATGGGGTTTTGTTAGAACCTTTGTCAAAACTTGGAGCTAAAGTAGAAGGTGTCGATCCAGCAGTTAATGTTGTTAAAATAGCTACCGATAGGGGATTAAAAGTATACAATGATTATTTTAATGATGAAACATTTGGTGATGAAAAATTTAAAAGTAAGTATGATTTAGTTGTATCAAACAATGCTTTTGCTCATATTATAGATATACAAAGTGTTATTAGAGGTATACATTATGTTTTAAAGCCAAATGGTAATTTTATCCTTGAGGTTCACTATTTAGATAAATTAATTAAAGGTAAACAATGGGATAATGTATACCATGAGCACATTTTTTACTATTCAATAACCTCACTAAAAAACATGTTTGAAAGATATAATATGACTTTAATTGATTTTGAAGAAATACCAATACACTCGGGATCTATTAGAGTTACAGTTGTAAATAAAAAAATAAATGTACCTGATAAAATATCCAAAAAAGTAGAGTTAGAATCCCATAGTATTGCCAATCTTAATTATTTGATGAGTTATGGTCAAGATGTAAAACAACATATCCTAAACTTTAAAAAAGAAATTGTAAAACTAAGTAAAGATTATAAAATTGCAGGTTATGGAGCTTCTGGTAGAGCAAATATGTTTTGTAATTTGACAGGTATAAATAAAGATGTTGTTAAGTTTATAGTGGACGAGTCGCCTGAAAGATGTGGTCGTTACATAGCAAATACTGAAATACCAATCGTTGATGTAGAGACATTGAAAAATAATGACGTAGATTTAATAATTATATTTGCTTGGAATTATTCAAAAATGATAATAGATAAAACACAATTTAAGAGTTATTCTTATTTAGTAGCATTTCCTAATATTCAATTAGTGCAGTCTTATGATGAGTTAGAAGGATTTGATTCTATATGAAAATATTAATATTAGGTCATAAAGGTATGCTAGGTCATATGGTTTATAAATACTTTAATGAAAAGACTAACTATGAAATTTTAACCAGTGATTCGAGATGGTCTGATGAAGATTTTGTTAGAAATATTTTAAGTTTCAATGGTGACTACATAATTAATTGTATTGGTGCAATACATCAAAAAACAAACAACTTTGAAGTTAATGTGGATTTACCAATATGGTTAGATAATAATTGTAATAAATGTCGTATAATACATTCAGGTACAGATTTTGAAATGGATAATAGTGAGTATGGTGTATCCAAAAAAAATGCTTCTAATTATATAACAACCTTTGGTAAGTCAACTAAAATTATAAAAACATCTATATTCGGTCCTGAATTAAATGGAAAGAGTAGTCTTTTTGAGTGGTTTATGAATAGTGAGAACGAGGTATATGGTTGGTCTGAAAATTATTGGAATGGCATAACTACTCTACAATGGTCTATGATATGTCACGAGATAATTTTAAGTTGGGGTGAGTATTCTTTAACTAACATTCCATCCACAAGATGCATTTCAAAATATGACTTGTTAAATCTAATAAAGGATGTTTTTGATAAAAAAATAAAAATACATAAAAATGATGATGCCGTTGCTAATAGGTGTCTTGAGGGCACAATAAAAGTTAAAGATATCAGAAATCAAATTATAGAATTAAAGGAATTTTATTATGGTAATTGACTTGCATCCAGAATTTGGATTGGAACTAACACTTGGCATAACATATGCTTATTGGTTACATGAAAGGGGTGAATTAGAGGGGGTGAGAACCGTAAAGGGTATGAAACCATTTTACTATTTTTGTGATAATGTTGAAGAAGTATATGATTATAGAACTATTGATAATAAAGCTGCTGGTCTTGATAATTTACCTAATAATTGGATACATCACAACGCTTTATCTTTATTTGGTAAAGACTATGGTGAATTAACAGTTGAAGAGCAAAATAGTTGTAATGGTAGATTGGACTACAGCAAGTGGTCTGTACCACCATACAAAAAAACTTATCTAACAGACAAGTTTAAAACCGATAAGCCTACTATTTTTATGTCTAATAGGTATAATTTTGAACATGGAAAAAGACCTTTGGGATATTTTGATATCCCATTTTTAAATGAGACATTTAATTATTTAACTGAAAATGGATACAATATTATATACAAAAGACCAAAAAATAATGAATTTGCTTTAGACCAAAATGAAACATCTGCTTTAATTAATGGTTACACCGACATAGTCTCTGATGTAGATGGTATTGGTCGTATGACAGATTATCAGTTAACAGAATATTATGATAATGTAACTTTAATGGATGATTTGATAATTTCATCTGGTTATAAGTTACCTACTGATACTAATAATTACAATAAAATTCAGTTGCAAATATTATCATCCGTTGATGGATTTATATCTATGGGTGGTGGTGGAGGTTTATTGTGTAGTATGTTTGGTGTCCCAAACATATCATATTTTAATACTGGCACCGAGTGTAAAAGAGATGATTATTTTGGAGAAGATAACTATTACACGAAAATGTCAAATCACGACTTTTATCCAATATTAGATCCAGTCAGCGACATAGAGGAAAGAGGTTATAGGGATTATACGGAACTTACAAAAAAAATAAAAGAGGTATTTAATGAATAAAATAATAAGTTTTATACAACCAAGTAGAAACAACCTAAAGTATCTTAAATGGTCTTACAATAGTATCAGAAAAAACTTAGGATACAGGCATGAGATATGTTGGGCTGATGATTTCTCAGACGATGGAACTTGGGAATGGATGCAAGAAATTGCTAAAAAAGACCCGAATGTAAAGATACATCGTAACGAAGGACCAACTCGTTTAGGTCATACTATACTTTACGATACATTAGTAAATGAATATGCTACAAGTGATATCGTGATGATATATCATGCTGATATGTATGCGTGTCCTGGTATGGACGAAGCTGTATTAGGTAGGTTAACCGAAGGTAGTGTTGTATCTGCTACAAGAATAGAACCACCACTACATCCCGATGGTCCTGAAAAGGTATTGTTAGACTTTGGTATAGAACCAGAAGAGTTTGACGAACAAGGATTACTGAGTTGGTTGAGTGAAGAAAGAACAGAAAAGTATACACGAGGTATCTTTGCTCCGTGGGCTATACATAAGAAAGATTTTCAAAAGATTGGTGGGCACGACCCGTTGTATGCTCCACAATCTAAAGAAGACTCTGATATATTCAACAGATTTCAGTTGGCTGGTTACAGAACCATACAAACATTTCAAGGTTTCGTATATCATATGACTTGTAGAGGTAGTAGATTTAAGGATGGGGCTATGAGGAATCCAGCAGGTCAAGTCTTTATGAATGGGAGAGAATCATCAGAGTGGTTAGCTCAGAATCTAAAGAGTACAAGAAACTTTATTCGTAAGTGGGGACACATGGTTCAACATGATGCTTATCTTAAACCGATAGTTCCACCTAAATATGATATTGCTTTCAAAGCTCTTAATTGTAACAAACAACTTCTATATGAATTAGAACCTTGGTGTAGTAAAATATATTTGGATTATGGTTCAGTAGGAAAGTATTCAGCTGAATATCAACGAGAAGAACAACCAAATACTCAGTTTAATTTAGATGAAAAAATAAAAATGTATGGTAATGCTGATGTAACTAAGTCTCATGACATTTTAGTTGAGTTTGATTGTGGGAAACTAAACAACGAGAACTTTCAGATAATAGTAAATCTAGCTAAAATGCTACAAGATAGTGGTGAAGTCGGTGAGATGGAGTTCGATATTTTTAAATTATATATAAATTCTTTACAAACATATGAAGATAAGTTGATTGTTTGTAAGAGTAATTTATATTTATAAGTGTAATAAGAGGTTATAATGGAAAACAAACTAGGTCTATATATTAGTAACTTAATGACAACCATAGTAGATAAAGAAGAAAAACTATTTGTCAGAAAGTTAGCATTCAATGAATTGGAAAATATAAGTCAAGATATAAGTTCTTTTCTTACTTCATATATTAGTGAGATTAAACCAGATCCTTTTCAAAAAGAACAAAACAAAAATAGAAACAAAAAACAAACAGAAATTAACTTTGGAGTTAAACATGAAGATAGATAATGAAGCATTAGCAGAGCTAAGAAAAATAAGAGCTGCTATGGATAATGCTTATGATAAATTAAATAAACCTTTGTATGAAAAAAATATTGCTGCTAAAGTAAGTTACAAAGAAACTATTCCTTTTAATTTAATACAAGAAAACTTTGAGTTTATTGTTGAAAAAATTAAAATATTAGAAGAATCAGTAGGAGTAGAATAATGGCAAACGATCACGCTAAAGATAGATATGCTCCACCGGCAGTTGGTAGTGATTTTGATAAAGATTATTTTGGTGATGTAAATATCGGCGAAGTATTTAGATTAAGACCAGATAATAAAGCTAAGTCTTTTCGTAAAGTAAAAGATGGTGTTGCTTTTGACATCTCTGAAAGAAAAGAAATTCAGTTGAAACCAAGAGATGAGATATATGTCAAGTCGTAGATTTCAAAAACCTATACGAATCAAAGGTCAGAGATTAGTCTTAACTAAAAAGATGATTGAAGATGCTCAATCTCAGACCAAATCAAACATGGCAGCAGCTAGGTGGTTAGGAGTTAACTATCTAACTTACCGTAAGTATGCTAGGTTATATGGTGTCTTTGAAAAACATCTGAATCAATCAGGTGTTGGAATTAAGAAGGGATATGGTAAGTGGAGTAAGCCACTTGATGAAATCTTAGATGGTTCTAAGACTTACCGTATGCGACCATCATACATCAAGAAAAGATTAATAAAAGAAAAGTGGGTAGAAGAAGAATGTAGTTCTTGTGGTTACAACGAAATTGTAATGAACAAAGAATCAGTTGCTCTTCGGTTAGATTATGTTGATGGTAATGTAACTAACAACCACTTAGATAACATTAGGTTATTATGCCCAAACTGCTACTTATCGTACAACGGACATATGCCTTCAGCAGAAAGGTTTTACAAATGAAAAAACAAAACGCTATATTGATAAAAGATTTTTACAATGACAAAGGTACTCTTCACCGAGAAGAGAAAGTTACAATCGAAGAAGAGGGTAACGGACTAAGTAAAGTAAAAAGTGGTACAGGTGCTATCTTTATCATTCCAACACATATTCTTAAATTAATTGCTTGACATTAACTCTTTTTTGTTGTAAATTACTTACAATGAAAAAGGAGTTTTATATTGAAAACAATAATTGATTGTTACAAGCACGATAATCCACTAATACAAAAACGACTAAGAGAGGTTTCGATTGAAGAAGGACTCAAGATTGCCACAGAATTATTTCAGATACTTAACGAAAGAAAAGACGGGATTGGGTTGGCGGCTAATCAAGTGGGAATTGATGCCCAAGTGGCTGTTCTTAATGTTAGAGAACCACTCATTCTTATCAATCCTAAAATCATATCTAAAGAAGTAGAGATACCTTTTTACGAAGGTTGCCTATCCTATCCAGGTAAAGGTTGTCATACCAAACGATACAGAGATATAATTATATCCACAGCACAAGAAGAAAGCCATTGGTATTTTAGTGGTGCTGATAAGGGTGAAGATGGTATGGGCTCTTGGGAAATGGATAAAAAAACACAAGGTAAAGAACTTAGAATCTTAGAAGCAGTATGTATCCAACATGAGATTGACCACCTAAATGGTATGAGAATATTAGATAGGGTGGTTGATACTACTATCAGAGTTGAAAGAAAGATAGGTAGAAATAATCTGGTTACAATTAAAAGAGGTGATGCTGTTAAAGTTCTTAAATACAAGAAAGCAGAAAAACTTATAAAAGAGGGATGGATATTGAAATGAATAAAATAGATACAAATGATTTAAAAGTAATGAAAGGTTTTGTAACATCATATGGGTGGGTAAAAAACAAAACATATTCACCAATAGATGATAAAGTAATACCTGATCACATATGTGCTGATTTTGATGACGATTGTCATGATTTACCACAAACACATTGGCATTGTTGGGAAGATCAACCTGAATGTGGGGTGTGTCCATTTACATTACAAGAAGTAACCGAGGATATTGAAAATATAAAAAGTGTTATATAAACGCTTGACTTTTATAATATTCCGTGGTAAATTATATCAATGAGTAAGACACCAAAATATTCTAACGCCGGTAAGGGTGATAAACCAAGACAAGAAATATCCCCAACCGAATGGGCAGATAGATGGGATAAAATCTATGGTAAGAAAGAGAATGATATGAGTATAAATAAAAAATTAGATTACAATACAGAACTAATGGTTATTACAATGGAAGAATGTGGTGAGTTAATAGAAGCTTGTTCCAAAGCTATCCGATGTGAGAATTATGAAAATCATCCTAGATTAATAGAAGAAGCTGGTGATGTATTGGTGATGATAGACTTAATGATAAAACGAGGTTTACTTAACCAAGAAGACTTAGATAAACGTAAAGAAATAAAACTTAAAAAACTAAAAAAATGGAGTAACTTAATATGACTAGAAAAGCTTTTATAGAAGCAAGTGGTAACTTTTCAATATATGGTGTGATTAGATTTTCAACATATATGATTTCATCTTCAGCATTATACTTGGAGAACTTTCAAGTAGCTGGAATAGCCTTTGGGTTTGGTGCTACACTTGGATTTGTTCGTAGACTAGCTAGAATTTGGGAGAACTAGAGTATGAACATGGGTTATGCTTGTATCAATATGCAGTTATGTTATCCACAAAAATATGGTGGTAAAGAGAAAGGTGTAGAACCTATTACCACAGGTCGTACTATGATTAAGAGAACCTTTGAGTCAAAGGGTTTGGATTATGCTAGTGAACTTACACTAAAAAATGTGAAAGACTTAAATGGTATTATCAGTTGGAATGTTCTTAACGGATACGATTTCTATCGTATGAGTAGTGGACTAGCTCCTTGGAAAACGGAGTATGATTGGGAAGACCTAAAAGATATTGATGAAATCCGACAATGGTTTCATTCTGCTGGTACTATGGCTAAGACTCATAATGTTAGATTGACTTCACATCCAGGTCCTTACAATGTATTGGTATCACCAAAAGACCATGTGGTTGATAATTGTATTAAAGACTTGACTATACATGGTGACGAGTTTGATATGATGGGATTGAGTAGGACACCTTACAACAAAATTAACATTCACTTGGGTGGTGCTTATGGAGACAAAGAAGCTAGTATGAAACGATTTGTCAAGAACTTTCCAAGACTACCAGAAAGTGTTCGTAGTAGATTGACATTGGAAAACGATGACAAAGCTAGTATGTATTCGGTGAAAGATTTATACTATGGTATTTACAAGAAGATTGGTATTCCTATTGTATTTGACTACCATCACCATCAGTTCTGTACCGGTGGTATGTCGGAACAAGAAGCACTTGAGATGGCGCTATCTACTTGGGGTGATATCAAACCTGTAACTCACTATTCAGAGAGTAGACGAGATGAACAAGAAGATAAAACTATCAGAGTTCAAGCTCATTCAGATTATGTATACGACAAGGTAGAAATGTATGGTAACGACTTCGACATTATGGTCGAAGCTAAAGCTAAGGAGTTGGCTGTTGATAGATATCTTAAAATACATGGTTAATAGACTCAGGCAGTTTATATTTATTATATGGTATGGTCGTCATCTTAAAAAAAGATTTGAGAAAAACAACTTTGGAAGACGAGAGGAATTTTAATGAATAAATGGGATAAGGTAGATAAGAGAAAAAAAATGGCAAGTGAGTCTGATTTATTTTGGGAGAATATGAAGATGGTGGTGATTGTTTTGATTGGAATAACTTACCTTTATTTTTTATTTAAATGATTGACTTAGAAAAAATAATACAATACATAAAAGATAGCTTACCCTATCTGATACTGATAACAGGAGTGTTCTATATAGGTTATGCTATAGCTTGGTGTGTAAATACTTTTATGAAATATTTATTAAAGCTAATAGGTTTCAGACCAAATGTTATTAAGTATTCTGAACCCGAAGAAGATGAAGATGTACTTGGAATATAAATTAAACAGCGGAGAATATAAATGTTAAGGTTCTTAGAAGCAATAGATAAGTTAGTAGTAGCAATATTAGGTGTCGCATTAGTTGAGAAAAGAAAAGAAAGCGACAGAAGAAAAAAGAAACCAAGAAAAAGAAAACACGAAAAGAGAATTTCGTCAAGAAGGAAATAATGAAAACAGCAAAGTATTTTAGTGCCACTTGGTGTGGTCCTTGTAAAGTCTTTAAGCCAACTATGAAAGAATTATCTGATGAAGGTTATGATATAGAGTTTCTTGATGGTGATGAGAATCCTAAGTTAGCTAGTGAATATAACATTCGGTCTGTTCCAACTACAGTTATAGAAGTAGATGGTAAAGAAGTAGATAGAATCATTGGTGTTAAAAGTAAAACAGAAATGATTAAGGTATTATCATGAATATTTATTTTGTATTAGTATTCATGTTATTTAGTTGTAACACGCCACCTCAACCAAAACCATCAGTAGAAACTCCTGTAGAAGCAAAGAACTTTTTTACATTAACTGATTACAAATCTGTTGAGCATACTTACGATAAACCTATTGTAATAAAGCATTTACAAACAGATACTCTTTATTGTAAGTCTTGTCAAAGATGGGAAGTTATCAGAGCTGTTTACATTATGGATAAGGGTGATTACGATTATTTTGTAGGGGTTCATTATAAGGATTAATATGAAAAATATAGATAAGGAGTTACAAAAAATGGGTGATAAACAACATTACATTCATGACGATGTTATTAAAATAATAAATCAGTTAGATGAGGGATATGATAAAATATTAGAAACATTAAAGCGTATTGAAAAGAAGATGGAGAAAATAAATGCTGGATAGTTTATTAACAGGCTTAATGCTATTTGGTTCATTTGCTATTAGGGATGCTAATGTGCAACCTAACCCAAATGATTACGAAGTTAGCATCGGTATTAGTCACGAGAGCTATTACATCAATCGCCAATGGGAAAGAGAACTTGGTAGTAAATATTTAGATGATCAAGTTTGGTTTAAGATAGATAAATTTTTATATATCAAACCAGAATACTTTAACAAACAAAGTGATAATGTTAAGTATGCTAAAGTAGATTGGAGAAAGGGTTGGAAAGACATTAGTTTTGGTTTCACAACTCGTTCAACAACTGATAAGTTAAATGCTTATGAAACATTTATATCAGTTGGAACAAGCAAGAAAAAAACTTATTGGGATAAGGTAGATGTTGAAGTTTCGTTTGATGGATACCTACCACCTAATTCAGATTTTGAATTTGAAGATAAGTTTAAGGTTAGTTACAGGCTCACAGAAAAACTTAGATTGTATAATGTAGGTGAAGTTACACACATAAAAGGTGAATCAAATTATAAAACTAAAATAGGAATGGAGTATAGATTGTAATGGCAAAAAATAGTGATGTATCAGGGTTTAGAAAAAATAAAGGTAAGAAAACACGGCAAGGTATGACGAACAATACTAAGTATAGCACCCGTGTAAGTAGTAAACGATTTAAAAAAAAGTATAGAGGTCAAGGCCGATGAAACAAAAGATGAAAGTTACTGAGTCTATAACTACCGTAAATGGTACTTTATATAAAGATGAATTAGTTATATTGGAAGATGTAAATTCTAATAAAGATTATAGAGTCAAAGACACTATGGGAAGAATTTGGTTTGTTAATAAAAAATATCTTAAAATACAATCTTTACAACAGGAGAAATAAAATGAAGATATGGAAAATAGTACTTGGATTTTTTGGTTTGGTTGGAGGCCTTTTTGCTCTACAAAGTTCTAAGAAAAAAGAAGTGAAAGAACTAGAAAAGGTTATCAAAGAAAATAAAAAAGAAGAGAAGAAAGTAGAAGCTGAAATTAAGGTCTTACAAGAAAAGAAAACAGTTTCTAAAAAACAAGTTGGTAATTTAAAACGAAAGTTAACAAATAGTAAAAAGAAAACTAAGAAGATGCAAGAGGCATATGACAATGATGATGTAGAATCGGCTGAAGATTTTTTATCTAAGTTTTCTAAGGGGAAGTAATATGAAAATATTAAAATATTCTTTAATATCATTTTTAATTTTATCATCGATAGATGGTAACCAGATACAAAAAGATGGAAAAGAAATAACTACTTTTACAAAAGAACAAGCGTTAGAGATGATAAAGGCTCGTGATGCTCAATGGGAAGGTAAGTTGGCTAAAGCTGATTCGCTAATAGAGTCTCAGAAAGTTGTTATTTCTGATAGTGAAGATTTAATATTAGAAATAGAAGAGGGTGCTAAAATAGAGTATGTTTTATCTGCTGCTAAAAGTAGACAAATTAAATTGTTAAAGTCACGTGATGAAGCTAATGTTAAAATAATAAAAGCTCTTGAGCCAAAATGGTATCAGAATGTATATCTTTGGTTAGGAATCGGATTTTTAATTGGAAAGGTATAGTTGTGTTACATGTGTAACATTATGTTAGTCTAATTATGTTACACTATTTAATAATATAAAAATAAATCCCACACACAGTGGGATTTTTTGTTTCTAAATCAACATATATAACAACTTAAAAAAAACTTTGAAAAAACAGGTACTTTGGTATAGTTCTTGTATTATATAGGTAGAACAACTAATTAGGAGAAACAAATGTTTCAAAAACTAAGAAAAAAATTAAAAGGTAGGCGTGGTCAATCACTCGCTGAATTTGCTGTAACGACAGCGATGATGGCGACACTTGCTACTACTGCCGCACCTAAGTTCTCTGGAGTAGGAGAAGGTGCTAAAGAAAAAAAGACATTGG
>Ga0209634_1000463_pt1 | contig 31769 bp, 39 predicted proteins | sample LinPmetageLP40_FD_184043 | JGI IMG/M metagenome (GOLD analysis project Ga0209634, IMG submission 184043) | Marine viral communities from the Pacific Ocean - LP-40 (SPAdes) (version 2) | ecosystem: Environmental > Aquatic > Marine > Oceanic | place: Pacific Ocean | collected 2010-08-26 | reverse complement strand
GTTGAACTTGATGAGGTAAAAGGTGCATTAGGAATGGAATCCGCGGCAAAAGCGTTAGAAAAATACGCTAAAGCTTCTGGTGGAATGGATGAAAAAGATTTCATGACTGCGGCAAGATTGTTGCGTAAAGGTTTAGATATGAAATTGAAAAAATTCGTAGATGATATGGATACTGAACCTAGAGAAAAAGTTATTACAACTATGGCAAAAACCCTGGGTAAAAATCCTGTTGAGAGAATGTTTGGTGTAAGACTTCGTGAAGTTAATGAAGCAATTTCTATGAAAAATAGTATTAATCAATACTATTATCAAGATCCTAAAGGAGTTGTTCAAGCAGTAGGCAGTAAAGATGCTATGCGTAAGATGAATATCAAGCAAGCAAAAGATGGTAATAAAGGTGGTTCTTTCAGCATCAATCATAACAAGTATAAGGTTGGTGACCAAATTAAAGAATCTACTGAAATTAATGAGACTATATCAGATCAAAAAATGGAAATGTTGAGAAAAGCATATTCTTCAATGCCAGAACGACTTTCTATAGATCAGATTAACAAATTAAAAAGTGTTTTGTCAAAATTTAGTAAGTCTGAATTAGAGCAGGTAAAAAAAGCAAAGATAAATTGGCTTTCATCTATGGCAGTAACACTTAAAGCAAGTACTCAATATTAAGGTAAAAAAATGAAAAGCTTTAAAGAGTTTACAGAAAGTGGTGCAGGTATACACCATCAACGCGCTAAGTGGTGCAGGTATGACGCAAATTTATCTGAAAAAGATAAGCATTATCGCCCAACTAAAAGTGGTGCAGGTATGACGCAAAAGGGCGTTGATGCTGTGAATAGAAAAACTGGTGGAAATTTAAAAACTGCAGTTACTGGTAATCCTAAACCAGGATCAAAAGATGCTGGTCGTCGCAAATCATACTGCGCTAGGTCCGCAGGTCAGTTAAAAATGTGGCCAAAAGCAGCAAAAGATCCAAATAGTCGTTTAAGACAAGCTAGGAAAAGATGGAAATGCTAAATGAGTAAATCTAGAAATCTAGGTGAATTAGCCGCCGGAAAAATAAATACACATCTTGTACCATCTGCAGATAGTTCTTTTGATTTAGGCCACTCAGATTATAAGTTAAGAACATTATATCTTAGCGGTAACACAATATTTTTAGGAGATAGCGGCTCAATTTCTGCTGGACCAGAAGGTATAGAAATGCCTTCTGTTAAAATAGGGACTGGAGATACTAGAGTTGTTTTGTCGGCCCAAACAGGCGGCAAACTAAAAATATCTGAGGAAAAAGATTCCGCCGGTGCATCAGAACCCACTGCAGTTGATTTTGCATCCGAAGCATATGTTTTAACTACTGTAGATAGTGCTTATATTCAAAATAGACAGATAAATTATCTTGACAGTTCATCTACGGTAAGTTTAATTGATAGTGCATACGTTTATAATAGAGCGATAGGCGCAGTTAATGCAGGAATATCTTCATTCTTGTTTATTGTTTCAGCTGGTGCAACAGTAATCAGCGGAATAGATGCTAATTCAAATGAGTTATCTTTTACTGGAAATAACATTTATGTAAATCTTAATGGAGTCATGGTATTACCAACATTAGATTATACGATAGATAGTCCAAATAATACAATAACGTTTTTAAACGCTTTATCCAATAACGATCAGGTTCACATTACAACTTTTAATCCGGCATCTTCTTCCAATTTAACTGATATTTTTGATTCTAATTATCTAACTTCTAGACTAAGCACAATATATCCTGCAGAAATGACAAAGAATGAATATATCTATACTACAAGTACCGCACAAACGGTATTTACAGGCGTTGATAGCGCGGGCAAAACGCTTTCATATGATTCAAACACAGTTGAAGTATTCGCAAATGGGATTAGACTCTTTAAACCTGGAGATTATGTAGCATCTAATGGCACAAGCATCACATTAGACGATTCAATAGGAACAGGAAGTCAAGTTGTTGTTGTAGATAGATCAAGTCTATTTGGTATAGCAACCGATGGACCTCTAAGACTTTCTAGTGTAAGTGCGCCAGCAAGCAACACTTCAACGGGGATAAAAGGCGATGTTGTAACTGATGCAAGTTATTTGTATGTTTGTACTGCAGCAAATACCTGGATAAGAACTTCAATTGATACTTCTTGGTAGGATTTAATTATGGGTAGAAGTCTTGGATTTGACCTTTCAAAACTCTTAGAAGCAAACGGAAAAATAAAAGTTTCTAAGATGGAAGACGTATCTTCTTTACCACAAGGAAATATAGTGGCATATGCAAATTTTGCTGCATTTCCCACTAGTCCAAGTGCTGGACAAATAGCTTTCGATACATCAAAAGACATTTATTATTTTTGGAATGAAAGTGAATGGCAAAGAATAGATATGGGCTTTGATAATACTGCACCGACATTAACTACGACTTTACCCAGTACACTAGAGTTAAATACAGATGGTACTACTAGCACACTTTCAATTGCCGGGACAGATGCAGACGCAGATAATTTATCATATTCTTGGGACATTGTTCAAGGTTATAACCTTTACAGTCCAGAAAGAAATAACGGTTTACCAGATCAAATAGCATCAATCGCAAGTGGATATGAGACAACTGGTAATTTTGTGATAACTCCAACTTCAGTTGCTACTAATAGCGGAAGTTTTATTTTTAGAGCAAAAGCTACTGATGGAACAAAAATTGTTAGTTCTAGCACCACAGTAAGCATATCGTTTTATCTTTTCGATTTCACTGAAGCGTATTTTACTGTGTCGAGAAGTCTTAGCAATAGCTATAATAGCACAGCACATAGATATGGTCCTAGCACAAGTCAAGTTAGAAGTTATTTGACAGGCCAAGGTCATTCTTGGGCAAATCAATATGTGACTTGTCATACAACTGGATATCAATCTTGGACAGTACCAAAATCAGGAAAATATAAATTTACTGCTAAAGGCGCAAACGCTGGACTAACCGACCAGAACTGGCGTGGGAGAGGATCTTTAGTGACAGCTTCTTTTAATTTGACTCAAGGTGAAATAATAACTATGGTCGCAGGCCAAGGAGTTCCTGATTATAACGGCGATCATTGTAATGGTGCAGCTGGCGCATCATGGGTATGTAGAAATCAGTCAACATCAGCATCAATACCTTTAATTGTCGCAAGTGGCGCAGGTGGTGATACGTCGGATGGGTCTGCAAAAGGAAATCAAAACACAAGTTTAGGTAGTAGTTTCACGATTACCAATCCATCGGGAGTTAGTTTTACGGGGCGACAGACAACACCAACAAATTCAAATGCATCAGCTGGATATGCATCGACTAGTGGAAATTCAAGGGGTGGTTCTTATAGAGCATCTGGCGGTGGTACAACTAGTGGTGGAGGATATTGTAGTGGAAGTTTAGTTGGTGGTAATAGAAGTAATAGTACTGCTGGTTATGGTGGTTTTGGAGGCGGCTCTGGTGGTTATGATGAAAGTGGTAGTGCGGGCGGTGGATTTACTGGTGCTTATGGTAATGATAACAATTCCACTACTGGTCATGGGTCCTCTTATGTAAATGATACATATGTTTCTGATAGATCAGTTGGTTTAGCGCAAAGTACAACAACTTGGCAATCTGGAACATATTCAAGTCAAAATCAGTTTCAAGGCTGGGTAAAAGTTGAATTTGTGGAATAGATATATGGAGAGTAATTGTGGGTAGACGTAAAGGAAAATTCAGCGTATCTAGAATATTTAAGAAGAACAGTAGAAAATTTTCTGCTCCTGATATAGTTGAAATTGAACAGCCTTCTGCTACATCTAAAACTGGTAAAAGAGCAACATTTGCTTCTGGTTCAAATATAGGAGAATTGGCATACTCGGACACAACTAAAAGACTTTATGTTTGGAATGGATCAGAATGGCAGTTCGTATCTTCTGGAAGACAAGATGCTCTTGAGACTACAATTGCAACTTCCTCTGGAGATCCCGCGAGGCTCACATTAACCACTTCTGCTGGAACAATTACAATGACTGCAGCGAATGAAATTTATGCTACCGCAGATCAATCTATATTTTATTCATATTATATGTATGATGCCGATAATAATTATTACAGTCCACAAAGAGGAAGTTTGCCTAATCAAATAGCTTCTATAACTGGATATGAAAGTTCTGGTGTTTTTACGATAACACCCAACAGTCCACATGATAATAAAGTATTTACATTTGTTGCAGTAGTCAGTGATGGTAGATCACAAGCAACTCATAATATATCTTTATCTATAAGTTAGAAAGAGAATAATCATGCCATCTAAAGCACTAAATTTAGCTAAGTTTTTTAGACCGACTGAAGATGGAAAAATAGATCCATTGCTTGTAGATTTTACTGGTTCAGGCGCAAGTCCGGGTATAGTTTCTGTAGAAAACATATCAAATTTAGGCAGCGGCACTGAAGGACAAAGTGCCTTTGTAACGTCTACAAAATCTTTATATTTACATGATGGAACAAAGTGGAATAGGGTTTCATCTGGAATAAATTCTGCTCCGATATTTAAAACTAATCAGCCGCCAGATACGCTTTCACTCACAATTGACGGCAGTCCTACTACGTTAAATGCCACTGCAGTTGATCCAGAATATGATTCTGCTGTTTTTCCTATAGAATACTCTTGGGAAATTACAGATAGTTCTGGTGTTCATACTAATACCAGTGGTACATTTCCAGCGCAGATAACGAATATTAGTGGTTTTGAATATACTGGAGATTACGTTATAACACCATCAACTAATGTGTCCGATTATGGCACATTAACTTTTAAAGCTATAGCTTCAGACGGATCAGCATCTACAACAAAAAATGTTACTATTACTTTAGACAACACTGCACCTGCAGCAATTACTGGAGTGAATGATAATTATAGTTTAAGTACATCCGGTGTTGATACTGTAATCACTGCTATATCTTCAGATATAGATGGTGAAGCCTTAAGTTGGTCTTATACATTAATTTCGGGTTCTCTAAATGGGTGTACTATAAGCCAAAGCCCTTCGATGAATGTTTTTACTATTACTCCACACTTAACAAATGCAGCTAATTTTGTACTGAGAATAAGTGTTACAGACGGTACAAGCACAACAACAAAAGATGTTACATTTGCTTTAACTAGAAGTGTTAGTGCTAGATTGCTTATAGTTGGTGGCGGTGGCGGTGGTGGACAATATTATAACCGAGGATCATATAGTTGGCGAAACTACGGCGGTGGTGGCGGTGGTGGAATGGTTTTAAGAGGAACAACAGATTTAGTAACTGGACAAGCATTTTCGGTTACCGTAGGCGATGGCGGTTCGTATGGTTCAAACGGAAATAATTCAAGCTTAGATTCATTTATAGCATATAAAGGTGGTCGAGGAGGAGGATATCCGAATGTTGCTGCCGGTGGAAGCGGTTATGGCAGTGGTGGCGGCGGTGCCGGAATTGAATCTCATGAAGATAGACTTAATAATTTAGATTATAATAGCGGCGGTTCTGCGGGCACAAGTTCTCTTGCATGGTTATCGTCAACACCAGCTTACGAAGGTGGTGATGGAGGGTTTTATAATAGTTATCAACAAAGAGGTCTCGGCGGCGGCGGTGGTGGCGCTGGACAAAATGGTTCTAATGGAACAAACTCTAGTTCATATGTTAGTGGCTATGGTGGCCCAGGAGGAAACGGACGTGCGGATGATATAACAGGAACTTCAACTTATTATGGTGGAGGTGGAGGTGGCGGAGTGGGCGTTTCAAAAGTTTATGATCCGACTGATCCAAACTTTATATATTCTTATCGTGCAGCATGTGGCCCAGGAGGTTTAGGCGGTGGAGGAAATGGCTCTGGTTCTGGTGGTGGTTGGTCAGCACATTCTAGTAGAAATGGAACAAATGGTCTCGGTGGCGGTGGCGGTGGTGGTGCTGGCCAAGGATCTTATGGTGGTTCGCAACAAGGTGGTCCCGGTGGTTCTGGCGGACGAGGAGTCGTTATAGTTAGAGTTGCAAGTAGTATTTCTGTAACAACTACAGGAAGTGTGACTACTACTACAGTAGGTAGCGACAAAGTTTATAAATTTACATCTGGCTCTGGAACAATTCAATTTGAATAAGGATATTTTAAATGCCGTCAATAGGAAGAAATTTAGCAAATTTATTTGGAAATAGTTCGACACTTAACGATAGTGATATTGAATCTGCTGTAATGACAGTATATTCGACTATAGCTGAAGTGCCCTCAGTTGCAGAAAATGGCACACTAGTATTTGTTACCGCAAATAATAACATGTATCTTTGTATCAATAATAACTGGAGTAAAGTTACTTTAAGTAATACTGCGCCAAGTTCTATAACAGGAATAGATGCGACATATAATTTAGGAACATCACCTCAGTCTATAGTAGGAATTGCTACAGATGCAGATGAAACTCCTCTGACTTGGTCATACACGCTAACTTCAGGATCATTGACGAATGGTGGAGGAGTTACAGCTACGGTTCAACAGAATTTAAATGTTTTTGTTATAACTCCAACCACAGATCCAACTTACGCAGGAACATTTGAATTAACTTTTCAAGTAACTGATGGTTTTGCAAATGCAATCACTTTTGTATCATCGATTACTTGTAATGGAACATAAAAAATATATAAATAACACTAACATAACAAAAATACTAAAGGAATAAATCCTATGGCAACAGCAACAGATAAAAGACTTGATCGTATAGAAGAAAAAATAGATACATTATCTGATGCTATGGTTACATTAGCAAGATTTGAAGAAAAGATGGATTCATATAATAAATATAGGGATGATTCCTGGTCTAGAATGAATAAATTTTCAGAAAAGCTAGATTGTATCGAAAAGAAAGTAGATGCGAATCATCATACTGTACAAATAATAAACAAATTATTTTGGTTGGCAATCGCTGCCGCCGCAACCGCTGTAGCAGCACAAGTGTTTATGTAAGGAGATAAAAATGAGCACCGATGACATTAACAAAAATATTGCCAAAGCATATGCAGAAATGTATAATAAGCCTGAGGCTCAAGAAATCGTAGAAGTAGATATCAATGAAGATAATACAAATGACGTATCTGATGACGGTGATGGAATGGACAAAGTCCAACCCAAAGCACTGAAAAAGAAATTTAAAGATCGTAAAGATAAAGACCTTGATAACGACGGTGACGAGGACGAGTCTGACGAATACCTACACAATCGCCGCAAAACTGTTAAAAAAGCTGTTGACAAAAAAGACGATGCTAGTGTGTTAGAATATAGTAAAGAAGAACTTCAAGTTAAATTAGAAGCCTCGGATCTTGATGAAATAAGTAAAAAAACTCTTGGTAGTTATATCAAGAAATCTGTAAAAGATATAGAACAGCAAGATCATGACTCTTATGTTTATGCAAAGAAGGCTGGAAGACTTTCAGACCGTGGAGATGCCAGAGGGGCAGGTCGTATGGACAAGGCAGCAAACCGTGCGGATGATAAGTCTCAAAATCGTAAAAGGTATATTGGCAAAGCTGCTGATAAACTAACTAAAGAAGGCACAACTAAAGAAGAAGGCATTATTGATCGTATGTTAGCGGGAAGAAACAAAGAAGGTTCTAAAAAGTGGGTAACTAAAAAACCGCAGACCAAAGAATCTGTTGAACTTGATGAATTGAGTAGGAAAACTCTTGGTAGTTATGCCCAGAAAGCCATGTCTGATGTAGATAAACAAAAGGCAGACGCAGATAAATTTGAAAAGCGCGGAATGGCAGCTAAAAACCCTGGAGTAATGGACAAGAATTTTAAAAAATCAAACCGTGCTTCAGATAAGGCTAGTAATCGTAAAGCTGGTATTAACAAGGCTATTGATAAAATGGCTAAAGAATCTGTTGAACCTGGGTTTCTTATGAAGCGTATTCAAGAAAAAGCTACTGCTAATAATATATCAAAAGATGATACAAGAGATAGTTTTGATAAACAACTAGCTGGTCGTAGAATTGACGATGTTGCTCCAGCATCCTCTGGCATGACAGAAGCAGAATTTGTAAAAATGCATAGTCCAGAAAACGCAAATACTCCTGAGTTTGCAGATGCGCCAGTAGTATTCGCTAAAACTTTACAAGCTGTAAAAGATAGTGTTAAGTCAAAATCTCCAATAAGACATAACGACAGTACCATAGGTGAGTCTGTAGAAGAATCTATGGAAAAAGGCATGCCTCCTGGAGAGCATGTGTTTGACAAAAAAGTTGATGGCAAAGAAATAATGGTTCATAAACTTGACAAAAGTGGTAAGTTCTGTGCATATGTTGATGGCAAAAAAATCGGTGAATATGATGATTTGAAATCAGCAAAATCAGCAGCCATGGACTCAATGAAAGAAGATGCGGATCTTGATGAAGCTATTGAAAAAGAAGGTAATATGTTTACAAAAGCTTTGATGGCAGCGAGAAAAAATGGCGACAAAAAGTTTATTGTAGGCACCAAATCTTATAATACAGAAGATTATGCAGATAAAGCAGTTAAAGAGGAGAATGGCATGTATGAGGGAATGACCCCAATGCAAAGAGCATTAGCTAAAGTTAAGGCTCAATCAAAAGATAAAGTGTCTGTGAAGAAAGCACCTTGGGACAAAGACGATGTGAAAAAAGAAGATGTTGATCTTGATGAGGCCATGTCAGCAAAAGATTTAGATTTAAAATTTAATATTTTGGGCGACAACCTGCCGTACTTTATAAAACAGAGCAAAGGTGCTGAAACTGATTGGTATTCTAATCTCAATCGTACAATGAAAACGCTAGAAAGTGATTTAAAAGATAGAAAAGACCTTCACCTGGGACATGCGAGGCGATACATGGACGTAAAAGGCCACCATGAGGCTTCTCTTAAAGCAATCGCTGATGTTAGAAGTAAATTGAAGAATGTAGTGAAAGCATTTGACAAGGCATTTTATGAGGCTTCGGCAGTGGATAAGGAGATAATCCGCGCTGATGAAAAGAAAAAAGCATTTAGGAAATAAGATTGCATAAAGCATAATGAAAATATTTGATGAAGTAAATGAAGATAATTTTGTAATTTTTGCTGCAAGGCATTATTATAATCCTAAATGTGTTGATATTGAAGAATTTTATGAAGATTTGAACAGAGTCAAATATGCAAAAAGATTGGTGAACCGATACTTATCTAAAGAAGATAAAAAGCTATCGGTTCGCCTAATACTAAATCATATTATAATTATATTTAATGTTTTTGGAGTTGAAGCTGCATTAAAGATAATGCAATTAAAATTTAGAGATGAGAATTGGTCAATTATAAAGCCATTTCTCATATATCTAAAATATATAGATTATGATGATTATAGTGATACATCTATGGATCAATTTGTCGTAAATGAATTAAGAAAGATATAAAATGGGAATGATAGCCAGAGCGGGCGATCTGCTCTATACTTTTAGATTTTTAACACTTCTAGTAACGCCTTTTAATAGAACGAAGGCTTATAAGTTAGGTATTATCGATAAGCAAGGAGATCGGCAAAAAGAAGTTGAACTTGATACAAGTGAAATGAAAGGTGCTTACACACATTTTCATAGATTAGTTTTTAATATCAAAAAAATAATTGGTAAAAGTCCTACCGGAAGAACTACAGTAGGTTCATATGCGGCAGCACTTTATTTAATTAAAGAGAAATTAGGACTTGATGATAGTTCAATCGAAAAAATTGTTGACAAATGTAATTTTGATAAAGAAATTTTTGTTACAGAACATAATACTTGGTTTATTTTAGAAGATAATAAACTTTCAAGTGGAGTATATAAGATTAAAAATACCAAAGTTCTCAATAAAACTATTGAGGAAATTGTAAGAACTAAAGATAAAATTAGAGTTTCCAACGACTGCTATCCGGTAGGAGAAATTTTTGGTATATCAATATACGAAGCAACGCATATCAAAACAAATCAAAAAATTTATATTACGTCAGAGGAAATAATGTGATGAAAACTTTTAAAAACCAAATAGAGTCACATGATAAACCAGAAGTTAAAGAAGCTGAAGATCCTGATATTGGTCATGAAAAAGGTAGTCAGCCTGCAGTATATTATAAGGGCGTTTCTAAATCTAAGAAAATGGCACGTAAAAAACATTTTGATAGGCATGGTGATGCTCCTGATAATAAAAAATCTGCATATGAACCCGCACCGGGAGACGATGTTGATACTAAACCATCAAAACATACTAAGAAAGCCGCTGCTATGGGCATGGGTCCAAAAGATGAAGGCAAAAGTCCTCATCCTAAAGGTTCAGAAAAATACAAAGCACATATGGCAGCAAAACATGCAAACATGAAAGAAGGTGATGGTCTATGGCATAATATAAATAAAAAAAGGAAAGAAGGTCGTCCTATGAGAAAGCCAGGAGAAAAGGGCGCTCCTACAAAACAAGATTTTAAAAATGCCCGTGGCGAATCTTTTGAAATTAATGAGAGCGAAGGCTTAAAAAACAAAGCAGAAAAATCAGGAATGCCACTTGGTATTTTAAAGCAAGTATATAATCGCGGTATGGCTGCTTGGAAAACTGGTCATAGGCCTGGCACTACTCCTCAACAATGGGGCATGGCGAGAGTTAATTCATTTATTACTAAATCTTCTGGTACATGGGGCAAAGCTGATAAAGACCTTGCATCAAAAGTCCGTAAAGAAGAAATTATACACAACTCTGAAATCACATTACTAGAAAAACAAATAGAAGAACTGTCAAAATTTTTAGCAACAAAAGTTAAAGGCGGTGGCGTAGGAAAGCATAGCGATAAACTAAAAAAACTACAGAGAGAATTAGATGCAATGCAAAAATCTAAATTCGGCAAATCTGCAAATAATTCTGATGAAGATGCTATTAATAATAAAAAAAATGCGAATAGAAAAGATTTGAGGTTTAAACCAGATTCTTATGATAAAATTGATTTAAAAAAATATCACAAATATTCGGGCGCAAAGCAGCACGTAAATGCAGAGAGCAAAACTTTCTCTGATTTTAAATCTTCATTATACGAAGATGCTCCCACTATGAGTATGGGTGGAGGACACATTGCATCTAGAGATATTCTTTTAGGTAATCCAAATCATGATAAAATGATAAGAAGAAATATGACACCAATAGATACTGAAGATAAACGATATAAGAAGAAAAAAAGACAAGGCGAAACTGTTATGCTCAAGAGATTTAAAGGCAATTTCTAAGATGATTAGTTTTTCTAAATATATATCAGAAGCTTTTAATACCAAAGTACGATGGAAACAAACTCAAAGTAATGACTTGAGAGATAGGTTTATGTCTAAAGTTGATGATAAGACCATAGAACTAACATATATGTGGGAAATGACACCTAATGCTCCTAAAACCAGAGTCAATATAGTATTTTCAACTCGAGGCGGCTCTGATCTAGCAGGTTCAGATAAAATAACTGGAACAGGTTCTCAAATGCAAATATTTGGTGCCGTAATTAATCATATTAAAGAATGGGTAAATAAAAATCCTAAAGTATTTTTTGTATCTTTTACAGCGTCTAAAAATGAAGATGAAGGTCCAAGTAGAGCAAATTTATATAGTAGATTAGTGAAAAGGTTTGCATCTAAAATGGGATTTTCTTTTGAAGAATTAGATGCGGGAAATATTGTATTATATATTTTAAAAAGGCCTGAGAAATGATAAGAGTTTATGTAGCGATTTTCATGATTACCATAGTTGGATCACTAAGTTTTGTTGCTTATAAGACTTGGAATAATATGCAAGAAAAAATAGAAATATTAAAAGAAAATAATGCTAAGTTAAAAGTCTCAATTCAAACTCAGACTGAAACTATACATTCTATGGAAAAAAATATTAAAGAAGTTAATGCCGAACTAGATATAACAAATACTGAATTGCGTAGAACGCGAACTAGAAATAAAATATTAGCTAAGAAGATAGAACAGCATGATATAGGAATGCTAGGAGCAGTCAAGCCCGCGCTTGTAGAAAAAGTTGTCAATAGTGCTACTGCTAAATCTAATAGATGTTTTGAGTTAATATCAGGTTCTGAATTAAATGAAAAAGAAAGGTCTGCTAAAAATGCGAAATCGTTCAATAGCGAATGTCCTTGGTTGTATGATGATTATATTGCCTCTGGGCGGTTGTTTGTCATTGGGGAAGAGTCTACCACCACCGATTGAAATAAGTACTAAGCCCGTTGAAAAGCCTGAACTTGTGTTACCACAAGCAGATGAAATATCTACAAGAGAAATTGACTGGATATTAATTACCCCCGAAACATCCCAAGAAGTTTTCTCAGCACAGAAAAAAACTGGTAGACCTTTAGTTCTATTCGGACTAACAGATGATGGATATGAAAGATTGAGTTTAAATATATCTGAAATTCGCATGTACATATCTCAACAACAGTCCATAATAAACGCATACAAAAGATACTATATTGAAGCTAATGATGCTCTATCTAAAGCAGTTACTATTGATTAGTATATACCCCACTCACTAAGAAGAATCTTATTATAACAGATTCGTTAAAAGAGTCAATATAGATTATATGTCGCACTAAAGAAAGTTATTTTTTTAGTGATTTTACATCTTTACATGGTAACGATTATACTATATAATGTATTAAGAATAAAAGTAAAATCAAAATATAGACGGAGAAAGACGTATGCTGTTTGAAGAACAAATCGCAAGGAAACCTGACCTTTACCCTTGGACAAAAGATTTCATTGAAGCTATTTGGAAAGGCTTTTGGACACCAGAAGAATTTAATTTTAGATCAGACTATTCGCAGTTCAAAACTGATCTGAATGAACAAGAACAACAAATGGTTGTTCGCACAATGTCTGCCATTGGACAAATCGAAATCGCAGTCAAAAGTTTTTGGGCTGATGTTGGTAAGCACTTGCCTCATCCGTCAATCAAAGATTTGGGCTATGCAATGGCAAATTCCGAAGTTATACATAATATGGCATATGAGAAAATTCTTGATGTTCTACATATGAATCATATATTTGAGGAAAATATGAACGAGGAAGTTATTAAAGGAAGAGTCGAGTATCTTAGAAAGTATAACAATAAAGTGTATGAAGATGATAAGAAACAATATATTTATTCGATTATATTGTTTACTTTGTTTGTGGAGAATGTTAGTCTATTTAGCCAGTTCTATATAATGATGCATCTAAATAGAAATAGGGCAGTGATGAAAGATTGTGCCCAACAAGTACAATATACACGAAATGAAGAAATGCTTCACGCACAAGTAGGAATCAAATTAATTCAAACTATGCGTAATGAGTATCCAGAATATTTTGATGAAGAAATGGTAGCAAGAATTAGGGAAGAGTGTATCGATTCACTAAAAGCAGAAAGTAAAGTTATTGATTGGATTATGGGAGACTATTCTGTTAAAGGTTTAAATGCAGATATTCTAAAGTCGTTTATTGCATATCGCATGGCTGAATCATTAGATCAGATTGGATTTGATAGTAGTGAAATTAAATTTGACCAAGAATTAGTTGACGAAACGTTTTGGTTTGAGGAAGAACTGTTAGGCGCAAACATGACAGATTTCTTTCAAAAGCGTCCTGTAGAATATGCTAAAGGACAAGGCATAACGGCAGACGATTTATTTTAAGGAGTATATAATGGGGTTTGAATGGGCAAATGAAGACTCACGGACTTTTTTGAGTCGTGGATATATTGATGGTAATATGACTGTCGAAGAAAGGGTGCGTAATATTGCACAGACGGCGGAAAACATTTTAGATAAAGAAGGTTTCGCTGATAAGTTTTATGACTATATGAGTAGAGGATTTTATTCTCTTTCATCTCCAGTTTGGTCAAATTTTGGCACAAAGAAAGGACTTCCTATCTCATGTAACGGCGTATTCGTTGATGATAATATGGAATCAATTCTTTTGAAAACTGCTGAAATTGGTATGCAAACTAAAATGGGTGCTGGTACATCTGCATACTATGGGGCATTGAGGTCGAGAGGATCTGAAATTAAAAGTGGTGGTACAGCAGACGGTCCAATTCATTTTATGAATCTTGCTGAGACTACAGTGGACGTTGTCGCTCAAGGCAATGTTCGCCGCGGCTCTTGCGCTGCATATCTTGATGTAGAATCACCAGACATTATGGAGTTCTTAGAATGTCGTGAAGAAGGTTCATCAATCATTAATCTAAGTCTTGGCGTTTGTATCGGTGATGAGTGGATGGAATCTATGATTGCGGGTGATAATGATAAACGCACTATCTGGGCAAGAATATTGCGTAAGAGGCGCGAAAGTGGTTATCCTTATTTGTTCTTTAAAGATACAGTCAATAACAATAAACCACAAGTTCTTAAAGATCAAGACATTACTATCTGGGCATCTAATCTTTGTTCTGAGATTTGTTTACCTTCAAGTGAAGAATGGTCTTTCGTCTGCAATCTTGCGTCTATGAATTGTGCAACATTTGACGATTGGGAAGATACTGATGCAGTAGAAACTATGATATGGTTTTTAGATGCTGTAATGGAAGAGTATTGTGAAAAGACTAAAGATATTCCTTTTATGAAGTCTGCATATAATTTTGCGTCACATTGGAGAGCATTAGGTCTAGGACAATTAGGCTGGCATACATATCTTCAGTCTAAAATGATACCTTTTGAATCATTTACAGCACATATGTTAGCTACTAAAATTAGTAAATTTATTGATGATAAGTCTTTAGAAGCGTCAAAAGAATTAGCTATTGAATATGGTGAACCAAGAGGTATGTTGGGAACTGGTGAGCGCAACTTAACACGTACAGCTATTGCTCCAACCACTTCTTCCTCATTTATTCTAGGTCAAGTATCTCCAGCAATTGAGCCTCTGGCATCTAATTACTTTACAAAAGACTTAGCGAAAGGTAAATTTACTTATCGTAATCCACATCTAAAAGGTGTATTGCACGATCATGGAGAGAATAATGATGAAACTTGGAAATCTATTCTTGTTCGTGGTGGATCAGTTCAACATTTAGAATTTTTATCTCAAAATGAAAAAGATGTGTTTAAAACTTTTAGTGAAATTGTGCCTCTTTCAATTGTTCAACAGGCAGGAGCAAGACAGAAATATATTGACCAATCGCAGTCGCTAAATATACTCATACATCCAGATGTATCTGCTAAAGATGTAAATGCATTAATTATCGAAGGTTGGAAACTAGGAGTAAAAACCTTTTATTATCAACGTTCATCTAATCCAGCGCAGGAATTGGTCAGAGAAATTCTTACCTGTGCATCATGTGAGGCTTAAATATGGCAAGAAAAGAGACATTTTATATTGATTGTCCGTTATGTCAATACCAAACTGAAATTGAAGTATTAAATGGAGATGCTGATGCTGAACCAGAAGCCTGTCCTATGTGTGGATCTCCTGTAGATTTACACAATGGTATTGCAGATGAAGAATACGAAGAATAGTGTGGTTTTACAAAAATAAAGAATTTATTCCAACCCAGGAAGAACTATCATCTTGGGTTGGTTTTGTTTATGAAATTACAGATAAACATAATAATATGAAATACATTGGAAAAAAAGGTTTTTGGTCAACAAGGAGACTTGCACCACTGAAAGGTAAAAAGAGAAAAAGAAAAGTCGTAAAAGAATCTGATTGGATGAAATATTATGGATCAAATGAAGAGGTTAAGTTATTAGTAGAAAATCACGGTCCAGAAAGATTTGAAAGAAGAATATTGAGATTATGTAAAAGTAAAGGTCTAATGTCATATTTTGAGGCCAAAGAACAGTTTGATAAAGAAGTTCTTTTTAAAGATGAATATTATAATGCATTCATAGGAGTTAAAATACATCAAAATCATGTAAGGGGGAAGATCGAAGATGAATAACATAATAGAATTTCCGAAGTTATCTGAGAATGATAGGCTATTTTTAGAATTAGAAAATCAAAAAAAAATAATAGAAAAGCAGAAAAAACTCATTAAAAAAATGATTCAGGAGAAAAAAGATGTATGAATATAAATGTAAAATACTAAGAGTCGTCGATGGTGATACCGTTGATGTAGATATTGATCTTGGTTTTGGAATTTGGGTACATAGAGAACGTGTGCGTATGATGGGAATTGATACACCCGAATCTCGCACAAGAGACTTAACAGAAAAGGCATTTGGACTTGCTAGTAAAGCTAGATTAAAAGAGTTGTTGCCTGTAGGATCGGTTCAAATTTTGAAAACAGAAGTTGATAAAAGTGGTGAAGATAAGAAGGGCAAATTCGGTAGAATTTTAGGCGACTTTTTACTAGAACATAAAACTGCTAATAATGTTTATGAAACAAGAAAAGTTAGTAGTATTATGGTTGAAGAAGGTTATGCAGTTAAGTATTTTGGACAAAATAAAGCTGACATAGATAGAGACCATCTAGTAAATAGACAAAAATTATTGCATGAGGGAGTAGTAGTTCTTAATGAGTGATAAAGGCATTATAATTCCAGAAAAGAAACTTATTGACATTACAGATATTTATGACCAAAGAAGTCGCAAGAAAAAGGAACTTGAATTTTATACTATTGAAATGGAAAAGTTGATGCAAAAATTAGCTAGACTTAATCATGAAATTGGGGTTACTGAAACGATAATTTCACTCATAGAGCAAGAAACTGTATTAGATTTTAAAGAAAGTATTGAAGAAAAAAGAAAATTACTAAAAGATAATTGACTCTTTAAATAATATATGCTAAGATAGCTATTGAATGATATGGAGACTTAACAAATGATTTTAATTGATTATAACGGTGTTGCTATTGGCATGATGCTTGCGCGAAAAGAGCCTATAGATGAAAATATTATACGACCTATGATCTTAAATCAGATCAGAATGTATCGTAAAAGATACTTTAAAGAGTATGGAGAAATAGTTGTTGTTGCTGATGGTGGCGGTAACTTTCGTAAAGAAATTTATCCATATTACAAGTGGAGACGTTCTGAAGGTCGTGACGAATCCAAGATTGATTGGGATGAAGCATTTCGAATTATTCATATGATTTTTGAAGAAATAGGTGAAAACTTTCCTTACAAGACCATTAAACAATGGGGGTGTGAGGCAGATGATACTATCGCACGTATAGCATTTGAGACACAAGAATTTGGCAAACATGAAAATGTGATGATTATCTCGGGCGATAATGATTTCATTCAACTACAGAAAATGTCTAATGTAAAGCAATTCAGTCCTATTACAAAAAAGCTTGTAACTACAGATGATCCTCACAGATGGACAATGGAAAAAATATTTAAGGGTTGCGGCAGTGATGCTGTTCCTAATATACTTTCTCCAGATAATGCTATTGCTGAAGGCATCAGACAAAAACCTATGACTAAAAAGAAAATGGATGATTGGTACAGTAGTGAAGATCCTAAGATGGGTATGGATGAAGAAACTTATAAAAACTTTTGTCGTAATAAAAAACTTGTAGATTTAACGGAAACTCCTCAAAGTATAAAAGATGAAATTATAAATACATACGAAGCACAAGATCCTTGGAAAAACAAGAGTAAGGTGTTTCCCTATTTAGTAAAGAAACGATGCAGATTGTTGGTTGAAAACGTACAGGAGTTTATATGAAACTAATTTATGAAGTATTTGATTTAGTAAAATCATCTAAGAATGTAGATGATAAAATCAATGTGTTGAGAAAAAACGAAACTTGGGCGCTAAAAGACGTATTAAGGGGAACATATGACCCTAAAGTTAAATGGAATGTGCCAACAGGTAAACCACCATATGAGCCAAACCAGGGACATAACGCTCCCGCAAATCTCTTAAAGCAAAATAAACAATTCAAATATTTTGTTAGAGGCTTAGATGGCGATAAGCTACTAAAGGCCAGAAGAGAAATGTTATATATCAAACTGCTAGAATCTGTTCACCCTAAAGATGCGGAGATTGTAATTAACATGACCAGTAAAAAATCTATAACCGGAATTTCAAAATCTTTAGTTAGAAAGGCGTTTCCAAATTTGATACCAGAATAATATGAAGATCAATAATAAAAATACTATTTTATACACTACTGTAACTGGCTTTCCCCGGAAAGTCAGTTTTTACTTTTTACTAAGGAGAATACTATGCCTCAAACTCAAATTCAAAAACTTATGCAAGATAGCGCAGAACTAGAAAACTTTGCACAAAAGTTACAAATTGAGGGAAAATTAGATTTAGTTAAAAAAGTAAAGGCCAAAAAGAAATATCTAGATGATTATCTAACGGAAAAATCTTATATAATTAAAGAAAAAGTCGCATAGTGGGTTGACATAATCAAAACTCTGTTGTATAAAATACATGTAATGCAACAGAGAAAGAATCATCATGTCTATAGTAGATAATGCACAATATTTTGCGATTGCTGCACACGGAGCAATTGGTCAAAAAAGAAAATATTCAAATGACGATTACATTGTTCATCCCCAAAGAGTTGCCAAAATTGTCGAGACATATGGCGGCACAAATTCTATGATTGCCGCAGCTTGGTTACATGATGTTTTAGAAGATACTCAAGTTTCATATAGTACAATGTATGATGTGTTTGGAAGTGTTATCACCGGCATGGTTGTCGGTCTGACAGATGTTTCGGTTCCTAGTGATGGTAACAGAAAAGCACGTAAGAATTTAGATAGATTGCACACAGCAAACGCAACTGCAGATTCTCAATTCATCAAATGTGCAGACATAATGGATAATGCTTTTGACATTTATGATTCTGATCCTAATTTTTGGAAAGTATATAAGGCTGAAATGCTCATGGTATTAGATGTGATGAGAAAAGAAGTTAAAGAAAGAACAATCTGGAAAAGAGCGTTAGAGGTAGTTGAAAGAATTTGATTGACAAAGAAGTTAAGGTAAGCTATAAAGTAATAGTAAAGAGAATCAAAGAAAGAAAAAAATGACCAACCGTATCGCAGAAACAATCTTAAATCAAATTAAAACAATTGATCCTCGCGCACTCTGGGCTTGGGGTTCAAAAGAATATATGCGTACTTCTACAGACGGTATTATGTTCAAAACTTCAGGAATGGTTAAATGGAAAGGTAAAGTTCAAATCGAACTAAATGGTTCCGATCTTTATGATATTACTTTTATGCGTATTCGTAAAGTAAAGGGTCAACTCACTTGCATTACTGACAAAAAAGTGACAGACGTTTTTGTTGAAGACCTTGTAAATACAATTGATATGCAGGTTGGCTAATGAATATATTCATCTTATCGGACGATCCCGTAGAAGCCGCTCGGCTTCAATGCGATAAACACGTTGTTAAAATGGTCTTAGAAAGTGCCCAGATGCTTTCTACAGCACATAGAATGCTTGACGGAAATCTAGGAATTCGTGCGTCCAAATCTGGTAAACGTATGGTAAAATACTGGACAATGCCAGATGATCGTGAGGATAGTTTATATAAAGCAGTCCATATGGCACATCCATGTACTGTATGGACTATGGAATCTAAAGCAAATTACGATTGGCATTACCAACATTTTATTGCACTTTGTGAAGAATATACATACAGATATAATAAAGTTCATTTGACACAAACTAAATTGCAAAATGTATTAGCTGAAGCGCCTAAAAATATTTCAAATATGTCACAAACTCCATTTAAATTGGCTATGAATAATGAGCCGCAATGTAAGTTTCCAAATGATCCTATAAAGTCTTATAAATTATACTATCAGACCAAGCAAGAAAGGTTTAAAATGTCATGGTCCAAACGACAAATTCCGGATTGGTTTACAGTCGCAGTAAGTTATTAAAATATGAATATGATAATCTACAACGGGCAAAAAAGTTGCCTAGAGACCATAAAAACAAATTTGCAATAGTTAGACATTGGGAACTAGAATTACATAAACAGAAATTAGCAATACAAATGGATATGAATGATGCCACTCTATACAATAAAAAATACTACAACAGATGAAAGTTGGGAAGTATCTTGTAGCTGGAATGAGTTACAAGAAAAACTATCAAAAAATTCTGATTTAACACAAGCACTTTCCACTGCTGGTTTTATTAGCGGTAGAAAAGATATGATTGGTCAAACGCCTTCTGGTTTTAAAGATCATTTGAACAGAATTAAAGCGGGTTCTGGAAGAAATAACACTATTAGGACAGTTTAGTAAATGAAGAAAAATAATTCTCTTACAGTGAATATTGAAGAATTAATTGAAATTGATCCTATTACAGATAATCAAAAATTAGCATTTGATTATTGGGACGATGATTCAAATTTAGTTATGTCGGGTTCTGCCGGCACAGGCAAAACTTTTATTGCATTATATCTTGCCTTAGAATCTATGTTGAATGATCCTGACATATACAGAAAAATTATATTGCTTCGGTCTGCCGTAACTACACGGGACCAAGGATTTTTACCAGGAACAAAAGAAGAAAAAGAAGCTTCATATGAGGCTCCTTATAGATTAGTGTGTTCAGAATTATTTGGTTTTGATGGAGCATACAATAAAATGAAAACTGCAAATAAAATTCAATTTGAAACGACTTCTTTCCTAAGAGGATGCACCTTCGATCAATCTATTGTTATTGTAGACGAAATGCAAAACTTGAATTTTCATGAATTAGATTCTGTTATTACACGAATAGGTAAAGATTGTCGTATAATTTTTTGTGGTGATCATAAACAAACTGATTTTAAATTTAAAGATGAGAGTGACGGAATTATAAAATTTATACAGATCATTGAGCAAATGAGATTCTTTAGAATTGTAAATTTTGGCTGGGAAGATATTGTTCGGTCTGATTTAGTTCGTGACTATATAATGACGAAAGAGATATTAAACTTCTAAAGAGGAAAATATGATAACGATTTATGGAAAGAGTAATTGCAATTTTTGCACCAAAGCTGTTGAATTGGTGAAAACATATAAAATGAAATATGAATATAAAGATGCAGAAGAATTTGAAAACTTTGAGGAACTACAGGAAAGAATAAATTCACATTCCATATCTACAGTTCCTCAGATATTTTGGTTTGATAAACATATCGGAGGCTATCAAGAGTTAGTCTCTACAATAGAAAACACAAGGGAGTTCGGACAAGATGGATTTTGATTTTACAGAAGAACATGTTAAGACAATTTTACATAAAGACGATGTAACCGATTGGTACAATGCAATGGTAGAATTGTTTCCAAAGTATGAGATTACCACACCAAATCGCGTAGCAGGCTTTATTGCCCAAACTGCACATGAAAGTGCAAGCTACAAAACTATTACTGAAAATTTGAATTATAGCGCAAAGGCACTAGATGCTATTTTTGGCAAATACTTTAAACGCGCCGGTGTTGATGCTCAAGGATATCATAGACAGCCAGAAAAGATTGCTAATCGCATTTATGCAAATCGTATGGATAACGGAGATACTGCATCTGGTGATGGTTGGACATTTAGAGGTGGTGGAATTCTACAATTAACAGGTCGCTATAATTATACTGAATTTGGTAAGACTGTTGGAATGACTGCTGAGGAAGCAACTGATTATGTACGCACTCCAAAGGGCGCCATTGAAAGTGCATGTTGGTTCTGGAAAACAAATAATATTAACAGATATTGTGACGCAGATGATATTCTCCGCATGACAAAGCGTATCAATGGAGGCACAATCGGACTTGCAGATCGTAAAAAACATTATGCACACGCTCTTGAGGTTCTTGGTGGTAAGGTAAAATTTCCAGCACATATTACATCAATTGAAGATGATAACGATGATATAACATATAGCCTTATTAGACGCGGATCTAAAGGCGACACAGTAAAGAAGCTTCAGGAAGCTTTAGGATTAGATGCTGATGGCGATTTTGGTCCCGGAACAGAAGCCGCATTAAAGGCATGGCAAGTTGAACACGATTGTACTCCAGACGGAATCGCTGGACCTCAAACATTAGGTAAAATTTTCTCATAAAATAAGGATGAAATAAGAACAATGGCTAAATTCAGTCGATACGATCCTAAGAATAAAAAACGTAATAAGCATAAGTCGCAATCTCAGAATAAAGATTTAAGAATACGTGATGTAGAAGAAAGCGGAACTTCTTTTAAATTAAAAGGTCACCAAGTTGATTACGTTTTACTTGACGGATTAGACGATTATGATGTGGATGAAAGTTAAATCATGGACAAAATTATATTAACGGATTGCGATGGCGTTCTTATGAATTGGGAACAAGCGTTTAATGAATGGATGATCAGTAATGATCATTCAGTTCAATCTAATTACGCAACTTCATATGATATGGCCAAAAAATATAATATAACTGAAATTAAAAAAAGAGAGTTAGTAAAAAACTTTAATGAATCTAGTAGGATTGGATGGTTACCTCCTCTTAGAGATTCTATTAAATATGTTAGAAAGCTTCATGAGGAACACGGATATGTTTTTCATATGATAACCTCACTATCAAAAGATCCTTGGGCAGGCAAACTAAGAATAGAAAATACTGAAAAGCTTTTTGGTAAAACTGCTTTTGAAAAATACATCTTTCTTGATGTAGGTGCAGATAAAGATGACGCATTAAAGCCATACGCAGATAGCGAACTTTTATGGATAGAAGATAAACATGAGAATGCCGTTACTGGAGAGAGATTTGGATTAAATTCTGTTTTAATAGCACACAATCATAATAAAGATAGTTATATTGAAAGATACGATAATTGGAAACAATTATATGAGGAAATCACATGAAAACCATTGCAGAACTATTAAATTTAAGATATGAATTTGAGACTTACGCATTAAATCTCAATATTCCAGAAAATAGAAAAGTGAGTTGTATAAATAACATTGAATGGTTTAAAGAAAACGGTCACATTAAAAATAGATTTAAGTGTGGCTACAAAGAATGCCTAGAAATTTGTGATATTTTATTGAAGGCATATTATAAGAGGGAATAGATGGCTAGATCAAAATCAAGTTATGTAGCAAAAGCCTTTGGAAGCAAAGGAGTTTTCTCTACCGCTATACCAGAAAGAACAGCATCTGGAGTAGTGACTAAAACAGCAGCAACTTCTGGAGCACCGACATTATCAGCAACAGCGCCTGCTTCTCCCAAGCACGGCGATTTTTGGTATAATACTACCTCAGATGTTTTACATGTATATAATACAAATGAGTGGGTATTAGCAACAAAAGATATGGCTGTTCCTATGGCAATAGCGTTAAGCTGAAAAGTAAAGGTTAGAGTAAAATGGCAAAAAAGGTTATTAATTCGTACTATGAGTTTGATCCTGTACTAGGAACTGTATCGGTATTAGGTTATCATAAACTTTCAGATTTTTTTCTGATAACAAATGTTACTACTAATACAATAATTTATAATTTTTCAGATACGAATCTTGGCGGTACTATATCGTTTGAGCATACATCTGAAAAAAGTATTGTAAATTTAACACTTGATACTAATTCTTTAGGAACCATGGCAACAACAGATGTTCTTCAAATCATTGTTGACACGGGTGAAATGAAAGTAGAAGTTGCGGACTCTTTACTTGATCCAGTACATAAAGTTAGAGTTTCTACGCCAGAAAATTTGATCGATACAGATTTTGAATATGGCCTTCAGCCAACAAAATGGGAAACACTAGAACTAGCTAATAATGTTCCCTCTTTCTATACATCAGATGGAGATTTATCGTTAAGTATTGTAGATACCGTAGAAACTGTTTCTAACTCAAATATTGTAACAGTTTATTGTTCTGAAGATCATTCTTTACCTGTGGGTACGCCGATTGACGTACAAGGACTATCATCTAGAACAGCCGAAGGTAAATTTCTTATCGCTGCTGTTCCGACAACTAAATCATTTACATACACTGCAAATTCTGTCCAGAGTAGTACTGGTGAAATTGGTAGCATTTATACAACTATAACTCCTGGAACATTTTATACGGGCTCTCAAATTCCCTTTGATCCCTCAACTGGAATTGTCACTGATGAGGGTGATCCTAGTTCTACTATAACAGTGACTACTGAAGATCCTCATGGATTTGAAGTAGGAAATCAATTTTATATGCTGAATACCGTCGGTGGCAAAGGCATTAAAATGACTAACACAACAACAGTTTTAGCTCCTGATGGTAGACCATATGTAGATTATGAAGATGATTTGACAAAGACAATAACACCAGATTTGACACAGACTGAAACTAAACAGATGAAAAGTAGATATTCTCATAAATTTAGTAGTACTGATGTTGATGTAGGTAATAATAATATCACTTGGACAGCACACGGCCTTAAAAATAATGACGTTTTATTCTATATGCCCGGTGTTGGAGATACTGCTATTGGAGGTCTAGGCAAATTTCAAAGATATAGAGTTTATTATGTAAACGCTAATACTATAGGATTAAGAACAAGCGAAAATAGTGGCAAAATACCTTTCTCAAGTGCAGGTACATCTAATTATGGTAAACATTCATTACATCTTGCATATGAAGTAAGAAGGGTCTATGTTCCTTACAGAAATAGTTATTGCTATGCTTATACAACCCAATCTTATTATGGTGGAACTCATTCTGGTTGGGATTTGAGACAAACATTTGATGGTGGTTATGGACTAGGATATACTTCTGGACAAACTGTTAAATGGGTTTGCTTTTCTGATCGAAGTTCAAGCAGTCAGTATTATCCACATTATTACCTTGGTGTAGCATATACGCCAAGGTACAGCAGTTACTTTAATTTTGTTACCAGCGGTGGTGTAAACACACCCAACAGATATAATATTTTTGAAGATTTTACTAGATTTTCGACTCGAAATTATAACTATATTACTTTATACAGTAGTACGGGACAAATAAGAGGTCAAAAATATTATTATAGAGGAACATATAACTATTATCCTACAGCAAATACGGAATTTTATTGTCCTATGGTTGTTGATACTGATGGTGATAGTTTATATTCTTCCGCTCATGGATTAATCCAGGGTGGGTCTATTTCTATCACTACAGCATCTGGTAATCTACTAAAACAACATACTGGTAGTACATCAACAACGAATACTACAAATGTTTCCAACATAGCAGATGGTGATTATATTGTCGATGTAATATCACCAGATAGATTTAAATTGTCAGGCAAAAGATTATCTGAAGCGACCGGTACATATAATATACAAGGCGTGTCATCAAATCCAACAGCTAATACTTTTCATATATCTAAGCATGGATTAAATACGAATACAACAGTTATACCAACAGCTATAAGTGGCGGTGTATTTCCAACAACAAATTCTGGTCAAATTCTGCCAAATTCTTCTTTATCTTCATCCGGAACTAATGTTCAATCTTGGGGTGTTTTAAACACTAAAATTGCATCTTGGATGGGATCGAATACTGCAGGTTTGCAAAATATGGTAACAGCAAATAACGAAAATTCCACAAGAGTGTTTAACACTGGAGTTTCGTCTGGCAATTCAAGTATGACTTATTATGATTTGCACTATACCACAAATAGTGTTTACTATAGTTCTCTAGGATCAGTAAATGCTCCTAATACCAATCTTTATGTCAAAAATCTAAAATCTACACGACCATATAATATTTTTTCTGGTACAACTGCTGCAGATAGAAATAACCTAGTCGTAGCAACTGACTGGTCACCAAATGTGAATCTACCTTACTACTTTTGGACAAGAGAATCTGGTAGAGCAACCTCAAGTGAATATTGGTATGGATATTTCAGAGATGGATTTGGACTACCATCAGCGGGTTCTATGTCTTATTCAAATAATATAAATCAACAAACTCTCACTGTTGGCGGCAATACATACAAATATGCTTTAACTGCAATGAAACATGCTAGAAGTGGTTGTAATAGTACTGTCGCTATCAGAGGATATTTTATGAATACTTCTGACTGGAATATTCACACAACTAATGCGGGTATGACTAGATCAACGAATAATAACACATATTGGTATGGATACTGGAATGGCAGTTCTTCATACAGATGGAAAGATATTATTGAATTCGGTCTTGTTTTTAGTTTAGGTGAATCTGATACTAAATTTAATGTTATAGCAGATTATACTGGTTTTATGACTGATCTTCTAACAGATTTTGATACTAATTATCAGTATCCTAGTTTGGTAGCTGGAAATGAATATATCGCTGATGTTATTAGTAATGATAGAATTGCATTAAAATCTGGTGGAGTCACTGTAAATTTAACTAATTCTGGAACAAAAGATTTTCAATTTCAAACTAAAGCAGAACTAGGTATTATCGATGGTACATATTCGGCATCTTCCGTTACTGAAAATAATTTTGCGTTTAACACAACATCAAAAGTATTCGGCACAACTATAGAATTAGATGCAACTACAGTTAATTCGGACTATCAAATTCAAGCAAATAGTTCTGGAACACATACTTTAATCACTGGAACACAGGTAACATATAATGTTAATTCAAATACGGCTCTCACTAATCTAACAGATGCTACAACTTATTATGTTGTAGCTATCGATGATCAGTGGATCGCACTTTGCGCTACTGCAGAAGATGCGATAAACAGAGACAATTATATTCAGATTGCAGCTGGAACAGGAGTACATAAAATATCAACTGCTAGTATTTTAGGTGTTGCTGAAGCTGATGGTACTGTTACCACTGAAACTGGAAGTAATGTTCTTAAAGGTACAGGAACACTCTTTAAGAGATATTTTAAAACTGGTGATACGATTTATATTAAAGATACTACGAATAGTCCAGGAGAATTAATTCAAAGACAAGTTACGTCCATATCAGACGATAGTAAATTAACTATAAATCAAAATTTAGATTTCACTAATTCTGCAGCAAAGCATTTCTTAGAAACTAAAGTTTACACTAAGCCTGACGGATTTTCAGTACATAGACCTTTTGATGGTGGTGTAGAAATCGCCGCAGGCACATCACCATATTCACAAGTTATGCGTCAAACTAGAAAATATTTTAGATATCAATCTGGTAAAGGTATTCAAACTTCGCTTGCTATCAACTTCAATCCTCCAGTGACTCTAGAAGGCTTGAGCGGAACTGGTGGTTTGACGCCAAGTCCAGTAACAAGAGTTGTTACAAATGATGCAACAGGTGCTTTTGTATTCGATGCTGGTACACCTAATGATGATATAATACTCTATCGCGGCGGCACATATACATTTACAGTAAACGCCACGGGACATCCTTTCTATATTACAACTGATGATAGTACAGGTTTTGTCGCAGGAAATTATGTCGGAGAATATACTTCAGGAGTAACCGGATCAAGAGTTGACAGCGGAACTTTAACTTTTGTTGTTCCTGCAGATGCTCCAGATACTTTATATTATCAATGTGGAAATCATCAAGCCATGTTTGGAACAATTCAGATAAATGATTTCGCTACAAACCAAGCAACTGCAACCACAAAATATCCGCATAGACTTAAAGTAGGTTCAACTATAACAGTTTCAAATTCTAGCGACACTGCATATAATGGCGATACTACAGTAGATGAAATAGTAGATGATTTTACATTTAAATATGGTATGACTAGAAATATTATTACATCTGTTCCAAATGGAGTCATAAAATATAATATGAATGGTTATTCTGGTGCTGCAACACGCGCTGGCATGTACGATTTTCAAAATGGTTTTTTCTTTGAGTTCGACGGTAATATTCTTTACTCTTGCAGAAGATCATCAGTAACACAATTAAGTGGAACAGTATCGCTTGTAAATAATAGCGGCAAAGTTGTAGGAAACAGTAGGTCTAACTTTACAGGTCAACTAATCAAAGGTGACTATATTGTATTACGTGGACAGTCTTATAAGATTACTAAAATTTCAAGTAAAAATGAAATGTATATACAACCACAATTTAAAGGATTAAGTACTTCTGGTGCTATCGTAACAAAAACTGAAGATGTTAAGGTTGCTCAATCAGATTGGAATCTTGATAAATGTGATGGTACTGGACCAGATGGATTCGTTTTAAATATAAATAAAATTCAAATGGCGTATATGGATTATTCTTGGTATGGCGCTGGTAAAATTAGATTTGGCTTTAAAGATGCTCATGGTCACGTTAGATATGTCCATCAATTCGTACATAACAATAGATTAGATGAAGCATATATGCGTTCCGGAAATATTCCAGCTAAGTACGAAATTGAAAGTGGTGCGGCTCCAGATTATGCACCAACTCTGTTCCATTGGGGCACGTCTGTTATTATGGACGGAACATTTGACGATGATAAAGCATATTTATTTACTGCTCCGTCTAAATCATTATCATTTACAAACGGTGAAACCAGTAGCGTGAATACTTCAGGCGCTTCATCATTATACTATCAATATAATTGGCAAAGACGTACATACGATTGGTGGGTAAGAATTCCTGTTTCATCTGCTAATTCCACTAAATTTTATAGTGGATTGACATTATACACTGCAGATAATGTACTGAATGGTCAAGAGATTGACTATACGCAATATTCTAGTGGAACATTCTACAACTATATCTACATAACAAGGTCAAGATCAACTCCAGCATCATATCCTTCAGTAACAAGCGGAACTGCATTGTCTTTGGGTGCACCAGCATCCGGCGGATCAGATACAGATGTTAATCTAGGAACAGATATTATTCCACTAGTTTCTTTGAGACTCGCGCCATCTGTTGATGGAAATTTAAGTGGCAATCTTGGTGAAAGAGATATTATTAATAGAATGCAACTTCAACTAAATCAAGTTGGTCTTATTTTAACGCATGATTGTGAAGTAAAGTTAATTTTAAACGGCGATGTTAGCAGTCCAATTTGGACAAATGTTGATAATCCATCACTATCTCAACTTATTAAACACACTGCTGGAGATACAATCACAGGTGGTACAGAAGTATTCTCATTCCGAGCAACTGGTGGCGCTACAGACGCAAATGGTAAGAAACTTACTGCAGCAAGTAATTTTGATTTAGGTGATATTATTGATATGGGTAATAGCATTTTAGGTGGTGACGGAACATTCCCGAATGGTCCAGATATTCTAACTGTTGCAGTACAAGTTGTTGATACGGGCGGCATTGGTGCAAATAATCCATTTACCACATCCGGTCGTGTGACATGGTCTGAATCTCAAGCATAAATAGAAATGAATAATAGCGTAGATAAGGTTTAACATGGCAAAAGTAGATTTTCCAGCAAATCCAGTGAATGGACAAACATTAACGGTATCTGGAATAACTTACAATTATAATTCAGCCAAAGGTATTTGGAGAGATACGGCTTCTGCTGTAGCAGTATCGACAGGCATGTTTATGTCCGATACTGCTCCAGTAAATCCTAAACAAGGTATGATGTGGTTCGATACTTCAGTTCTTAAAACATTTCTATACTATGAAGATGTTGATAGTTCTCAGTGGATAGAAGTTTCTCCTGCAGGTCCTGCGGGTCCTTCAAGTCTAGCTTTTATTGGTGATACTGCGCCATTAAATGCAGTAGAAAGAGATTTGTGGTTCAACTCTACAGACATGTCAATGTATATCTATTACAATGACGGAAGTTCATCTCAGTGGGTTGGAATGAGTGGTCCTGCAGGTGCAGATGGATTAGCTGCTAATACTAGTTCTATTGATGCAAGTCTTATACCTGCTCAAGATTCGTCTTACGACCTTGGATCGCCGACTAACAAATGGAAGTCGTTATATCTAAGCGCAAGTACAATATTTTTAGGTGATTCAGGTTCAATATCAGCAGGTGCTGGTGGCGCAATCTCTTTACCTTCAATTAGTATTGGTACTGGCGAAAATACTATTAAATTAGAAGCATCTTCAGATGGTAAATTAGAAACTAAATCTACAGTCGGTGGTGTTGAACAGGCCTCAATTCCTGCAGTACAATCTATTGAACAACTCAGTAATGTTGATTTAACTATTGCGCCTGAAGTATTAGAAATTCAAGTTGCTGATCCAACAGCTGGACATGGAACAGCTTGGTTATGGACTTGGTTGACAAGTTCTTTGCCCTATGCTAGAACAGCTATCACAAATAGTAATCAGTTATCAGTACCTCTTTACATGCAAGGCACATATCAAATTAATAACTTTGCAAATACTCAATATGGAAGTATGACACAAACTCACGACTTTAAATTAAAATGGATTGATGGAGCTAATAATCAAAATTTAGTAAGTTGGCCAACAACTACAACAGTAGATCATACGCACCCAGATATAAATGGTGGAGCGTCTACGTCGGTGCAAAGATTAGCGTTTACAGTACCTTCTACTATTACACCACCAACTTTAACTGCTCCAACTGTAACATATACTATAGCTTCTGGTTCTGGTGTATATACATTTAGCGGGTCACAGTCAGGTGATAATCCTGAAATAGGTCCATTGCGTAGAGGTGGCACATATACATTTGATTTGACTGCTACTGGACATCCATTTTATTTAACAACAGATAATGGGACAAATTATGTCGCAGGTTCATATGTTGGAGAATATACGACTGGTGTAACCGGTTCTAGAAATGAAACAGGTCAATTAGTATTTGTCGTTCCTGCAAATGCACCAGACACTCTGTATTATCAATGTGGAAATCACTCTGCAATGAGAGGCACTATTGTTGTTAAAGACTTAGCTGTAGAAACAAACGAAAACGGAAATTATGTTATATATGGACAACATAATCAAGAAGGTCATAAAACTCCAATTGAATTAAGACCTATTCCATCACTTGTGAATCAAATGTGTATCGTATATGATGCAACAAATAGTAAATTTGTTCCACAAGACATGTCAACATATGTAGAAAATACGCCTTCATTTAAGAATAAAATTAAAGAAGTTGCTGGTACTGCAACATTGGTTGCTCCAGATGGAACATCATTGGTCGCTTCGGTAAGCATTTATGCGGACGCTACATATCTTCCAGCGATAGGCAATGTCAATGGCGACTTAGCTTTTGCAGAAGATACTAGCACGTTACATATTTTTAAAACTGGCACAGGTTGGCAAGTAGCAACAGCATCTCCTTCAGATTTTACAAATCTAGTTCAAACAGGGGCATTGACAGTTACAACTGGTACTAAAAGATGGTACGCTCCAAAAGCAGTGACTATAAGTAGAATTGTTGCAAGAGTTAATACAGCACCAGTAGGAGCAGCAATAAATATAACTGTAAATAAGAATGGCTCATCAGGCGCAACTTTAGTAATTGCAGATGGTGGGACAAAGATTATAAATAGTTCACCAAGTATAACATTAGCAGAAGATGATTATTTAACAGTAGATATAACACAAATTGGTAGCACTACAGCGGGATCTGATCTTACTGTTACGTTTACATATTCATAAGAGGACAACAAAATGGCATTAACCGATGCGGAAAAATTAGCAGTTAGACATAGGCATAGTCTTAATGATGATTCTACGGCAGATAATTATATTTCTGATTTTAAGGTATATCGGTATAAAGTCGATACTGAATATAGTAAAGCAAATATGAATATAGATTATTTAGTAGAAAATTTTGATGGAAGTACAATGAGAGTGTTTTCTCAAAGATCTCCATTAGAAATTGTAACTTTTGGTATATCATCTTTAAAAGATGAAAATAGTGTTTGGATAGAATGGACAGGGGGAGAAGAATAATGGCATATTTTTACGGGACTCCT
>Ga0209634_1000462_pt1 | contig 31903 bp, 27 predicted proteins | sample LinPmetageLP40_FD_184043 | JGI IMG/M metagenome (GOLD analysis project Ga0209634, IMG submission 184043) | Marine viral communities from the Pacific Ocean - LP-40 (SPAdes) (version 2) | ecosystem: Environmental > Aquatic > Marine > Oceanic | place: Pacific Ocean | collected 2010-08-26 | reverse complement strand
TGTTTTCCGAAGCGCTTGAGAACATCGATGACAAACAAGTCGAAGGAGTAACCTCGACCGGCGCAAAGCCGCTGCAACGTTATCGTTTCGGTGTAATTCCGCAGATCACTCCGGTTCTTTTAAGCCAAGTTTTGTATTATCTCGAATCCAACACTCGATCGGCCACGATTATTGGTGCGATTACCGGCGGCGGGATCGGTCTGATGCTGACCCAGGCGATTGGCACGCAGAAGGATTGGGAAGAAGTCACCTATTACATCGTTTTGATCATCTTCATGGTTATGGGGATGGATACGTTTTCCGGATGGCTCCGGCGCAGGTTGATTAAGGGCAAAGACGACCGCTAGGGATCCCGCGGCAAACGGCCCGCCAACGCGCCAGTTATAGTCGATGCGTCAGCCATCACTGAGCGTGAGGGTTACCTTGTCACCGGCGAACCACGTCCGCCCGTATTCCAGGGGGGTACCGTTGCTGTCTACGTTGAGGCTGATGGTGCGCAGGATCGGTGCGTGTTCCGCCACGCGCAGATGCAATGCCTGTGTGGCGTTTGCCAGCTTGGCATTGATGCGGGTGGACGCACGTGTGTAATCTGTCACACCGCCCAGTCTTAACGCCGCCGTCACGGACTGTGTCTGGGCCAGATGATCAAGAATATCGGGAAAACGTGCTGCTGAAAAAACGCTGCGAAATACCGCGACCACCTGACCGTCGGCAAAAGACAGTCCCTCGCACACCTGAACCTTTGTGCCGTCAGCAAGACCAAGGGCACTGAATTCTTCATCTCGGGGCGCGCGGGTTTCCAGCAAAAGCAATTCCTTGCTGGGAATGCGCCCCTGTGCGCTGAGGTTTTGATGAAATCTGACGCGGCGCCCAATGGGGTAATCCGTAGGAGTTGACTTGACGAAGACCCCCGCGCCCCGCCGCGACAGCACCAACCCTTCGTCGGCCAGCGCCCTGAAGGCATGGCGCACCGTGTGCCGATTTACGCCAAAGCGGCTGGCGAGGGTGCTTTCGGTCGGCAACCTGTCACCCGGGCTATACACGCTTGCGGCAATGTCAGCCCGCAGGCTTTGGGCAATCGTTGACCAGATCGGAGTGCGGCGAGGCGGCGTCATAAATATTTCACAAGGTGCAGGCTTGGCAGGAAGCGGGTTGTCAACTAATATTTGTATAGTTGTATATACATCTTCGAAAGGTGTCTAGATGAATGTTGAGACTGATTTGCTGGTTAAGATGAAAGCAAGAAGAGCTTGGCTAAGCCTGCTGGCAAAGTCGCCCGCCGCGTCGGTCGCGCGATTGTGGAATGAACTGAATATCGCTCCTGCCCATACACTTTTACGCAATCCAGAAATCGGAGCAGTGATGGTGCGGGGCCGGGCAGGTGCCGTCGGTGCTGCTTTCAACCTGGGTGAAATGTCGGTGACGCGCGCTTCCGTCAAGCTGGGCTGCGGTACGGTCGGTCACGGGTACGTGCAGGGTCGCAGTAAAACCCATGCGCTGCAAGCTAGTCTGATAGATGCCCTGATGCAAACCGACCGAGCCCAGCAGGTGGATGACGCGGTTCTGACGCCTCTGCGACATGAAATAGATGCGAACAAGAAGCGCCGTGCACGCAAGGCCGCCGCCACCAAGGTTGAGTTTCTGACGATGGTAAGGGGAGAGGACCGATGAAGACGGATGCTTTGGCGGGCGGCTTTGTTGATCCTCCTATTGACGCGTCGCGCGCGTTCCGCGGCATCATGACGGCGATGGCGCGTCCCGGCACGATATCTACCGTAACAGGGGCCAAGCCCCCGCCCCCGTTAGGGGTGGCGGCAGGTGTGACGGTGCTGACATTATGTGACCCTGATACACCGATCTTTCTCGGGGCCAGCCTCGATACGCCGGAAGTGCGGGACTGGATAACTTTCCAGACGGGTGCCCCCTTTGTATCCCCCGCGCAGGCGGTGTTTGCGATCGGCCTCTGGGATGATCTGCCGCTTGGCGCATTTTCTTTGGGGACGTCCGAATACCCCGACCGTTCAGCTACCTTGATCGTTGAACTGCCCGAGCTGCGAGACAACGGCGTTACGTTAACGGGGCCGGGGATATTGGGGGCGGCGGCGCTGTCGGTACCGGACGATCTGGCGCTGCACCGCGACCATTCACTTTACCCACGTGGGTTAGATTTTCTGTTTACCTGTGCAGACCGCGTTGCCGCTCTGCCGCGGACCACGAGGGTCGGCTGATGTATGTAGCTGTAAAGGGAGGCGAACGCGCCATCGACAATGCCCACGCGTGGCTGGCCGAAGAACGCCGCGGCGACGTCGCTGTGCCTGAATTGAGTGTCGACCAGATCCGTGAACAGATGACACTGGCGGTCAATCGTGTGATGGCGGAAGGGTCGCTGTATGATCCCGACCTTGCCGCAATGGCGATCAAACAATCACGCGGTGATCTGATCGAAGCGATCTTTCTGATCCGCGCCTACCGCACCACGCTGCCACGGTTTGGCGGCTCGCGTCCCGTGGACACGGCCGCAATGGAGTGTGACCGCCGAGTGTCTGCTACATTCAAGGACGCGCCCGGTGGCCAGGTTTTGGGGCCGACATTCGACTATACCCACCGTCTGCTCGATTTCAAACTCGCCGCCGACGGCGAAGTGGGTGATGTGCAAGAAGCAGAGCCTGATACAGGCGAGACGCCCCATATCATGGGGTTCCTTGACCGCGAGGATCTGATTCAATCGGAACCCGCAGGGGCGGACATACCGGACGATCTGACCCGCAGCCCGCTGGAGCTTCCGGCGAGCCGCGCCCTGCGATTGCAGGCTCTCACACGGGGGGATGAGGGGTTTATCCTTGGCATGGCGTATTCCACCCAGCGGGGCTATGCGCGCAACCATGCGTTCGTCGCCGAGTTGCGTATCGGTACGGTCGCCGTAGAAATGGACATTCCGGAGTTGGGATTTGCGATTGAGATCGGCGAGATCACGCTGACAGAATGCGAGACCGTCAACCAGTTCACGGGATCGAAATCCGAGCCTCCGCAATTCACGCGCGGTTATGGTCTGGTGTTCGGTATGACCGAGCGCAAGGCGATATCCATGGCGCTGGTCGACCGCGCGTTGCGCTGGAAAGAACTGGGCGAGGATAACCTAGGCGCGCCCGCGCAGGACGAGGAATTCGTGCTGTATCATGCGGATAACATCCAGGCGACGGGGTTTCTGGAGCATATCAAACTGCCTCACTACGTCGACTTCCAATCCGAACTGGAGCTGATCCGCAAACTGCGCCGTGAGGCACAGGCATCAGAGCAGGCGGAGGGACAGGCCGAGGGGGAGGGCCCCTCCGGTGGGAGTTTAAAGGGCAAAATGAAGGAAGGGGTGGCGTCATGAGCGACTATAACTTCGCCTATCTGGACGAGCAGACCAAACGCATGATCCGCCGCGCGATTCTGAAAGGATTGGCGATACCGGGGTATCAGGTGCCTTTCGCCAGCCGCGAGATGCCGATGCCCTACGGCTGGGGCACGGGCGGTGTGCAGGTTTCTGCAGCGGTACTGACGCCCGAGGACCGGTTCAAGGTGATCGATCAGGGCGCCGACGATACGACAAATGCAGTCTCTATCAGGCGGTTTTTCGAGAAAACGGCGGGTGTCGCCGTGACCGAGGCCACGACTGAGGCCAGCGTGATCCAGACCCGTCATCGGATCCCAGAGCTGCCCCTGCGCGAGGATCAGATACTGGTGTATCAAGTGCCGATCCCGGAACCACTGCGGTTTCTTGAACCGTCAGAGGTCGAGACACGCAAGATGCACAGCCTTGAGGAATACGGATTGATGCATGTGAAGCTGTACGAAGACATCAGCCAGCACGGTGCGATTGCCACGGCCTATGCCTATCCGGTGAAGGTCGAAGGGCGCTATGTCATGGACCCGTCCCCGATCCCCAAGTTCGACAACCCCAAGCTCGAGATGGCGGGTATCCAGCTGTTCGGCGCAGGCCGCGAACAGCGCATCTATGCGGTGCCGCCCTATACGCAGGTGGTCAGTCTGGATTTTGACGATTATCCGTTCGAGCCGACGAAAGCGGATCATGCCTGTGACCTATGCGGCGCGACGGAAAGCTATCTGGACGAGTTGATCATGGATGACGCTGGTGGGCGGATGTTCATGTGTTCGGATACGGATTACTGCGGCGCGCGGCGTGCGGCGGGGCATCTGGGTGCGCAGGGCGCCCCCTTGGCGGAGGACGCGGCATGACCCCGTTGTTGCAAGTGGAAGGCATCGCCAAGATGTATGGCGCGCGGATCGGCTGCACGGATGTGTCGTTTGATCTTTTTCCGGGCGAGGTGATGGGCGTCGTCGGGGAAAGCGGGTCGGGCAAGTCGACGCTTTTGAACTGTCTGGCAGGGCATTTGCAGCCCGACGCCGGGGCCGTCTGTTTCGATACCCGCGCCGAGGGCTTGCGTGATACGGTCACGATGAGCGAGCCTGAACGCCGCATGTTGTCGCGCACCGACTGGGCCTTTGTGCATCAGCACGCCCGCGACGGGCTGCGCATGAATGTCAGCGCAGGCGGCAATGTGGGGGAGCGGCTGATGGCCGTGAACGCACGCCATTACGGCGAGATCCGCGACAAGGCGATCGACTGGCTGGGCCGTGTCGAGATCAGCGCCGACCGCATTGATGACCGGCCCACGGCGTTCTCTGGCGGTATGCAACAGCGCTTGCAGATCGCGCGCAATCTGGTGACGGGCCCGCGGTTGGTGTTCATGGATGAACCCACCGGCGGGCTGGATGTCAGCGTGCAGGCGCGGCTTCTGGATCTGCTGCGTGGTCTCGTGCGCGAGATGGGGTTGAGCGCCATAATCGTCACCCATGATCTGGCTGTGGTGCGTTTACTGGCCGACCGGCTGATGGTCATGAAAGACGGCCATGTGATCGAAAGCGGGTTGACCGATCAGGTGCTCGACGATCCGCAGCATGCCTATACGCAGCTTCTTGTTTCCTCTGTCCTACAGGTATGAATCCGATGATCACTGTCGAAAATGTTTCAAAGACCTTTACGCTCCATAATCAAGGCGCGGCTGAGATATCGGTCATGCGGGACGCGTCGCTGTCGGTCGCAGCGGGAGAATGCGTGGCGTTGGTGGGTGCCTCAGGCGCAGGTAAATCGACCCTGATGCGGATGATTTACGGCAATTACCTGACCCAGTCGGGGCGCATTATGGTGGGCGATCTGGATGTCGTGACCGCGGCACCCCGGCAGGTGATCCAGCTGCGTCGCACCACGTTGGGCTATGTCAGCCAGTTTCTGCGCGTGGTGCCGCGGGTGTCGACCCTGGACGTGGTGGCTGAACCGTTGCTGGCGACGGGGTCGGACCGGGACCATGCAATGCAGCGGGCAGAAGCTTTGTTACTGAGACTGAATATACCCGAACGGTTGTGGCAACTTAGCCCCACGACGTTTTCGGGCGGGGAACAGCAAAGGGTAAACATCGCGCGCGGCTTTGCCTATCCGTATCCGGCGCTGTTGCTGGACGAACCGACGGCCAGCCTCGATCCGACGAACCGCGCCACCGTGCTTGAGATGATCTTGCAAGCCAAGGCGCGGGGCGTGGCCATCATCGGAATATTTCATGACCACGCCGCACGGGACGAGATTTGCGACCGGGAGTTCGACGTGACCGCTTTTACACCGGATAGATCGGTATGACCGGAAGATTCATCGCAATCGTAGGCCCGTCGGGCGTCGGCAAGGACAGCGTGATGGACGCCCTGGCCAGGGTCGACGCCAGGTTTACCCTTGCGCGGCGCGTAATATCACGACCTGTTGAAAAAGGCGGTGAGGTCTATGACGGCGTGACCGAAAAGGCGTTCGCGATTGCCGAGCAAGAGGGCGCATTTGTCCTTAGCTGGGCAGCACACGGGTTGCACTATGGTATACCCAAGACAATAATGTTCGATCTTGCGCAGGGCCGCGACGTACTTGTAAATCTGTCACGGGCGATCCTGCCGAGGGCGCAAACGCTTTTTGACAGGTTTTGTGTGATCCTGCTTAGCGCTGACCAAGATGTACTGGCCGCACGCCTGACAGCACGCAACAGGGAAGACCCGGCCGAGATTGCGCGCAGGTTGCATCGCGCCGATTTCGCCATGCCGACGGGTGTTCCGTATCACCGTGTCGATAACAGCGGGCCACTTGTGCACACCGTCGAACAGGTGGGCCGCTATCTCTCTGGCTCGGGATTTCGACCCGAGCTTCCTAATCAAAAGAACGTCCTATGACCCAAGAGATTACTTTCGCCAACGCCACGCTGATCCTCAAGGAAACTGTTGTGACAGGTGCCATCCGGCTGCGTGACGGGATGATTTCTGACATCACCACGGGGACGTCCATTCCCAAGGATGCGTACGACATGGAGGGCGATTACATCGCTGCCGGCCTTGTCGAACTGCACACGGATAACCTGGAGCGGCACATGACCCCGCGCCCCAAGGTAGACTGGCCGCACCGCGCTGCAATAATGGCCCACGACCGCGAACTGGCGGGAGCCGGTATAACGACAGTGTTCGACGCGATCAGGGTCGGGTCGATCATATCGGATGGCAACAGATACCAACGATATGCAAGGGCCATGGCGGATGAAATACTCTGGATGCGCGATGCAGGTGCCTTGCGGATCAGCCACCACATTCATTTGCGGGCAGAAGTTTGTTCTGAAACCCTGCAAGAGGAATTGGCAGAATTCGGACCGCAGGACCGGATCGGCATCGTGTCGATGATGGATCACACTCCGGGTCAACGCCAATTTCGCGATTTGACGAAATTCGAAGCCTACATGCGCGGTAAACACAGTTTTGGCGAGGCTGAGTTCCTGGCACATGTGGACTATCTCCACAGCCTGCAAAAACAGTTTGGTGCCATTCACGAAGCTGCGACGGTCGCTGCTGCGGCGCATTATGGAGCGGCGCTTGCCAGCCACGACGATACCACCGCTGCACAAGTCGATACCAGCCACAGTCACGGGGTCAAACTGGCCGAATTTCCGACCACCCTCGAAGCAGCCCAAGCCTGCCATGCGAGGGGAATCGCGACGATCATGGGAGCTCCGAACGTGATACGGGGCGGCTCGCATTCGGGAAATGTTGCCGCCTTAGACCTCGCACAAGCGGATCGTCTGGATATCCTCTCCTCTGATTACGTGCCGACGGGGTTGTTGATGGCAGCACTGCAACTGGGTGACTTGTGGGGTAACCTCGCACGAGGATTAGCCACGGTGACGCATGCTCCGGCACTACATTCTGGCCTGTCGGATCGAGGAACCCTCGAGATCGGCATGCGGGCGGATATTATCCGGTTCAAGCGGTTGGACGGATTGGCGATCCTAAAGGAAACATGGTCGGAAGGGCAGCGGGTATTCTGACCGCCGGTTTTGTATGTTTTAGCTTGGTGCCAGCGGAAAAATGCGTAGGTTGCCGTTTTGAAGTTGGTTAAATCCAAAACAAGGCGGGCGGTATGCACAGATCTCGGTTGAAACTGTATTCTCACGCGGCAGGTACGAAAGCTTAATGCTGCTTGTGCTTGGTCTTGCTGCGGCGATCTGGGGCGTGGGGGCTTTGGCAGGCCAGTCGCGCGATCGCAGGTATTTGGTCCTTGGTGTGCTCTTTGGCGCTGTAATCGGGCTGAACCTGCTGCTCCCGCCTGCCAATCCAATCCGCCAGGCGATCGGAGGCAGTGCCGCGCCTTGGGTGCTGTTGACCGCTTTCGTCCTGTTGGTCATTGGGTACAGTTGGGTTCTCAACCGGCTTAGAATCCGGTCCAATCCTGAACAGGTCGCGCAAAAACCTTCTGACGCTCCGCTTTTTTCGGATTCTGAACTCAATCGCTATGCCCGTCATATCGTATTGCGCGAAGTCGGTGGTGCAGGCCAGAAGGCACTGAAAAACAGCCGTGTATTGGTGATAGGTGCCGGCGGGCTTGGGGCACCGGTTTTGCAATACCTCGCCGCGGCGGGCGTGGGAACAATCGGCGTGATCGACGACGACATCGTTGAAAACGCCAACCTGCAACGGCAGGTGATCCACAAGGATAATGCCATCGGCACGCCAAAGGTGTTCTCTGCTCAAGCAGAGATGGAGGCGCAAAACCCGTTTGTCACTGTACGCCCATACCACCGACGCCTCACCGAAGACATCGCTGCCGATCTGTTTGCCGATTATGACATCGTGATGGATGGCACTGATAACTTTGACACGCGTTATCTGGCGAACCGGACCTGCGTGGCAGCCGGCATCCCACTGGTATCCGGCGCGTTGAGCCAGTGGGAAGGACAACTGAGCATCTTTCATCCCGCTGAAGATGCTCCTTGTTATCAATGTATCTTTCCACAGGCTCCTGCGCCACATCTTGCGCCGTCTTGTGCACAGGCCGGGGTGATTGGCCCCCTCCCCGGAGTCATCGGTGCGATGATGGCGGTTGAAACAATTAAGCTGATAACCGGTGCAGGTGCCCCGCTGCGTGGCAAAATGTTGATTTATGACGGCCTATATGGCGATAATCGTGTCATTTCCGTCAGTCCGCGCCAAGATTGTCCAATTTGCGGTAACGAAATCGAGTGATGGGTTACCTCGCGCAAAAACTCGCTATTATCAAACAACACATTAACAGGGAGAAACAAATGAAACGATTCGTACTGGCCATCATGCTGAGCTTGGCCCCTATTGTAGCGATGGCCGAAGGGGTCACTCACAAGGTCGCCATCCACGTGGATGAAAATGACCCGCAGGTAATGAACATGGCATTGAACAATGCCGCAAATGTTTCAGCCTATTATAAGAGCCAAGGCGATGACGTTGTTATCGAAGTAGTTACCTATGGCCCCGGACTAAATATGCTCATCGCCGACAAAAGCCCGGTCGCTCAGCGCGTTGCAACCATGTCGCTTGAGATGGAGAACATCAGCTTTGCCGCTTGTGCAAATACAATGGAAGCGATGAAAAAGAATTCTGGCCACGATGTCGTGCTGCTGGAAGAAGCAAACGTTGTTCCGTCCGGCGTTGTGCGCCTGATTGAACTGCAAGAGGACGGCTACGCCTACGTGCGTCCATAAGCCTTGATTTGGCCGACCTTGAATTGTGTGATCTTCGTCTATGCAAAGACAACGACGTCGTCACGCAGTTCAAGGTCGCTAAAGACCCTTTGGCGATCCTGGATCAATCAGGGCCGCAGATTGTACCCGCCACAGATATAGGCACGCTGTCCCCCAGAAACGGATGAGACAGGTCTGATGGATTGTCGGTGTACCAGTAGAAACGCCCCTTCGAACATCACGGGTGATTGTAACCTGCTGTCAGGCCTCCTACCTTTGAGATCAAAGGAGAGCTAGATGACAAACCCTCTGCTACAAGACTGGCAAACCCCGTTCCGAATTGCACCTTTCGACAAGATTTCCGACGATGATTTCGAACCCGCACTCGAAGCGGCTCTTGAAAGTCATCTCAGCGAAATTGACGCAATAACCAGCTGCGATTTCGACCCAACTTTTGCCAATACCATCGAAGCGCTCGAGGAAGCAGGCAGTTTGCTCGACCGTGTGCTCGGCGTGTTCTTCACGGTGGCAGGTGCTGATAGCAACCCGGCGCGCGACGCGCTGCAACGCGAGTTCTCCCCACGTCTGGCCGCGCATTTTTTCGCTATATCAAGCAACAAGGCGTTATTTGCGCGTGTGGCTTCCGTTTGGGAAAACCGCGACAAATTCGACCTCTCTTCGGAACAGGCACGCGTGTTGATGCTTACACATCGCGGGTTTGTCCGGGCGGGTGCGGCATTGGAAGGGCCGGATGACAGTCGCATGAAAGCCATCAAAAGCCGCCTGGCCGTACTGGGTACACAATTTTCCCAGAACCTGCTTGCCGACGAAAGATCATGGTATCTGCCCCTGGGCGAAGACGACCTGCTAGGCTTGCCCGACTTCGTGATCGACGCCGCCCGCAGTGCAGGGTCGGGAAAGAATTTGGATGGCCCAGTCATCACCTTGTCACGGTCTCTGATCGTCCCATTCCTGCAATTCTCGCCGCGCAGAGACCTGCGTGAAAAGGCCTTTCTCGCTTGGCAGGCACGCGGAGCAAATGGTGGCGAAACCGATAATCGCGAAATCGCTGCCGAAATCCTCGCCTTGCGGCAAGAACGTGCCCAACTATTGGGCTACGAAAATTTTGCCGCCTACAAATTGGAAACCGAGATGGCGAAAACCCCGGCTGCCGTGCGTCAGTTGCTAACTGATGTCTGGGAGCCGGCAAAAGCGCAGGCCGAACGTGATGCGGCTGTTCTTACCGATATGATGCACGGCGAAGGTGTGAACGGCGATCTCGCCCCGTGGGATTGGCGATACTATGCACAGAAACGGCGCGTTGCGGAGCATGATCTCGACGAAGCCGCGTTGAAACCTTATTTCCAGTTGGACCGTATGATCGACGCGGCCTTTGACTGCGCCACCCGTTTGTTCTCTCTCGAATTTACACGCCTCGAGGTGCCGCTTTATCATGCGGATTGTCGTGCGTGGGAGGTAACTCGCAATGGTCAACACGTCGCGATATTTATCGGCGACTACTTCGCACGCGAGTCGAAAAGGTCCGGTGCATGGTGCTCAGCGATGCGGTCGCAAGCGAAATTTCCACATATACAATCGCCTGTCGTCATAAACGTGTGCAACTTCGCCAAAGCAACCCCGGCCTTGCTTTCTTATGACGATGCTCGAACACTGTTTCACGAATTTGGACATGCACTGCACCAAATGCTTTCTGATGTGACGTATGAATCTGTGAGCGGGACGTCGGTGGCACGGGATTTCGTCGAACTTCCCAGTCAGCTTTTTGAGCATTGGTTGGAAGTGCCGGAGGTGCTCAAGACCTTTGCCACCCATGCCGTCACAGGCGAACCTATGACCCAGCAATTACTTGATAAGCTCCTTGGGGCATCAAATTTCGACATAGGCTTTGCAACCGTCGAATACCTTGCTTCAGCATTTGTTGATATCGAATTTCACGACGGCGACCTACCTGATGATCTCATGGCAAAGCAAAATTCGGTCCTCGCGGCACTTGGTATGCCTGAAGCGATCACCATGCGCCACGCGACACCGCAATTTGCCCATGTTTTTACTGGAGATGGATACTCTAGCGGCTACTACAGCTACATGTGGTCAGAAGTCATGGACGCTGATGCCTTTGCTGCATTCGCTGAAACCGGAGACCCCTTCGACACTGAACGCGCGGCTTCCTTGGATCGACATATCCTATCCGCTGGTAACAGCGCTGACCCGGAAGAGTTATACAGAGCATTTCGGGGGCGGCTCCCTGGCGTGGAGGCTTTATTGAAAGGGAGAGGGCTGAGCAGAACCTAGTTTTTGCGCCTTCGCCGAGAGTTTAAGAGGCAAAATGAAACTGTTGGCGGACCGTCTCTTTTCATTTTGCCAAATAAACTCAAAGCAATTCAGTCACGGCATGGTGCGTCAATAGCCGAGGTCGCGATTGACCAGATGCAAAAAACTTTTTCCGGTTTCACCACGGACGATATTTTGGATGATATTCTCTGCGGCGGTGGACGTGCGGGTTGCGGCAGCGATGTGAGGTGTGACGGTCACTTTGGGGTGTGCCCAATATGGATGGCCGGAGGGGAGGGGCTCTCTTCGAAAGACATCGAGGGTGGCATGAGCGATTTGCCCTTCATCCAGTGCAGCGAGAAGAGCGGTGTCGTCGATCAATGTACCTCTGCCAGGGTTGATGATATACGCCCCCTTGGGCATGAGAGACAGGGTTGTCGCGTTGACGATATTTGCTGTTTCCGACGTGTCCGGCAACAAGAGTACTCCAATTTCAGAGTGCGCAAGCGCCGACTTCAGGCCCTCGTGTCCACTGTGACAAGTGATGCCGCTCAAAGTTTTGGGACTGCGTGACCAACCCGCGACATTGAACCCGAGCGTGGCCAGCGATTGGGCAACAGCCGTGCCAAGTGCACCCAAGCCAAAAACCGTGACGTTTCGCTCATGCGCCAGAGGAGGCGTTCGCGGTTCCCAGCGTGAATCCGAGCGGAGGATATCGGTATCCAGGTCCAGATGGTATCGCAGCACATGACCTGTCACCCATTCGACCATTCCTGTCGTCAGGCCAGGGTCGACCATGCGGATCAAGGCTATCTTGAGTGTTTCGTTATGGGTTATCTTCTCTACGCCCGCCCAAAGGCTCAGGACCGCCTTGGCGCGCGTATAGGGAGAGAAATCCTGAAGCGGGCTGTCGGGCGCATAAATGATGTAATCGACCTCGGCGGGCGGCAGGTCCATTCCAAGCGTCGCATCCAAGCCGGCGCTTTCCAGCGCTTTGCGCAACGGTGCCTCATAGCAAGACCAGCGTTCGGGGCGAGCGGCAAACAGAATATTGAGTGTCATCGATGTTACCTTGGGCGGTGAACGTGGGCGGATTGAATTAACCCGAATGCAAGCAGCAGGACCAGCATCGCAGACCCGCCGTAACTCACCAGGGGAAGAGGGACACCGACCACAGGTGCCAGCCCCATGACCATCGACATGTTGACCGCGAAGAACAAGAAGAAGTTCAGCGCAATGCCCAAGGTCAGCAACGATGAGAACCGATCTTTGTTGATCAGGGCGGATGCAATGCAGAACAGGATGATCAAGGCATACAGGCCGAGCAGCGAGAAGCCGCCGACAAAACCAAACTCTTCGGCCAAGGTAGTGAAGATGAAATCAGTATGTTTCTCGGGAAGAAAGTTCAGTCGCGATTGTGTCCCTTGCATGAACCCACGCCCGGTCCAGCCTCCGGAGCCGAGGGCGATTTTGGATTGGGTGATGTGATAGCCCGCCCCAAGGGGGTCGGTGCTTGGATCAATGAACGTGTCGATGCGCCGGAACTGGTAGTCTTTCAGCAACTGCCAAGGTGTTCCACGGGACTGGAACACGGCAGTGACGAGCCCGAGCCCGGCCGTAGCGACCACTGCGAAATAGGCCCAGTGTACACCGGCCAGAAACATCAGCCCGCCACCCGCCGCCATCAGCAGGATCGCGGTACCGAGATCAGGCTGCTTTAGAACCAGAAAAGTGGGCACGATGATCAATAGCAGGGGAAGAACCACCCAAAGCGGACGCGAGGTCTTCTTGGCGGGTAACCAGTCGTAATACGCAGCTAGCATCATCACCAGCGTGATCTTCATCAACTCTGAAGGTTGGAGCCGGAACGAACCCAGTTCGATCCAGCGTTGTGCGCCCATACCGACCGCGCCAAAAAGATCCACCGCGACCAATAAAAATACCGTGCCAAAATAGGCGACCCCTGCAAGGTTGCGCCATAGCCAGATCGGCACCATACCCACAGCGATCATCAATACGAGTCCAAGTGCAAACCGCTTCATCTGCGGTTCAGCCCAAGGTGTGAACGTTCCGCCCGCCACCGAATACAGCATCAAGAACCCGACGCCCGATACCGCCGCCAAAAGCACCGTCAGTGGCCAATTGAGGTGGAGAATTTTGCGCAGGCCGGTAGGGACATGTTTGACCGTATACTCGAGATAGCTCATGCCTGATCTTTTCCGTTTATAGCCGCTTGAGGCTGGACTTTGCGAAGCTGTTCCTGCTGGGCCGCGATCCGGTCGCGATCGGCAGTCGGATATGCTTCGAGCGGTGGTTCGCCGCCATACAGCGCTTGTAACATCACATCGCGAGCGATCGGTGCTGCTGCCGCAGACCCGCCTCCGCCATGTTCCACCAATACCGACAAGGCATAGCGGGGTTTGTCGTATGGTGCGAAGGCCACAAACAACGCATGGTCCCGGCGCTCCCAGGGCAAGTCCTCATTTCGGCTCACGCCACGGGCCCGCTCGGCCGCCGTGATGTTACGAACCTGGCTTGTGCCGGTTTTCCCGGCCATCCGCATATCGTCTGCGATGATCCTTGATCGATAGGCAGTGCCGCGGCGGTCGTTGACCACGACCTGCATGCCTTTGCGCACTTTGCGGATGTTGTTTTCACTGATCCCCAGCGGATCACCGGCACCGCTGGGTTGCTCAATGCCATCGATGGATTTTATCAGTCTGGGCGTAACGATGCGGTTGGTGGCGATCCGCGCGGTCATCAGCGCCAGTTGCAGCGGAGAGCTCAGCGTGAAACCCTGCCCGATAGATGCGTTGACTGTATCGCCGATCACCCAATCGGCACCGCGGGCAGATTGTTTCCATTGCTTGGTAGGCGCAAGGCCTGCGGCAACCGAGGACAACGGCAGGTCGTGCTTGATGCCCAGACCAAACCGGTTCGCCATCGCTGAAATCTTCTCGATTCCCACCTTTAGCGCCAGATCGTAGTAATAAACATCACACGATTGCTCGAGGGAGGTCTCAAGGTCGACCCAGCCGTGCCCTGCGCGCTTCCAACAGTGGAACCGGCGCCCCCCTACTTCAAGGAAACCCGGGCAATAGGTCGTATCGTCCGGCCCGGCGATACCAGCTTCGAGCGCTGCGAGTGCGACCATCATTTTATAGGTGGATCCGGGCGGATAGGTCCCCTGGACGGTCTTGTTCACGAGCGGGCGATATTTCGATTCAAGCAGGGGGTTGTAATCTGCCGACGAGATGCCTCCGACGAACAGGTTGGGGTCATAACTGGGGGATGACGCGCTGGTGACCAGATCACCGTTCTCGCAGTCGATGACAACCACAGCCGCGCTTTCGGTACCCAACCGGGCCTGCACGTAATTCTGAAGCTTAGAATCAATCGTAAGCTGGAGGTCCGCGCCCGACTGACCTTCGCGGCGTGCCAATTCACGCATGACACGCCCGGTGGCGTTGACTTCGACCTGCTTGGTACCGGCTACCCCTCGCAACAAGCTTTCCTGGCGCGCTTCGACGTTGATTTTTCCAATTTGAAAGCGCGGGATACGCAAAACCGCGTCAGGGTCTTCAAGCGCGTCTAGGTCAGCCTGGCTCACCCGGCCGACACGACCGACGATATGGGCAAAATCCGAACCACGCGGATACACCCGGGTCAGACCGACCTCGGGGCTTACGCCCGGCAGGGCAGGGGTGTTGACGGACACACGGCTGACGTCGTCCCAGCTTACATTATCGGCGACAGTGACCGGCAGGAAGGGGGCGGAACGCTTGATTTCAGCAAGCGCGCGTTCGCGCATCTCGGGGTCAAGCTTGATGACCTGCGAAAGCTGGTCCATGACCGCATCCACGTCATCGGCATCTTCGCGCACGATCACGATCCGGTAGGAAGGGACGTTTTGCGCCAATCGCACCCCGTTTCGGTCAAATATTTCACCGCGGGACGGCGGAATAAGGCGAATGTTGATCCGATTTTCCTCGGCCAACAGGCGGAACTGGTCCGCCTGATCGACCTGAAGGTAGTTCATTCGTGCAGCAAGGCCGCCCATGAACAGCAGTTGGACACCACCCAAAAGTGCTGCCCGCCGGCTTAGCTTGGCGTGACTTGCATCGCTGTCTGCTCTGCTGCGTCTCATCTTACATTCCTTTCGTCACCGCCCGCCGAGGCGGTCCAGATCGCCGGGGGTCGATTTGCGCACACCCATCAAGGTATGGGTCACAAAAACGACCACAGGATAGAATAAAGCCGTCACGCCAAGCTCGATCAAGCTGAGCGTCCATTGGGGCGGGGGTACCATAAGCAAGGTTAACACGATCCGGTTTGCCAGCATAATGACAACCAGCCATGCCGACGCGGCAAGCCATTCCGCGCCGAATGTACTGTCGCGCAATGTGCGTCCGCGCAGTTTAAGGTTCTCGCATGCGATCAGCGCCAGCAGCGCCCACAACCCGGGCGGGCGTTGTAATAAAAAGTCGTTCAGCAAGAACGCTGTGGCGAGTAACAGGGCGGGTACATAGTCGGGTTTGCGCACCGACCACGCAAAGGCAAATGCGATCAGTAGATCCGGCGCGACCCAAAACCGGTCGCTACCTTGGTCAAGCAAGGACCTGAGCCGCGCCTCGGCCGGATCAATGCTGACCAAGGGGGGGGTCAGTTCGGGTGCCAGAAACGCGACGGGTTGGGTTTCGATCGGCAAGAGATGGAAAAACAACAATACCACCGTCAAAACCAGGAAAGCCGCACGCATCGTCCAAAGGCGCAGAGGCGAGAGTTCATCCATCATTCGCTTACCGGTGCAGACGCCAAAGGTATGATGGGTGCTGTCCCTTCCTCGAGGATCACAGAGGCATCTTGGCTTACCTGTTCAGAGCCGTGATGGCGAAGGACTCGCAGAAACTCAAGACGTTCAAAATCAGCGGCAAGCCGCACCCGCAAACGGCCACCGGGATCTGCGGCAATCTGACCGATCAGGACACCGGCTGGAAATACGCCGCCGTCGCCGGAACTGATGACCCGGTCGCCCGGTCGCACCAGATCAGGGTTCTCCAGAAAATCGACCGGGGGCGCGGCTGAATTGTCACCGGCGATGATCGCGCGTTGGCCAGATGGTTGTATCACCGCCGGGATACGGCTTGACGTGTCAGTCACCAAAATGACGCGCGCCGTGTTTTTGCCGACCCCCGAAATGCGACCCACAAGGCCGATGCCATCAACGGTTGCCCAACCGTCCACGATCCCGTCACGCGCACCGACGTTCAACAAGACAGACTGCCGAAATGGCGAACCGGAGTCGGCAAGAACGACGCCGGTGATATAGGTCAATCTCGGGTCCAGCCGCACCTTGTTCAAATCCAGCAGACGGGCGTTTTCCTGCTCTAGCTGCAACGCCGCTTCTTTCCAGGTCTGCATCTTGCGCAGCTCTGACCGCAGTTCCTGATTTTGCACTGTAAGCCGTTGATAGCTTTGGAAATCACGAAACAGATTAACCGTACCAGTTACCGGGGCCATCGCCCATTCCATGTTGGGCACAATTCGATCGGTGATCTGAGCGCGAAAGCGTTCAACGCGCGGGCTGTCGATGCGCCACAGCAGGAAGACCCCCAAAAGGATCAACGAGATCACAGCCAACAGCAAGCGTCGCATCGGGCGCCTAAAATCGTTCGATGAGGATCGGTCGATGGGCATGCGCTACTTGTTTCCTACCTAGAGGGCAGGGCCGTCCTGCCGCGTCTCGGGCCGCTTTAACTGTGCCTAAATTAGCTATCGTAGTCTATGGCGTGGCGCAGTTGTTTTTCGTATTCAAGCGCTTTGCCGGTGCCCAACGCGACACAGTTCAACGGTTCGTCCGCCACTGAAATGGCCAGACCGGTCTGTTCGCGCAGGGCAAGATCCAGATCGCCCAGTAACGCGCCGCCGCCCGTCAACATTACGCCACGGTCAACGATATCCGCAGCCAGATCGGGCGGCGTGGTCTCAAGCGCTGTCATGACGGCTTCGCAGATTTGCTGCACGGGTTCGGCCAAGGCTTCGGCGATTTGCGCTTGGGTCACTTCGATTTCTTTCGGCACGCCGTTCAATAGGTCACGGCCCCGGATCTGCATTGATGTTCCGCGCCCGTCATCGGGCATCCGCGCCGTTCCGATCGACGTCTTGATGCGTTCGGCGGTGGTTTCCCCGACCAGCAGGTTTTGCTGGCGGCGCAGATAGCTGATAATCGCCTCGTCCATACGGTCGCCACCCACGCGCACCGAACGGGCATAGACGATGTCACCCAGTGACAAAACCGCGACTTCGGTCGTGCCGCCACCGATATCCACCACCATGTTACCGGTGGGATCGGTAATCGGCATGCCAGCCCCGATTGCCGCCGCGATGGGCTCGGCGATCAAACCCGCACGCCGCGCACCCGCAGAAAGCACCGATTGACGAATCGCACGCTTTTCAACCGGAGTGGCACCATGCGGTACGCAAACGATTATCTTGGGCTTTGAAAAGGTCGAGCGTTTGTGCACTTTGCGGATGAAATGCTTGATCATTTCTTCCGCGGTGTCAAAGTCGGCAATCACCCCTTCGCGCATCGGGCGAATTGCCTCGATTGAACCGGGGGTCCGGCCCAGCATCAACTTGGCGTCTTCCCCTACGGCCAGCACTTTTTTGACCCCGTCTTTGACATGATAGGCCACAACCGATGGTTCCGACAGAACGATACCTTTGCCCTTGACGTAAACCAGCGTGTTGGCGGTGCCGAGGTCGATCGCCATATCTGACGAAAACATACCACGGAATTGATCAAAAATGGACATGAGCGGCGGGACCTTGCAAAAATTCGTTCTGGCCCATCGACTCTGACCGGGTGCGGGCTCTGCGGCTTATAAGCCGACGAGGCCCAAGACGAAAGGGGGGTTGACTAAAGGGGTGGCATGATGCCGCCGCCACGCTATGCTTTCCCCAGCAAAAGTGGAAGCGGGACGAGACAAATGCGGAAAATTCAGGTTATCGGCGTTCATCATATCACGCTTATGGGGGCGGATAGACAGACCAGCATCGACTTCTGGGAAGGTTTGTTGGGGATGCCGTTTATATTTGACCAGCCTAACCTGGACGATCCCGACGAAGGGCATCTTTACTTCGACCCCGGCGACGGGCGGTTGATCACAGTCTTTACCAACGAGAATCGCAAGCCGGTGCATAACCGTACCCCCACCGACGCCGGTTGCGTACACCATCTGGCCTTTGAAGTGGACCGCGCAATGTTCGATCAGGTTCTCGAACGCCTGAAAGATCGCGGCATTGGCAATTCGGGCGTCAAGGATCGCGGTTTCATGCACTCTATCTATTTCAAAGACCCGTTGGGCTTTCTGATAGAGCTGGCTTGCTACGCCTTCATCCCTCCGCGCGGATCATCCCATGCCGAGGTGATGATCGAGGCGCACAAGCTGCGCGTTGCGCGGGGCGATCATCACATTGAACGACAGCATTTAGCGGATGCGACGATCATGATCGTGGAACGGTCGCAACAATCGCTCTCGACCGACAGAACCCCGCGCGACCCATATTGATACAGGTTGCAAACCGCCGATGGTGAATCCGGCACCGCCAAAGCGCCGCAGTCGCTGTTCGGCGTGGTCCGCTACCGCGCGAATACAGCGGTGCGCATGGGCGGTACAATCCAAGAAAGATACAAAATGACACAGATCATGGACGTCGCGCGAAAGGCATTCAGCCCGTTTGGAAGGGTCAAAGTCGTTGACATCGGAGCGAACCCCATAGGCGGCGATGCGCCTTATCAAGCGCTGATAGATAATGATATGTGTTCCTTGTACGGGTTTGAACCGCAACTGGAAGCCTACGAAAAGCTGCTGGATCTTGATCACCCCAACGCGACTTACGTGAACGCCGCTGTCGGTGATGGCAAGTCGCACAAGCTGCACATCTACCGGCAAGACGGGCTGTCGTCGTTCTTTCCGCTGCGGCAGGCAAATATCGACACTCTCAATTTTAGCGGCCACGAGCTGGTGCGTACGGTCGAGATACCTACCGTACGTCTGGATGACATCAAGGAAATCGACAGGATCGATTTTCTCAAGATCGACACCCAAGGGGCGGAGCTGATGATCTTGAACAACGGCGACACCAAGATGAAAGCTGCACTGGCGGTGCAGATAGAAATGCGCTTTCTCCAGCTTTATGATGGCGAACCAGGTCTGGGCAAGCTGCTGGATTGGCTAAGCGTCCGCGACTTTGAGTTTCACAACCTGTTGGTACTGACACGGTTCATGCTGCGAGGCACGCGCCGTCCCGGTTTCAATCGTCGGATGAAGCATCAAGTGGGCGATGGGGACGGATTGTTTGTGCGCAACCTAACGGCGTTCGACAAACTGACCCCCGAGGAAATTGGCCGGTTAGGGGCTTTGGCGTGCGGATTGGGTCAGTCGAACCTAGGGTTTTACTGCCTCTTACACTTGATAAAGGCGGGGCAGGTAGACCCCGCCCTGGAGGCTGACATGGTCGCCGCGATCTTGGCATAGGGCGATGCGCAAGTTGCTGCACCCGCCCTATGCCGATCATCCGGACCTAGGCGTTAACCGACGTCCTTATAGCTGATCTCGCGCTTGTCGGTGCCGCCTTTTTCACGGCGCACCAACAGGCGGTTCAACGCGTGGATATACGCCCGAACCGAAGCGACTACAGTGTCAGTGTCCGCCGATTGCCCGGTTACGATACGCCCGTCTTCTTCCAGCCGCACCGACACGGTGGCTTGCGCATCCGTGCCTTCGGTTACCGCGTGCACCTGATAAAGCTGCAACCGCGCAGTGTGGTCGACCAGCGCCTTGATGCAATTGAACGACGCGTCGACGGGGCCGTCACCGGTTTGCGCAGTGGATTCTTCCGCGCCATCAATGGTCAGGGACATATCCGCCCTTTGCGGCCCTTCGGTGCCGCAGACCACGGTCATTGATTTCAGGACGATACGGTCGCTTTCCGGGTCGGTCGCCATACGCATCAAAGCAACAAGGTCATCATCATAGATTTCCTTTTTGCGATCAGCCAGTTCCTTGAACCGGACAAAGACATCCTTGAGCTGGTTGTCGCCCAATTCATAGCCGAGGTTTTCAAGCTTGGACCGCAATGCGGCCCGCCCCGAATGCTTGCCCATCACGATATTGGTTTCGGTCAGGCCTACATCTTCGGGGCGCATGATCTCGAACGTTTCCGCATTCTTCAGCATCCCGTCCTGATGGATACCACTTTCATGGGCAAAGGCGTTCTTGCCGACGATTGCTTTGTTGAACTGCACCGCAAAGCCCGAAACAGCCGCGACGCGGCGCGAGATATTCATCAGCTTGGTGCTGTCGACCTTGGTCTGGAACGGCATGATGTCATTGCGCACTTTCAGCGCCATCACGACCTCTTCCAGCGCGGTATTGCCGGCGCGTTCGCCCAAGCCGTTGATCGTACATTCGATTTGGCGCGCACCCGCTTCGACGGCGGCAAGGCTGTTGGCCGTCGCCATGCCCAGGTCGTTGTGGCAATGCGTGGCAAAGACGATTTCATCCGCGCCGGGCACGTTTTCAAGCAGCTTGCGGATCAGATCGGCGCTTTCGCGGGGTGCGGTATAGCCGACGGTATCGGGGATGTTGATCGTGGTCGCCCCTGCCTTGATCGCGATTTCGACAACGCGGTAAAGATAGTCAAGCTCGGTCCGGGTGGCGTCCATCGGCGACCATTGCACGTTGTCGCACAGGTTGCGCGCATGGGTCACCGTTTCGTGGATACGCTCGGCCATTTCGTCCATCGTCAGGTTCGGAATGGCGCGGTGCAGCGGCGAGGTGCCGATAAACGTATGTATGCGGGGCTGGGGTGCATGTTTCACCGCGTCCCAACACCGGTCAATATCGCCGGTTTGCGCACGCGCCAAACCGCAGATTACCGAATTTTTCGACAACCGAGCAATTTCGCTCACTGCGGCAAAGTCACCTTCCGAAGCAATGGGGAAGCCGGCTTCGATAATATCTACACCCATTTCGTCCAGCAGTCCGGCGATTTCGATCTTTTCCGCATGGGTCATGGTCGCACCCGGAGACTGTTCGCCATCGCGCAACGTCGTGTCAAAGATCAAGACGCGGTCTTGTTTTGTCGTATCTGTCATTTTTTAGTTCTTTCGTTCTGCTGCAAATCCGTGGTGCGCGATACATCCCTCTGAGCGGGCGCACCGGATGGCACGCTCAGAGGCGGATTAGGAGCAGTAGGTTGGCACGCAAGGACGACGCGCAGCCGCGCGGCAGGGTCGAAATATGATCGGCGTGTGTCATGGTGCCAAGTTATACCTCGCCAAATACAAATGGGAAGGCTTTTTTGCGCGTGAAACTTCGGGCGTCATACGACCGTCATGTTGGCAATGCCAACCGTTGCCCGCTGGCACGGATACACCCACGCAAACTGGGCGCATAGGGCGGAATCACAGGCCCGCCGGGTGCTTGCAGCGGTTTTTTATTCCGAAACCGCCGAGGGCGGCTCGCTGGCCTGCTCGCTGGGCTGCGGTGGCTGTACGGCGTCGGCTTGCTGCTGCAAAGCACCGTTCACCCATTCGCCCGTGACCGCTTCGCCAGAGCCATAGCGCATCGTGCCGGTGCCGTGGCGTTTGCCGGATTGGAACATGCCTTCATAGACATCGCTGTTGGAATAGGTCGCAATGCCTTTGCCTTCAATCTCACCCTTGCTCCACTGACCTTCATAGACAAAGCCGTCGGCCATGGTGATCTTGCCGGTACCGTCACGCAGCCCGTCCTTGAAGTCGCCGCTATACACAGTGCCATCTGGATAGGTCGCGGTACCGGTACCGTCGCGCTGCCCGTCTTTCCATGTCCCCTTGTACTGATACCCGTCGGCATAGGTCATCACGCCCTCGCCATCGTTCCGGGCATTTTTGAAGCTGCCCTCATAGACAACCCCGTTGGGATAGGTCGCACGACCGTCGCCTTCGATGATTCCGTCAACCCACTGCCCGTCATAGGTAGAACCGTCAGGATAGGTGATCTTGCCCATGCCATTGGCAAGGTCATTGCGAAAAGTACCTTTGTACACAGACCCGTCGGGATAGGTGACCTGACCCTCGCCTTCGATCTGCCCTGCCACCCATGACCCGGAATAAATATATCCGTCCGTGCCTGTAAACGTGCCCTGACCGTCGCGGCGGTCGTCCTTGAACGCGCCCTCATAGGTGTCGCCGTTGGCGTATGTCACCTTGCCGCTACCATGGCGCTGTCCCGCAACGAGATCGCCTTCGTAGGTGTCCCCATTGGGTTGGGTCAATGTACCGGTACCGTCGATCTGCCCGTCTTTCCACATCCCCACATAGGTCAGCCCGTCCGGCATCGTCAAAGTGCCTGTGCCGCTGCGCGTGCCGTCGACAATGTCGCCATCGTATACGGCACCGTCCGGATAGGTGATCGTACCGACGCCCTGTTTCACGCCATCCACCCAATCGCCCTTGTATTCATAGCCTCCCGGGGACTGCATGACGCCTTTCCCGTGATGCTTGGCATTGCGAAAACTGCCCTCGTAACGGACGCCGTTCGCATAAAGCGCGATACCTTGCCCCATGATCGCACCGGCTTGCCATTCGCCTTCGTAGGTACCGCCGTCGGCAAAAGTGATCTTGCCCAGCCCGTCCGGTTTACCCTTTGAAAAATTGCCCTCATAGACCGATCCGTTGGGGAAGTGAGCGACACCTTCGCCCTTTATTTCTCCCTCGAACCATTCGCCGCTGTATTTGTATCCATTCGGTAACGTGTAGGTCCCCGTCCCGTGCTGGACGCCTTCCTTGAACGTGCCTTCGTATACGCCGCCATCATCGTATTGCTTGCTAAGGACATCGCCGTCTTGCGCGCGTGCAGAGAGCGGAAGGATGGCGAGGCACAGGATCAAGTAACGCAGTGATGTTTTGGTCATGATACAGCTTTCGAACAGGAGTGCGCCCATCAGGACAAGGGCACAGATGTTGACGATAGCCTAAGCAATGGTCATCTGCGGGGCAATCGACTTTTACACACGTCGGCGGGGCTTGGTCTTTCACTTGGCGTATGATCTGCTACATCACTGGCGAACATCATCGAAGGATCGCCATATGACATCGCGTTTTCGCATTACGCTAGGCCAGATGAACCCAACCGTGGGGGATCTGTCAGGCAACGCCAAACTTGCCCGGGACGCATGGGCGCAAGGCAAGCAGGCCGGTGCGGACCTCGTAGCACTGCCCGAGATGTTTATCACTGGCTACAATGCCCAGGACCTGGTGATGAAACCTGCGTTTCAGCTGGACGTCATGAACCATATCCAAGCGCTGGCTGCTGATTGTGCCGACGGCCCCGCCCTGGCGATTGGGACCTTGTGGGTCGAGGGTGCCAAGCTTTTCAATGCGTATCTGGTTTTGAAGGACGGCAAGATTGTTCACCACGTGTTCAAGCACAATCTTCCCAACGAAACCGTATTTGACGAAGTGCGTCTTTTTGAAAGCGGTGAGCTTGCAGGGCCGTATTCGGTCAACGGCTTGCGCATCGGCAGCCCGATTTGCGAAGATGCGTGGCACCCGGATGTGGCCGAAACCCTGGCCGAAACAGGGGCTGAATTTTTGTTGGTACCGAACGGATCTCCGTATTACCGCGGCAAATTCGAGACCCGGTTGAACCATATGGTTGCCCGCGTGGTCGAAACGGAACTGCCGTTGATCTATCTCAATATGGTCGGTGGGCAGGACGACCAGGTATTCGACGGTGCCAGCTTTGCGCTGAACCCCGGTGGCAAGCTTGCGTTCCAGATGCCGGCGTTTGATGCCCAGGTCGCGCATGTCGACCTTGAACAAACAGCCGAGGGATGGCGCATAATCGAGGGCGAAAAGGCGCATTTGCCGCCGGAATACGAGCAAGACTACCGCGTGATGGTGCATGGCCTTCGCGACTACATGGGGAAAACCGGGTTCAAGAAGGTGCTCTTGGGCCTATCGGGAGGGGTCGATTCGGCGATCGTGGCAACAATCGCGGTGGATGCACTTGGTGCGGATAACGTGCGCTGTGTGATGCTGCCATCAGAATATACGTCCCAAGCGTCGTTGGACGATGCCGAGACCGTCGCCAAGGCACTGGGGTGTCAATACGACTATGTTCCGATTTCCAAAGGGCGCGCGGCGATTACCGAAACGCTCGCGCCGCTGTTTGAGGGTACCAAGCCTGACCTGACCGAAGAGAACATCCAGTCACGATTGCGCGGTCTGCTGCTCATGGCGATGAGCAACAAGTTCGGTGAGATGCTGCTGACTACTGGCAATAAGTCCGAAGTCGCGGTCGGTTATGCCACAATTTATGGTGACATGTCGGGCGGATATAACCCGATTAAGGACCTCTATAAGACACGCGTGTTCGAGACCTGTCGTTGGCGCAATGACAACCACCGTGACTGGATGATGGGTCCGGCGGGCGAAGTCATTACACCGCGTATCATCGACAAGCCTCCGACAGCCGAGCTGCGCGACGACCAGCAAGACAGTGATAGCCTGCCGGACTATCCCGATCTCGACGCGATGCTAGAGATACTTGTGGATCAAAACGGATCGATCGCGGATTGTGTGGCTGCGGGCTTTGATCGTGACGTCGCCAAAAAGGTCGAACACCTGATTTATATCAGCGAATACAAGCGCGCCCAATCCGCGCCTGGCCCGCGTCTGACCAAGGGCGCGTTCTGGCTGGATCGTCGCTATCCTATTGTAAACCGCTGGCGCGATCCAAGTTGATCGCCCTGCGTTTGCTGGACATTTACTAGACATCGGGGCCGCGCTGTGACAAGCCAGCGCCCAATCAGGAGAACCCAATGACCATCACCCGCTTCGCCCCGTCCCCGACCGGCTATATCCACGTAGGCAACCTGCGCACGGCGCTGATGAACTATCTGATCGCCCGCAAGAACGGCGGAGAGTTCATCCTGCGGATCGACGACACCGATCCGGTGCGCAGCAAGGAAGAATACGTCGACGGTCTGAAAGAAGACCTGACATGGCTCGGCCTGCATTGGGACCGCGTTGAGCGCCAGTCCGAACGATTGGACAAATACCACGCCGCCGCGGACGAGCTGCGCAAGATCGGGCGATTCTATGAAGCCTGGGAAACCCCGACCGAGCTGGACCTCAAGCGCAAGAAACAGCTGAATATGGGCAAGCCGCCGGTCTATGACCGCGCCGCGCTGAACCTGTCGGACGCCGAAAAAGCCAAGCTGCGCGACGAACGCGGCCCCGGTGTGTGGCGTTTCAAGCTGGAACAGGAACGGATTGAATGGAAAGACGGGATCCTGGGCGATATCTCGATCGATGCGGCGTCGGTGTCCGACCCTGTGTTGATCCGCGGCGACGGGCAGATTCTGTATACTCTGGCGTCTGTGGTCGATGACACGGAAATGGGCGTGACCAATGTTGTGCGCGGGTCCGACCATGTGACCAACACGGCGACGCAAATCCAGATCATGCAAGCGCTTGGCGGCACCGTTCCGACCTTTGCGCACCACTCGCTGTTGACCGGCCCGCAAGGTGAAGCGCTGTCGAAACGTCTGGGCGTGCTGGCGTTGCGCGATCTGCGCGAACGCGGTGTGCATCCTTTTGCGCTGTTGTCGATCATGGCGCGGCTCGGTTCCTCTGACCCGGTCGAACTGCGTACCGATATGGCGCAGTTGATCGACGGGTTCGACATCGAACGGTTCGGTTCTGCCCCGACCAAATTCGACGTTGAGGATCTGTTCCCGATGACCGGCCGTTATCTGCAAACGCTGACCCTGGAAGATGTGGCCGAAGACATTGCGGCGCTTGGTGTGCCCGACGACAAGGCTGCGTTGTTCTGGCAGGTCACCCGCGAGAACATCACCACAATGCTGGATTTGAAAGGCTGGTGGCAGATGTTCAGCGAAGGGGCAGAGCCGATGATCGCGGATGAAGACGCCGAATTTGTCGCCCAGGCCATGGCGCTTCTGCCCGACGGAGAGTTCGATGAAACGACATGGTCCACATGGACCACTGCCGTCAAAGAAGCGACGGGACGCAAGGGCAAGGGTCTGTTCATGCCGCTTCGCCTGGCTTTGACCGGGCAGGCCCGCGGGCCCGAGATGGCTGCGGTGATGCCGTTGTTGCAAGTCGTCAAGGCGCGTCAATAACGCGTCTGTCGGCCCCGGCTGATATTGCGGGAGCCTTCGGCGAGAGTTTATTCGGCAAAATGAAACCGGCCAAAAGGATGGCGCGCGTTCATACTGACCGGGGGCCGCGTTATACTATGTGTGCCTTGACCCGATCGAGATGCTGATCGACAAGGGCTGTTTCCTGCGGCGTGAGTATCTGATGACGCGGGTATCGCGGTGAAGCGCGGTCGTTGAGGATCGGTGTTTCCCAGCCTTCGGTCGTGTCGAAGAACCGGCCGACACCGTCGAGCCCGTATTCGCGCAGAAACCCCTGCACCACAACATCGACGTAGCTGAGCAGAATGGTGTCGTCGCCCTGCTTGCGGTGGCTTTCCGGGGGGATCGAATAATGCGCCATTTCGGGCGCGGGGATGATGTCGTGCACAACAGCAGTACCCGATCCGATCCGGTTGTAGCCGGTTTCACGGGCATCCAATGCCTGCCAGTCCGCGCCCGGTACCGCCGCGATCAATCCGTCGATGGTGGTTGTCGCGTGGGGTCTGACACTTAGAAAAACCTGGCCCAGCCGTTCAGTGCGCACCCAGTGGCGCCGCCAACCTTGCAGTTGCGCCGGCCTCCCGTCGGGGTAGGCGTGGGTATTTCGGTTTACGAGGCTGCCATAGCCGAAGAAATAGGGTGTCATGGGAGCGTTCTGGCGCAGCGAGAGCCAGATGTCCACATTTGGTATGCGGATCCACGATCGCTGTGTCACCTGTCCGTCGGGTGCAATAGTTTGCAGGGACAATGTCGACTTCACTTGACGATGCGCGGTAATCCGGCATAGCAATTGGCCACCATCACGGGAGAACCGGCGCAAGCCGGTGCCGAAGGAGCAACCGCCCCGGAAACTCTCAGGCGCAAGGACCGTGACGGCAACTAAACACTCTGGAGAGTGGTGCGTCATGCACCCGCCGAAGGGATAACGATCTCAGGCGAAAGGACAGAGGGGGCATTTGATGGACCGCATCCTGTGGTCTGCTAGGTGCCAGTTTGGTCTATGGCCTTCTGGGAGTGAGAGAGAGCCACGCGACCATGAGCGATTTGCAACAGACACCGCTATACGATCTTCATCTGGAATTGGGGGGCAAGATGGTGCCCTTTGCGGGCTATTCCATGCCTGTGCAGTATCCGATGGGCGTGATGAAAGAGCACCTGCACACCCGCGCCGCGGCGGGCGTCTTTGATGTCAGCCACATGGGGCAGGTGATGGTGACCGGCCCGTCCTGGGATGTCGTGGCGCTGGCGTTCGAGACATTGGTGCCGATGAATGTGCTGGGGCTGGAAGACGGGCGGCAGCGCTATGGGTTCTTCACCAATGACGCCGGCGGGATCGAGGATGACCTGATGTTCGCGCGCCGTGGCGATGACCTGTTCGTCGTGGTGAATGCCGCCTGCAAGGACGCCGATATCGCACGCATGAAGGCGGCGTTGGAGCCCGAGATCACCGTGACTTCGATCACCGACCGCGCGCTGGTGGCTGTGCAGGGCCCTGCGGCGGGGGCGGCTGTGGCGTCGCTTGATGCCGCTGCGGACGGAATGCGATTCATGGATTTCGGCACGTTGACGCTGGACGGGGTAGAGGTCTGGGCGTCGCGGTCGGGCTATACCGGCGAGGATGGGTTCGAGATTTCGGTGCCGGAGGCCCACGCCGAAGCGCTGGTCCGCCGGTTGCTGGAGATCGAGGGTGTGGAACCCATCGGTCTGGGCGCACGGGATTCGCTGCGGCTTGAGGCGGGCTTGTGTCTTTATGGCAATGACATCGACGCGGGCACCAATCCGGTAGAGGCCAGCCTGACCTGGGCAATCCAGAAAGCGCGCCGCGCCGGTGGTGAACGCGCGGGCGGCTACCCCGGTGCCGATGCCGTTCAAGCGGCGTTTGACGATGGTGTCGGCCGCAAGCGTGTCGGTCTGGCCCCCGAAGGCCGTGCGCCGATGCGCGACGGCACACCGCTGTTTGACGCGGCGACAGGGGGCACGCAGGTGGGCGAGGTCACCTCGGGCAGTTTCGGGCCGACGGTAGGCGGGCCTGTCGCAATGGGCTATGTCAAGGAGGCGCAGGCGGGTATTGATACGATGCTGTGGGGCGAAGTGCGTGGCAAGCGTTTGCCGGTGACCGTTGCCAAGCTGCCCTTTGTTGCGGCGAATTTTAAAAGATAATCTAGCGAAGGATGAAAGAATGAAGTTTACCGAAGAGCACGAATGGCTGCGGGTTGAAGGCGACGAGATCGTCGTTGGCATCACCATTCACGCCGCCGAACAGCTCGGCGACGTGGTGTTTGTCGAACTGCCCGACGAAGGCACGACCGTCAGCAAGGACGACGAGGTCGTCGTGATCGAATCCGTCAAGGCCGCGTCTGATATTCTGGCACCGATCGATGGCGAGATCATCGAGGTGAACGCGGCCTTGTCGGATAACCCGGGGATGGTGAATGATGATCCACAGGGCGATGCATGGTTCTTCAAGATGAAGGCGTCCGATCCTAGCCAGATGGATGAATTCATGGATGAAGCGGCCTACCAGAAGTTTATCGGGTAACGCATGCAGCCCCGTCGGAGCCTCCGGCGGGGATTTATATACCATTTGGAAGAGGGGCCTTGCGCCATGGTTTTCAAACCGACCGAATATTTGCCGTATGATTTCGCCAACCGCAGGCACATTGGGCCATCTCGGGCGGAAATGTCGGATATGTTGAAAACTGTTGGTGCGCAAAGCCTCGCCGCGCTGATAGACGATACGATGCCTGCGCAGATCCGGCAGAAAGAGCCTCTGGATTTCGGCAAGCCCATGTCGGAACGCGAAGTGCTGGAGCATATGCGTGTTGTTGCCGGTAAGAACAAGGTCCTGACCTCGTTGATTGGCCAGGGGTATCACGGGACGGTGACGCCGCCCGCGATCCAGCGCAATATTTTCGAGAACCCCGCATGGTACACGGCCTATACGCCCTATCAGCCCGAGATCAGTCAGGGGCGTCTTGAGGCGTTGTTGAATTTCCAGACAATGATCAGTGATCTGACCGGGCTCGACGTCGCCAACGCGTCGCTGCTGGACGAGGCTACCGCCTGTGCCGAAGCCATGACCATGGCGATGCGCAGCGCGAAGTCGAAGAAGAAGGCCTTTTTCGTCGACCGTGATTGCCATCCACAGAATATCGCGGTTATTCAGACGCGCGCTGCCCCGCTTGGGATCGAGGTGATCATTGGTGATCCTGACAAGATGGATGCCACTGCGGTTTTCGGGGCACTGTTCCAGTATCCGGGCACCTATGGACATGTGCGAGATTTTACGTCGCATATCGAGGGCCTGCATGACGCCGGGGCCCTCGGTATCGTTTCAGCCGACCCGATGGCGCTGACCCTGCTGAAAGAACCCGGAGCCATGGGAGCCGATATCGCCATCGGCTCAACCCAGCGGTTCGGTGTGCCCGAGGGTTGCGGTGGCCCGCACGCGGCATATATGGCCTGTAAGGATGCATATAAGCGTGCGATGCCGGGGCGGATTGTCGGCGTGTCGATTGATGCGCACGGCAACCGCGCCTACCGTCTGTCCCTGCAGACCCGCGAGCAGCATATCCGGCGCGAGAAGGCGACCTCGAACGTCTGTACGGCGCAGGCTTTGCTGGCGGTGATGGCGTCGATGTATGCGGTGTTCCACGGGCCCGAAGGCCTTAAGGCGATTGCCCAGCGTATTCACCGCAAGACCGTGCGTTTGGCCAAGGGGTTGGAGAGTGCCGGGTTCAAGGTCGATCCGAAAGTCTATTTCGACACGGTCACTGTCGACGTTGGCCCCTTGCAGGCGGCTGTGATGAAATCGGCGGTGGATGAGGGGATCAACCTGCGCCGTGTCGGCGAAACCCGGGTGGGCATCAGCCTTGACGAGCGGACGCGACCGGAAACCATCGAAGCGGTTTGGCGGGCATTTGGCCTGCGGCAGGCTGATGACGATTTCACACCCGAATACCGTGTGCCGAACGAGATGCTGCGCAGCTCTACCTATCTCACCCACCCGATCTTCCATATGAACCGCGCCGAGACCGAGATGATGCGCTATATGCGTCGTCTGGCCGACCGTGATCTGGCACTGGACCGTGCGATGATTCCGCTGGGGTCGTGCACGATGAAGCTGAATTCGGCTGCGGAAATGATGCCGGTCAGCTGGCGGGAATTTTCGATGATCCACCCGTTTGTACCTGACGATCAAGCACTTGGCTATAAGCACATGATTGACGACCTGTCGGCCAAGCTCTGTGACATCACGGGGTATGATGCGATCTCGATGCAGCCGAATTCGGGCGCGCAAGGGGAATATGCAGGTCTGCTGGCGATTGCGTCCTATCACCGTGCCAACGGGCAGGAGCATCGCAACATCTGCCTGATCCCCATGTCGGCCCATGGTACCAACCCCGCCAGCGCCAATATGGTCGGCTGGAAGGTTGTTGTGATCAAGACGGCGGCCAATGGTGATATCGATCTGGATGACTTCCGCGCCAAGGCGGAGAAGCACAGCGAGAACCTTGCGGGTTGCATGATCACCTATCCATCCACCCACGGCGTGTTCGAGGAAACCGTGACCGAGGTGACCAAGATCACCCATGACCACGGTGGGCAGGTCTATATCGACGGGGCCAATATGAACGCGATGGTCGGACTGGCGCGTCCGGGCGATGTGGGCGGTGATGTCAGCCACCTGAACCTGCACAAAACCTTCTGCATTCCCCATGGGGGCGGTGGCCCCGGCATGGGCCCGATTGGGGTGAAATCACACCTCATCCCGCATGTGCCCGGTCACCCCAACGGCGGTGAGGGTGCCGTATCGGCGGCACCCTACGGGTCGCCATCGTTGCTGCCGATCTCGTGGTCCTATTGTCTGATGATGGGCGGTGACGGGCTGACGCAGGCGACGCGGGTGGCGATCCTGAACGCCAACTACATTGCCAAGCGGCTCGAAGGGGCGTTCGAGGTGCTGTACAAGGGGCCGACGGGACGTGTCGCCCATGAATGCATCTTTGACGTGCGCCCGTTCGAGGATAGCGCAGGCGTGACGGTCGATGACATCGCGAAACGTCTGATCGACGCGGGCTTCCATGCGCCGACGATGAGCTTCCCTGTCGCGGGCACGCTGATGGTCGAGCCGACCGAGTCGGAAACCAAGGCCGAGCTGGACCGCTTTTGCGATGCGATGCTGGCAATCCGCGAGGAAATTCGCGCGATTGAAAACGGCGATATGCCGCGCGAGAACAACGCGCTCAAGAACGCGCCACACACGGTCGAGGATCTGGTTGGCGAGTGGGATCGCCCCTACACGCGCGAGCAGGGCT
>Ga0209634_1000461_pt1 | contig 31912 bp, 16 predicted proteins | sample LinPmetageLP40_FD_184043 | JGI IMG/M metagenome (GOLD analysis project Ga0209634, IMG submission 184043) | Marine viral communities from the Pacific Ocean - LP-40 (SPAdes) (version 2) | ecosystem: Environmental > Aquatic > Marine > Oceanic | place: Pacific Ocean | collected 2010-08-26 | reverse complement strand
CCAGATTCGGTATATTATCTAAATCTGGATCAGATGCTAAAAAAATGTTCACAGATAAAGTCGTGCCAATATCCGTTAACTATCCGTTTTTCTTCAAGCCGATCCAAGACGGTATGGATCGTCCTAAAACAGAACTGGCGTATAGGGTTCCGGCTTCAAAACTTACTAGAAGAAAGCTTGAAAGTAATGAGCAATTAAGAGAGTTAGACGGACTTGACACAACTATTGACTGGAAAAACACAGGTGATAATTCTTATGATGGTGAAAAGCTAAAGCTATTAGCTCATGATGAAAGTGGTAAATGGGAAAGACCGGACAATATATTAAATAACTGGAGAGTTACAAAAACTACATTAAGACTAGGATCTAGAATTGTAGGTAAATGTATGATGGGCTCGACTTCAAATGCTTTAGACAAAGGTGGAAATAACTTCAAGAAACTATACTATAATTCAGACGTTACAAAACGAAATCGCAATGGACAAACTTCTTCTGGACTCTATTCTTTGTTCGTCCCTATGGAATGGAATTACGAAGGATTCATGGATGTTTACGGATCACCTGTCTTTATTAGAGAAAAAAATAGCGTCAAAGGAGTTGACGGTTATGACATTACAACAGGCGTTATTGAACACTGGCAAAACGAAGTTGAAGGTTTAAAAAACGATCAAGATAGTTTAAATGAATATTATAGACAATTTCCAAGAACAGAGCAACACGCTTTTAGAGATGAGTCTAAGCAAAGTTTATTTAACTTAACAAGGATTTATCAACAAATAGATTATAATGCTGAGTTTAATAATGAAACTAGTGTTACTAAAGGTAAATTTGTATGGAAAGGTGGAATTAAAGATACGAGCGTGCAGTTTGTGCCAGATAAAAACGGTAGATTTTTAATATCTTGGGTGCCACCAGTGAGTTTACAAAACAGAATAATATTAAAAAATGGTATTAAACACCCTGCTAACGAACACATTGGAGCTTTTGGCTGTGACAGTTACGACATTAGCGGTACTGTTGATGGTAAGGGTTCTAATGGATCGCTACATGGATTAACTAAGTTTTCCATGGAGGATGCGCCGCCTAATCATTTCTTTTTAGAATATATAGCTAGACCTCAAACAGCTGAGATATTCTTTGAAGATGTTTTAATGGCTTTAATATTCTATGGCATGCCTTTACTTTGTGAAAACAATAAACCTAGATTGCTTTATTATTTAAAGCGTAGAGGGTACAGAGGGTTTTCGATTAATCGCCCTGATAAGATATGGAATAAACTTTCTACAACAGAAAAAGAAATAGGTGGTATACCTAACTCAAGTGAAGATATTAAGCAGGCACATGCTGCGGCTATAGAATCTTACATAGAAGAATATGTGGGATTAAACAACGAAGAATATGGAGACATGTATCTTCAAAGGACATTAGAAGATTGGGCTATATTCAACATAAATAATAGAACTAAACACGATGCAACTATAAGTTCTGGTTTAGCTATTATGGCTTGTAATAAGAACAAATACAAGCCTATACCTGATTTAAAAAGAAAACCTGTTTATCTTGGAATAAAAAGATACGATAACAAAGGTAGCATTTCAAAAATTATAAAATAAATATGGCACAAATTTATACTAGTAATAACAGTTCATTTCCAAATCAAGTTGTTCCTGATGCTGAAAAAGCAACGGAAGAATATGGTTTAGCTGTAGGAAGAGCTATAGAAGGTGAATGGTTTAGAAACTACAGAGGAGGAGCTGGTATGTCTGGTTATGCTGTTAATTATCAAAACTATCACAACTTAAGATTATACGCTAGAGGCGAGCAACCTGTTCAAAAATACAAAGATGAACTAGCTATTGATGGTGACTTATCTTATCTTAATTTAGACTGGAAACCAGTACCTGTTTTAGCTAAATTTGTTGATATAGTTGTAAATGGAATAACAGACAGAAGCTATGAAATAAACGCTTTTGCACAGGATCCAGTTTGTGCTAGACAAAGAACTGAGTATGCAAGAGGCTTAATGACAGATATAGTAGCTAAAGACTTTTTAACAGAAGCTAAAGCTGTTCTAGGAGTTAATGGTTTTAATTCACAAGATCCTGATTCTGCCCCACAAGATAAAGAAGAACTATCTGTACATTTGCAAATGGATTTTAAACAAAGTGTTGAGGTAGCTGAAGAAGAGGTTATAAATCAAGTTTTAGAATATAATAAATATGATTTAACAAGACAAAGAATAGCTTACGATTTAACAGTTTTAGGTATTGGTGCTGTTAAAACTAGATGGGATAGAGCTAGAGGTGTTGTAGTAGAATATGTAGATCCAGCAAGATTAGTTTATTCTTATACAGAAGATCCTAATTTTGAAGATATATATTATGTTGGTGAAGTTAAGTCTATTTCTTTACAGGATTTAAAAACTCAGTTTCCAGGTCTTACTGATGAAGAAATGGAAACTATACAGAAATATCCAGGTAATGCAGAATACTTAAGAAACTGGAGTGGAAGATCTGACGATCTTACTGTTCAAGTTTTGTATTTTGAATATAAAACTTACTCAGATCAAGTATTTAAAATAAAGAAAAATGCTTATGGTCTTGAAAAAGCATTAGAAAAACCTGATACTTTTAATCCACCTGAAAATGATAATTTTGAAAGAGTATCTAGAACTATAGAAACTCTATATTCTGGAGCTAAAATACTTGGGCATCCTATGATGATGCAGTGGGAGTTATCAGAAAGTATGACTAGACCCGTTTCAGATACTACTAGAGTTAATATGAGCTATGCTATATGTGCACCTAGAATGTATAAGGGCAGAATAGAGTCTTTAGTTTCAAGAGTTACTGGATTTGCAGATATGATACAATTAACTCATTTAAAGATACAGCAAGTATTATCTAGAGTTGTACCTGACGGTGTGTTTTTAGACGTGGACGGATTAGCAGAAGTTGATTTAGGTAATGGAACTAATTATAATCCTAGAGAAGCTCTTAATATGTATTTTCAAACAGGAAGCATAGTTGGTAGATCTAACACTCAAGAAGGAGATCCTAATAGGGGTAAAATTCCAATACAAGAATTGCAGACTGGGTCAGGTGGTTCTAAAATACAATCACTAATTCAAACTTATCAGTATTACTTACAGATGATAAGAGATGTTACAGGGTTAAACGAAGCAAGAGATGGTTCTCTTCCGGACAAAGCTTCATTAGTTGGTTTACAAAAACTAGCTGCTGCTAACTCAAATGTAGCTACAAGGCACATACTTCAAGGTCAACTATTTTTAACTTTAAGGGCTTGTGAAAACATATCATTAAGGGTTGCTGATTCTTTAAAATTTCCTTTAACTAGGAATTCATTAGAAAATAGTATATCACAATACAATGTAGGAACTTTAGATGAACTCGCTAGTTTAAATATCCATGATTTTGGTATATTTTTAAACTTAGAACCTGATGAAGAAGATAAAGCTAAACTTGAAGAAAATATACAAGTAGCTTTAAAATCAGGTCAAATATTTTTAGAAGATGCTATAGATATTAGAGAAGTTAAAAACATACAATTAGCTAATCAATTTTTAAAGTATAGAAGAAAGAAAAAGCAAGAAGCAGATCAAAAAGCTCAACAAGCTAATATTCAATCTCAAGCCCAAGCTAATCAACAAACTGCAGAAAAAGCTGCAATGTCAGAAGTTCAAAAACAACAAGCGTTAGCAGAAACAACTCTACAGATAGAACAGAGTAAGTCTCAATTTGAAATACAGAGAATGCAAGCAGAAGCTCAAATAAAAAGAGAGTTAATGGAATACGAGTTTGGATACAACGTTCAACTTGAAAAATTAAAAGTAGATAGAGAAAAACAAAGAGAAGAGTTTATAGAAGATCGTAAAGATAAAAGAACTAGAATATCAGGTAGTCAGCAAAGTGAAATGATTAGTCAACGTAAAAACGATAGTGGACCAACTAATTTTACTGAAACTGAAAATCCTGAAGGTCTAGATTTAAGTGCATTTAACATGTCTTAAATATTATTAATTATTATATTATATTATGTCAGAAACAATCCAAGATAAAAAGGCGGAGCCTTTAAAAATTAAAAAACCAAAAAAACTAATTAATAAAGTCAATAAAGACATTAAAGTAGATTTAACTAAAAAACCAGAAGATCAAAAAGATGCTATTGAAGATAAAAAACCAATTGAAGTTGTTAATACTGAAAAACCTAAAGTTAGCGAAGAAAAATCTAATAAAAACGAGAGTGTTGAAACGCCAGTATTAGAGTCACCTATTAAAGAAATAGAAAGAGTAGAAGAAAAAACAATTACTCCAGAGCCAGTTTTAGAAACAAAGCCTGAGATTGTTATGCCTGAAAATATAAACAAATTAGTTTCTTTTATGAAAGAAACAGGTGGCACTATAGAAGATTATACTAGGTTAAATAGAGATTATTCTCAATTAGATGAAAATTCCTTACTAAGAGAATATTATAAAAATACTAAACCGCATTTAGATCATGAAGAAATATCTTTCATAATGGAAGACAATTTTACTTATGACGAAGAAGCGGATGAAGAGCGAGATATAAAGAAAAAGAAACTTGCCTTCAAAGAAGAAATTGCAAAAGCCAAAAGCTTTTTGAAAGAAACAAAAGAGAAATATTACGACGAAATCAAGTTGAGGCCGGGCGTAACTCAGGAACAACAAAAAGCAATGGATTTTTTCAATAGACACAACAAAGAACAAGAGAAAGTTAAACGTATTCGCGATAACTTTGAAGCAGATACTAAAGAGTTGCTAAACGAAAATTTTGAAGGTTTCGATTTTAACGTTGGCGAAAAAACTTTTAGATATAATGTTTCAAACCCTAGCGAAGTCGTTGAAAAACAATCAAGCTTAAGTACGTTTGTTAAGAAGTTCTTAAACAAAGAGGGTGAGATTAGTGATACTGCAGGCTATCATAAGGCTGTTTACGCAGCTAGAAACGCTGACACTATAGCCCAACATTTTTATGAGCAAGGCAAAGCTGACGCTGTTAAAGATGTAGTGGCTAAATCTAACAATATAAATGCAGAGCCAAGGAATAATCCTACAGGTGATGTATTTATTGGCGGGTTAAAAGTGAGAGCAATAAATGGAGTTGATAGTTCTAAGTTGAAATTTAAAACAAAAAAAAAGAACAATTAATAAATAAAAAAATAAAAACATGAGTTTTTCAAATTCAGGAAGTTTTCCTGCATCAATAGTCCCAGCACAAAATAGATTAGCTTTAAACACTAACTATTTAGACTTTACAGGTAATGCTGCGGGCGGAGATCCAGTAAACAACTTCGCACAACAATATCTACCTGAGCTTTACGAAGCTGAGATAGAAAGATATGGAAACAGAACAATTTCTGGTTTCTTAAGAATGGTAGGTGCTGAAATGCCTATGACATCGGATCAAGTAATATGGTCTGAACAAAATAGACTACACGTAGCATATAAAGATTCTACTGTTACTGCTCCAGGTGGTTTAGCTGATGCTGATATTAGGTTAACACTTAATTTAGCTACTGCTCAACCAGATGTGGTTGCTGCTTCACGAAGAGGAGCTGTTAGACAAGGACAAACAGTTTTAATGTCTGATGTTGCTACTGGTCTTATAGTACAAAAAGGTTTAGTACAAGCTGTAAATAGCTCTGCTAACAATATGCTAGATCAATTAGAAGTTAAATTCTACGGAACTGCTACTAATGCTTTACCACTTGCTGCAAATGGTGTAAACGTGTTTGTTTATGGTTCTGAGTTTGGAAAAGGTGCTGTAGGTATGGAAGGATCTATTCAACCAGCTTTCACGCAGTTTAGTAACAGACCAATGATTTTAAAAGATAATTTTGAAATAAATGGTTCTGATACTGCACAAATTGGTTGGGTTGAAGTTTCTACTGAAGATGGACAGTCTGGATACTTGTGGTATCTAAAGTCTGAGTCTGAAACAAGATTAAGATTTGAAGATTATCTAGAGATGTCTATGGTTGAATCAGAAGACATGTACAGTGCTGCTTATACTGAAGCTGCTAACGCTGTACAATATCAATATGGTGGAACAGCTAACGCTGCTTTAACAACTAATATTCAAGGTTCTGAAGGTTTATTTGCTGCTATTGAAGCAAGAGGTAATGTATACTCTGGTTTTGCTGGCGCTGCTGCTCCTGGTTCAGGTGCTTTAGGAGATTTTGATGAAATACTCAAAAACTTAGATAAGCAAGGTGCTATTGAAGAAAACATGTTATTCTTATCAAGATCTACTGCTCTTGACTTTGACGATATGATTGCTGCTGTTAATGGTGGATTTGCTTCTACTACAGCTGCTTCTTATGGTTTATTTGAGAATGACGGTGACATGGCTCTTAACTTTGGTTTCTCAGGGTTTAGAAGAGGTTCTTATGACTTCTACAAAACTGACTGGAAATATCTTAACGACGCTTCTTTAAGAGGTATGGATAAGGAAATTGATGGTGTAATGATTCCAGCTGGAACTACTACAGTATATGATCAAATGTTAGGATCAAACATCAGACGTCCTTTCTTACACGTAAGATACAGAGCTTCTGAAACTGAAGATAGAAGAATGAAGTCTTGGATCACTGGTTCAGTGGGCGGTGCTTACACTGACACTTTAGATGCTATGACTGTTAGTTTCTTATCTGAAAGATGTTTAGTAACTCAAGCTGCTAATAACTTCGTGTTATTCAAAGGAGCTTAATTAATAATTAACATTTAAAAAATAAGAAAATGGGTTTATTAAAAATCACACAAGATCAAGTTATAATGGCCGAAGGCATATTACAACTTACAGCAACAATATCAAGCAACACGCTTACAATTGATGTTATTTATGCCTTAGACATGGGATCAAGCAAGTTAGCTAAAGCTAATATTGTTTATACTAAAGGCGCATCTAACTCTTTTGTTTTAACTGAAGCTCAATATTTAGCTGAATTTGCAAAAGCGTTTAGCTTAGCAATGGGAACAAGTGGACCAGCATTAGTTGGACCAATTGTTGAACAAAAAGTCACGGCTACTGGAATGCTAGTAGGAACAATTGCACCTATAGTTACATTAAAGCTTTCAACAGCTTTAGCTTAATTAAGGTTATATTTAAGATCCCGCTTCGGCGGGGTCTTTTTTTAAATAAAAACAAATGGGTTATATTAATATTGGTACTAAAATAGGTAATGGCGCTGTTGACAATAGATATAGAATAGATTATGAGTCAGCAAATATAATAAGTGCTGATGGAATAGATAGAGTCTTTGCTGTTATTTCTCAAGATGGGTCAACGCCTTCTAGAGAAGTATTAACAATTACAATAGTTTATAAAGTTGTTTTGGAAGATCAGGAATTATTAGCAAAAACTATTACTTACACCGCTTCTAGTGCCACACGAAGTGATTTAGAATATGATGCGCCAACGTACAGTGGTTTATTTAACTTAGCATTAGCTAGAGCCAGTGGAGTTCCCGGTTTAATTACTCAAGCTCCAGCTGTTAACGAAGGTGGTGGTAGTAATATTTTTGAAATACCGGCCAATCAAGTTACTTTAACAACTTCAATATCTGTATAAACTCAAATTATTATATTATATTATATTATGGAAACAAAAGAAAAGAAAAAACCTCAAGTACATAAAGACACTTGGGAATACAAAGATAGAAACTACTATCTATTAAGAAATAAAAATCCTCTTACGTACACCTTACCCTCTAAACATTCTCAAAAATATCCACTAGTTTGGTTTGATCCAGAAGCTGGTTATGAAAGAGAACTAAGATATGCTACTAATCATAAAAGTATATTTGTTGACGAACAAAAAGGTAATGTTACTTTAAAACATATTATGTTTGAGATGGGGCATTTAATGGTTCCAAAAGAAAAAAGAAATTTACAAGAGTTTCTTGAAAAGCACCCTCACAAAGAGATTATCTTTACAGAACATGATTCTGTTGTTGAAGCTGAAAATCACCATGATTACTTAGAAATGGAATTAGCCGCTATGAATATGGCTTATGAAATGGATATAGATCAAGCTGAGGCAATATTAAGAGTTGAAAAAGGATCTAGTGTTAATAGCTTAAGTTCTAAAGAATTAAAAAGAGATTTATTGTTATTCGCTAAACAAAATCCAAATCTTTTTATAGAGTTATCTAAAGATGACAATGTTGTTCTTAGAAACTTTGCTATTGTAGCTACAGAAAGAAATATAATTTCTTTAGCTCAAGATCAAAGAACTTTTAAATGGACTTCTAATGGGCGTAAACTAATGACAGTTCCTTTTGATGAAAACCCTTATTCAGCTATGGCTGCGTGGTTTAAAACAGATGAAGGACTTGAAGTTTACAGAACTATAGAGAAAAAAATCAAATAACAAGTGATTATAATTAAGGGTGGTTTTATCGCCACCCTTTTTTTTTAAAATATTAAAATGGCAATGAACGTAAACACGGTATATACAACAGTATTAAGCATATTGAACAAAGAACAGCGTGGTTATTTAACTCCAGATGAGTTTAATAAAATAGCTACTCAAGTTCAGTTAGAAGAGTTTGAAAAGTTTTTTGAAGACTATAACCAGTATTTACGTATGCCAAAAACAGATGAAGAGTTTGCCTCAAGAGTTGATCATATTAGAGAAGAGTTTCAAGTGTTTGAGAAAACAGAAAATGCTTCTGCTCACGCTGGTAACGTGTATACTCAACCAACAACATTACATAGATTTGGATCCGCAACATACACAAAAGCAAACGGACAGCCTTCTATTGAAATAGTAAGTTCTAGAGAATATAGAGAACAAGTATTATCCCCATTGCTACAACCTAGCATGAATTTTCCTATAGCAAAATATCAAGAAAATAAATTAACAGTATTTCCACCTTTAACGTCTTTCTCAAGTTCTGACGTTAGTTTTAATTATATTAGAAAACCTGAAGATGTTAGATGGGGTTATACAATAGGCTCTTTAGGCCAATATATATATGACAATAGAGCTTACGTGCCTACAGGTATGGCTTTAGCTAGTTTAAACACTTCAACTAATTTTACAAACAATGGTGCTGGTATAACAATAACACAAACCCCGCCAAGTGGTGAAAGTTCCGTAGCTTACACTTTAACTCAAAGCAATAGTGGCTCTACAGGGTGTTTTTGTTTTCTTTCTCCTGGTGGTGGCACTGGCGCAAAAATAACAATGACAGTTACAGGCGCTACTAGTGATGGTACCCAACAAGTAGTAACTATATCTAATGCAAATACTAGCATAGTAGTTACTGACTCTGGTTCAGGCTATGTAGCTGGTGCAATTATACAAATTCCAATTAATTCATTTATTACAGGAAGCCCTTCAGCGTCTATTATTATAAATATAGCTAGTAACAACTTAATAGGTGGTACTGGTCAAGGTTCAAAACAGTTTGAAATTAGTGATAGTTTACAAACAAACCTTACATTAGGTATTTTAAAGTATGCTGGAGTAATAGTAAAAGATACTCAAGTTATTCAAGCCGCTAGTGGATTACAGCAACTTGATGAACAAAATTCAAAAAAATAAAATATGGGTTTAATAAAACAAACTAGCTCTGAATATTACGAAGGAGAAGCAGTATATAATCCTACGGGAACTGCAACTAATGCTGTTGTTTGGCCAAGCAATTTAACACCTTTAATATGGGACGCTAGCGCTACGCCTACATCTGTTAATAACTTTAAAGTATTTGTTGATGGTATAGAACAATACCCTACATTAGATCCTTACAACTTAAGTCAATCACTATCAACTTCTATAGTTAGCGGCATAAGAACTCAAACTTTAACTTTAACCTCACAACAAGATGTAACTAGTGTAAGTGCTCCTTCTGGAGGGGCTTCAAACTTTGTAGTAGGTCAAAACTATACAGTTGTTAACGGTGGAGGACAAGTTGGTGTAGGAAAAGATTTAATTCTTCAAGCTACTAGTACTAGTGGTGCTATGTCAATATTTAGTGATGGCAGTGGCTATGTCAATAGTGATACTGTACAAGTAACTGGACAAGGTGTTACAGGAACTGCAACATACACAGTGGGTACAACCACAACAAATATACCTGCACAGTCTATAATAACAGTTAGATTAATAAACTCTTCACTTTGGGATAATTATAAAAGTTATCAATACATAAATTTAAAAGATATTGTAAATAATTTCATGGTTGCTTATGTAGGTACAGACAAACTTATACCTAGAGTAAAAAGATCTGACGTTATATTCCATGCTAAAAGAGGTTTACAAGAATTTAGTTACGATACTCTAAAGAGTATTAAATCACAAGAATTAACTATACCACCTAGTCTTTCTTTAGTATTACCACAAGACTATGTTAACTATGTACAATTATCTTGGGTAGATGGTGGTGGTGTTAAACATATAATATATCCTACAACGTTAACTTCTAATCCTACAAATCTACCACTACAAGATGCTAGTGGTATACCTACACAGGATTTTTATGGTAATTCATTACAAGCTACACAATCTTTAGTTAATGGAAGGTGGAAATCTGCTAACACTAATAACACAAGTGGAAATTCAACTTTAGCAGAGGTAAATAGTAATGCTAATGTGTTTGATTGGTCTTGGTGGAAAATGGCTTATGGTCAAAGATATGGTTTAGACCCAGAGATTTCACAAAAAAATGGATGGTTTACTGTAGATGAAAGACGTGGTGTATTTGCTTTTAGTAGTGATCTTGCTAATAGATTAATAACTCTAGAATACATATCAGACGGGTTAGCTTATGACGAGGACACTAAGGTGCCTAAGATGGCCGAGGATGCACTATATGCTTACATGACGTATAATATAATAGCTTATAGGCCAAAGACGCCAGAATACATAGTTCAAAGATTTAAAAAAGAAAAGTCAGCAAAGTTAAGAAATGCTAAAATAAGATTAAGTAATATAAAGCTAGGTGAGTTTACTCAAGTAATGAGAGGCAAATCTAAGTGGATTAAACATTAAAATTAAATGGCTAAAGCACAAAATACTTTTATCAAGTCTAAAATGAATAAAGACTTAGATGATAGAATATTATCTAAAGGCGAATATAGAGATGCTCAAAATATAAACGTAAGCAAGTCTGAAGGATCTGATGTTGGCGCGCTAGAAAATGTTTTAGGAAATTTAGAATTAAATAAATTTACTACAGTAGATGGAGCCGTTATTATAGGTAATTTAATGGATTATACTAATGACAGGATATATGTTTTTATTACTAACTATACAGATTCATCTTCTAACTCACTTAGTAACCCTGCTGGAGCTGGTGCCTATTGTAGTATATCAGTTTATGATTTAAATACAAGCCAAAGTCTTAATCTAGTTGTAGGATCTTTTTTAAATTTTTCTACTACACATGTTATTAATGGAGTTAATATAGTAGAAGATTTATTATTTTTTACTGATAATAGAAATCAACCTAGAAAAATAAATGTAAACTTAGCTATTAACTCTGTTACTACGAGCTCTACAAACTACCATTACACTAGTGAGGATCAAATTTCTTTAGCTAAATACTCCCCTTTTAAAGCGCCTGAATTATCTAGCAATTATGTTCTATACGGAGTATCAGCTTCTAATGGAACAGCTACAATACCTCCTGGAAGTTCTTTCATATATGGAACAACTGATTATCCTGTCGGCAGCACTGTATATACCTTAAGTGGTTCTGCTACTAGTTTAACAGCTATAACTGAACAAAATATATACCCTGGTATGTATATAGTTTTTGCTAATGGTGATAACTTGAGTTCTATTGTTTCTGTTGATATAAACCCTGAAACAGGTATATACACAGTAACTGTAGATAAACCATCTCTTGGTGTTGTTACTACTGGAACTTCCGTAACTACTAAGTGGTGGTTTTGGAGAGGCGCTACTAGTACTAGTGGTGCATTTCAGAATTTACTAATGCAAGGAATGTATATAGTTCTAAGCGGTAATAATAGCCAAGGAGGTGCTCAAAGCCAAAATATGAGAGTTTTAAGTACTCTTACCACTGGTGGGGCAGCTTCTCTTGATACAAGTACTTTTGTTGTAGATACCACTGTGCCTGATGACAAATCTTGGGGTTCTCAACCAATAACGGTATATTACCAAAACTCATACACTAGAACTGAAAGGCACTTAAGTCCTACAATGCTAGGTGTTGTTACGTCTGGAAATGGTTTTCAAGTAGATGACAGTCCTAAAGGTGGACAATCTAGCAGGACTACTTTTATAATGAAATGTAATGGAACTCCTTTTCAAGGTATGTTAGTTAGTTCTGCCGTAGGTGGCGGAAATAGTACTGGAGTAAATAGAGGTCCTTTGTTACCTAATACTTATATAACTAACGTTACTACAACTGGTTCAACACCCGCTACCACAGTACATAGCGTTACTGTAACTCCTCCATTTAATTCTTCAACATTTATAAAATCAACTCAAATAGTTTTATCACCTCCAAATCCTTATTATTTACCTCAGTGGCCTGGCGATAGTGACTTTTTATCTAAAAAATTTGTAAGATTTGCTTATAGACTTAAATTTGAAGATGGTGAATATTCCGTTATTTCACCGTTTACACAACCTGCATTTATACCTAATCAAGATGGGTATTTAACAACTTTATCAGATAAAGTAAATAACGTATTTATAGGCGTTGATGCAGAAGATCCATACTATGAAACTTGGCGTAGAAAACAAGAAATACGTTACGATTTTGGTAAATTAAATTCTCAAGAAAGTGATATTGGTACTTCTACTGTGTTAAACTTTTTTGAAAATAGAATAGAAGAAGTCGATATAGTTGTTCCTTTTGAATACCCTGTTAACGATCTTTATAATGAATTAAAAGTAGTAGAAATTGACTTACTATACAAAGAGTCTGATGGACTTGTGGTTAAAGTTTTAGACACTTTCAGTTCTACAGATTCAGAAATAGTTAATAACAGTAGTAAAAAATTAACTTACAACTATCAGTCTAGAAAACCTTTTAGAAACCTAACAGAAGCTCAAACAGTTAGAGTATACGATAAAATACCTGTAAGAGCTAAAACTCAATCAGTTACTGGAAATAGAGTTGTATTTGGAAACTTTTTTGATAAACCAACTCCACCATTAACATTAGACTACTCAGTTGGAGTTAATTCAAAATTTGGATTATATAATCAATATTCAAATAAATCTTCAGTAGCATACCCAACGCACAGTGTTAAGCAAAATAGAAATTATCAAGTAGGTATAGTTTTACAGGATAAATACGGAAGATCTTCAGATGTTGTGTTATCCTCACTTGGTGATTCAACTCAAATATTTCCGGCTGTTGCTTCAGGAACTCCAATAGAAGATATTCCTCAAGAAAATATATTTTCAGGATCTACAGTTTTTCACGATTACAGAGTAGAAAATTCAAACATATATAATTGGTTTGGTGATAGTATTAAAATACTTTTTAATAATTCTATTCCTGAAACAGTTTCATATGCAGATGGATATCCTGGTATATACAGAAGCGGTTTTATAAACGCTAAAGCGAGTAATGATACTACTAATAACATATTTATTCTAACAGAGTGGAATGATGATATAATAGTTGGTAGTATAGTTCAAGGCACTAACAGCAGTGCAGTTTCTTTTTCTGAATCAATTACAGCTATAGATGCTAGTACTAAAAAAATAACATTAAGTAACAATGTTACAATTAGTGCTAATACAGCTATAACTATAATTGGCAATGGTAATCCATTAGGTTGGTATAGTTATAAAGTTGTTGTAAAACAAGAAGCTGAAGATTATTACAATGCTTACGTTCCTAATCCACTTTCTGGAACTACTCAATATAGTAGATTACTAGGAACTAGACAAAGTTATTTAACACTGACTGGAGATAATATAGATAAAATACCTGCAGACACTATAGATCCAGCTCCTGAGCAAACTCAATTTAGAACTAGTGATGTTGTTTTATATCCTAGAGTTGCGGCTACTGGCTTTAATATACAGAGTGAGCAATTTTCACGAAAAAATAGAACAACCGGTTCAAACTCATTATTTTTCACAGTAGATGCTATAGGAAAAACTAGCGACATGGGTCTTAATACTAGGTTTGAAGGTGATATGCGTGATATTCATGCACCTGGCATATATGATGCTGCTAGTAACCCTAGTGTAGCTAAGGTAAGTACTTACGGTAATAAATTTGGAGCTTGGTATAATAATTATATTTTTTCTGGAACACATTATTATTTAGAAAATGAAAATGGAGACTTAAATGAGCTCCAAGGTTGTTTAAATTTTAATACAGCTATTAGAATGCCTAGTATTGTAGACGGTGAACCAACTAGGTTTGAAGGTAATGCGGCTGATGGAAGTTTGTTTCCAATACCTGATTCAGAATGGGCGGGAAAGGAAAATGGAACAAGAAGTTTAAAGCCAAATAATAATGGTACACATCAGTGGGGAGTTTGGAGCCACTATGGAGGTAATAGTGCTAATACCACCTCGCTAGGAACTGGTCAAGTGTTTACTGTTCCTAATAGAGGTGTGTCTACTGGATTAATAAACTTTCCAAATGGATCAACTTTTAATTATTTTACGCCAAGGTTCAGAGACCCGTTGGTTGGAACTGTTTCATTAATAACTGCTACGATTACATCTTCTCTTACTGAAGTAACTTTAACTCAAGATAATGCAACTGAGCCAGCTGCAAATACGTTTTCATGCACTGGAAGTGGATTCGGTTTAACTATAAAAATAACTATTAACGTTCCACAAAACGTTACAGCAAGCACTACCGTTAAAGTTGTAAATCCTCCTATTAGAGATTTTTTCTTCAACCCCCAGGGTATACTTATAAATCGAACTATACCTGCTAATTTTGAAATATCAGTAATAAACGAAGGTACTGGTTATGCAGTTGACGATATTATTACTATTGATCCTACTTTTGTAACAATACTCACGGGTTCAACTCCCGTCATTGGCTCAGATAATATCCTTATTAAATTACGAGATTTTAACTTGCAAGCAGGAGGATCTATAGAAACAAAATTAATATCTGGTGGTGGTGGATCTGGTTTAACGCTTAGAGCTATGTGTTCTGGCCCATGGAAAAAATCTGGTAAATTTGTTTTACATCCACCAAAAGATGGGTTTCCTGGCACTGGCTCTTTAGAAGACATAACTTGGCAAGTTATTAACGTTGGTAGCGGCTATAGAGCTGGTAATGTAATTGAAGTGCCACCGTGGCCCGGAGGTCTTAACTCACCTACATACGGGTTAACATGGACTGGTCCTATTAGGTTTACATTACTGCCAGAGCATTTAAAACAAGTAAACCAAGACAACCCTGATCCAATAGGCGTTTTAGAAATAGAGCCTAAAATATCTAATTTAGATATATACTGGGAAACTTCTACAAGTGGATTAGTATCTGAATTAAACTCTAAAATAAACAACGCTGATAGTTCGGCTAGACCTTCTGTTTTAACTTTTGGAATTCCGGGAGAAGATCGGGCATCTGATTTAGATTTTCCAGAAAACAGAACAAACGCTTCAAGTCCACTAGCAGGAGAAATTGGCTCTCTTGTGTCTCAATTTACAGCAAAAGCACAAGATGGCACTGTCCTTAGTAATTGTCAATTTCAAAATTTACAAGTAACTGACGGTTCAAATAACCCCCAATCTGGATTTGCTTTGAGTAATAGTACAGTGAGTAACGTTAATAACGGTAAAGTGGATATAACAGCTCCAAGGTATTTTAACTCCAATCAACTCACAAATGGTTTATCTTTAAGTGTAGAAGCTAGAAATATTGTTAGTGGTATAGCTTACACAAATACTTTTACTTGGAATGGGTCTGTAGGTAATAATGCTCCTTCAATAGTTGATAATAAAGGAAGTAAATATCCAGGAGGTGGAACTAGTGAATCAGTTAATATCTCTTTAACTTCAAACGGTGGAGCAGCTCAAACATCAGGTAGTCAAGTTCCTTATGCTTTCAACGGAGCTGCACACCCAGTTTCAGGCCAACAAATTAGGTGGGAGTTTGGCCTAAACCTATCTTACTGGTCATTTGTAGATGGAGTCGCTGGAGCAGTTGGAAATTATGTGTTTGTGCCTGACGGATCTACAAGTTTTGTAAAGCAAGCTAGTAGACAGCTTGTAAGATTTACACCAGGTAATTTACCATCTGGAACATATACTAACACTTTAAAAGTAGAAGATGCTGGTGGAACAGGGCTAGCTTCTCAAACGTTGTATATTGAAGTAGTTGTTAGTAGACCAGAAGGTCCTCCACCTACTAGTTAAAAAATTAAAAAATAAGTGATAATATATATATGGGAACAGTTATAGAAGTTGATTGGTTTAATACGTACTTGTTAAAAAAAGTTACAGATGTAAATACTGCTGAAAGTCTTGATGTAGATAGTATTTATACAACGCCAAAAGATGGGTTTCCTATATCGCCTGGAGTAGCATATCCAGGTCTTATAAATGGGCCTACGCTAACAAAACAAGATGGTGGTTTAACAAACTCTGTTACTGCATCTGGAAGTTACACTAATGGTGTTTATGTTACTAACGATCCTGGTGACGAGGGAAATATTGTTTTAACAACTAGTGGCAACGGGTTAGGTGCTAAATTACAGATTACTGTAGGTACTGTCCAAAGCGGTTTAATTAGTAATATAACTGTTTTACAACCAGGTAAAGGATATGAAATAGGTGACACACTAACAATTGCTGGTGTTACAGGAGCGACTACAAATATAGTAATAACACTGAAAGGCGGTTACAACGTTGACTTTGTAAACAATACTTGGTATGTTGAAGAGTCTAGAATTAATGGCGGTTTTAACAGCATATCTACTGACAAAGGAGTTAAAGCATATGTAAATGAACCTGAGCCGCAACAACAACATAGGTTTAATACTTTAATATATTCTGGTGTTTATAACTCTAGAACAGGTATTAATAATACTAATGTTTTTTCTGTTGCAGATGATTTAACTAGATCAGCAGACCCTCAAAATGGCTCTATACAAAAAACATATGCTGAAGACACTAACTTAATTGTTTTTCAAGAAGATAAAATAAGTAGGGCTTTGATTGATAAAGACACTATATATACAACTGAAGGTGGTACACAAACACAAGCAGGTGCAAAAGTATTAGGTCAAATAGTGCCTTATAAAGGTGAATACGGTATTAGCAATAATCCTGAAAGCTTTGCTGTTTATGGTTATAGAAAATATTTTGCAGATAAAGATAGAAGTGCTATTATGAGGTTATCTGGAGACGGATTAACAGAAATAAGCGCTTATGGTATGACAGATTATTTTAGAGATGAATTAACTTTGATAACCAGTGGCGTCCTTAGTTATGTTATAAACTCAAACAATAGTGTAGCAACAAGTGTAGATAATACATTAATAAGCTTAACAACTTCTACTATATTAGCCGATGGTTATGAATTAACAAACATAAGCCCAGGCATGGTATGTTCTTATAGCTTAGATGGTGGATCTAAATATAATAACTTAGATGGATATATAACTCAAGTTTTAGTACCTACTGGTGGGACTACAACTAAAGTTTATTTATCCAGAAATATCAATGTAGTAATACCTACCTCTACAACAATTGGCTCTACTACTTATGCTACAATATTTAGATTTACTAGCCCTATAAAAACTAGAATTATAGGCGGTTGGGATATTCACAACAAAAATTATGTTGTTTCTTTACAAAAAACACCTACACAAGTAGATAATTTCAAAAGCTCTAGTTATAAAACTTTAACTTTTGATGAATCAATAAACGGTTGGGTAAGCTTTGCTACTTACAAGCCTGAGATGATGGGTAGTTTAAAAAACAATTTTTACACTTTTACAGAGGCTAGCTTATACGAGCATTATAATGAAACAACTGTAGATTCTAGAGGTTTTTATTATGGAACTTATAACCCATCAACTGTTACTTTTGTTTTAAATCCTAATCCATCTAATGTTAAAGTTTTTAAAACAATTGAATATGAAGGTAGTAATGGTTGGGAAGTAGATTCTTTTAAATCTGGTTTTACAGAGCCAAATTTATCTCCAGGCGGCGCTTTTGTAAACACACAAGATAAAACTAACTCTGTGTATAGTTATGACGAAGGGCTATATAATGACGCTACAACAGGGCAGCCTCAAAGAGCTGGTTTTAATAGAAAAGAAAATAAATATGTTGCTAATTTAGTTTCTAACTCTGTAGCCGCTCCTGGTGAAATTAGATTTGGGCCTGATATTACAGGTATAAAAGGATATTTTGCTACAGTAAAAGTAAAAACAGATAACTCAACTGAAGTAGGAGGCACTAAAGAGCTATGGTCTGTAGCAACAGAATTTATACAGTCTACAGGTTATTAAATTAAATTAAATTAAATGAACAAAAAAACAAGTGATAATATTAATGAGATTATTTCACTAGCCGGTAATATTGATAAAATTGGTTTTAGAGAAAAAATAACTGAGTTTCAAAATAACATAAGAGATTTTGAAGATTCTGTAGTTAGAGAGTCTTATAAAGAAAACGATGTTTTAGACACTTTTAATGGTGGTAAGCTAGAACATGAGTTTGGAGAAGGTACTTATATTAGGAAAATAACTATGCCAAAAGGTATGATATATTTAAGTGCTATACATTTAGTTAAGCATCCTTACTTCGTAATGTCTGGAGAGTGCACTGTCATATCTGACAAAGGTCTTACTAAAATGAAAGCTCCACACCACGGTATGACAGAACCAGGAACACAAAGAATTTTATACATTGATGAAGAATGTGTATGGGTAACAGTACATCCAACTGACAAAACAAATGTTGAAGATGTTATTAAAGACGTTACTAGTGAAAATTATAATCATCCAAAATTAAAAATATGATATTAGAAATAGTTTATATGCAAGCTACAGTAGGTGTTGCAGCTATAGTAGCAGGAAGTACAGCTTTAATTGGTGGAGCTTTGTCTTTTGGATCTAACAAAAAGAAACAAAGAGCAGCCGCAGCCGAAGCTGCTAAAAGAGAAGCTGAAGCTGCTCGACTAAGAGCTAATAGACAGCCCGTGTTAAATAATGCTGACGGAATTAGAGCGCTTGCTAATCAAGTGAATAATCCATATGCAAATCTAGGTGTGGCTACTCAAGCTGCTGAATTTCAAGCAGAACAAACCGATATGGCATTAGCTAACACTTTAGATGCTATGGTTTCCTCAGGAGCATCTGCTGGAGGAGCCACTGCTTTAGCTAGAGCAGCATTGCAAAGTAAAAAAGGTATTTCAGCTAGTATAGAACAACAAGAAACTGCAAATGCAAAACAAAGAGCTCAAGGCGAAGCTGCTGCAACCGCACAAAAAGTAGCTATTCAACAGTCTGCGTTTGCCGAAGATAGAAAAGCTTTCAATACTTTAGAAGCTAGACAATCAGCTGATTTGGCTAGGGTTGAAGAAAAAGAAGATTTTTACAAACAACAAGAGGTTGCTTATGGTGATGCTGCTACTGAGGCTTTAGTAGGTGGTGTAACGAACGTAGGTATGGCTCTAGCTGGTAGTGATATTAGATTAAAACAAAATATAGAATTAGTTGGACAAGCTGAAAGTGGTTTAAATATATATACTTTTGAATATATAGATAAGTTCAAGCATGGATCAGGCAAGTTTAAAGGTGTTATGTCTTTTGACCCTATGCTTCCTAAAACTTCTATATGGAAAACAGAAGATGGATATGATTTAGTTGATTACTCCGAAATTGACGTTAACTTAGAATTAATATAAAATGGCATTAACTTACATAACTAAAGCTGCTGAAGCTGCTAGCAAAAGAAATCAACAGACTGCCGTAATGATACAGCAGATTACTAAAAGAGCTGCTGATAAACAAGCTGCTGAAAATGCTAAAGCAGATGCTATAGTTCAAGAGGGTAGACAGTACGGTAATGATTTTTATGCCCTCTATGATGAGCAAGAAAAATCCGGTACTGTAGCTTGGAACTCAGGAGCTAGTGAGTTAGTAGGAAGATTAGCTAGTGAACAAGAGGAATTATATTATAAAGCTTTTACGGCTGGAGGAACTCCTGAACTTAGGAATCAGTTTAGAATTAAACAATCAAGAGACAGACAGGTTTTATCAAGCATAGGGCAGTGGGCAGCTTTAAGTAATCAAAACTCAAAAGACATGATTGCCAATGAAGATGCTCACGAACAGAATATTGATTTAGGTAGAATGACTAGAGGTAATGATACTGACAAGTATGCTTTTGCACAAAACATGCAAAACAACAGGTATAGTAATTATGATTTTCAAATAGACGAAAGTGGTAATGTTGTTTTAAATGCTAGCGCTAGAGACGCTGATGGTAACATCTTAAGAGAGCAAAATAGAAACTTATCTGCAGATGTAGCTAATAACACAGCTGGTAATACTTGGTATTCAAGTATAGGAGAAGATGATTTATTGCAAAATTCTTTAGGTAAAAGATGGAATGACAATGTTAATGGGTATAGTAATTTATTCACGCCTATAGATCGAACTGTAAAAAAATGGGATAAAGATCTAGGTAAAACTACTGAAACAAAAGTTAAGGTTTATGATCCTGCAAAAATTAAAACAGGCTTATTAACTACTTACAGTAGTAGATTAGATGCCGAAATAAGAGGGCCTGGATTTGAAAAGACTTGGGATCAGCTGTGGAGAAACGGTTATTTAAGAGATGATAATGGAACTGCATTAGCTGAAGGTGAAATATCTTGGAAAGACATAAGGAAAATATCTACTATGAATTCCAATCAATGGTCTGAGTATGCATCAGAGTTAACTGGAGGTGGTGATATTAATGCAGATGGTGTTGTTAATGAAGAAGATAAAAAGCTTTTATTAAGCAACGTAGACAACGCAGCTAAAGTAGGTTTAGCTAATTATTACTCAGAGGAAATGGCACCTCAAGAAGATCAAGTTGTTTCAGTAAATGTTCAAGGGCAAAAGCCTAATGATGGAAGTGTTGCACAAGGAAAACCTTTAACTCAAGACCAAAAAATAAAGCTAGAATCTAAAGCTCCTGTATATCAAAAGCTAAGAACTGAAGCTGTAGATATATCCAAGCTGCCTAATCAAACTCCAGAAGATCAAGAAGCAAGAGCAAGTAGAATAGTCAAAGATTTAAATAATAATAATTCCACCATGGGCAACACTTTTAAATATGTTGCTGGATATAATCTTAACAAAGAATTAATGGCCAAGCAAGAAAAATTAGACGAAGATGGTGATGTAATTTTAGATAAAACAGGTAAACCTGTTATGGAGAATGTTGAAAGGTATCCTGGAAAAGCAGCAGTAGGAAGTCCTTATGCTATTTACAAAGTGAAGATGGTTAATACTGTTAATAGACAAAAAGGTGAACCAGCACAAACTCCAGATTATGAAGAGATAATGACTACAGACAATGTTCTAAGCACTAACTCAACAGACTTAACTAGCTATATGTCTGGTGCACAAGGTATTGAAACTAATGAGCAGACTTATCTTAGAAGTAAGTTTGCTAGCATTGACAAGAAAAATAAAATAAAAGCTTACGATACTAAGGAAGAAGCCGATGCAGCTGCTAAGAAAAGTGGTGGTAGTGTTATAGTTGGTACTGGGAAAAATAAAGGTAAATTTATAGTTAAATAATATTTATGGAAGAAGTTTATATAATAGACGGAGAAGAAATTTCATTAGCAGAGATTCAAGAAGCTGCAACAGCCTCTGAAATGGAAGTTGAAGAATATTTATCTTTAGTAGGAGCACAAGCGAAAGGCGAAGTGGAAAAGCAAGAAGCTACAGAGAACGCTGCGGACTTTGTAGCGGAAGACGAAGCAGCGCTAGAGTCTATGAATACGGACTTAACATCGGACAATGTTTTATCGGATTACGATTCAGAAGTTCAAAAGATTAATTTAGATTACGATGAGGAAATAAATAATTTAGATGTTACAGAAGCTGATAAAAAAGAGTACAGCAGCTTCGATGTAGAAGACAATGTAGTAGATACTAAAACTAAACAGCTAAACAAACAAAGAAAAGAAGCCTTAGCTTTAGCAGAACAAAAGAGAAATGATAGACAATTACTAGCCGATAGTAAAAACCCTGAAACGTCTAGTGGAAGAGGTATACACAACTGGTTAGACAATGAAAGTACTACAGAAACTTTTTCTCAATATGAGAAAATGAATAGAGGAGATTATGGTGCTACAGTAGACGCTTTAAAAACTATGTATCCTGATTATAGTTTTGAAATAGCAGATGAAAATAAATTTCTTGGTTTTGATATTGGAGGCGGCACAAACGTAGGTATAACAATGACAGCTCCTAACGGAGAAACAAAGTTTATAAGTGATATAAAAGATGGTGTAGATGGTGAGATTGGGTCTGGATCTACTACTAAAATGAAGAGTGATATTATAAAATTTGTAGACACTCACGGTTACGATGCGAAACTATATGATGAAGCAGACGAAAAAATATCAGAGGAAACTAAAAGAATAAATAATATTGTAAACGTTACAGATGCTGAGGTAGCTGAAATAGAAAAAGAATCTGAACGTATAGATTTATTTGAACCTTATACAGAAGACGTACAAATATATGGAGGTTCTACTTTTGCTATGGGTGATTTTCAAGTAAAAGAAACTAGACAAGTTGTTGTAAATCCATATGAAAAAGAATTAGACGCTGCTGAAAAAATGCTCAATGACGCCAGAGCAATAGCAAATAAAAAAAGATCTATAGATAATCAACTGCCAGCAGCCACTGAAGATGAAATAGAAAATGCTGCTAGAAAAATATTATATAATAAGAAATACAATCAACTTCAGGATGATAAGTGGACTGATTATTTAGAAGAGAATGATGATGAAATGCAAGGTGTTCTTAAAGCTTATAAGGCCGTTGAAGAAGATAGATCGTTTAAAAAAGCTGCTGGACTACAAAAGCTTCAAGAGGTGGAATTAGCAGATTATAATTCTTCAGCCTCAGAAGGTGATAGAGTTGTAGTAGAAGACTTTGAAAAAATATACTCTGATAATAGTAAGCAATTTATAATTGAAGAAGGTCAAGAAGCTATAGAACTTAGAAATGGTAAAACTGTTCCTAAAGAGGTTTTTGATAAATACCTTACATCATCTAAGAACTTAAGAGATAAGTACGCTAGATTACAAGATAGACAGTCTAGAATTGATACTGAAACAGATAAATTAAAAAGTATAGATGCACAGTTTGATTTACTGGGTAGGGATTATAATACTTGGAGTAAATTTCAATACAACGTAGGTTCAGGATTTGCTTCTATAGGAGGTGGTTTAGCTTATGGTGTAGGTAAAGTTATTCAAGGTGGAACTTACTTCATGGAAGATTACGACGGCCCTAGAACAAAATCTGAAGCTGTTGGTGATTTCTTAGATGAAACAGCTACTAAATTTACTGACTGGAAGAATATTAACAGAGATCGGTACGCTAAAGACGTAAGTTTTGATCGTGCTTTTACAAGTGGATCAGCTGCTTTTGGTAGGTTTATGACTCAAGAAATGGGACAACAATTACCTATACTTGCTACTATAATAGCTTCAGGTGGTACCGCATCACCGTATATAATAGGTGCTTATGCTGCTGGAGAGAAGTATATGGAAATGGATCAAGAAGATTTAAGATCTGGTTTTGAAAGAAATGAACTTGTCAAGCTTGGTGTATCAGCAGGTTATGGTGCTGCAGAAGCAGTGTTTGAAGCATTAACTACAGTTCAAATACTTAAGCGTGGTAAAAGCTATTTAAAAGCTGCGGGTGGTGAAAGCTTGTTAAACTTTAATCAAGCAATAAAACAAACTTGGAAAGAGCAAGGTAAAAGAATTTTAATACAAGATCCTTTATCAGAGGCTGTAGGTGAAGGATTAACTCAGATGACTCAAAACATGTTGGATGGTGTAGGTTTACTAGATAATGTTGATCACGCTATGTTTTCTGGTGGTATGTTTGGTTTTGGTATGTCAGTATCTCCAGTAATGTATGGTATGGCTTTACAAAAGTTTAGTGATCCTAAAAAATATGATGAGTATAATAATGTTATAAAAGATGTTTCTAGTATAAACAAGCTTCTTAAAAACGATTTAATAAGTGAATCTTCTAAAGAAATACTTAGAAAAAAGAAAGCAGATTTAGAAACAAAGTCTCAAGACATATTGAAAGGTGTGGTTAGTGAGATGGAAAATAACATGGGTAAAGATGGGTGGAAAAGATTTAATAGAGCTACTCAAGAACAAGAGGCTTTAAAAAAGCAAGCACAAAACATATATAATGATCCAGGACTTAGTAAAGATAAAAAACAAGAATTATTAAATGATTTAAAAGAAAAGTTTGATGCTACACAATATGCGAGAGATCTTTTTAGAAATAATAAAGCTTTTAAAAATACTTTTAAATTACTAGAGCAAACAGATCCTGATAGATATAATTCTATAATGGCTGATGCTAAAGAGAAGATAAGGATAAAGAAAAATGAAAATCCAGATTTTACTCCAGAAATCAAAGAAGTTCAAGATGTTGCTTATGATATTTACACAGAGCAAGTTATATTAGACAAGGTAGCTGCTGCTCAAAATAGTTATGGTGTTAGTGTGAATGTTGCTAATACAAACGCTGAAGCAATTGAGCTTGTTAAAAATGCTGAAAACTTATCAGAAGAAGATAAATCTGCTCAAATAAAATCTATAAAAGATGGAACACTAAACGGTTTAGATAATATAAACGGCCAGCAATTTATTATATTAGAAAACTCTGTTAAAAATGATAGAACTTCTATAGGTGTACATGAGCCTGGTCACGCTGTGTTTAAGGAAATATTACAAACTGGAGATGGAGATTTTAGTCAATTAGCAGGATCTATATCAGATTACTTAGGAAAACAAGATCCTGATATGCTCAATGTTGTAAGACAAAAAATGAGTGTTGGTGCAACTCCTAAGATACAAGCAGAAGAATTTGTAATAGAATTTTTAGAACAGGTAGATCAAGGTAATATAGATTTTAACCAAAAGAAAAATAGAAAGCTAGCTAGTTTATTTGGTTTTATGTCTAATAATACTACAAAAGAAAAAGGTTTTGAAGTTAATTTTAAAGGAGAAACTGACGCTGTTTCGTTTTTAGTTGGTTTAGCTAAGAAAATAAGTACTGGTACTTTAACAGAGCAAGATGTTGCAGATGCTAGATCTTCAGAAGCTTTAGCGCCAACAGTACTAGCTGCTATTAATAGTGTAGTAAGTAAAGGTCCAAAAAAAGAAAAGCCAAAAACATCTAAAGAACAAGACGATAGAAATATAAAGTATAGAGATATATTTAATAAGAAGTTTACTGTAGTTGATCCAGAAGATCCAGAAAAAAGAATATCAATAAGTCAACAAGAGTACCTAAACTATATGTTAGTCGATGGTAAAAAGTTTGATAACAAAACAAAAAAAGGTGGAGTATTAACTCCTGAAGGCGCACAGTTATTTGAAGATATTAGTAGAGACTGGATAGATCAAATAATGCAACTGTCAAGTTTTGATGCTGAATTAGCAATGACTACTATAACAGGACCTTTTTTAAACCACTTGTTAGCTATGAACCCAGAGATACAAATGACAGCTAAAAATCCTATAGCTGCTTATATGGGTAATTACGCGCCATTTAAAGTTGGTGATGCTAGAAAACAAATGGCTAAAGGAGCTTCTCCAAGTAATTCATTAGAAATAGATGCTCAAGTAGAAGGTAGAAAACAATTTGACCCTGTCGCTGCAGAAGAAGTTAACATACCAGAAGAATTAAATTTCACTAGACAGTCTGGTGTGTTGCCAGGTTCTGATATGTATAATGCTATACTTAGAGCTAATGAGCTAGTGCTAGGTACTAAATTACCAAAGCTAGAATATACTAGAAAGAAAAAAGGACAACCAGACGTTGTAGTTAATTTAAAAGACGTTAGAGCTATATTAAAAAATAAAGACTCAATAAGTAGAAAAGATTTTCAACAAGCTGAATTAGATTATACAAGAATAATAAAAGATTTTAGAAATAATATAGCTGCTCAGTATGAGTCTATACTTTATGATAATATAAAAGAATCGTTAGGCAAGAGTGACGAAAGATTATTAGAACTTAAAGACGCTGTAGTAAATAAACTTTCTATAGCTGATTTAGTAGCTATGGAGAGATTATCAAAAGATAAAATATTCACTAGACTAGATAAAACAAACTTAAACGTAAATGAAATACCTTCTTATGAAGGAACTGGTAGATTAGTTTATTCTAACCCAAAGTCTGGTCCAAATCTCTACACAAGACTAGATCCTAGCCCAAAAGAATTTGTAGACTTTTTTAAGAAAAGAGGTAGAGACGAAGCACTAATTAAAAACTTAGCTAAGACATACGGTTTTGATGGCACTATGCAAGTAATGACAGAACAGGATACTATAGATAAAATTACTAATAGAAACCCTGAGTTAAATTATCTAGTAGCTGATGATGTTATACAGGTAATGGCTTCTGCTATAGACAGAGGTGTTCAGTCTAAGCTATCTAAAGAAGTAGAGAGACAGTTTTCTGAAATTAAAAATCCAACAGCTAACAACTTTGGAATATACATGGAAGATAAAGACAGGTTAATTAAACTATTGCTTGACACCGGGTATAACGTAGGTTTTTCTAATAAAATTAAAGATACCAAAGTTCAAGTTAGAAGTATTATAGAAAGTTTATACGCTGATAAATTAAGTAAACCTGAAATAACTAAGTTAGTAGACCTATATACTCCATTAATAAACAAGTTTGGAAAACAAGTAGTAGAATACGAAGGTATAACTGATTTTCCTTTAAAATCTTATATTGATGGTAGTTTAAATGCTGATGAAAATACTACTTTAAATAAGTTCTGGAACTTAAAAGATGCAGATGGAAACAGTATTAGTGTTGGAAATTTATTTACTTCTGAAGGTAGACAAAGACAAAAAGCTTTTATAAATGTATCTATACCTATACTAGTAAATGAATACAAAAAACAAGGTAAAAGTAAATTAGACTTAGCTGCTGATTTTATATTGTTTAAGGGAGGTTTTGAAGACGGTGGATTAAAAAGAAACATGACTTACGGTAATGAGTCTGGTGATGGTGGGCATGTTGAGGTTTTTAATAAAGAGCTTATTGAAAGTAATTTTGATATTGTAGATTATAAGTTTAAAACTGATAAAAAATCTGGTGTAACCTCATTAGAGTTTAAAATGAAAGACGGATCTACTAGAGAAGTTTTAGCTCCAAAAAGATACGCGCAGAAAACTACTATGGATATGGTTACGAACAACATGTCTCAGAAAGAAGTAGATGGTAGAAATGATTATTCTGACAGAGCTTGGAACTTTATTACAACATATTATAAGACTACAGATAAAATGTTAAAAGACAAAAGCATTACTGCAACCAAAGAAAATGCAGCTATGTTAATGAAAGGCTTTAACGACAATATGAAAGGGCCTATGAGAGCTGCTGGTAGATTAACTTACGTGCCAACAAACATAGATACTAAAGGTTATAATAGCAAAAACGTAGGTAAGCTGTTTGAATATGAGCATGGTATACCTTCATCTGTGATGAACTTAATGATAGCTGACGCTATATTTGGCAAAAACAAAGAGATTAGTTTAAGTAAATTAAAAGACAGTTATCAAGTAGGTGTTATATCAAAAGGTTTTGATGATAACTTTGGTAACTTCTTTAAAGCTTCTATGCCGCTAACTTATCAATATGGAGATAATCCACTTACTAGGTGGTTTAATGAATTTACTATTGGTGGCGAAGTTACAGAGTTATTTAATATACAAACAGGTAAAATAGTTAAAGAATCAGTTGGTCCTGCTAATTTATGGAATAGTATACAACAAGCTAAAGCTTCTAATGAACAAGATTTAAGCAATGATGTAGTTAAAATGTCTATGGAGACTAATGAAGATATTATAAACTATGCAGCCACAGTTGATGCAGCTCTTGACAATGCTAGAAAATTAAACGCACCTGTTAAAAAGATTAGAATATTTGATTTTGATGACACATTAGCCAGAAGTAATAGTAAAGTTTTTGCAATAAAAAGTGGAGAAAGAGTAGAGATGAGTGCAGAAGAGTTTGCTAACAACGGAGCTCAAATGCTTGCTGATGGTTACAATTTTGATTTTACAGACTTTAATATAGTTAGAGATGGTAAGCCTGGTCCACTATTAGATATAGCTAAAAAAATACAAGCAGCTAGAGGGACAGAAGATGTGTTTGTATTGACAGCCAGAGCTCCTGAATCTCAAGGACCTATTAAAGGTTTTTTAGATAGTGTAGGTTTAAATATACCTTTATCTAATATAACAGGGTTAGGTAACTCTACTGGTGCTGCTAAAGCTAAATGGGTTGTAGAAAAAGCTGCTGAAGGTTATAATGACTTTTACTTTGCTGATGATGCTTATCAAAATGTTAAAGCAGTAAGAGATGCTATGTCTGTATTAGATGTTAAATCTAAAGTTCAACAAGCTAAAATGAGTTTAGAACAAGATATAAATAAAGACTTTAACGATATAGTTCAACAAGCTACAGGTATAAGATCTGAAGCTAGGTATTCAGAAGCTAAAGGTAAAATTGTAGGAGCTAAGAAAGGTAGGTTTAAATTTTTCATACCTTATTCAGCTGAAGATTTTTTAGGACTTATATACCCTATACTACCTAAAGGTAAGAAAGGCGACTCAGCCATGAAGTGGTTTAAGGAAAGATTAATGGATCCTTACACTAGAGCTCAAAATAATTTATCTACGTTTAGAAAAAACATGATGGAAGATTTTAAAAAGCTTAAAGAGGATCTTGATGTGCCTAAAGACTTGAAAGAAACAAATGAATCTGGATTTAGTAATGAGCAGGCTGTTAGAGTTTATATATGGAACAAACAAGGCATGCCTATCCCAGGATTGTCTAAGGCTGACACTAAGGAGCTTTTAGACATTATAGAATCTAAACCTAATCTAAAAGATTTTGGAGACCAGATAATTAAACTAAACAAAAACTTTGGTTATGTAGCTCCATCAGAAGGTTGGTTAGCAGGAACTATAACTACAGACTTAATAGACGGTGTTAATAAAAACGTTAGACGTAAGTATTTAGAAGAGTGGCAAGCTAATGTAGACATTATATTTTCTCAAGAAAACATCAACAAACTAGAGGCTGCATTTGGAACTAAATATGTAGAGTCTTTAAAGAATGTTCTTGAAAGAATGAAGCAAGGTAAAAACAGATTAGCTACTGGAAATAGATTAAGCAATAGAATACTTGATTATATAAACAATGCTAATGGTGTTGTCATGTTCTTAAATATAAGATCAGCTGTGCTGCAAACTATATCTAATATAAACTTTATAAACTGGAGTTTTAATAACCCTATAAAAGCAGGTGCAGCTTTTGCAAATCAAGCTCAATACTGGAAAGATTTTAAATTCTTAATGAATTCAGACTTTTTAGTTGATAGACGTAATGGCTTAAGAATTAACATATCTGAAAATGAAATAGCAAATGCAGCTAATACTAGCGGCAACAAGGCTCAAGCTGCTATAGCTTACATACTACAAAAAGGTTATGCACCTACTCAATTTGCTGATAGCTTTGCTATAGCTACCGGAGGCGCTATGTTCTATAGAAATAGAATTAATGATCTTATGAAAAATGAAGGCAAAACAGAAGCCGAAGCCAAAGAGCAAGCTATGTTAGAGTTTAGAGAAAAAGCTGAAGAGTCTCAACAGTCTTCTGATCCTATGAGAATATCTCAACAACAATCAAGTGACGCTGGGCGTTTAATACTTGCCTATGCTAACACACCAATGCAATATGCTCGTATGCAAAAAAGAGCTTTTCAAGATTTAGCTAATGGAAGAGGAGATAATAAAACCAACGTTAGCAAGATAATATATTATGGTGTTTTACAAAACTTAATATTTAACGCTTTGCAACAAGCAGTATTTGCTTTAGGATTTAATAGCGAAGATGACGACGATGAAGAAAGAAAGAAAGCTATAGGCGTTGCTAATGGCATGGCTGATTCTATATTAAGAGGTTTAGGTATGGGAGGAGCAGCAGTAGCTGTAGCTAAAAACTTTTTACTAGACATATATGAAAGATCTGGAAGAAAAAGACCTGAGTATGTAGACTCTATTTATAAACTATTACAATTTTCACCACCTATAAGTTCTAAAATATCCAGAGTTAGAGGAGCAGCATATCAACTTGACAGTAAGAAGCGTAGAAAAAAAGCTATGGAAGATTTTGGATTAGATAATCCAGGGTACGATGCCGCTACTAAAGTAGTGTCAGCTGTAACTAACGTTCCGCTTGATAGGTTATTACTTAAAATGAAAAACATTGATGCTGCACTTGATGAAGAAACAGAGTGGTGGCAGTCAGTAGCTATGTTAGCTGGTTGGCCAGAGTGGCAAATCAACCCACAAAATAAATCTTCTCAGAAAAAATCTTTACCAAAAAATAATAAGATTAGAAGAAAATCAATTAGGGTTTCACCTTTTTAAAAATTTATTATGTTAGAAAATTTTGATATAGAGCCTTTTAAAAAAGAAAAACCACCTAAAGATAATTCTTTAAAAACAATGTCTGAAATTAAAAAGCTAACAACTATACCTGACAATGAAAGTTTTGTTAAAACAAATGATAATATTAGTAAAAAGTTTAATGATATTGTAAAAGATAAAGATATAGACATATTAATAGATAAGTCTGTGCCTTATATAAGCAAACTTAAAAAATATTTTAACAGACCTAGACCTAAAAATTTAGCTAAAAATTTTGATATAAAACTTAATGATGTAGAGTTAAAGTCTATGAAAACACCTTCTTATCCTTCAGGACATTCTACACAGGCTTATTTAATAGCTGATCATTTAAAAGGTAAATATCCTGATAAATCTAAACAACTAGATAAAGCAGCTGAAGATATATGCTATAGTAGAAATGTAGCTAAAGCACATTATAAATCAGATTCTAGTCTTGGTAAAAAACTAGGATTAGCTATGAGTAAATACATAAAGGAACAATAAAAAACTGGGCACCATACCCAAAAGTTCCTGTAACCAAAAAAGGGGATCTCATAACGAGGTCCCCTTTTTATTTGGTATTATTTTTATTTAAATGTTACAGTATTCGCAAATACCGCCTAAACATAGTCCGCACATATTATTTTATTTTAAAATTTATAACTAATTCCAACAGCTATGAAAAACCCTCCACTAGCTATAGCTAATGTACTAGGGTTTAAGTCAAACTGTGGTGCATGTGGATGCCACATCATATATGAAGTACCAGCTGTCATCAGGCTAAGACCTCCAATTATTGCTAACTTTCTCATGTTATTTCACAATTATCACCTGCACAAGCTAATTCTCCTGCAAGATCTGTTTCATCTTCTGTTTCTACAATTTTACTAAGATCAACATCTTTAAGATGTTTCATGGCCATATCATATTGTACTTTACTTATATCTTCAAATGGTGCTTGAGTATAAGTACCGCCATCATAAGGTAATACAGATAAGCCATTGTAATGATCTCTATTTTCCCACATCCATTTTCCAGCTTGATCCCATTCTGTTTGCTTCAAACTAACCGTAGCTGAAACATTATGAGTGTTAGATCCTTTTCTATGGCCAGGAACAATCCACTCTTGAGCAACTTTCTTAATTCTTTCAAACAAATCAAACGGTGATTCTAATCTTAATATAGAACCTTCAGGTG
>Ga0209634_1000458_pt1 | contig 31958 bp, 24 predicted proteins | sample LinPmetageLP40_FD_184043 | JGI IMG/M metagenome (GOLD analysis project Ga0209634, IMG submission 184043) | Marine viral communities from the Pacific Ocean - LP-40 (SPAdes) (version 2) | ecosystem: Environmental > Aquatic > Marine > Oceanic | place: Pacific Ocean | collected 2010-08-26 | reverse complement strand
CTGCACCTGCCGTACCTGCATCTCGGTCATGCATGAAGATGTAGTCCACATCTAAAGCATTCAAATACTTTGCAATTGAGATAAGGACACCTTTCCCCCTTGCTCTTAAGAACTCACAGTTACCTATAACCTTGGCCTTATCTTCATTAGACAATCTTTTTATTGTCTCACGTATAACCACTTCTTCTGTATCACCCTCAACAAAAATACATTTCTTTGAAAAGAACATTCTTGATATGTAATCATCTACCTTTAACAGCATTTTCAAATTATGCTTTTCATCTCCAACCAATGAAATAAATGCCTCTTCAAGATTAAAAGACTTTGTTGTCGAGAATTTATCTTCTGTAAATTTGAATTTTGTTAGGCTCATGCTTTTTTCAGAACCTAAATTAACCATATATGGAGAGTGCGTAGTAGAAATTATTTGGCAGCTTGGGCCAGCTAATTCATATAATGAATCCCGCATTTGGTTAGCTGCTGAAGGATGTAAATAGATTTCTGGTTCCTCAAAGCAAAATATTGTTGATCGAGGATTCTCTGCATTTCTATTAATAAAATCTTGCACAAACCTAAGCAACTGGAAAGCAGTTGCTCTAATCATACCGTGCCCTTGATAGTCCACAGCTGTTTTTACATTGCTCTCCATTTCTATATTGAATTGAGGTTTAATGGATTTTTCAGGAACATCTAGTGTTGCACTTACATGAATTGCCGAATCAGGGAAAAGATTATCTACCATGCCGTTAAGGTCACCAATTAACTGCCCAAAATCTGTTTCTTCATCGTTAGGATCTAGCTCAGATGCTAGCGCGGTCAAGAAACCTTGTGCTTGAGCGTAGTTTTGAGAGTTGCTTCTAACCTGATCAAATAAATCGCCTAACAATGTAAATAAAGCGCCTCCTGCACCAGTTAATTCAGAAATACAAGATTCAGCAGGAATAACAACAATTCTAGGAAGTTTTGATAATACGTTTCCTGGGATTCCACCAGGATTTTCTACCCAAGTAGCTTCTTGATCCGTTTGAATATCCCAACATTCCGGTAAATCCAATAATTTTGATTTTGTCACTGCTAGAGTTAGTGACTTTTCATAATTAGTCATTCCAAAATGTTCTTTTAGAAAAACCTCTGAATAATGTATGCCGACCAAGTCTGAGACTTTATTGCATGCAGCATATAAAGCACTCCTTATTCTAGGATACTCTTTCATAAATATTTTTGGTTTACTTTGGTTTATAGACCAAACTTTTTTGTAAACGATCGAATTTTCAGTTTCACCATTTATATTTTCCTGCGGAGAGATCACTCGCCCTTTGAAGCCAAGCCAGCTGTGTGCGTCATCTGGTAAATTATGATATTCAGCAACGATCTCCACTTCATTTTCATAAATATAGTTTTGTTCCAAAAGCTCATATCTCTTTGAGTAGTCTTCTCTATCTAGATTTGAGCTTTTGTGCAGGTAATTTAGCGCAGCAAATACACTTGATTTACCTGCGTTATTTGGCCCTATAAGAAAAGTTGTATCTCTGAATTTAATACAGCAATCTTTTAGCTTTCTAAAATTACGTATTTTTACTTCATGAAGCCTCATTTTAAACATCCTTATTCGGTATACGAACGCGGGGACAGATTTTGCTTTTTACTTCTAAAGAAATAGGCAAGATCTCCCCCCGCAGCATGAGCGTCGCCTGTTTAAACGAACGCTTTGATTCACACATTTTGTCGACGAAACTATAGCTCTGCGTATATGTTAGTCATGCCTTTATCATTAGGCTTATAACCAGGAGGGTCTTCATGGAAATGATTACTAGTCAGCTCTAGATTCTGTATTTTTTCTACAGTACATAAATCCCATTCATGACCGGGAGTAATATGCCCACCTTCAGTTTGATAACACCTGAGAACTTCATTACCGGCACGAGACACACCAACTGCTGCTGGCTGTACTACGCGATGAAGCCCACTATATGTAAAAGATATTTCTTTACGGTTATTTATTGCTGATATTATAGTATCAATCATATTCATTCCTTCGATTTTCTAATTGGCATTGCCAAAATTAGCAGTACCTGTATAACTGGATACATGATAATAATTCAGTTTATGCTGACATAAAAATTAACCATTATCATATCAACACTCCGTAATCTCACACGCTTCCAATAAATTAAATAGTGAACTTTATTTAAAGTTACTAATCCTCTACAAAATTTTTAACTACGCCTTAAAAATGTAATTTTTCGATATAGTGGTTTAGTCCCACTCTTACAATTTAATTACCTTTATATTTTCCAAAGTCAATCCTTTACTCAATCTTACCAAGACATTTATAGCGCAGCACAAGTCTTGTAAATATTTTTTCGTCTTCTAGATATCAGATTTGATTATTAAAGCTACCATTCCCTTTTTATCTTATTAAATTAAAGCTGCTTCTAGCTTACTAACTAATTTATCTTTACCTAAATATTTATACTAAATTGCTTATCCAACTTACTAACACCAAGCCCACTCATTTTCTTAATCTCAATCTGTACAGGTATGCGCTCTTTCAATGCTTCCACATGGCTTATCACACCTATCATCTTGCCTGTGGCATTTAGGTTATCTAGTGCATCTAGTGCGATATCCAATGTCTCTCTATCCAGTGTGCCAAAGCCTTCATCTAAAAACAGGCTATCTATTTTTGTTTTATGGCTCACCAAATCAGATAGAGCCAATGCCAACGCCAAACTAACCAAGAAGCTTTCGCCACCTGATAAGGTTTTAGTATCGCGTACAGCATCGGCTTGCCAGGTATCTATTACTTCAATTTCCAGTGCTTCACCTGTTTTACGGTCTAGCTGATAACGGCTATGCAAATGAACTAACTGCATATTGGCTAGATATATAAGGTGATCTAACGTGAGCCCCTGTGCAAATACACGGAATTTTTTACCATCGGAAGACCCGATTAAGCTCTTAAGGTAATTCCAGTCATCATACTTTTGCTGCTGAGCATCTATTTCGGCTAATAGGCTTACTTGCTGTTCACGCTTATCAGCATCGGTTTTAAGTACCTGTTCTATCTCACCTAATTGTTTGTTCGATGAGGTAATTGAGGCGTTTGCCTCTTCTATAAGAGCAGTTAACTGCTCTTGACTCTTTTCACTTAAAACCAGCTGTTTACTTACTTCAAAAGCCTCAACTGCTTGTTGTTGCAATGCTTTACACTTCACAAGCTGAGCTTCTAGCGTCTGCTTTAAACTAGATAAACGCGCTTGCTCTTCATCATCTAACAGTGCGTCATTAAAGTTTTGCTCTGTTTCGAATGGGCTATCTTGTAGGGCTTCATCCCACTTTGATTGCGCTTCATCCCTTTTTGCCAACTGTGCAGACTGAGCCAACTCATTCTCTGATAACTGAACCTGTAGCGTATGGGCTTTTGTATTTAGCTCCTGCCCTGTTTTTTCAATGGCTTTTAAGGTTTGCTCATGATCTGCCTGAAGGTCAGATAAGCGATTGCGCTCTGTAAGACAGTCTTTGTTTCCAAATAAGTCAAAACGTGTATCACTGGCTTGTTTAAGAGCGCTTTCTAGTTGGTTGACTTGATTGTTTAGTTTTAATACTTGTTCGTTCTTATCGGCAAGTTGTTTAATGGCATTTTCATATTGGTTTGTATTTTGCTCTATGGCTTTAGCCAGCTTGCTTTGTTCGGCTATTGTTTCTAGATATTTCTGGTTTTCGGTAAACCTCACTTCTAACCATTGGTTTTGATCCTGTAGGCTAGGTAGCTGCCCATCCTTCTGAAGCTGACCATGCTGATGTAGTTGAGCAGCCAGTTGATCTTCTGTGTTTTTAAAGTCTTTTTCCGAAGCTTTTAATTGCTGTAAATACTGAGCTTCTTGTTTTAAGTATTGTGTTATTTTTTCTGTGTGTATGCTTTCATTATTACGAAGGTTTTGAAGTATCTGTGATTGCTTTAACGTTAAATCGCTAGCGCTTTTAAGAGCCTTATCGGCTTTTTCAACTGCACGATATCTGTCACTGGCATTTTTTCTTTGTGTATCGGCTTGCTCAAATAAAGCCGGTATTGCACTAACATCACGGTCCAATGCAACATTCCAATTAAACGGCTTTGATGAAATATCCCACTCTGTTACTTGTTGTTGCAGGGCATTAGTTAGTTCAATGATACTGGCTTCTATGCCAGTACATTGTGTTTCAAGTTGAACCAGTCTTGCCTTAGCCCTAGAGCCTTTCTCTTCTATTTCAGCTAATTGCAGTTTTTCAGTATGAAGTTGACTCTCACTATCGCTAGTATCTATTGTTTGATAAGACTCTATGGCGGGGTGATCGGTTGAACCACATAACGGGCAAGCGTCTTCAGGTTGTAAATGATCTCTATAATCTTTAAGACTGACAATCTGCTGCTCTAGCTTTACCGATTTTTCAATCTGTTCAATCAACTTTTTCTGTTGTGAATAGTCTTTTCTTAGCTGTTCAACAATACTGGTAGCAGCAGCTTTATCGGTTACCAATTGCTGTAGCTGTTTCTGATGAAGACTCAGGTTTTTGGTGTTTTTCTGATAATCTTCAAATAGGTACCAACACTTAGTTAATGATGCCTGTAGATTTGAGTGATCATAAAAAGCGGCATGCACTGCATCGACTGTTTCATCTTTTAAAATACTATTAAGTGCGTTCTGACTATTAGTTTCTAATGTCTTGCACTCTATCAATTTGGCTTCTTCTGCTAAAGCTTGTTGTTGTTGCTGCGCCTGAGTCGTTTGTAACGCTTTAATCTCTGCTTGAGTGCCAAGCAGCGCTGTTTCCAGTTCGGTTATCTGTTGTTTTTTGTTTGCTCTGTCTTCAAACTTTGATTGCCATAGGGGTAGTGTTGATTGAAGACTTTCATGATGTGCATTATCACGCAGATATTTATCTAACTTGGACTTTTCACGGCTGCCTTGCTGAATACGATCATTAAGCGCCTCTATCTCTTGCTGCAAAGCGCACAACTGCTGCTTTATTTGTATATCTTCTGTGCGGCTATTAGCAAGCTGTGCATTAAACCCATTAATTTTTTCATCTAGTGGGATTATTTTCTCTGCAATTAAGCTATTTACAGTTTTGCTTTCTATTGTTACCGCATCAAGTACGGCTTTTGCGGCTTCTTGCTTGGGTTTGAACTGAGCTATCTGCTCAGTATTTTCTTGCTTTGATGCATTAAGTACTTCGGCAGCTTTAACAAGGTCTGTAAGCGCCTGCGCTTCTTGCTTGGCGCTCATGTACAAAGGGCGCAATTTATTAGCGGGTTCACTATTCGCTAGCCTCTGAAGTGCAGGCCCATTATCTTTAAGAGATTGTTCTGCTAGCTCTGTATTCGTTTTAGTTGACGCGATCTGCTGCTTTGCTGCGTCATGACTCTTCAAGTCGGTTATAGCTTGCTGATGATCAGTTAACTCTTTTCTCCAAGTTTTAATACTGGCCTCTAATTGAGTCTTATTGGTCTGCAGCTCTTCAATTGCCTCGCGGCCCAATACATCAACACTTTGGCTTCGATCGCGTAATCGCGTTAATAGAGTTTCCTCTTCTCTGAAGCGATCAAATACCTTCTCCGATATTTTACCGTATATCTCTGTACCAGTGATTTGTTCTAAAAGTTCAGCTCGCTTGCCTGCTTCTGCATTTAAAAATGCTGCAAACCCGCCTTGTGCCAATAACATGGATTTTGTGAATCGACCAAAATCTAGGCCAGTAATACTGGCTATTAGCGTGTCTTTATCTTTTATCTTATCGGCAATTATTTTATCACCTAAAGAGTTATCATCTTTGGTAGCTTCATCGTTACCATGGACCACTTCAGCCAGTTCAACTTTTACGGGCTGTATCTTCCCATCAGCTGCGCCTCTTGCACGCCTTACTTCCCAAAATGCACGATATCGCTTTTGTTTAACTTCAAACTCGACCTCAGCTAAACATTCACCGGTATGGCGCGTCATTACTTTATCAGCGGGTGACGGTTCATTTAAACGGGGGGTACGATGATATAAGGCTAGGCATATAGCATCTAATAATGTGGTTTTACCTGCTCCGGTGGCACCGGTAATGGCAAATAGGCCACTACTAATAAAGGGCTCTTGTGAAAAGTCTATTCTCCACTCACCTTTGAGTGAATTGATGTTCTTAAATCGCAGGCTAATAATCTTCATTATTCAGCCTCTTCGATAAAGCTATTCAATACATCATCGAATGCTTGCGTGACTCGTACTTTTTTCGCTTGTTGCTCTTCGTCACTCCAATCTTCTAGCTCAAGTCTTCGGGCAAACACGTCCTGAGGCGTTAGCTCTTGTAATGTGACCTTGGCTTCTGCCTCCAGGCTTTGCAGCCGTTGCTTTCGCTCGCGCCTTAGCAGTAGAACTTCAAGCGGCAACTCTTCTACCATTATCTGTATGCGCTGCTGTAGGTCATTCAAGTAATCCTGTGCACTTACCTCAATATCTAACCACGCTGGGAGAGAAGCTTCATACTGGGTAGCTAGGGCTTGTATTTCACTCTCAATGGCTTTCAAATCGCCCTTTATTAAGTGCATAGGCTGAAAGCGAGGAATCTGCTCTGGCTCCACTTGGGTTAATAACCCATTGTTAAATTCAGCAATTAATATGATTTTGTCATTATTAAGCTCATCAAAACTAAGCGGAATAGGCGAGCCACAATATCGAATGTGCTCACTATCACCGATCTTTTGCGAGCGGTGAATATGGCCTAATGCAATGTAGTCGGCAGGCGGAAACGCAGATGATGGGAAAGCATCTAGTGTGCCTATATAAATTTCACGTACCGATTCAGAGCTTTTAGCGCCTACCGTTGTTAAGTGACCCGTGGCGATGATTGGCACTTGTTTATTTGTCTCGTCTAAAATTCGCTGCTGCTCTGCTTCAGCTAAGGCATAAATACTTTGATAGTGATCGCTAATGGCTTGTTGCAAATTTTGCTGCTTTTCAGAACCACTTTGACCGGCGATACTTTTTAATAAGTCACGTGGGCGTAAATACGGAATGGCACACACAATTGCTTGAGGTTCAACGTTGGCATTGGTGAGAGTTATAACTTGGTTATTAACATCATCTAGTACACCTGGAATCACATGTGTATTAAGACATGCTAACAGCTCTTTAGACTCACCAAGGGTTGCGACAGAGTCATGGTTTCCACCTAGGATAATTAAGTGAATGCCAGTTGGGTGTAACTGCACTATAAATTGATTATATAGCTCACGCGCATAACTAGGAGGGGAGCCTGTATCAAAAATATCACCCGCCACAATGATTGCATTAACATCATTTGAAACTGCAGTGGCGATTAGCCATGACAAGAACTGTTTATGTTCAGCCTGCCGAGTTTTACCCATAAAATACTGACCGAGGTGCCAGTCTGATGTATGGATAACTTTAAAATTGATATTTACCATAGAATCTACGGAACTTCTTAATATAAGTGGTTATTTAAGTTACAGCATACATTTCTAAACTAATACGTTGGTATAACAGGTGTTGCTGAAGTAACTTGTAAATACTGCTTGGCTTTTTGTGCTGCTTGAGCCAGTCAATATAGGTGGCTGTTTGATCTAGTGAGAAATTGTATGAAAGATAAGCATGGGAGTACTGGCCACATTTAAGCGTGGCTGAAATAGAGCCATGCTGCTGTTTTAGACTTGCATCTATATAAGCACCGCCAATCCATGCGATTAATATTTGGTCCATCTTCGTTCTTATATTTAGTACTTTTGTTTGATTTCTTTTATACCTGTTAAGGCAAGGAAGGGCAATGGTAAAACATTACGTTATGTATGTGATTAGAAAATGAATTGGGTGGATAATAAGAGCCAAATTGGAGACTAAGTATAGTGGCATAAACCTAAGACTTAATAAGCCTCAGACATATACTTATACCTGTCTACATATTAAGTTTACTGAAAGGACCAAATATCCTTAGGGTATCTGAAGGTCTCTAGTTTTTCTTTCTTCAGATACCGACAAGGGAAATAAGTCGATTTATCCTATATCTGACTTAACAAAAAGGACAATATACCGATGATGATTTCAAATCCTACTATCCCTACAGTCAGTCCTACTGAATTCTGTGCTGCTATTATCAAGCGAGAATTGGCAGACAACAAGGAAAACAATCTTTGGATGTCTTATTGGGGCGTGATGCAACGACTGATTGATAGAAAAAATGAATTATCCACTGCTTTTCAGGAAATGATAAATGCCTTTGGATATCAGAATAGTCGGAACTGTATAAACCAGGAAGAGCTTTACCTTTTACTCACACTGGAACACATCTGGTTTAGCTATGATCACTCCCCTAATGAAATTAATACGATTCGTGAAGATCATGCAGAGTTAAAGAGCCTTCATGCGCAAATCTGCAAGCTCTCAGGCCAATTGGCCGAGGCACTAAGAAAACAAGATCAAATATACGAAGAAAAAGAGTTTTATAGAAACGAATACCTAGGCCTAATTGATACGATTGATTTAGCATCAGAGAGTAATAGTTTATATCAATTCTATATCAAGCCTGAATTAAAAAAGCTAAAAGGCCAATTTGACTTGAAATACTGGCCAGACTGCCCAGACATCGTAGAAGCAATTGGTATTCATCAGTCTAGGCAAACACTTCCCTCTCATTCTGAATACCCAGATCAAGTGTTAAATGGCAGGACTACCATATTCAAAGATTTTGTTTTGACGTTTGATTCAGGCTATCGAGACAATCCATGTCTCCCGAATGATTTTAAGTTCAGTAATAAGGCCATGGCAGATATCATTAATGTGGTTTTCGATCTTGAGCCAAATGTATATGCGACTCCAGAAGCGGTTAAGAATATAAGAAACCGATATAAATATTATTGATATAAATAATGAGAAGATGAGGTGGTTCAGAGAAGCATTTAATCAAAAAAGTTTTGGGTATTGGAAATACTCATCTATTGAAGGTAAGAATTTTTTCAATCCAATCTGTAGCTGTATGGATTGGATTAGTGTGGCCATTCTCAAACAAAATGAAGCGGGAGCTAAGGTGCCAGACCTTTGTCGAGAGCACGGCATAAGCCAAGCGACCTTTTACAAATGGCGCTCTAAGTATGGCGGCATGTATGCCTCGCTGATGAAGCGAGTGAAAGAATTAGAAGACGAGAATCGTCGCCTTAAGAAAATTTATGCCGAAGAAAAGCTTAAAGCGGAGATTGCGAAGGAAGCAATCGAAAAAAGTGGTAAAGCCATCGTCACGTAAACGTATGGCGACGCGAGCTAAAAGTGAATTTAGCAGTGCACCTCTAAGACTGCTATGCGATGTGTTCTACATTAGTGAAACCTGCTTTCGATATCAACCTAAGCCTTCATCAGAAAACGATGTAATTGCTAATTGGTTTCTAAGACTGACAACAACTCATAGACGTTGGGGCTTCGACTTGTGCTTTATGCACCTTCGCAATGAAAAAGGCTTTCTTTGGAATCACAAGCGGGTTTATCGAATCTATCGAGCATTAGAGCTTAACCTAAGGATTAAACATTGAAGTGGATCTTTCATTGCCGGCAGATCGTGTCGTTAGAGCACTTGAGCGCGTGATTGAATGGCAAGGCAAACCGGAGTCGTTACGATGCGACAATGGTCCAGAGTATATAAGTCAGAAGCTAATAGATTGGACTAATAAACATAGAATTAACTTACTTCATATTCAGCCAGGTAAGCCGACACAAAATGCTTACATTGAACGCTTTAATCTAACGGCACGACATCAGTGGTTAAATTTACACTTATTTGAAATCCTGGATCAAGAACAAAACTTGGCGACAAGCTGGTTATGGACTTACAATAATGCACGACCACATTCGGCATTGGGTGGGATTATACCCATTCGAAAATTAACCTCTACTTTTAGCTGATGTTAAAAATGGGGGATTACAGATCATTTTAGAATACTGGTTAGTATCCGAGAATTATCCCTTATAATCGCTAAGATCTGTTTGATATGCTTTATTGAATCTTCATACAAATTCATATCTTCCATTTCATGTAATATTTCCTGAGACTGCCCTTTAATGCTTTCCATGAGAAGATCGACGTTTTTGGTGAAGTCCTTATATGGCATGCCAATCTCCTCTGAAACCGATCTTAAATCACCACTATTGATCTCTGTAATTGTGGCTTTTCCATTAACTGGCATTGTTATCTCTCTAGATAGAGTATCGAACACCTCAGTACAAACGAGATCATAGGCTGGGGCCAAAGCTATTCCTCCATCATTATGATACAAAAATGAAATGTTTTTAGCGTGGGCGTCCCTGTTCCCGATCACTAGGTTAAAAATATATAGGTTTACAATTTGCTTTGTATCTAACTGAGGGGAAATACATCTTTCTTTAATAAAAGCTATAAGGTCAAAAAAGTCGATTCCGATTCCAGTATCATATTTTTTGCTTGATAGATGCCCGTTTAATTGGCAGAAATCTTCTTGATGAATTTTGGTTACTAGCCCACCTTGTATGTTACGATCGTATCGCTCAACTGAGAGGCAATCAGACTCAATGCCATCTTTATTAAGTACCTCAATCAAGCTCGCACCTGCAGTGTTGATCCCCACTCTCTTGCAAAGATTCATGCAAAAAAACTCATTGTAGACAAGTTGCCCAAACTCAATTTTTTCGGATTCCGGTTTTAATATATGAGTACTTGATTTATCAGAGGTGAGGTAGATAAGATTATTCAAGATCGTTACCGGAAGTTTATTCTGAGCGCCAGCTAACCCGACTCTACGCCCGTTATCATTATCTAGGTTAAATGGAGAGGAATTTGTATCTAAAAGAATCTTGTTTAATTTGGGCTTGGTAAGTGGCGCTTCATTGCGTCCTTCTGGCTCTACCCCTATAGGTAGTATTGAGATAGCTCCAGCCATATCGCCAGCCATAAGCTCAATGAGGCGGCCTAAGTCACCTTCAGGTACATTGTTTCGCTTTTGTATTTTAAGTCTCATGGACTCTTCTGGCATAAGGTTCTCAATAAAGGGGAATACTACCTCATCATGAAATACGGTAGGGGGAATACCAGTAGCTAACGGCATCGCATAGGAGACAGGTACGGAATATCTGTCAATGTATGCCTCATAATAAGAGAAGCTCATACGTTGATTTTTATCAATTTCGAGCTTCCCAGCTAGTTCGTTATTGAGGTAAAGGTGAAACATTATGTACCTGTGCTGGTAGCTGGTTTTCTGTAGAGCATTTAAAATGTAAATTAAGAGTAGCACTCTTAAGCTTCAGTAGTTATAAAAATAGGTATGCGCGTATTTATTATGCTAACCAACAAAATAGGCTAGAGGTTTGTAGTGGCACTTCACTTAATGCATGGAATTAGAAGAGCAACGATGCTGATTGCTAAAACTCTTGAGGCAGATGATGCAAAAGACCTGAAATATTTAAAGCACATTGCTTCTATCGCGAATTGGCGTCAGAAGTTGTTAGGCCCTAGGCTAATATTCGAATAAACAAAAACCTAGATATATCCGTCATTAAACTTATTGGTGGAACAATACGCTCAAGTTATCTAGAAAGCTGCTCAGAATCATCTAGACCGCACACTTCAGAGCCAAACCCCTACTTTATAGTTTTCACTTTTTTGTTCGTTTTTTATACTGTGACACTAATTTAAATGCTAAAAGTGTCACATTTTATGTCACATCAAAACTCTTAAGACCAACGGACAACACTAACTACCACCCGAATAAGGTTGAAATAAGTCTAATCACCCCAATTTAGTATTTTCGGGTGTTAAAGGAATAAGTAATGTACGACTTAAAAGAATTGATGCAGGCTAAACTTTGGGAAGACTTTAATTCTTCAAGAACTGTTATAGAAAAAACACCCCATATCGCTCACTACACATCAATTGAAACTATTGAAAAAATTCTTAATAGTGATGAATTTTGGTTTTCACACCCGTTAAATATGAATGACCATGAGGAACTTCATTACGGAATGAACAATGGCCGAATTATTTTAAATAAATCGGAAACCCTAAAAAGTGAATTCAAAAGCATTGATCATTATCATTATTTCTTAAACGCTTTTAACACATTATTTGATAAATACGACCAAGAACATGTTAACGACACTTATATAGCCTGTTTTTCCGAAATAGATGATGACGACAATGACGGAAGACTTTCCATGTGGAGAGGCTATGGGGATTCAGGTAATGGTGCTGCACTCATTTTAGACCTAACTAAATCTGAACACTTACAAGAATCTCCGCTGGTAGTCGCTAAAGTATCATATGCTTCTAAGAGTCAACGCATAGACTGGATTCATAACAGTATTGAAAACCTTGCAAGTATCATTGGAAAAATTAAGCAAACTGAAGACGAATTGCAACTGGTTGCCTTTCAATGGATAGAAAGATTAAAGATCTACTCACTTTGCACAAAACATAACGGATTTGATGAAGAAAAGGAGTGGCGTGTTATATATATGCCCGAACGAGACACTCAGAAAGCATTAACTCAATATTGTAGCTACCATATTATAAACGGCCAAATTGAGCCAAAGCTAAAACTAAAAGTTAAGCCCCTAGATGGAGTCATAAATAAAAACGGTACATTGGAAAACTATATCGACCGAATAATACTAGGACCGTCACCACTTAATACACATATATTGACCTTAAGTGCAGTACAAAAGATGCTAGTTTCAAGTAAAAAAAGTAACCTCAAAGACAAAGTATATATATCATCAATCCCGTTTAGGCATAAGTAATCCAATGATTAGGTGAAAGTGTCACATTTAGTGTCACTTTAATTACCTAAAAGCTGCATCCCATGTAATTAAAGGAGTGCAGCATTATTTACTAGAGTCTCATAATCCGTTGGTCCCTGGTTCGAGTCCAGGTGGGCCCACCATTATCCACTTCAAGAATTTTTTGTTCGGTACAGCTTAATTTAAGCACGCTTTTTTGATGACTTGAGCATCTCCATCACCACCCGAACCATCATTGGGCTGCTATTCAAATGCATCTTGTGGAGGTTCTCTTTTAGTAAGAACACAAATAAGATCCTCAAAAGACTCTCATGGACCTTGGTTAAAGCTATTAGTGGCAGAAAAATCAATCAATTTTATTTCCTTTTGAAGAATCATCTCCACACAGACTATATTCTGTTATTTTATTATTAATAAGGTCGAAGCATACCCTATAAACAAAAAAGGCGAACATAATGTTCGCCTATAAGGTCCTAAGAAGTAGCTTTAATTAACGGAATTCCTTAAATTATATTCATTATTTCGATGCTGATTATAGAAAGCACCTTCTACTATTATAGTAGCATGCACAATCGTTATTGCCGTTCCATACATTTCCATCCCCCATGCGCCAGCCCATGTATCGTGAAAAGCAGACATATAATTCATACCAGGAATCAAATTCACACCATTCATAAACCAACTCCCTTCATATGGTATATCAGTTATCCAATTAGTTTTACTCCCTAATATTATATTCCCAGCACCATCAATTGAATTTGGGCGATAACCCAATCTTTCTCTAGCTATACCTATATTCTTTTTACCTGTATCCATAACACTTAAACCTGCAGATTTTTTTTGAAGATCAACATCACGCCCAGGAGTAACGTCTGGATCAGCATCCACACCTGCATTACTTTCAATATAGTACTGGATGGAATCTAGCGACCCTTGAACTGCGGCGGCCCTTACAAAACCTTTACCAAACTTTCCTCCATTAGCCCAGCTCTGAGTTCCACCTAATGCTCCGCGGTATAAAGATCGCTGAGCAATATCCTGCCAGCCAGTAATTTTTGCGCCTTTGAAACTCATTGTCATTTGAGAGCCAACATAAGCAAATGCAGCTGACTTGGCCACATCTTCTAAGTCGCCACCCATTATATGCGTCTGTGCTCCAGCTACTGCCGCAGAACAGTAGCCACCACAACCTGCAGCGTCAGCCATTCCGGCTGCCACATTACTGGCAAAGCGATATCCTTCACTATATTTTGTTCCATGGATAAACCCATATGCTTGGCCAATCGGGCCAAAGGCAGCCGCGGCAGCGGCATATAAAAAGTTAGAGAAATCGTTGTTGCGCTGTCCAAATCGATCCGATTCGCTTTCTGCCCAATCACCAAACTGTTTTACCTTTTTACTAAGCCAGCTATAACCCGTAGGGTCTGTATATCCCATTGGGTTATTTCGCACATAGCTATAACGGTTATAACTCTGCATATCCAAAGGTGCTTGGATAATTGGGTCTGCACTTATAAAACGCGCAAGAATAGGGTCATAGACTCGACCATTCATATGGATAAGGCCCATGCTATCCACTTGCTCATGATTGGTATAACCACGATTAGTGATTTGCGCATTGAAGTTAAATAGATCCAACGTATCCATGGTGTCCCAATTGGCTAGGCGACGTTTGCCCCACGCATCAAAACTCATTTGTTGGCCAGTCACTGGCACCCCATTAGCATCGGTGATGGCGTCCACTGAGCCAAGGTGATCGCGGTGTAAGTAATTGGTATTAACTGAAGATGCGTCTTTGGTTACAACGGCATAATTACCAATGTAGTATTTACCGGTTAGTCCGCCAGAAGTTTCTAGCTCTTCATAAATCCCTTCAACATAAGTTGTGGTGGTTTTATTGTTATCGACGCGTTGAATGCGGGTACGATTAGGCCCATAAACAAACTCAACTCGATTTGAGCCTTTGCTCATTAAAGATGGCTTACCAAATGCGGTATAACTAATATTACGACCTGCACCAGATACCATATTGCCGTTTTCATCGTAGCAATAGCTTGTGGCTGCTTGGGTACTACCACCTGTAATGGAGGTTACTGCATGAGGGCCTGCAAAATTTACTGAACAAGCAGCATTAGGCTGGCCGTAACTATAAATGCCTACACCGGTTTTGGATTGAATATTACCTAAACCGTTATTATCGTAGCTAGATACTTCATCTTCTCTGAAGGCGGTACCTTGGGCATCTGTGCCGGTAATGGTGCTGCCTGTTAGTCGATTCAACTCATCATAACCGAACTGCTCCGATAACCCTTTTATAAAGTCTTTTCTGTGCTCTAAATTACCAATCTCATCGTATCGGTAATCTAAATACTGAATGCCTGTGATACCGGCTTTTAAACTATCAATCTCTTCTATAAAGCCAGTATGTTCATTATAAGTATTGGTCGTAGTGACACCGTTACCCAATACAAAGTTGGTTAACTGGCCACTGGCGTTCATGCCTGTTGCCTGCCAATACACTTCACCAATTCGTCCACCACTGATGTCTTGTGTTTTATACAAAGCACCTGTTGGTTTATAAAAATTACGCAGTTTAAATTCAGAACCATTAAAAGTAGGGTATATCATTGCATCGACTTTACTGGTATTCGCGTAATAGGTTTTGCCCACATTATGAGTTTTACCACCGATTGTGATGGCCTTATTACTCACCCGACCTAGTGCGTCATAGGTAAAGGTTTTTGCATAGCCATTAGCGCCGCTAACCGCATGCAATTTCCCAACACCTTTAACCGGTGAGGTGTCATATACCCAATGTGAGATTTGATTATTAGAGCCATCGCCCGCACAACCACTTAATGCATTCGCTGTTCGGCTACTGTGGTTTGAATTACCCGCTAGATATTGATCAATACGTTTGGTCATTCTGCCGAGTACGTCATATACCATACATGTGCTTTGGTTTTTAGCATCGGTTTGTAGTACCAGCTGACCAAGTACATTGTATTCATATTGCCATTGACCTTTATCTGGGTCATTCATTGATGTTTTATTGCCACGAATATCGTAATTCATGATGACTGAATTACCGGCTTCATCTCGGGTAGAAATAAGATTACCCAAAGCGTCATAGGTTAACGAAAGCTGCTTATAGTCATCATCGGTACTGAGTATGGTTTCACCCAAGGCATTTTTCAGGATAACCTTTTGTTGATTTTTGGCGTTTGTATAGGTCGTTTCTAAACCGTCATAGGCAATACTAGAAGTACTACTGTTAGGGTGCGTAACTTCGGTGACACGGTTCAATAAGTCGTAACCTGTATTCTCTTTATATACGGCACTGCCAGTACCAACAAAGTACGGTAATGAGGTTTTATATTGGCGACCAAGTTCGTCGTATAGGTAGTCGACCCGAATCTCTTCACCATTAAAACCCAGTGTTGAAACAGCGACTTTTCGCTGTAATGCATCAAAGAAGGTTTTACTATAGTTCTCAGATAAGCCATCCGTTGTCGTAGCAGTATGAGAGTACACCGCGCCAGCTGGGCAACTACTCGAAGAACACCAATCATAACTGTAAACAACTTTCGAACCGTCAGGCAGAGTCTCTGAAGATTTGCGACCAAAATCATCGTATGTATTGTAAACAGTAAAACCATTTGCATTGGTTTTACTAAGAATAGTGCCCCATTTAGGACTAAGTTTAGTAATGGTTGTTTGGTTCAACGCATTGCGAGACGAGCTCAAATATGGGTTATTTGCATCATAAGTAATACTCGAACTGCGAGTAGCGATATTTGCACCGCTCACCGTTTTTTTGGTGATGCGCCCATAACCAGACGTTTCATATTCATATTGAGTGACGAGTTGGTTTACACCTGGCTCTACGGTTTCTTTTTTCAGCTTACCGTTAGCATCGTATTCATTGAATTCAGCTACACGGGTTTTAGAATCACGGTTAGAACCACCTTTTGTCACCGTCACTTTTTTCATTTGTGAAGTATAATAATCGTTTGCAGTAGCGAATGAGTTTAATGGCCAATATTCGTTATTAGTCTCAGTATAATACGTATTACCGTTTAATCTATCTTGCACTGTTGACTTAATATACTTCGCATTACCAAACTCATCATAACTTTCATTGATACAGCCAATGTAGTCCGTATAGCAATATGTTACTATTTCGTCAGATATTAATTTTCCTGATATGTCTCGATTTTGTGTCGTGCTTTTACGAAGATTAATTAAGTAAGTATTACCCTCAACCTGGGCAGTTTTATTTGATTCCCATTCACTTTGTGTTGAGCTTATAACAACACTGTTAGGTAAAACAGTTTCAGATTTAATGACACTACCAAAAATACGATTCTTATAATCCTGTGTGTACTCAGTAACTTGCTTTATATTTGATGAAGCACTAAGAACTTCACGCACCTTAAATCCAAGACTCTGCCTACCATTTAATGTCGTTCTAAAATCTCTATATGAATATATTTTCCTATCAATGGGAGTTCCAATTGAAGACAGTAATAATTTAGGTCTTAGAGCACTGCTATATTCTCGACCAACTAAAATCTTTGAATTTAAATATACATTTTCTGAAGTGTTATAACTATAATTGAACTCAATAAAATTAGTTCCCGAATGTATAATTTTTTTTACAAATGTATGCTTGTATTCACTTTTAGAAATCAATACTCCATCACTTGCAAAACCAACAATATCTGCAAGCCCATCACCATCTACATCTCTTACCATGCGAGGATGATTTTTATTTCTCCAAGTCGAACCATAGCCGAAGCTATTATAAGAGCGCTTAGGTTGTGCAAACCTACCATCACCCAAGGACAATGCAGTATTCACACCTGCACTCGCGAAACCAATAATATCCGCTAAACCATCACCATTAATATCGGCCATCATTCTTGGGTGTTTTGATATACTCCAACTGCCTGCAACTGAGTTTGAACCAAAAGAATTTACCCCTCTTTTGTATTTATAAAAAGTACCGTCACCTTTTGCTAATGCGGTATTTACACCGTTACCCGCAAAGCCAATGATGTCAGCTAAACCATCACCATTAATATCAGCCAGCATTCTAGGATGTTTATCCGTTCGCCAACCTCCAGCCGAATATCCAAACGCACCTATAGCTTTCTTATAAGACCCAAACTTCCCATTACCTAATGAAATAGCAGTGTAAACACCAGAACTTGCAAAGCCGATTATATCCGCAAGCCCATCTCCATTTACATCAGACATAAACCTTGGGTGGCGTCCGATACTCCATTGCCCTGCAGATTTGTTAGAGCCAAAGGCATTTATCGCTCTTTGATAACGTCCATATGTTCCATCACCATTCGCAAGAGCTGTATCAACACCATTCCCACCAAATCCAATAATGTCATCTATGCCATCTCCATCAATATCTGCTAACATCCTTGGGTGTTTGTCTGTTCTCCAACCACCAGCTGAATATCCGAATGAGCCTCTTGCTTTCTTATAATGCCCAAATTTCCCGTTACCTAATGAAATAGCAGTATAAACACCAGAACTTGCAAAGCCGACTATATCCGCAAGCCCATCTCCATTTACATCTGACATAAATCTTGGGTGACGTCCGATACTCCATTGCCCTGCAGATTTGTTAGAGCCAAAGGCATTTATCGCTCTTTGATAACGCCCATAAGTTCCACCACCATTCGCAAGAGCTGTATCAACGCCATTTCCGCCAAAGCCAATAATGTCATCTATGCCATCTCCATCGATATCAGCTAACATTCTAAGGTGTTTATCTGTTCGCCACCCCCCTGCACGATAACCGAACTTCTTTATTGCCCAAATCGAGCGTTGAAAACTATAATCTTCAGTGCTTGACTCTACCCAGTCAACCATCATTGGATTGAAGCACCTCCCTTCTTTTGAACATTTTTCGATCTTAATTATTTTGGGTTTATTTGATACTTCCAATAAATCATATTCAATATTGTATGCTAAAGTATCTGTTCTGATTTCCTTTAAAACTTCCCATCCATTTAAATATTCATAGTTAAAGTCTATAGATTTATCTTCATAGGAAATTTTTTTAAGTAAGAAATTTTCATCTTTTTTATATGTATAATTTACTTCCCCACTAGAATCAAATATTCTAGATAGGTTCCATTTTTTTATATTATTTTTGAAGTATTGTCGTGAATTCTCTGTCTTGCCAAAAAACAACCTTTTACCATTACGTTTTACAAGTTCAAAGTATTCTGGAAACCCGCTTATTTCACCTCTAGCTAAGATGTATTCTCCATTTACATTTTCAATTTGATACTTTGAATTCGATGATCCATAAATACCTTCTATAAGTATCATTCTATTTCCGTCAATACATAACTTATCATTACCATCATAATCAACAGGGTCAACTAATCCATCTATCTCTATAGTTGTCTGGCATCTGGAAATAACTGATCCAAAACCTAACGACCATTGATTCCCTAAAGAACCATAGCTTGCATCAATTGATGATATATCTTCAATTATTCTTGGATAAATTAATTGACTGTTGTAGTTCAATGAAATACTCGGCTGTAAACCACTCAACGATGGCGTTACATCAATGGGAATAGTATAAGTTGCAGCGCCGCTGGGAGAGACCCCCGCTTCGCCGTTTAACGTACCTACTACATTTGCCAATGCTGACGAAACAAATAGCAGAGAGCTGATGACAAGCCCCCAAAGCCTGAATTTAAAGCGCATAAATACCCTTAATGAATATATAAGTATGATTAGAGGTGGTGGATATTTATTTAATGCGAGGGGTTATAGAGGCGACTACATCCATGAGCCAACGATCAAAATACATCCTTTGGGCGCATTTTAACCAGCAGGCAGTTTAAGTCAAATTAAGTTGAGAGGTTTAAAAGACATGGGTAAGTTCACGACTAGATTAATAAAGCCAATTTAAGCTAGATTGCTCAAAATAATCGAACAATATGCTCAAATTATCTAGAAAGGTGCTCACTTTCATCTAGACCGAACACTCGGCTCCAGACCTACACATATTTATTATTTTCTGAATACAAAAAAGCCAATACCCAGCAGGTATTTCAACCTGAAAAGTATTGGCTTTTAGACAAGCAAAATTTAAGTTATTAGGCCTTAAGCGCTGAGCCCACCAAGACTTGGGCTTCATCAAAAATACTTTGTAAGTGATCTTTGCCTTTAAAGCTTTCGGCGTAAATTTTATAAATATCTTCGGTGCCCGATGGGCGCGCGGCGAACCAGCCGTTTTCGGTGGTAACTTTTAGCCCACCAATGGCGGCATGGTTAGCAGGTGCCGTGGTTAATACATTGGTAATTTTTTCACCGGCTAACATATCGGAAGTGACTTGCTCTGGTGAAAGCTTGGATAATTTGGCTTTTTGCTCTGGCGTAGCGGGAGCATCAACACGATCTGAGCATGGCTCACCTAATAACTCAGTGAGATTTTTATAAATCTCACCAGGGTCTTTGCCGGTTACGGCGGTCATTTCTGCGGATAACAGTGCTGGGGCGATGCCGTCTTTATCGGTCGTCCACACACTGCCGTCTTTACGTAAAAACGACGCCCCTGCACTTTCTTCACCGCCAAAACCTAAGCTGCCATCGAATAAACCATCAGCAAACCATTTAAAGCCAACCGGTACTTCATATAATTTGCGGCCGATTTTATTGGCAACACGGTCGATCATGGAACTGCTCACCAGGGTTTTACCCACAGCAGCACCCGCTGACCAGTTCGGACGATTTTGAAATAAGTAATCAATGGCCGTAGCCAGGTAATGGTTTGGTAGCATTAAACCTGAACTATTGGTGACGATGCCGTGACGGTCATGGTCGGTGTCGCAAGCAAAGGTGATATCGAATTTGTTTTTCAAACCAATTAAACTTTGCATAGCATGAGATGACGAGGGGTCCATACGGATTTTGCCGTCCCAATCAAGCGTCATAAATCGGAAGGTTAAGTCCACGCCTTGGTTTAGTACGGTTAAATCCAGCTTGTAACGCTCAGCAATGGCGCCCCAGTAATTTACACCTGCACCGCCCAGTGGATCAACGCCCATACGAATATTGGCCCCACGAATGGCGTCCATGTTGAGGACACTTTCTAAATCATTCACGTAGGTATTTAAAAAGTCATATTCGTGGGTAGTTGAGACTTTCAGTGCTTGCTCGTAAGGCATGCGTTTAATGTCTTTTAAGCCGGCTAGTAATAATTCATTGGCTTTATTTTCAATCCAGCCGGTAATGTGGCCATCAGCTGGGCCGCCGTTGGTTGGGTTGTATTTATAACCGCCGCCGTCTGGTGGATTATGGGATGGGGTAATCACAATACCATCGGCTAGGCCTGTGGTGCGGCCACGGTTATACACAATAATGGCATGGGATACGGCTGGTGTAGGGGTGTATTCTCCACCGGCTGAGATCATGACGTTAACGCCGTTTGCAGCAAATACTTCCATGGAATTAACAAAGGCAGGCTCTGATAATGCGTGAGTATCAATGCCTAAGAATAATGGACCTGTGATGCCCTCTTTCTCTCGATATAGACAAATGGCTTGGCTGATGGCCAGTACATGATCTTCGTTGAAACTGCGCTTAAATGATGAGCCTCGGTGGCCAGAGGTACCAAATGCTACTTTTTGTGCGGCAATGCTTGGATCAGGTTTGTCACTGTAATACGCGGTGATTAACTTGGCGACATTCACCAGTTGATTGGCCGGTGGTAGCGTTCCTGCTAACGAATGAGTGCTCATGATTCACATGACTCTTTTAGTTTATAGATTGATTGCGCCTACTTTACCCGATCTCGAGGAAGGCATCAAAGCATCGATCTTAGGCTATGATCATCCACATTTAGTATCCTTAGGACCTAGTCAGAAAAAGTTAACGTTTAAGCACTGTGTTCGCCACCTGATAAGCGGGCGGCTAAAAGTGTTCCTCAGTCGTTTGATTCACAGAAGTAAAACTCAAGTAGACCATGATGGCCTGTACGTCGTATTCTTTATCCATAACATAAGCATACGCAGTGACAAGCATCTATGATTCAGTCGTTGCCAATCGAGATAAAAAATATGAATTTTAATGGAATAATGGATCAGGTTCGTCAAACAACGGACACCACCGTCATCGTACCGGAAAATTGGGGGCAGGGTCGTGCCACCTTTGGTGGTTTAGTGGCCGCTATGATGTACGAAAAGATCCCTACGTCGATCAGCCAGGATCGTGTTATACGCTCTATTATGTTGTCGTTTGTGGCACCGGTTGCACCTGGCGAGATGGATGTCATTGTAACTGTTTTACGCGCTGGCAAATCGGCCACACAGGTTCAAATTAACGCCTATCAAAATGATGCCCCTTGTGCGGTTATGCTAGCCAGCTTTGGTGGTGCACGTGAGTCGACTATTAAAATTGATTACAACGATGCCCCTGCCACTAAAGCGCCCGAGAGTGTTGCCGACTTTCCATTTATCCCCAAGGTCACACCGGACTTTACTCAACACTTTGACTACCGTTTTACCGAAGGCACCATGCCATTTATGGGTTCTACTCAAAACACAATGGGTGGCTGGATCAAACTGAAAGACCCATGTAACCAACCAATTAATGTGCCTCAAATTCTTGCATTATTAGACGCATGGCCACCGGCCACATTATCACTATTGAAAGCCCCTGTTGCGGGTAGCTCACTCACTTGGAGCATGAGTTTTATCGACTCACCACAAACGGCAAGTGCCAATCATTGGTGGCAATACGAAGCCAAGATCAAACAAGCACAAGATGGTTACAGTCATATTGACGCCACCATGTGGGATGAAAATGGTAAAGCCATTGTCATGAGCCATCAAACTGTAAGCGTGTTTGCTTAACAATATTAAAATCTTACTCACAAAAAAACCTGATCATTGTCATGATCAGGTTTTATATTTTAGACAAGCCGAAAGAGAATTAATCCGCGTTACGGCAACGCTCAGCTGGCATGGCCAGTTGCATGATCATGTAGTCTTGAAAATCTTGCGGGTAATCTTGTTTAGCTAACGCCTGTTTCATACACAATAACCACGCATCACGCTCGGTACTACCAATGGTTAGATGAGCATGAGCTTGAGGAATGGAAATGGGCCCATATTTTTCACGGTATAAACGTGGCCCGCCTGTCCAAGCGCATAAAAATCGGGTGAGTTTATCGCGGGATACTTCTAAATCATCTGGGTGCATCTGACGAATATGTTGCGACTCTTTTAGTTCAGACATGATGTCGTAAAAATCATCCACCAGTTTTTTAATCCCGTCATATTCACCTGCGGCTTGATAAGTAGCATCGGCTTGGCCGTAAAGTTTCGTCATACTGTTACTCTGCTAAGGTATTCGCAATCATAGGTAAGCACACATAAAAAACGCCCCGTAGGGCGTTTGGTATTTACTAGGCCTGACCCTTGCGGTTTATTTTTTTCTTACGCTTAGCCACTTTGTCACGTTTGGCCTGGCGAATGGAGTCGGTTTGTTTGAGGCGCTCACCGCGTTTTGATTTATTAAAGATACGATCTTCTTTTGTATCGCCGAACGGGTTTTCACCTGACTTAAATTCAAAGCGAATCGGCGTACCACTTATTTTAAGTACGCGCCTAAAAGTGTTGCCTAAATATCGTTTATAGCTGTCGGTTAAAGACGCCGTTTTATTACCGTGTACAACGATAATTGGTGGGTTCATGCCACCTTGGTGGGCGTAACGTAATTTAACACGAGAGGTTCCGACAACCGGTGGCTGATGGTCCATCACGGCATCTTCAAGAATACGGGTTAACTGGGAAGTCGACATATCCAAGTGAGCACTTTGATAGGCCTCATTCACTGAGTCATATAAATTACCTACGCCCGTACCGTGTAATGCACTGATAAAATGCATGTCAGCCCAATCGGCAAATGTTAAGCGACGTTCAATTTCTTTTTTGACAAAATCTTTTTGTTCAAGCTCCATACCATCCCATTTATTCAATGCGATAACTAACGCGCGACCCGCGTTTAATACAAAGCTCAACATGGTCAGGTCTTGTTCAACAATGCCGTCGCGGGCATCAATGACCAGTACACACACGTTACTGTCTTGTATGGCTTGAAGGGTTTTAACAATGGAAAATTTTTCCACCGCTTCTGTGATGCTTTTACGGCGACGCACACCGGCGGTATCAATTAATGTATATTTTTGGCCATGTCGCTCGTATGGAATATAAATGCTGTCCATGGTGGTACCGGCTTGGTCAAATACCACAACGCGGTCTTCACCTAACATGCGGTTCACCAAGGTGGACTTACCCACATTCGGGCGGCCGACCACGGAGATTTTAATGCCGCGATTTTTATCCGCTTCTTCGCCTTCAATAACGTCGAATTCGGATGGTAATTCCGAAAGAACCAGCTCCATAAGTAAGCTGACCCCACGGTTATGAGACGCCGCAATAATTTGCAACTCTCCCAGGCCAAGCTCATGGAAATCAAGCACGGCAATATCAGGGTTCAAACCGTCAATTTTATTGACAACCACATAGGTCTTCTTTTCAAGCGTACGCAGGTGCTTGGCAATCATGATGTCAGCTGGGGTTAACCCTGAGCGTGCATCCACTAAAAATAAAACCACATCCGCTTCATCAATGGCTTGGAAGCTTTGCTCGGCCATTTTTTCATCCAGACCCACCTCCATGCCGCTGATACCACCCGTATCAACCACGATATAATCACGTTCACCCACTTTACCGGCGCCGAATTTTCGGTCACGGGTTAAGCCGGCAACGTCAGCCACTAGGGCATCACGTGTGCGCGTTAGGCGATTAAACAGAGTGGACTTACCCACATTTGGGCGGCCCACAAGAGCGATTACAGGATTCATTATGCGTGCGATTCTATGAAGTATATGTACATATAATAGCAGTTTTTGCTTATGAAAGCGCCAAGCAAATACCGCCGAATTGATTTTGTCTAAAGCAAAAACGCCCCTGCAGGCTTACCGGCAGGGGCGTTTTGTAAGCGTGTGTTACTTGTCTAGCTTAAATACACTCAGATAACCTGAGTTACTGATCGCCACAAGAAAATCACCACGGGCCAGCAAGCTGGTACGAATGCCATCGTCATAATCAAATTGACGAGACGGATGCTTCATTCCATAACTGCCGGTGCGCACCCAAGAGATAGGTGGGCGCACAAGTTGGTCACGACCAACAATGGTGCCATCTAGTTGTTTAACCAAATGGATATAACCTTCGAAGTCGGTGACGGCAATGTGGTTGGCAAACAGAACCGGCTCGCTTAACTGACGGCCTTCTAAATCTGCTTGTAGCCAAACATCATTGGTACTTTGATCATCAACCGCTAGGATATGATCATCATCCGATACCAGATAAATATTGCCCAAGCCGTTTAACGGGCCGTGATAACTTGAGGCTTCACGCTTCCACATGGTTTTACCGTTACGCAAATCGATGGCCATCACATGGCCTTGGTAACCGGCTACAAACAAGGTGTCGTCTTTGACTAGTAAGCGCCCATCCACATCCACAAGACGCTCTAATTCACTGCGCCCCGCTGGAATACCAATACGCTCTTGCCACAACACCATGCCATTTTTTGCATTCAGGCCCACAACCTTGCCACTGGCAAAGCCAGCAATCACACTGCCGCCATGAAAGATGGGCTGAGAAGTACCGCGAAGCGACAAATTTGGCAGGTTACTATCATAACTCCAGCGTGAGTTGCCGTTTGAAACATCAAGCACATGCAACTTGCCATCAACCGTTTGCAACGCTAGGGCATCACCTTGGATAACAGGTACAGACAGTACTTCAGCTTTAATGTTCTTACGCCATGCTTCGCTACCATCATTAATATTGAGCGCGATCACATCGCCATTTGCGGTAGCAACAAAACCTTTAGAGCCATGTACAGCAATCGCAGCCGTAATCTCAGTATCGAGATTGGTCGACCAAACAGTTGCCCCACTTTGCAGAGTCAGTGCTTCGACCAACCCATTTGCACTGGCAACGTAGATATCATCACCACTGATAGCTGGCTGTAGGCGAGCATAGGCCTTGCCCATGCCAATACCCACTTGGTGACGCCATTGCTGAGACAGGCTGATTTCTTCATCAATGCCGTCTAAAGATTTAGGCCCTAGATCTTGCTGTTCTTTTTTCTCATTGCTTGAACATGCCGCCAAACTGATCAGCAATAATGCAACCAATAAACGCATTAGTTAGCCACCGCTAGATCATCAAGTTTCATGTTTAAAATCGGGTTATTGGCTCCGATACGTTGCGCTTCAACCACGGCTTCGCTGTATGCATCACGAGCGCCATCTTGATCACCTTTGGCTAAAAGTGCATCACCCTTGGCTTCATAGTATTCGGCACTGAATGCGGTGCTGTTATCAGCCGCTAACAACGTTAATGCTTCATCTACTTTTTCTTGTGCGATGTACACACGGGCCAAGCGCACAGTGGCTAGGTGACGCAGTGCGTCATCAGACGTTTCACTCTTAACCACTTCAAGCTCAGCCGCTGCCGCCGCTAAATCACCTGCATCCACTGCATCTTTTGCTTTGAATAAACCGGAGAATTGAGCGTAAACCGTTGAGCCATATTCGCTTTGTAACTGATCAAGTAATACCGCACGGCGGCCTTTATCTTCTTCAGATTCACTGTCCTGCAAAGACAGCATTTCTTGATACACAACCGAAGCCGCTTCACCAGCCGCTTGTTGTTGACCTTGATAGCCTTGGTAACCAAACCAACCACCAAGAACAACCACTAGGGCCACCATGGTTTGTTTGCCGTTTTCTTTCCACCAATTTTTGATGGCTTCTACTTGTTCTTCTTCTGTGCGCATGTCGGTCATGATTTGGCTCCGATTTTTATTCTAATTAAGGCTGAACAAATGCCTGTTGATCTAATGAAAGTCAGTCGTTAAGGGCAACGACTGTATCGTAATTTAATCTGCTTTTATAGCGCTTGAGCAAACCAAGCCGCTAAGTCTGAATGGGCAACACTGACCTGTTCAGATTGGTCACGCAGCGGCTTAATACCCGCTTGGCTATTGGCCACTTCGTCTTCACCTAGAATCAGTGCGAATTGAGCACCGCTTTCATTGGCTTTTTTCATTTGTTTCTTAAAGTTGCCGCCACCCATGTGCATTTGTAAGCGTAAATTTGGCAGCTGCTCACGCAATTGTGCGGATATTTGCATAGCTGCGCTGGTTACATCACCCACCGCCACAAGATAAACATCCAAATAGTTATGCACCGCTTGAGGAATCACATCTAACGCTTCAAGCATTAAAATTAAACGCTCAATGCCCATGGCAAAACCCACCGCTGGGGTCGCTTTACCACCTAGTTGCTCTACGAGACCATCATATCGACCACCGGCACATACCGTACCTTGTGCGCCTAATTCAGTGGTGACCCACTCAAATACAGTTTTACTGTAGTAATCTAAGCCACGTACTAAGCGTGGGTTGATTTCGTATTCGACGCCAACCGCATCTAAAAGTGCCCTAAGCTGAGTAAAATGTTCAGCGGATTCTTCATCAAGGTAGTCAAAGAAATCCGGTGCATCATTGAGTAACGCTTGGGTTTGCTCGTTTTTAGAATCTAAAATACGTAATGGGTTGCTCTCTAATCGACGCTGACTGTCTTCATCAAGTTCGTCTTTACGAACCGATAAGTATTCCACCAAGGCCGCTTTGTAGTTGGCGCGCGCTTCATTACTGCCTAGGGTATTGAGCTGCAAGGTAACCTTGTCACGAATATTTAAACGCTGCCAAAGCAGGTGAGTCATGACGATTAACTCTGCGTCGATATCTGGGCCGGCCATGCCAAAGGTCTCAACACCAATTTGGTGAAACTGACGATAACGACCTTTTTGTGGGCGCTCATAGCGAAACATCGGCCCCATATACCAAAGACGTTGACGAGCATTGTTTGCAATTAGCTGATGTTCATCGCACGCGCGCACACAACTGGCGGTGCCTTCAGGGCGAAGCGTTAGGCTGTCGCCATTGCGGTCATCAAAGGTGTACATTTCTTTTTCAACGATATCGGTCACTTCGCCAATAGAGCGCTTAAAAAGACGAGTCTCTTCTACCATTGGCATACGGATTTCTTGATAACCATGGCCATCTAAAACCGCTTTAACTTGGTCTTCTAAATAACGCCATACCTGAGTCTGACCCGGTAAAATGTCGTTCATTCCACGAATGGCTTGAATATTTTTCTGCGCCAAAATGTTTTCCTTAAATTCTTTGTCGTAAAGTTAACTTACACTTTTGCAATGATGGATGCGTCTGCAGCTTCTTTTTCAGCTACTTTACGGCGGATCATTTTTTCTAGGTTATCGACCAAGTTTTCGTTATCTAACTTACTGCTTGGTACACCATCTTCATACATCAAATTATTTGGGCTGCCACCCGTTAAACCTAAGTCGGTTTCTTTCGCTTCACCTGGGCCGTTGACCACACAACCAATCACAGAAACATCCAGTGGTGTTAAAATATCTTCAACACGGGTCTCTAACTCGTTCATGGTTTTCACCACATCAAAGTTTTGACGAGAGCAACTTGGGCAGGCGATAAAGTTAATGCCTTTACTGCGTAGCTTTAAGCTTTTTAAAATATCAAAGCCCACTTTAATTTCTTGTACGGGGTCCGCTGCTAATGACACACGTAAGGTATCACCGATGCCATCCATCAATAACATACCTAAGCCCACCGAGCTTTTAACCGTACCACTGCGCAGGCCGCCGGCTTCTGTGATACCCAGGTGTAATGGCTGCTCAATCTGAGAGGCGATCTGACGATACGCTGCAACGGTCATAAACACATCCGATGCTTTAAGGCTGAGTTTGAAATCAGGGAAGTTCAGGCGGTCTAAAATATCAATGTGGCGCATGGCACTTTCCACTAACGCATCCGGTGTCGGCTCGCCGTATTTTTTCTGTAAGTCTTTTTCTAATGAGCCAGCATTCACACCGATGCGAATGGGGATACCATGATGACGCGCCGCATCAACTACCGCGCGAACACGATCTTCACGACCGATATTACCTGGGTTAATACGTAAACAGTCCGCACCTAACTCAGCCACACGTAATGCGATTTTGTAATCAAAATGAATGTCGGTAACCAAAGGAACATTGACTAACTTCTTGATCTCGCCAAACGCTTCGGCCGCTTCCATAGAGGGCACGCTCACGCGCACAATGTCAGCACCCACATCTTCTAGGGCTTTAATTTGCGCAACCGTCGCCGCTACATCGCAGGTTTCTGTATTGGTCATACTTTGCACGGCAATGGGTGCATCACCGCCAACAGGAACATTTCCCACCATAATTTGACGGGAGACACGACGCTTAATTGGAGACTGACCTTGCTTATTCATAAGGGGTAATTAACTCAATTCTGGCTGGCGCGGTAACGCTTGTATTCATCTGAACGGGGAAAACGTTTCTTAAGCTTGAATGCAAAACTGGCTTGTGCGTTTTTATCTCGGCTGGCTTTAGCCAACATGGCACCGGTATACAAACTGGCGGCATTATGAGGTAACTGACGCTCACGCAACGTGGTTTCAAAGCGACTAAACCAGCGCTGTGCAATATCAGCTCGATTACGCTGCAAATAAATGCGTGCTAAGTTCAAGCTAGAGATCGTGCTACTGGTATCCAAAGACCACGCTTTTTCATACGCATCCATTGCCAGTCTTTGCTGTTTAAAGTGATCATAACAAAGCGCTAGATTTTCATAGGCTAAGACACGGGCCGTGTAATCAACATCTTCAGCGGAGCGCTTGATGAACTTACAACCTTTATCATCATTACGAATAGCGAATAAAAAACGGCCGTAGTGATAATTGGTTGGGCTGTGTTCATCATCCAGGTCGAGAGCGATCTTAAATTCTTTTTCGGCCAGATTCATCTCATTGCGCTCAATCCAGTAAGTGGCCATAGCGCTGTGTGCAGATGCACTATCAGGGGCAATCTCAAGGGCGCGCTCTATTTTTTTGCGCGCTAAAGGCATGTTGCCATTGCGAAGATAACCCACACCTAATGCAACATAGGTTTCTACCGCCTTATCGTTATCGACTTTTTTGGTAAAACGGCTGTCCATTACAGTGACGCAACCCGCTAGCATTATAACGAGCGCGATCAGGGTTACTTGCTTAATCATCATCATAGGGTTCTATTTATTATACTGACGGAGAATTATCATTTATGTCGCGTAACTTAATATAACGTTCACTACGACGGGTACGGTCTTCCACCTGGCCTACCAATTGACCACAGGCTGCATCAATATCATCACCACGGGTGGTACGAATCGTCACGATGAAACCTTGGCTATGTAAGTAGTCACGGAACTTATAGACACGATTATTACTAGGACGTTCATAACCCGAATTTGGAAACGGATTAAACGGGATCAAGTTGATTTTACAAGGCGTATCTTTCAACAGAACGGCCAACTGTTCTGCATGCTCCATTTCATCGTTCACCTTGTTCATCATGGTGTACTCAATAGTGAGTTTACGACGATCTGGCAATGAGGCCATGTAGTGGTTACAGGCTTTCATTAATTCTTTGATTGGGTATTTCTTGTTAATCGGAACCAGTACATTACGTAATTCATCGTTTGGCGCATGCAAAGACACCGCCAACGAGACATCGCTGACTTCAGCCAGTTCATAAAGGCGAGGTACCACACCTGAGGTACTTAAGGTTACACGGCGCTTGGATAAACCATAACAAAAGTCATCCATCATCAATGCCATGGCGTCGACCACGTTATCGAAGTTCATAAGTGGCTCGCCCATGCCCATCATCACAACGTTGGTGATTTTACGTTCACGCTTTTCACCCGGCTTATCAAAACTCTTTGCCGCTACGTAAACCTGACCAATGATCTCAGCAACCGATAAGTCACGGTTAAAACCTTGCTTGCCGGTGGAGCAAAAACTACAGTCCAGAGAACAACCTATTTGAGACGATACGCACAATGTGCCGCGATCCCCTTCTGGAATATAAACGGTTTCGATACTTGAACCGCCCGGCATTTTCATCACCCATTTTTGGGTACCGTCTTTTGAAATATCGTGATAGATAACCTCTGGGTACTCTACACACGCCATTTCTTTTAATTTGTCACGCATGACCTTGCTGACATTGGACATGTCATCAAAATCTTCTAGGCCCACTTGATGAATCCACTTCAATAACTGCTGAGCACGAAACGGCTTCTCTCCCATTTCGACAAAAAAGTCTTTCATCTTTTGTGGGCTTAAACCCAAAAGATTCACCTTTTTTTGTTCATTAGTCATGTGTTCACCTATAAAACGTGTTCGCTAGCGCAGAAAACCTAGCTATCTTAAATACGGAAAAAGGGCGGAGGGTAAACTGCATCCCTATCCGCCCCTTCGCGCGCCGAGGTTTCCCTAGGCACGATTTGCAACTACGTTAAGATTAACGTGCGCAGATTTCTTCATCTTTGAAGAAGTAGCTGATTTCACGAGCAGCAGATTCAACAGAATCAGAACCGTGAACAGCGTTTGCATCGATGCTTTCAGCGAAGTCAGCGCGGATAGTACCAGCGTCCGCTTCTTTAGGGTTAGTTGCGCCCATTAGGTCACGGTTCTTAAGAACAGCGCCTTCGCCTTCTAGAACTTGGATCATTACAGGACCAGACGTCATGAAACCAACAAGATCTTTGAAGAAAGGACGTTCTTTGTGCTCAGCGTAGAAACCGCCAGCTAGTTCGTCAGAAAGGTTAACCATTTTAGAAGCAATAACCTGTAGGCCAGCTTCTTCAAAGCGGCTGTAGATTTTACCAATTACATTTTTAGCAACTGCGTCAGGCTTAACGATAGATAGAGTACGTTCAACGGCCATTTGTATATCTCCAAATAGGATCTGATGTGTCAAAAAACCCGCGGATTATACGGTATTTACACCAAAATACCACTGGTTGTTTTTTCAACATCCACCTTTGTAAATCAAGACAGGACAAGGCTTTGCGCCCAGCCTGCCGATATACGCCTTAACCAGCGGCTTGCGCCACTTGGCGAATACGCGCCACCATGCTTCGTAGGCCATTGCC
>Ga0209634_1000455_pt1 | contig 32005 bp, 30 predicted proteins | sample LinPmetageLP40_FD_184043 | JGI IMG/M metagenome (GOLD analysis project Ga0209634, IMG submission 184043) | Marine viral communities from the Pacific Ocean - LP-40 (SPAdes) (version 2) | ecosystem: Environmental > Aquatic > Marine > Oceanic | place: Pacific Ocean | collected 2010-08-26 | reverse complement strand
GTCCGCGCCACCATCACGCAGGTCCTGTCCAAGACTGATCCGGCCGCCTGACGTGCTGGAACTCTCGCTCTGGAAACGGTTGACGATTCTGCTCGTCTGCCTCGCGGGCCTGGCGGTGGCGCTGCCCAATGTCTTCTACACCCGCGCCGAGCGCTACAACGATGCCGTCACCGCGATCGAACGCGGTGCCGCCACCACGCCCGAGATCCAGGCCGATCTGGATCAGTGGCCCGATTTTCTGCCGTCCGCCGTCGTCAATCTTGGCCTTGACCTGCGCGGTGGCGCGCATCTTCTGGCCGAAGTCCAGCTCGAGGACGTCTACGCCAGCCGCATCGACGGCTATTGGCCCGAAGTGCGCGATGCGCTGCGCCCGCTCCGCGATCAGGTCGGGGGCGTGCAGCGGGACCGCACCGCACCCGCCGACGAATTGCGCGTCCGCATCAGCAATCCGGACGGGTTGCAGGTCGCCATCGACGCCCTGCGCGATCTGGCGCAGCCCATCGTTTCGCTGACCGGTGTCGGCCAGAACGATATCGAGGTGTCCGGCGCGGGCGACACCATCACCGTCAGACTGTCCGAGGCCGAACGCACCGCAACCGACGACCGCACCATGGCGCAATCGCTGGAGATCATTCGCCGCCGCGTTGACGAGGCAGGAACGCGCGAACCCACGATCCAGCGTCAGGGCACCGACCGTATCCTGATCCAGGTGCCCGGTATCGGCTCCGCGCAGGAGTTGAAGCAGCTGATCGGCACCACAGCCAAGCTGACCTTCCACCCCGTTCGCGGCAATGCCACCAGCCTCGATCAGCGTGTCGAAAGCGATCAGATCGTCTTGCCCGCCCTGGGCGAGCCGGGGCAGTTCTACATCCTCGAACGGGATGCCGTCGTCACCGGCGACGACCTTGTCGACAGTCAGCCCGCCTTCGATCAGAACGGCCGCCCCGCCGTCACCTTCCGGTTCAACCCGTCCGGCGCGCGGGCCTTCGGGGTCTATACCGCCGAAAATGTCGGCTCGCTCTTTGCCGTCGTTCTCGACAACGAAGTCGTCACGGCCCCCCAGATCCGCGAGGCGATTACCGGCGGATCGGGCCAGATCACCGGCAACTTCACCGTCGAGGAGGCCAACCGCCAGGCCATCCTGCTGCGCGCGGGTGCCTTGCCGGCCGGCATGACCTTCCTCGAAGAACGCACCGTCGGCCCCGAACTGGGGCAGGACAGCATCGATTCTGGCAAGATCGCTTCGCTGGTCGCCATGGCCGCCGTCGTTGTCTTCATGATCGCCAGTTACGGCCTGTTCGGCACCTTCGCGACCATTGCGCTGGGCATCAATATCGCGCTGATCTTCGGCGTGTTGTCGATGATCGGCGGCACCCTGACCCTGCCGGGCATCGCCGGTATCGTACTGACCATCGGCATGGCGGTCGACGCCAACGTTCTGGTGTTTGAACGTATCCGTGAGGAGTTGAAGACCGCGCGCGGCCCGGCCCGCGCCATCGCGCTGGGCTATGAACGCGCGCTCTCGGCCATCGTGGACGCCAACATCACCACCTTCATCATCGCCGTGATCCTGTTCACGCTGGGCTCCGGTCCGGTGCGCGGTTTCGCGGTGACCCTCGGCATCGGCATCCTGACCTCGGTCTTCACGGCGATCTTCGTGACGCGCCTGTTGATCGTGCTCTGGTTCGAACGCCGCCGCCCCAAGCAGATCGAGGTCTGACATGCGCCTGAGACTCGTTCCGCAAGACACCAGCTGGGATTTCATGCGCTGGCGGCACTACACGTTCGGTGCCTCCATCATCGCCATGATCGCGTCGGTGATCATCTGGCTTGCGGTCGGCCTGAACTTCGGCATCGACTTCCTGGGCGGGACGACTATCCGCACGGAATCGACGCAATCCGTGGATATTGGCGTCTACCGTGACGCGCTGACCCCGCTGGGGCTTGGTGACATCGCGATTACCGAGCTTTTCGACCCGACCTTCGCGCCCGATCAAAACGTGGCCCAGATTCGTATACAGGTTCAGGATGGCGCTGAATCGGTGACGCCTGAAACGATCGCTGACGTGAAATCCGCGCTGCTGGGTGTCGATCCGGCGATCACCTTCCCATCGGTCGAATCCGTCGGCCCCAAGGTTTCGGGCGAGTTGGTGACGACAGCCCTCCTCGCCGTGGGTGCCTCGCTGATCGCGATTTTGTTCTACATCTGGCTGCGATTCGAATGGCAGTTCTCGGTCGGCGCGGTCGCCGCCCTGTTCCATGACGTGATCCTGACCATCGGGATATTCAGCTTGCTGCAGATTCGCTTCGATCTGGCGACCATCGCCGCGCTGCTGACCATCATCGGCTATTCGATCAACGATACCGTTGTGATCTTCGACCGGCTGCGCGAAAACCTGATCAAGTTCAAGAAAACGCCGCTGATCGATGTGATGAACAAGTCCGTCAACGAGACGCTGTCGCGCACGCTGATGACCTCGGGCACCACGTTGATCGCCCTGATCGCCCTGCTGGTTCTGGGCGGCGACGTCATCCGCGGCTTCGTTTTCGCGATCTTCTGGGGCGTGATCGTCGGCACCTATTCGTCGGTCTATGTCGCCAAGAACGTCGTGCTGATGCTGGGCGTCGACCGTGACCCCAAGAAACCCTCGGACGCCGGAACCCAGTTCGCCAACATCGACGCCTGAAGCGGTGCTGCGTCTGGCGATCTGATCTGAATCGACTGCCGCGACTGCGCCTTTGGCGAGGATTTGCCGGCCAGCTGACTTGTGTGTCGATGACTTGGCATCAGCGATGAATCAGGGCGAATGTCCCGATATGTCTGGCGGTGTGAGGCGATTTTCGCCTGCACTCTCCGGGTGCGGCCCGGCAGGCGTCCGCACCGCTTTGCTTGGCGCGGCACTGATTGCGCCCTATCCGGCTTTCAATGTAACACGGGCATGTCGTTCCAGACCTTCGCAGGGCCGGGCCTGTTGCATACGGCCCATGTCATTATCGCGGGTGCCGCGCTCGCCGCCGCAATCAATCCGGAGTTTGTCATGAACCTGACAGAAGTCACCTTCCACGATGCCCGTCCCTTCGATGGCTACGGCCCCGGCTTTTTCCGGGTCGGTGGACAGGTGCATCATGGCGCGCTGGTTCTTCACGCCGGTGGTCTGTCGTCATGGGACGGCTATGCCGACGCCGCGGCGCTGACGCGGCTGGCCGATGCGGTGGATGTGGTGCTTGTCGGCACGGGCCGGGAGGTTGCGCATGTGCCGGGCGACCTGCGCACCGCTGTCGAAGGTGTGGGCATCGGCCTTGAGGTCATGAGCACCCCGGCCGCCTGCCGCACCTATAATGTTCTGATGGGGGAAGGGCGGCGCGTTGCCGCGGCCGTTCTGCCCGTGGTCGGGCCGACCGGCGACGTGCCCGCCTGACCGACCCTAGTCGGCGTAGTAGTTGACGCCGCCGCCCGCGTAATACCCGGCACCGATCCCGATGGCATCCGCCACACGGTCGAATTCGTCCTGCGAAAATTCCGTGCCGGTGTCTCGCGATATATATCGGCGCGCATGCGCGATCGTGATCGCATTGTCGAAGTCGTCGAAGAATGCAATCGCAGCCGGATCGGTCATCTGATCCCGCGTGGCACGCACTGAATTGGCCCAGGCCGACAACACACCCAGATCGTCCGTGGGCAGGGCCAGGATCATCTGGGTATAGGCGCTGTATGCCAATCCATCATGCGGCACATAGGCATAGGAGGGCCGTGTTTCCCGCTGCTGGACCCCGGCTCCGACGTTGAAGGAAACCAGACTCAGCTGATCCGAATAGGCAGCCATCGCGGCCATTGCCAAACCGGTCGCGCCGGCAATCAACACAACACCATCGACGGCGACGGCGCCGGTTTCGCAGCGGAGAAAGTCGGTGATCTTTTGCATCTGAACAGCTCCATGTCGTTGACTCATGGATGAGCGCAGAATTTGGCGCGAAAATGCGCGCTTCTGATTCATTTCGAGACAAATGCGAGGCAACGTCCGAACCTTCGCCCGAACGCCGCCACAATTACCGACCTTATAACGCTCCTACCATTTGCCGGTATTTTCCATGCTGGCCCAGGGCTCCTCAGGGGGCTTCCGGTCGCCCGCCTGCAACAACTCGATCGACACATTGTCGGGGCTGCGCACGAAGGCCATGTGGCCGTCGCGGGGCGGGCGGTTGATGGTGACGCCCGCCGCCTGCAACTCGGCGCAGGTCGCATAAATGTCGTCGACCGTATATGCCAGATGCCCGAAATGACGACTGTCGTCCGGCAAGGCATCGTCGCCATCCCAATTGTAGGTCAGCTCCAGATCGGCATGGCCATCTGCCTGATCGGGTGGGCACAGGAAAACCAGCGTGAACCGACCGCCCTCGTTCTCGCTCCGGCGCCGCTCAACCAGCCCCAGAAGTTTGTAAAACGCCAGTGACGCGTCCAGATCCTTCACGCGGACCATCGTGTGCAGATACTTGATCGACATATTCGCTTCCTTTCGGTGACAGCGCAGACGGTAATCCGACCGACCCCCGGTGCAACCCCTCAAACGCCGCGCTAACCTCAGGCAACAGAATCGACGGGGGACGACATGACACCGGAACAACAGGCCGAAATCGACGACCAACGCGCGCAATCGCATCAGACACGCCGCGCCACAGTGCCGGGAATGGAGGAACATCTCTATACCGCTCACCCCGTGCTGGATCACGGCTTCGTCCGCGTCATCGACTACATGGGCGACGATTCAGCGATCTGTCAGGCGGCCCGCGTCTCCTACGGGCGCGGCACCAAGGCCGTCAGCAACGACGAGGGCCTGATCCGCTACCTGATGCGGCACTGGCATTCGACCCCGTTCGAGATGTGCGAGATCAAGCTGCACGTCAAACTGCCGGTTTTCGTCGCCCGCCAGTGGATCAGGCATCGCACCGCCAACGTGAACGAATACTCCGCCCGCTATTCGATCCTCGACCGCGAATTCTATATTCCCGCCACCGACGACCTTGCCGCCCAGTCCGTCGTCAACAATCAGGGCCGGGGCGCGGCGCTTTCGGGCGAGGAGGCACAGCGCGTTCTCGACCACCTGCGCCACGATTCCGACCGCGCCTATGACCATTACGAGGCGATGATCGCGGAGACCGCCCCCGACGGAACCCCGCAGGCCGGTCTGGCCCGCGAACTGGCGCGCATGAACCTGCCCGCGAATATCTATACGCAATGGTACTGGAAGGTGGACCTCCACAATCTGTTTCACTTCCTCCGCCTGCGCGCCGACCCGCACGCCCAGATGGAGATTCGTGTATACGCCGAAAAGATTTGCGAAATCGTTAAGGACTGGGTGCCCGCCGCCTATTCCGCGTTCGAGGACTACCGGCTGGACGGCGCGCAGTTGAGTGGCAAGGGGGTCGAGTGTGTCCGGCGCATGGTCGCCGGTGAGGATGTGACGCAGGAGACGAGTGGGATGAGCAAGGGGGAATGGCGGGAGTTTATGGGGGTGGTTATTGTTGGGTAAGTACTACTTCGCTGCACGATAGCAGCCTCAATCTCTGTTATTGACTCCCGCTTGGTGCATTGTCATATTACCTCTGCAAAAGGCGCTTGACAGCGTTTAGCTGCGGAGAGTGACACAAAAACGACGCTTTTTAGGCATATCGTGAACACAAGTGACTGGTACTTGTGGAACACAATCGTTAAGTGCGCATTGTAAGTATGACCACTAAGGAGGTGCGTAGTATGCAGAATCTGTACGCTGCCCTGGCTGCGGCGCACCCCGGATTTGATGTTTTGGACGTTAAGTTCATGGCGAATCTGGGCGAAGCCGCTGATCAGAAGGCTGATGAACTAGATAGTCAGTTCGGAACCGCTGTAACGAATGCGGAGAATCTTGAGCTAGACCAGCTCGTATAAGCTTTGCCCTAGACATCATTACTACAACTAGCTAGACCCCTAGCGTTAGGCGCTAGGGGTTGATTTTTTTGAAATATACTGATCTTTCTCAACATCTCCACCTTCTTCGGAAGAAACAAAATGGTCGACAGGTCGGTGTCGCCATGCGTGTTCATGAAGTATGGGATGCAGTTGTAGCTTCTGACCTGACAAGCATAGACACGCTGAAGCTATACACGGCTGAGCTGCCTCGTCCCTTCGATGGATTATTCGTTCGAATGGCTAGCGAGGATGGATCGCGTGAGATGGCGGTGATTTATGTTCACAAGCATTTGGACAAACATTGGAAAGAGTTCGTCGTCATAAAAGAGATGATGCACTGCTTCACTCCCGGAACTCGATACACAATTAGCCCCAAGGATGCTGCTCAGCTGGCTGAAGCCAAGTCGACCCAAGGCGGTCGATACACGCCAGCAGTTGCTGCAGATGACGGCGGTATTTTAGCTGCTGCAGAAGTTATACTACCTAGCTATACGGTGGAACGTCTGATGGCAGCCGGACAAAACTTACAGCAGATAGCTCATCACCATGGTCTGCACGATGAGATAGTTCAGCAAATCTGCCGTGTGGAGATGCTTCATCAACGTAAGAACGGCAGCTTGTAACGCAAGCCTAAGAGGGATGGGGCATGAAGACGTTGCGAGCGCGTATATTGTGCGTGCTGGTTACCCATACTACGACAATTCGAACCCCTTCCTCACCCCAACCCCCGGCGCGATCCTTGCGGATCACGCGTTCGGGACTTCGGATCGTCCACTGGACGATCCGATCCGGGCTTTGCCCGGACCGGCCCTCACCCCCAAACCCGAAGCGCCCCAGAACACGAAGGTCACGTCTGCGGCGCGGACCGCCCTTTGCAACATCCGACCCGGATCACCCATAGATCACCCGTGCATCACCCAAGGAATCTGTCCCGCGTTGAGCCCCAGAGCATCCCCGCCTGCGCCATCCATCCGCCCAGCATCCGGCCCCCCGGAAGGGCGGGCACAGGCAGGCTCGCCATCAGGTCGAACCGGGACCTGTCCCCCTGCATGGCCTCCACGCAAAGCTTTCCAGACATTGCAGAAAGTGCCAATCCATGCCCCGAGTATCCACCCGCCGAGTACACGCCCGGAGCGACTTCCGCCAGATACGGCAGCCGGGTCGCCGTCACCGCCAGCGTCCCGCCCCAGGCATGCGTGAATCGAACGTCGGACAAATCATTGTAAACGCACGATAAATTTTCCCGGACCTTGGCCTCGATCCGGTCCCGCGACGGGAACTTCCTGCCATAGCTTTCGCCCCCGCCATAGACCAGCCGCCCATCGTCAGTCTGCCAGAAGTAGTTGACAACAAAACGGGAATCCGCAACCGCCATCCGCTCCCGCATCGGCGGCACGTCCAGCGGCTCCGTCACCGTTATGTAGTTGTTGATCGGCAATATCCGGGCCGCCGATTTTCCAATCAGATGAGCGCCATACCCGTTCGTCGCATGGCAAACGAACCGCCCCGTAACCGCCCCTTTCGCCGTGTAAACGTGTTTATTATCAATGCGATGAACCTCCGACCCCTCATGGATTGTCACGCCGGCCGCCACACAGGCCCGCACCAAGGCGAGCGTATATGCCAGCGGATTACAAACCCCCGCCGACATATCCAGGACCCCGCCCGCATAGGCAGGACTTCCAATCCTGTCGGCAACCTCCGAGCCATCCAGAACCCGTGCATCGGTCCCGTAATGCGACATCATCCAGTCGTTTTCGGACTGAATATCCTGCAATTTTCGTTTATTATAAACGGTATACAGAACTCCCGGCCGCACCGCCGCAACCTGTCGCGTCATGGCCTTGGCTTCTTCCGCCAGGTTCCACAGTTTGCGCGCTTTTTGCGCACCCAGCTTTGCGGCAAGCTTCCGTTGGGACCAGTTGAAACCGGAGCCGACCTGTCCTCCGTTCCGTCCGGAAGCGCCCCAGCCAACCCGTTGAGCTTCCAGCAAGATCACCGACATTCCCGCTTTTGCACCGTGCAAAGCAGCAGATAACCCGGTGATCCCCGCGCCAACCACACATAGGTCAGCCTTCACTCTTCCTTCAAGCGGCGGAAAAGGTTCAGGAAATTGGACGCCTTCCGCATACCATGTCGCAGGCCAGACCCCCCGATCGCCGTTCGCGTGCAGCCACGACGTCATACGTTCAGCAGAAGATGCTCCCGCTCCCAAGGCGAAATAACCTGCAAGAAAGCACCATTTTCCAGACGCTTGACGGCGGAATAGATCGACGCGAAGTGCGGGTGCAGCACCTCGTGTATCTCAGTTGCCGCATCGAACAGGTCCAGCGCCGTCGAAAGATCGCGGGGAATGCCGTCGGCACTGTCATAGGCATCGCCGGCAAACTGCGGTGCAGGGTCTATCTTGTTGACAAGTCCCAGATATCCGCAGGCAAGGCTGGCGGCGATTCCAAGGTACGGGTTGCAATCCATCCCCGCGATCCGGTTCTCGACCCGCTTGGCCTCCGGCTCTGACACCGGCACACGGAGACCCGTCGTCCGGTTGTCGCGTCCCCATTCCAGATTGATCGGCGCGGCGAAGTCGCGGACATACCGTCGATAGCTGTTCACATAGGGGGCCAACAGCGCGATCACCGACGGCAAGTGTTTCTGCATCCCCCCTATGAAGTGCAAGAATTCTGGTGTTTCCGTGCCGTCGCCACCATCGAACAGGTTGCGTCCCGTTGCCTGATCCACGACCGAATGGTGCATGTGCATGGCCGATCCGGGTTCGTCCTGAATCGGTTTGGCCATGAATGTCGCATAGCAGTCATGCCGCAGCGCCGCCTCGCGGATCAGCCGTTTGAAATAGAAGATCTCGTCCGCCAGCTTGACCGGATCGCCATGCCGCAGGTTCATCTCGACCTGGCCGGCACCGCCTTCCTGCAGGATGCCGTCTATTTCCAGACCCATGGCTTCGGCGAAGTCATAGATGTCGTCAATCACCTTGCCGTATTCATCGACCGCCGACATTGAATAGGCCTGCCGTGCCGCCGCTCGTCGTCCCGACCGACCCATCGGCGGCAGGACGGGCTGCGTGGGGTCGGTGTTGCGGGCAACCAGATAGAACTCCATCTCGGGTGCGACGACAGGTGTCCAGCCGCGAGCTTCATATAGGGCGACGATGCGTTTCAGTACATTGCGCGGGGCCGTGGCGACCGGCGCTCCGGCTTGATCGTGCATGTCGTGGATAACCTGCATCGTCCAGTCTGCCGTCCAGGGTGCGGCGCAGGCGGTGCTGACATCCGGCGTCAGGATCATGTCCGGTTCAAGAAATGCGGTGTCGCCGTCGTCGGCCCATTCGCCGGTAATCGTCTGCTGAAAGATCGAGTTGGGCAGATAGAAATGCTTCTGCTTGGCGAACTTGGCGGCGGGCATGGCTTTGCCGCGTGCGATGCCGGACATGTCGGCGACGATACATTCTACTTCGTCCAGCCTGCGCCCGTCGAGGAAGGCACGAACATGAGGAGGTGCACGGTTGATCCAGTCAGGCGTCGACATTGGCGGACCTCGTCAAGAAAAAGCGCGCGATGGAAGTGGCCAGCCGGGCATTTTCGACCGGTGTGAGCGTTGCATCCTTCGCAAGGTCCATCCGATCATCAGGATAATCACCCGTTCCGCGCAGAATATCGACGTAATCCGCGATCAGTTCGTTGGAAAATTCGGGGTGCGGCTGAACAGTGAAGACGCGGTCCCCGTAGGCGAGGATGGCGTTTTCGCAAAACGCATTCCCGGCAAGGCAGATCGCACCCTGCGGCACCTCCACGACCTGATCCTGATGCCACGCATTCAGCACCAGCGATCCACCACCCGCAGTCGAATATTCAGCGCGCCCCACGGCCCAGCCGCGATCGACCTTTTCCACCCGACCGCCCAGGGCTTGGGCAACGATCTGGTGGCCAAAACAGATGCCTGCCATCGGCACGTCCGCGGCATAGGCATCGCGAATGAAACGCTCCAGCGGCGGGATGAAGGCGTGGTCTTCATAAGCGCCATGCTTCGACCCGGTGATGAGCCAGCCGTCGGCGTCCCGAACGCTGTCCGGGAAAATCATGTTCTCAACGTCATAGGATACAAAGTCGAAGCCATGACCTTTCAGAAGGTGCCGGAACATCGCGTCGAAATCGCCGTGGGCCGACAGAAGCTGGGGACGCGTGTGCCCGGCCAGAAGGATGCCGATTTTCATGTAAAGTGCCCTTTGGCCTGATTGCGCACAGGCTATTCCTCGCCAGCGCGCGCCGCAAGATGTCGGCGTGGAAGCGCGTCGGATATGGCAGGGCATCCCGGACCTGCGGGATCGGCGATGTCAGACCGTATCGAGATAAAGGTCGATCCGCTCCGCCTGTGACAGCTCCTCGATATCGCGGATCTCCTGTCGTTTGGTCAGGACCATGTTCGCGATCAGCGGAGGCGGCAGAAGTCGCGCGGTCCAGGGATCGCGCTCGAACCGGTCCACGGCTTCGGGCCAGCTGGACGGCACCCGTGGCAGATCCAGTGCATAGGCATTGCCCGTGATCGGGGCGGGCGGTTCGACCGAATCCTCAATCCCGTGAAGGGCCGCGCCCAGAATCGTCGCGAGCAGCAGATAGGGGTTCACGTCGCCGCCCGATACGCGGTGCTCGATCCGGCGCGCGACATTGGGCGATGCGGGGATACGAAGGGCCGAAGTGCGGTTTTCATATGCCCAACTCAGCCCTGTGGGCGCATGGGCGTCGGGCACCAAGCGGTCGTAGCTGTTCAGGTGCGGGGCAAAGACAAGGGTCGACGCGGGCGCGGCAGCCAGCAGCCCCGCGACTGCATGGCGCAGCGCATCCGACCCCAGAGGCGTGCCGTCATCGAAAATGTTCTTTCCGCCCGCGTCCAGCACCGAAAAATGCACATGCATCCCGTTGCCTGCATAATCGGGATAGGGTTTCGCCATAAAGCTTGCCGCGAAGCCATGCTTGCGCGCCTGACCCTGCACCAGAAGCTTGAAGAACCACGCATCGTCGGCAGCCTTCAGGGCATCGGGCTGATGGGCGAGATCGATCTCGAACTGGCCGATGCCCGCTTCGGAAATGGCGGTATTGGCGGGAATATCCATCGCTTCGCAGGCGTCATACAGCTGCGTGAAGAAGAGATCGAAGGCATCCAGCGCCCGCATCGACAGCGTCTCGGCCCCCGGCCGTCGCTTGCCTGAACCGGGGGCCTTGGGCACACGCAACTGCCGCGTGCTGTCGTCGATCAGGTAGAATTCCATCTCGGTCGCCACGACGGGCGTCAGTCCGCGCGCGGCGTATCTGGCCAAAATGGCAGCCAGCGCATGACGGGGATCGCCTGCGAAGGGCCGCCCGTCGTGGTGATACATCCAGACCGGCAACAGGGCTGTCGGCGTGTCGAGCCACGGCATCGGGACGAAGCCGCGTTCAGTGGGTTTCAGAATGCCGTCGGCATCGCCGGTGTCGAAGACCAGCGGGCTGTCCTCGATATCCTCGCCCCAGATGTCGAGGTTCAGGATCGAGAAGGGAAACCGCGTTCCTTCGGTTTCCAGCTTGTGCGCGAAGCGGCGGGGGATGCGTTTGCCCCGCGCCTGTGCATTCAGGTCGCAGGCGGCGGCACGAACGGAGTGAATATGGGGGTTGGCGTGGAGCCAGCCGTCAGGTGCGGCATCTGTCATCGGATGATCTGGGGAAGCAGCCGGGGACGTCGCGTCGCGGCTTGGGGAAGGTGCCGGTTCAAGCGCCGGTTCACAGCGCCCATGATCGCGATAATGCACAAGGTCAATAGGATGAAGAACCCCGCAAGGATCGGATAGGGTACGAAGGGATTGAACGTCTTGTCGGCAAAATAGCTGGCATAATAGAGCGCGTCGCCCTTTTGCTGGACTGCCGGGAAGCCGGTGAAGAAGACCAGTGTGGTGGCGTGAAACAGGAAGATCGCTTCGTTGGTATAAGCGGGCCATGCCAGCCGCAGCATCGTCGGCCAGGTGATCCGCCGGAATTTGCGCCAGCCGGTCAGGCCGTATGCTTCGGCAGCTTCCTGGTCGCCCTTTGGAACGGATTGCAGCGCGCCGTAGAAAATCTCGCCGGTATAGGCGGCGGTATTCAGAAACAGGACGACCAGCGCCCCGGCCCAGGCGGAGGCGAAGGCGTCGAAGGCGGGTGATACCTGTTTGAGCGAGAGGAACAGGAAATATCCGAAGAAGAATTGTATGAACAAAGGGCTGCCCCGGAACAGGAATATAAACCATTCCGCCGGTTTGCGCGCCCAGCGTTTGTTCGAGGCCTTGCCGACCGCCACCACCGTCGCCAGTCCGAACCCGGAAATCAGGGCCAGCAGGCCGAAATAGACATTCCAGATCATGCCCGATCCGATCAGCGTCACCTGCTGACAGAGCGTGAAATCGCTGCGCGGCAATAGACGCTCGCCATATCCCAGACTGCGCAGCCCATAGTCGGCGATGGTGTCGAGGCAATCGATCATGCCTGTGCCCGCCGCATCGCTTCACCGCCTGCGGTCGCCTGCCCATGCGACAGGCGGCGGGTCAGGCGGGCGAGGACGATCTCGGACACGCGGGTGAAGGCCAGATAGAACACCAGCAGCGCCAGAAAATACCACATCCGCCAGTCGGGGTGCGGATAGTCAGTGAAGCGCGGCGTCTTGGCGGCCCCCAGCTCGCGCGCCCAGTAGACGATATCCTCGACCCCCAGCAGAAACAGAAGCGGCGTCGCCTTGATCAGAACCATCCACAGGTTACCCAGGCCGGGCAGGGCATAGATCCACATCTGCGGCACGGTAATTCGCCAGAACGTCTGGCGAGCGGTCATGCCATAGGCTTCGGCTGTTTCCACCTGACCGCGCGGTACGGCGGCCATCGCACCGAACAGTACGTTGGCCGCAAAGGCTCCGAAGACGATCGCGAAGGTCAGGACGGCCAAAGCGAACCCGTAGGATTCGTGAACCCATTGCGGCGAATTACCCAAGGGCATCTTGGCGGCCTGACAGACCAGAAAATCGCTACCCTGCCGGACGGGCTGATCCCAGTCAGGACATTTGATTTTGTGGCGGACATATTCGATGCCCTGATCCAGCGCGATCACGAAGAACAGAAAGAATGCGATATCGGGCACACCGCGCACGACGGCGATGTACCCCTTGCCAAACCAGCGCAGCGGCGCGATCCGTGACCGCGCCGCCATCGCCCCGCCGAACCCGAAGGCCATGGCGGCGGGCGCGGTGATCGCCAGCAACAGAAGGACCGTGCCGAAGGCGGCATAGAACAACAGGTGCTTGCCCGTCGTCAGGTAGCAGATCAGCCAGTTCAGGCCGGACAGCGTTTCAGGGTCCGTGCAGGCGAAAATGGTAAGATGTCCCCGGCGCATGCGCCCGTTTCGGACGTCTTCTTCGCATAACCTTCAGAAATCGGGGCGGGAGTGCTTCCGCCCCGATTGTCTTGTTCGAATCTTATTCGAAGACTTTGGCGTCGTCGCCGAACCATTTCACGATCAACTCATTCAGGCTGCCGTCGTCCTTCATGGACTGGATGGCCACGTCGAATTTCTCGCGCAGTTCGTCATCCGATTCGCGCAGACCAAGGCCGATACCGCCACCCAGCGGCACATCGTCGCCCACAAAGACCATCTCGCCGCCCGACTCTTCGACGGTTGGGACCAGCGCGTCCTTGTCGGCGAAAACCGCATCGGCCTCACCGTTGCGAACGGCGGCGACGGTTTCATCGTATGTGGCGAATTCCAGCAGGGTCGCGCCGGATTCGGCCACGTACCCCGCCTGGATGGTCGAGGTCTGGGCCGCGACCACGCCGCCCGACAGATCGGCATCGCCAGACATCGCCGCATAGGCCGAGGCGGCGGGCGGGAAGTAGTTTTGCGTGAAGTCGATGACTTCCTCGCGCTCGTCGGTGATGCTCATCCCGGCAATGATCGTGTCGTAGTTGCCCGAGGTCAGGTTCGGGATGATTGAATCCCACTCGTTCGTCACCCACTCGCAGGTCAGTTCAGCCCGAGCGCACAGCTCGTCGCCCACTTCGCGCTCGAAGCCGTCGACTTCGCCGGCATCGTTCAGGAAATTATAGGGGGGATAAGCACCCTCGGTGCCCATGCGTATGGTTTTGCCGTGGGCATCAGCCCATGCGCCCGTTGCGGCGACGGCCAAGGCGGCGGCAGTCAGGATCAGTTTCATATCGCTTTCTCCGTGTTGAGCCCCCCCGGTTGGTCGGGGTTGGCGGATGAACTAGTGTGACTTGGCGGACAGAAACCCGCGAAGCCGTTCAGATTTCGGCGCGCCGAACAGGGCGTCGGGCGCACCTTCTTCCTCGATCAGGCCCTGATGCAGAAAGATGACGTGATCGCTTACGTCGCGGGCCAGCGCCATGTCATGCGTGACGATGACCATCGTACGTCCTTCGACAGCCAGATCTTTGATGACGCGGATGACCTCCTGCTCCAGCTCGGGGTCCAGCGCACTGGTAGGTTCGTCGAACAGCAGGGCCTTAGGCTCCATGCAGAGCGCGCGTGCAATGGCCGCCCGCTGTTGCTGACCACCCGAGAGTTGCGCAGGAAAAGCGTCTGCCTTGTCGCCGATCCCGACCTTTTCGAGATACATGCGGGCCTTTTCCTCGACCTCCTTCGGATCGCGGCGCAAAACCTGGACCGGCGCTTCCATCACGTTCTGCAAAACCGTCATGTGCGACCAGAGGTTGAACGACTGGAATACCATCGACAGGTTTGTGCGAATCCGTGTGATCTGGGCGGCGTCGGCAGGGCGTCTGTTATGGGCGGTCCCGCGCCATTTCACCGGCTCTTCGCAGAACAGGATATCGCCCTGCTGGCTGTCTTCCAGCAGGTTGGCACAGCGCAGAAGCGTCGACTTGCCCGAACCGGACGATCCGATCAGCGAGATTACCTGCCCCTGGCGCGCAGTCAGATCGACGCCCTTGAGAACCTCCAGCTGACCATAGGCCTTGTGGAGGGAGCGGATTTCGATCACTGGCGGGGCTTGTGACAAACGGGCCTCGGGTCTTTGGACTTGATGTTTACGCCGTAATTTCCACGGGAATGCAATGGAGTCGGTGCGTCATGCGCTGCGACGCAGTAGGGGCGCATAAACCGCGTCGGACAAGCGGGTCAGGCCAGACAGGCCCGTCGCGGCCCGATCCGACGCCGACATATCCGCAATCGCCTGGGCCAACGCAACACGTAAAGGTGCTGCCAGGTCGGCTCTCGCGGTGATGAACGGTGTCGCGGGCGTAGGTGGGGTGGTGTCCCGGATTGCCAATCGGGCATCGCCGCCCATCATGGCCCAGGTCACGACGTCGATGGCGGCCAGATCGGCGCGCCCGCAGGCGACGGCCTGCATCGAGGCGGCATGGCTGCCGGTCACGATGGACGGTCCCGTCAATCCGGCACCAACAAGGGTGCCCCATCCCGACTGGCTGTCGGGCGCGTTCACGGCAATGCCCGATGCCGCAGCCCGCGAAAGGGCGCGTCCGTCATCGGCGCGTGTCACAAGGTGCGAGGCGTAATGCCCCTTCGGCAGTCCGGGCACATCCCAGATTGGAGTGCCGACAATCTGGACGCGGTCGAACAGGCCCAGTTGCAGGGGCAGGGCGCATGTCATCGACAGGATCAGGTCCGGGGCACGCCAATGGCTGGCGAAATCAACAGGCCATGTCAGTCGGGTCGGTGCATCCGAAAGATGCGGGCCCAATCCGGCCCGCGTCGCATCCCACAGCCGGTCCCACGCCGAATGCGTGGCCGGATACCAGGCGAGGCTGGCGATCACGCCTGACTGTTGCGAGGATGTATGGCCTCTTCGGCCCGTTTGCGGGCGATGTTGCTGTCACGGTCGTTGATGCCCAGCAGGTTCGCCAACAGGCGAAGCAGGCTGTCTTCCTGGGCGTCGCGTTCGCCGTCCACCAGAACGACGGACCACAACGCCTCGATCACCGCGCTGCGTTCCTCAAGATCGACGGCACCCTTGATGGCGCGGGTAAAGCGGACGGTATCGGGGGCCTCCTGCTCCAGCGCTTCGGCCTGCGCCCGCAGGCTGGCCGTAGCCTCGGGGCCGAGACCGTAGCGTTTCGTCAGAATGCGGTCGATACGGGCAATCTCGGCCGGGTCATAATCGCCGTCGCTGCGGGCAACGCGCACCATTAGTGCGGCCAGCGCAAGGCGGGCATCGGGTTCCGGCAGGCGATCGGGTTCGGGGGCCGTCAGGCGGCGCAGCAGGTCAGCAAACATGGCGGGCCATATAGAACGAGTACCACCCGGAGACCAGTCCGCATCGAAGCTGTTAACCGGCCCAGCCCTCGGCGATGACCAGATCACTTTCGCTGATGCCTTGGCGCAGTTTGATCGCCTCTTGATAGGCTGGGCTGTCGTAGCAATCCAGGGCAGCCTGATAACTGGGGAATTCTATTACCACGGTGCGCGGCTTGGCCGTGCCTTCCTTGGTCACGCGATCGCCGCCGCGAACCAGGAACCGACCGCCGAACTCGGCAAGCGGGGCTGCATTCGCAGCACGATAAAGGTCATATTTCGCCGGATCATCGACGCGCCCATGGGAGATCCAATATCCTTTGGTCATCGCTCAGCCGCTCCTTGTGAAGATTTCTGTCAGACGGGCCGCCTCACGGTCCAGGCCCCATGGTGGGTTTACCACAGCAAGGCCCGATCCGACCATGCCGTGCCCGTCGCGAGCGGGCGGGAAGCGGACTTCGTGGATCATGATATCGGGTATGGCCTCGCGCAGGGCGCGGATCATCGGCGCATGACGACGGTCGGCCAGCAGCGGATACCACATCATCAGGATACCGACGCCCCATTTGCGATGGAGCAAAGGCAGCAAGGTCGCCAGCCGGGCGTAATCGTCGCGCACTTCCCAGGATGGGTCGATCAGCATCAGACCGCGGCGCGGATCGGGCGGCGTCAGAGCCTTGGCCATTTCCAGGCCGTCCCGCTTGTGGATACGGGTATTCGGACTGACCGGCATTGTCTGAACCAGCGCGGCATGTTCCGCAGGATGCAGTTCCGCAAGGTCGATCCGGTCGAATCGGCGAAGCAGTTGTGCCGCGATAAGGGGCGATCCGGGATAGGCATCCGGGCCATGGGTCGCGCGAAAAGTTCCCAACATTTCAACGTAATCGTGATCTCGGGGGAATGACTGCAGCATTCGCGCCACACCCTGCGCAGCCTCACCCGTTTTCTGTGCGGCCGCATCGGTCAGATCATACAAACCGCGCCCCGCGTGCGTCTCGATATAGCTGAGAGCTTTATCTTTCTTGGTCAGATAGTTGAGCGTAACGGTAAGAAGCGAATGTTTGTGAACATCGGCTGCGTTTCCGGCGTGGTAGGCGTGTTGATAGGACAGCATGGCCCGTGGGCTATCGGCGGAGCACCAACGACGCAAGCTGCGAGACGAGTTTGCTCGTGCGATCCCGACCCCATATGATAGTCAGACACTAACTAATCTTCTGCATCTGGATTCGCATGTCGCGCTTCATTCCAACACTCGCTGCCCTTGCTTTGATTGCAACCTCCGCCGCTGTCACGGCGCAGGAGCAGGATCCGGCCTCGCCCGTCTTTTCGTCGCAAAGTCAGGGCCCCGCCCTTGGATTCACCCTGCGCGGCGGCGTGGCGACCGCGCCGGAATATTTCGGTGCTGACTCGAACGAAGCGGCTCCGGCGCTGGGTTTTGGTGTCAATTATCTGCGTCTGGGTGGTTTCACCTTCGGCGACCCCGACCCGCTGTTCGTTCCGACCGGCTTCGGCATCAACGGCTCGTTCCGCTACATCGGCGAGCGGACGGCAGAAGACAGCCCCGAGCTTGCCGGCCTCAACGATGTCGACGCTTCACTCGAATTGGGCGCAGGGCTGCGATATGCGACACGTGATTACCAGGTTTTCGGCAACGTGCGCTATGGCGTCGTCGGCCACGAAGCCTTCGTGGGCGAGCTTGGGGCCGATGTCTTCGCGCGCCCGACCGACCGTCTGACCTTGCGTATGGGGCCGCGCGCCCTGTTTGGCGACAGCGATTATGCCTCGACCTATTTCGGCGTGACCACTGGGGAAGAAGCGGCAAGCGGCGGTGCTTTTACCGAATTCGATGCCGGTGGCGGGCTTATCTCCACTGGGGTTCAATTCGGCGCGGGATATCGCTTTGACAACAACTGGGGCATCGATGCTGTCGTCAGCTACGATAAGTTGCGGGGCGATGCCGCCGATAGCCCGATCACGATGAACGACGATCAGGTTTCGGCAAGCATCGGCATCACACGCCGCTTCACCCTGGGCTTCTGATCCGCCCTTCGGGAACGGGCACGGCCCGTCCCGAAATTCTGACCGCCTGTAATTTTCCCATTGCGACGTCTGCTTCGAAGCAGATGCGCGAGGGCCGTCCCATGTCGTCGCCCTGCCGGATCGTGCGCCCGGTCGTGCCATCGGGCAAAGCCCCGTTCGCCAGAAGCTGTGCGGCCCAGATCGCGCAGGCAGACCCGGTCGCCGGGTCTTCGGGAATGCCCGCGGTCGGCGAGAACATCCGCGCGTTCAGATCCGGATCGTAGACCCAGGCACTATCCACTCCGGCGCTATCCATCAGGCCCGTCCATGCCGGTTCCACCGGACGGGCGCGGGCCAGCGCATCGCGGTCCCGAACCGGAATGTAGACGAAAGCCGGTCCGCCCGCGAAGGTGCCGGGCGTATGCGGGCCGATTGCATCTTTCGAGAGGCCCAAAGCTTCGGCGCATAACGTCACCGCCACTGGCCCGCCATACGACGCGGGCAGAACGGGCGCGGTGAATTGCGCCATCCCGTCGCGGACGGTGACCGGCACGAGGCCCGCTTCTTCCTCCAGCACCAGATCGGCCAGATCATCGCGCGCGGCCAGGAACAGCGACGCGCCGATTCTGGGATGCCCCGCGAATGGGATTTCGGCGGTCGGAAAGAAAATGCGCGCCTTCGCCGTGTTCTTCGGGTCGCGAGGCGGCATCAGGAAGATCGTCTCGGACAGATTGAACTGTCGCGCCATCAACTGCATCTGAGCCACCGTCAGGTCGCCTGATGTCTCGACGATTGCCAGCGGGTTACCGGTGAAAGGCGCGTCGGTGAATACGTCCCAGACGAAAGAGCAGGTCCATCAAGGTGTTCTCCCGTGTCGGTGTCACGCGCAATCCACGGGCCGGTTTCAGCGTAAGCCACCCTCTCTGGCGACGGTCACACCAGCCGCGATTGCTCTTTCGCGGCTCGCACGAAATCGGCAAACAGCGGATGCGGTGCGAAGGGTTTGGACTTCAGCTCCGGGTGGAACTGCACGCCGATGTACCAAGGGTGATCCTTGGCCTCGACGATTTCGGGCAGGCGACCGTCGGGCGAAAGGCCGGAGAAGAGCAGGCCATTCTTCTCCAATTGCTCACGATATTTGATGTCGACTTCATAGCGGTGGCGATGCCGCTCCTCGATGGCGATGCCGCCATAGGCCTGGGCAACGCGAGATCCTTCGGTCAGCACCGCGTCATAGGCGCCCAGACGCATGGTGCCACCCTTGTCGTCGGACTTGGCGCGCGTCACCTTGGCGTTGCCCTGCACCCATTCCTTCAGGTGATAGACGACGGGCGTGAAATTGCGCGGGTCGACGCCCTCGGAAAATTCCTCGGACGCGGCGTCGCCCATGTCGGCCATGTTGCGGGCCGCCTCGATCACCGCCATTTGCATCCCCAGACAAATGCCAAGATACGGGATCTTGCGCTCGCGCGCGAATTGCGCGGCCTTGATCTTGCCTTCGGTTCCCCTTTCGCCAAAGCCACCTGGCACAAGGATCGCGTTCAACCGCTCCAGATGCGGGGCGGCATCTTCATTCTCGAAGACTTCGGCATCGATCCACTCGATCCGGACCTTGACGCGATTGGCCATGCCACCATGGGTCAGCGCCTCGGCGATGGATTTATAGGCGTCTTCCAACTGCGTGTACTTACCGACGATGGCGACGCGCACCTCGCCATCGGTGTTGTGGATACGGTCGACGACATCTTCCCATCGGTCCAGGTTCGGCTTGGGCGCAGGCGAAATGCCAAAGGCATCCAGCACGGCCTGATCCATACCCTCGCGGTGATAGGCCAGCGGCGCTTCGTAGATCGACTTCAGGTCCTGCGCCGCGATCACCGCATCCGGCCGCACATTGCAGAACAGCGCCAGTTTTTCGCGTTCCTTAGTCGGAATCGGACTTTCGGATCGGCAGACGAGGATGTCGGGGGCCAGACCGATGGATCGCAGTTCCTTGACTGAATGCTGCGTCGGCTTGGTCTTCAATTCGCCGGAAGCTTTAATGAATGGCAGTAGCGTCAGATGCATGAAAAGGCACTGACCCCGCTCCTTTTCCTGCGCAAACTGACGGATCGCCTCGAAGAAGGGCAGGCCCTCGATATCGCCGACGGTGCCGCCGATCTCGCAGAGCATGAAGTCAACTTCATCCTCGCCGATGCGGATGAAATCCTTGATCTCGTTGGTGACGTGCGGAATGACCTGAATTGTCTTCCCCAGATAGTCGCCCCGCCGCTCCTTCTCCAGAACGTTGGAATAGACCCGGCCCGAGCTGATCGAATCGGTCGACCGCGCCGCCACACCCGTGAACCGCTCATAATGCCCAAGGTCGAGATCTGTTTCCGCGCCATCGTCGGTCACGAAGACCTCGCCATGTTCGAAGGGCGACATCGTTCCCGGATCGACGTTCAGATAGGGATCAAGCTTGCGCAGCCGGACCGTGTATCCCCGTGCCTGCAACAGCGCACCAAGGGCCGCCGAGGCGAGCCCCTTGCCCAGCGAAGATACGACCCCGCCGGTGATGAAGATAAATCGTGCCATGCCAGATGCCCCCGCGAATACGCCTGAATCCGGGGCCGAGAATCACGGCCCAAAATCGTCAATCACGGGATTTGAGAATAACAGGACAATACGCCGGGCCGCAACCGCCGCCCGCTATATCCTGAGAGTTTTCGTCCCGTCCTGTCTAGATATGCCCGTCGGGTCTTATTCAGAACGCGGCGGCACTGCCGGAGAATCTCCCGCCGTCGGTGGCAGCAGGCTGTCACCCGAGGGCGGCGCCGGGGCCAACACACTATTCTCGGGGGTCGACGGCAAAATATCGACCACCGATCCGCCGGCCGCATTCTGTGCCGCCACAATCGTCAGCGTCACCGATGTAACCAGAAACGAAATCGCAAGAACCCAGGTCAGTTTGGTCATCGCCGTGGCTGCCTGACGCCCGGTCATCGCGCCGCCTCCGCCCCCGCCCATACCCATGCCGCCACCCTCGGACCGCTGCAAAAGCACGATCCCGATCAGGCAAAATGCGATGATCAGGTGAATGACGAGGATGACGTTTTCCATGGCGGCCCGCTCAGACTTGTTCGCTGGGCTACCTATTGTCTGCGGCGCGGCCCCGCAAGCCCTGCGCGGCGATGGGTGTTTGCAAGGCTTCCCTGTCACCGCGGGCCGGGTTAGGGGGGAACGGTTTCAACCGGATCGAGGGCCTGCAATGGCGAACGTAGTGGTGGTCGGTGCCCAGTGGGGTGACGAAGGCAAAGGCAAGATCGTCGACTGGCTGTCGGAACGCGCGGATGTGATCGCGCGATTTCAGGGCGGGCATAACGCGGGCCACACGCTGGTCATAGATGGCAAGGTCTACAAACTGTCGCTGCTGCCATCGGGTATCGTGCGGGGCGGCAAGCTGTCGGTTATCGGCAACGGTGTGGTCCTGGACCCCTGGCATTTAATCAAAGAAATCGACCAGTTGCGCGAACAGGGCGTCACTGTCACGCCCGAGACCCTGATGATCGCCGAAAACACGCCGCTGATCCTGCCGATCCATGGCGAGTTGGACCGCGCGCGGGAAGAGGCCTCGGCCAAGGGAACCAAGATCGGCACCACAGGACGCGGCATCGGCCCGGCTTATGAAGACAAAGTCGGTCGCCGTGCCATTCGTGTCGCCGATCTGGCCGATGTAACAACGCTGGAAACCCGCGTCGACCGCGCGCTTGCGCACCACGATGCGCTCCGTCGTGGCCTGGGCATGGAGCCCGTCGACCGCGATGCGCTGCTGACTGCGCTTCGCGATGTCGCGCCAGCCGTTCTGGAATATGCCGCACCCGTCTGGAAGGTGCTGGACCAGAAGCGCCGCGCTGGTAAACGCATTCTGTTCGAGGGCGCGCAGGGGGCGCTGCTCGACATCGACTTCGGCACCTATCCCTTCGTGACATCCTCCAACGTCATCGCGGGTCAGGCCGCTACCGGCACAGGAATGGGGCCGGGCGCGATCGACTTCGTTCTGGGCATCGTCAAGGCCTATACGACCCGCGTCGGCGAAGGCCCGTTTCCGGCAGAACTGGACGATGCCGACGGTCAGCGTCTGGGCGAGCGCGGGCACGAATTCGGAACGGTAACAGGCCGCAAGCGCCGTTGCGGCTGGTTCGACGCCGTGCTGGTGCGGCAGACCTGCGCCACATCGGGCGTCAATGGGATCGCGCTGACCAAGCTGGATGTGCTCGACGGGTTCGAGACGCTGAAAATCTGCACCGGGTACGAGCTGGACGGCAAGACCATAGATCATCTGCCGTTCGCGGCGGACGCACAGGCGCGGTGCAACCCGATCTACGAGGAAATGCCCGGCTGGTCGCAATCGACCGAAGGTGCGCGCAGCTGGGCCGACCTGCCCGCGGAGGCGATCAAATACGTCCGCCGTGTGGAAGAGTTGATTCAGTGCCCCGTCGCCCTGCTTTCTACTTCGCCAGAACGCGAGGATACGATCCTGGTAACCGATCCGTTCGAGGACTGACCCATGGCCTTGTCACACAAGACCCGAAAGCGACTTTCGCTTTTCATCCTCGTCGTCGGGCTGCCGCTCTATATCGTGTTGGTCGTCGGGATCATGGGGATAGTCTACGACCGCTGGGGGCAACCGCCGCTGCTGATCGAGCTGGCAATCTATATCGTGCTGGGCGTGGTGGCGTTCTTCCCGTTGAAACCGATCTTTCTGGGCACAAGTCGCGAAGATCCGGATGCGTCTGAAGGTGATGCCGATTGATCCGTTGCATGGATGTGCCGTTATGCTGCGATCAGTGGCCCGAGTGTCTTGTGTCTTGCCCGACATCAAGGCCAGAGCCTCACCTTCAAACTGCTGATTTTGCCGGTTTGCAGGCCTGGAGTTGATGGGCGCGATGCGGTTGCTGATTGCGGGCGACTCCATCTGGGCTGTCTGCCATGGCAAACCCGCTGACCGATGCGATCGAAGACCTAATAAGGGCGAAGCAGTCGGATATTTGATGGACACACCCGAGGTCCACAGCGCAGGGGCTCTGCCCGGTTGTCGACTTGCGGCTCCGGCATGTCGAAGCCTCGATCGGGTTCAGCAGCATCCATATACCCGATGGCGAGTGCTCCAACAGCACGAATGACGCGTTGATCATGAGCGTCTCGAGGCAAAGTTCCCGAGCAGCGCGCATGAAGTTTGGCGCTCTCAGCCCAGAAGTCCGGCGATTTCCCTCCACGATCGACGGGTCCGGGCCATTCAAGCAGCAACTGGCGCTATGCGGAAATCGTCGACACTATCCAGACGTCGTATGCCAATCCGGTTTTTTGGCTGGCCGAGGAGATTTTTTCCAAGACAACAGACCGTGTCGCCGCCTTAGGCTGATTTGACGAGAGATTTTTGACAAGACCAACTACGAAACCCGATAGGGCAAATGAAAAGGCCCCGCCGGTTGCACGACGGAGCCTTCTGAAGTTGATTTCCGCAGGTTCAGCCCGCGCGACGCTCGGCCTGATCGGAATAGCGGCTGTCGGTGGCCAGGGCGAATGTGCCCCGGCTAACCTTGCGGATCGTACCGTCACGCAGAAGCTGACCGAAACCACGCAGACCATCTTCGCGGCTCAGGTCGTCGACCGCTTCGGCAGCCAGATGCAACAGACGGGGGCGCGAGAAATTGTCCTGCCCCATGACCTTGGCGCTGTAGACCGCGGCGGCCTCCAGAATGTCGGCCAGATCGCTGGCGCCGACATCGGCTGCGAAGGCTTCGAAGTCTTCAGCTCCCATCAGCGCGTCGTTACGAACTTCCATCTCGGCGGTGCGCGGCGCGCGGCGCGGCTGAACCGGAGCGGGTTCGGCAGCAGGTGTGGCGTCTTCGACCCGCTGTTCCGACACCAATACCAGCGGTGCAGGGCGTTCGGGGCGCGGGGTGGAGCGGCCTTCGGCGGGGACCTTGCGTCGCGGACGAACTGTGCTGGCAAGATCGGCGCGATAGGCACCGGTATCGTCTTGGTCTTGTGTCTCGACGGGACCGTCGGCACGACGGGCGGCCACGGCGGCTTTCAGGTGCGAGATGTTGGCATGGCGGCGCGAAGTGTCCTCGCCCGACAGGCGGCTGTCTGTGGCGGCGAACAGACGTTCCATGTCGGGGTCCGAAGGGACCGCGGCGCGTTCTTCTTCATCTTCCAGCAAATCGCCGCCGCTTTCTGAACTCGGATCGTTTTCGGCGACCGGGTGGGCAAGATCTTCCTCGGCATCTTCCACAACGGGATCGTCATGCTTCGGCGCAGAGTCTTTGATGACGGCATCCTGCTCAGCATCGTCGTCCTGCAGGGCGGCCACGAGATCTGCGTCGTCGTCCTCGTCGTCCATCCCGAGAATCGAGCTTACGATATCGTCATTTTCATCTTCGGCCGTCAGGTCGTCGCCCTCGTCCAGACGGATCGCGGCCAGTTCGGCCATCAAGTCATCGTCTTCGTCGGCAGCGTTTTGCTTGGCAGCTTTTTCCGTGGCCGGGATCGCCGTTTCGCCCGTCGCATTGATCGGATCATGAGTCAGCTCGGCTTCGATGGCGGCCAGTTCGGCCATCAGCTCGTCACCTTCATCCTCGTCGGATGCAGCAACATCTTCGGCCACTTCGGGCGGCGCAGCTTGTACGGAAGACGCATCTTCTGCCTCAAGCTCGGTTGCTTCCACGACGGCGGCATCTTCCTCGGCGGCCCGCTTGGCCGCAGCCTCGGCGCGGCGAATTTTCCGGATCCGTATGCGGCGGGGCATGGCGGCTTCGGCCTCTTCGCCATTGGAGGGGTCCGTATCGTCTTCGACCTGTGTGTCGTTTTCCCGATTGTCGGTCTCGGTCCCGCTTCCGGCAGCTTCGACGGGCGTGCTGTCCTCGGTAATGACTGTCTCAGGGGCGGCGGGTTCAATCGCCTCCTCTGTCGGTTCGATTTCGGCAGGCTTATCCAGATCGGACGACAGTATGGCAGCCAGATCAGCGGCCATCGTGTCCTCGCCGTCCGCTTCCTCCGACCCATCATCCTCCACGGTGGCATCGGACGGCAGATCGTCCAGCGCATCGGCGGCAAACGCAGCGGCAAGCGTGTCGTCTGCCATCGGCGCGTCGTCGTAGCCGTCATCCTCGTAGGACGCATCATCCATCATGTCGTCGGCATGTTCATCTTCGGCATAGACAGCAGATGACTGGCGATCGGATTCGACCACACCGCGGATGCGCGCCAGTTTCGCAGCAACACTGTCGGAAGCGTCCGCAACATCGGCTTGAACTGCATCTTCGTCTGCCTCTGCCAATACGGTATCAGCCTCAGGCGCATCGTCCTGTCCGGTGTCAATCTCGTCGCCCCTGTCTTCTGTGGCGACGTCGTCTTTTTCGGCGGCGTCAGCTTCGGATACCGCTTCAGCCTTATCGGCCAGTACCATGGCTGCGATATCGGCGGGGGCTTCGCGGGCATCGAATGCGGCTGAAACCGCATCGGCGGCAGGCATCGCCGACGGACGCAGCAGGATGCCGCCGTCTTCGGGCTTGGCCTCGACCGATTGCTTGGCGCGGGTTTCCGCAATCATGCGCAGCATTGCCATATCCGGGGTCGGAGGTTCCGCACCGAAGAATCGGTCATCCGCAGCAAGATCCCGGAAATATTCCGCGATGCCTGTCATCGTGCTGAACGGATCGTCAAACCCTTCCAGGGTGCAGGAAAACGTGCCGTAGGCAACGGTGAGAATCTTTTTGTCGGGGACCATCGGGGCGCCTCCACTTTATTCCCGCGAGGGAATCCTGTTTCACTTCACCTTGCACATAAACAAACGATTCCATTCAAATCGTGCCCGGATCGGGACCATTTGACGATGCCGAGGGCGGATTCTTGCCAGATTCGAAACGAATTGGTCTCATTGACGACATACCTCCAACCCTGGAAGGGCAAACACTGGTCGGTGGGGCGCCTGTTACCATCCGAACCCTTGAAGAAGCTTTAAGACATGCGCCCCGTCTCATTGCCGTAGATGGCGGTGCAGATGCCGCACTGGCCGCAGGCATGGTTCCCGAAACAGTGATCGGCGACCTCGATTCGATCTCGGATGCCGCACGTTCTGCTTTTGCGGACCGCCTGCATCACATTGCCGAACAGAATAGCACAGATTTTGCCAAGGCGCTGCGTATCAGCCCCGCACCACTGACCATTGCGGTCGGGTTCATCGGTGCACGCGTCGATCATTTTCTGTCGTGTTTGACCGAAATGGTTCGTAGCGGTGCAAATTGCGTGCTTTTGGGCGAAGAAGACTGCATATGCATCGCGCCGCCTTCGATTGATCTGGCACTGAAGGCCGGTACGCGCCTGTCGCTCTGGCCGATGGGTCCGGTGCGCGGCACGTCCGAGGGGCTGCGCTGGCCGATCGACGGATTGGAGTTCGGCCCCACCATGCGTACCGGAACCTCGAATGAAGTCACCGGCCACGTGCGTTTGCGGCTGGATGGACCGATGGCGCTGATCCTTCCGGCGGATGCACTGCCAACCCTGCTCAAATCGCTGGACGCAACCCCTCGCGGAGCGGCGATCTCCCGTCTATAAGACAGCGACGATCTTAAGGAGCGCAGCGATGTCCGCCACACCGAACCCTATCGACATGGCCAAATACGTTTCGGCCCGCCGCGCGCTGGACTATGTTCAAGACGGCATGCGGGTCGGCCTGGGAACCGGATCCACCGCCGCCTGGATGGTTCGCAGTCTGGGTGAAATGATCCGTCAGGACGGATTGCGCGTGACCGGCGTGCCGACTTCGACACGCACGGCGGAACTGGCCCGTCAATGCGGTGTTCCGATCGCCACTCTGGAAGACGTAAAGTGGTTGGACCTGACGATTGACGGTGCCGACGAATTCGACCCCGATCTGGCGTTGATCAAAGGCGGCGGCGGGGCGCTGTTGCAGGAAAAGATCGTTGCGACAGCCTCGGATATGATGGTCGTCATTACCGATAAGTCCAAACAGGTCGATCATCTTGGCGCTTTCCCCCTGCCGGTGGAGGTCATTCCCTTCGGCTGGCAGACTACCAAGGCGTTGATCGAGGAATCGCTGATCGGCATGGACGTCGCGGGCCGGTCGGTCACCCTGCGCCTGAACCGCGATGCGTCGTATCGCACAGACGAGGGCAACCTGATCCTCGATCTTCATCTGCGTCGTATCGGTAATCCGCGGCAACTTGCGCTTGTGCTGAACCAAATACCCGGTGTGGTCGAGAATGGGCTGTTTCTGGATATCTGCGACGTGGTGATCATGGGCGATGCGGATGGCGGTGTCGAAGTGCGCGATATCAACAATGGAACCGTGACCTACGAAAAGGTCGATATCCAGGACGATGACAACATCTTCGTGGCGATCGCGGACTGAGGTGCGGCAAGGCCGCATCCGTAATCCGACGAGGCCGCGTGCGGTGCGCGCCCGCGCAGATATCCCACCACGGCGACATTCCCGGAAGGATCTACAATGAACTTCGACTATGACCTCTTCGTTATAGGTGGCGGCTCGGGCGGTGTGCGGGCCGCGCGACTGACGGCACAGGATGGACACAAGGTCGGCTTGGCGGAACAAAGCCGCATGGGCGGCACCTGTGTCATTCGTGGCTGCGTTCCGAAGAAGCTCATGGTCTTCGCCTCGGGCTATGCCGAACTGATGCAGCAGGCGAAAGATTACGGCTGGGATGTTTCGAACGGTAAATTCGACTGGCCGCATTTCATCACGCATCTCAATGCCGAACTGGATCGGCTCGAACAAATCTATCGCACGAATCTACAGAAGGCAGGCGTCACGATCCACGATCAGCGTGCCGTGCTAATGGACGCGCATACCGTTGAATTGGCTGACGGCACCACCTACACCGCCAAACACATTCTTGTTGCTGTGGGCGGTCATCCGATACTGCCAGACATAAAGAACGCCGATCTTGGGGTTATGTCGGACGATCTGTTCAATCTGCCCGAGCTTCCGAAAAAGATGCTGATCGTGGGCGCAGGCTATATTGGCTGCGAATTCGCGGGCATATTCAACGGCCTCGGGTCAGAGGTCAGCATGTTCGTACGCGGTGCACAGATCCTGCGCGGATTCGACGAGGAGGCGAGGGGCCATATCGGCGACGCGATGCAGCAGCGTGGCGTCAGGATTCATACCGGCTGCGCCCCGATGAAAATCGAAAAGCGCGGCAACCGGATTTGGGTCAAGGGTTCCAACGGCCACGAAGAGGAGTTCGATCTGTTGGTCTGGGCGACGGGTCGCAATCCGAATACCAGCGGGTTGGGTCTGGCAGAGTTGGGCGTCGAGCTGGAGCGGCGGGGTGAAATTTGCGTCGATGAGTACAGCCAGACCGCCGTTCCGTCGATCTATGCGATTGGCGATGTGACAGGCCGCGTCGAATTGACGCCCGTGGCGATCCGCGATGGCGTCGCGTTTCACCAGACCGTGTTCCAGGGTGACAAGACCCCCGTCGATCATGCGCTTGTCCCCACAGCGATCTTTACCCAGCCCGAGATGGGCACCATTGGCCTGACCGAGGAAGAAGCCTGCGAGCAGGAACCGACGCTGGTCTATGCCACCGCTTTTCGCCCCATGCAGACGACTTTCGTCGGCGGAGAGGAACGGGTGCTGTTCAAGATGCTGGTCTCGAAAAAAACCGACAAGGTACTGGGCATCCACATCGTCGGCCCCGGTGCGGGCGAGATGATCCAGTTCATCGGCGTCGCCTTGAAGATGGGAGCGACCAAGGCGGACTTCGACAGGACCTGCGCCGTCCACCCGACGATGGCCGAGGAATTGGTGACGATGACTCACCCCGTGCGGGACCTTGCTTGATATGTTAGGTCGCGGGACCAATCTGTAACACCACGTGATAGAATAAGTGAAATGAAGGGACGATCCTGATGGCAGGTAGCGGAGGCCCCTGGGGGGGCAGCGGGAAATCCGGTGGCGGGGACGGCGACGACCGGGACGCCTCGCAGCGTCCGAATGGCGGGCGCCGCCCCCCGAACCGAGGTCCGCAAGGCGTGCCGGAAATCGACCAGCTGATGAAAAAGGGGCAAGACCAGCTCCGGGTTCTCATGGGCGGTCGCGGTGGCGGCAACCCCAGCGGCGGTGGCAGCGGTGGGGGCGGGTTCGAACTGAACCGCGCGACTATCGTGATCGGCTTGCTGGGGGTTCTCCTGATCTGGCTGTTCATGTCGTTCTATCGCGTGCAGGCCGATCAGCGTTCGGTCGAGTTGTTTCTGGGCAAATTCTCCGATGTGGGTGCACCCGGTCTGAATTTCGCGCCGTGGCCTATCGTTACCAAGGAAGTTCTCTCGGTCACGTCCGAGCGCACGGTGGCCATCGGTGTCAACCGCGGCAACCGCGACGAACAGGGCCTGATGCTGACCGGCGACGAGAATGTCGTCGACATCGACTTCCAGGTCGTCTGGAACATCAATGACCCTGCCGAATATCTCTTTAATCTGCGCGACCCGGAGCAGACGATCCGCGCCGTGTCCGAATCCGCGATGCGTGAAATCATCGCCCGGTCGGATCTGGCACCGGTCCTGAACCGGGACCGGGGCATCATCGCCGAAGAACTTCGGACGCTGATCCAGGCCACGCTCGAAAGATACGATTCGGGCATGCAGGTCCTTCGGGTCAACTTCGACCGGGCCGACCCGCCTGAACAGGTGATCGACGCCTTCCGCGAGGTGCAGGCCGCCGAGCAGCAGCGCAACCGTCTCCAGTCCGAGGCCGACCGCTACGCCAATCAGGTGCTCGCCGGCGCGCGGGGTGAAGCCGCACAGCTTCTTGAAGAGGCCGAAGGCTACCGCGCCCGCGTCGTCAATGAAGCGACCGGTGAAGCCAGCCGTTTCACATCGGTTCTGACGGAGTACTCCGCCGCGCCCGAGGTCACCCGCAAACGTCTCTATCTGGAAACGATGGAACAGGTGCTGGGCGACGTCGACAAGATCATCATCGACACCAGTGTAGGCGGCAGCGGCGGTCAGGGTATCGTGCCCTATCTTCCGCTCAATGAACTGCGCGGTACGCGCAACGAGGAAAGCAACTGATGAAACGGACAGCATATCTCCTGCCGATCGCAGCAGTAATTCTCGTGGCGATCTTCTCGTCGGTCTTCGTGGTCGACGAACGCCAGAAGGCGCTGGTGCTGCAATTCGGTCGCGTCGTTGACGTCAAGCAAGATCCGGGGATCGCCTTCAAGATCCCCTTGATCCAGGACGTCGCCTTCTATGACGACCGCATTCTATCGCGCGATATTGACCCGATGGAGGTCACGCCCAGCGACGATCGTCGCCTCGTGGTCGACGCTTTCGCGCGCTATCGGATCGCCGATCTGCTCCAGTTCCGGGAGGCCAATCCGACGGGCGGAACCGAACAGGCGGAACAGCGTCTGGACGATATCATCCGGTCGCAGATGCGCGAAGTCCTGGGTTCGGTGTCCTCGAACGAGATCCTGTCGGAAGACAGGGCCGCGCTGATGCTGCGGATCGCATCGGCTTCGCGGACGCGGGCGGCAAATCTTGGGTTGCAGGTCATCGATGTGCGCCTCAAGCGCACCGATCTGCCGCCGCAGAACCTCGACGCGACCTTCGCCCGGATGCGGGCTGAACGCGAACGCGAAGCTGCTGACGAGATCGCGCGCGGTGAAGAAGCTGCACAGCGCATCCGCGCCCAGGCCGACCGGACCGTGATCGAGCTGACGTCCGACGCAGGCCGTGAAGCCGAGATCGTCCGAGGCGAGGCAGATGCCCGTCGTAACAGCATCTTCGCCGAAGCCTTCAGCAGCGACCCGGAGTTCTTTGAGTTCTATCGTTCGCTGACGGCGTATACGCGGGCGCTGCAGGGTTCAAACTCGACGCTCGTTCTGTCACCGGACTCGGAGTTTTTCGACTATCTGCAGACAGACGGTATTGCGGGCAGTTCCGGCGCTGCACAGCGCGAGATCGGTTCGGTTCAGCCCGAGCTTCTCCCAGCATCATCGCAGGAGGCGACCGCGCCCGCAGACGATTCCACTGCGCCCGAAAATGACGCAACCGCACCTGCGGACAATGCCAACCCGCCCGCGGACGAGGCGACCGCGCCCACCAATGACGCTGCCGTGCCTGCGGAAGGTGTCACGACTGGCACCGGCAACTAGTCCGTCACCATGGCAAACTGAACGGGCCGCTTTCACGGGTCGGCCCGTTCCACCTGGCAGACACGGCTCCGTAATGTGGCCGTTTTTTCTTCACCCTTGGCGTGCGGATGCGAAGGTTGTAGCTTGGACTGGACCTCTCACGCGAGTGTGATGGCGAGTGCGTTGAAAGTTTGGCAACCGATGCGAACATGCAACGGACCCGGGGCCCGGCAGCGTCAGTTCAATCGGGACTCCAATTTGCTCTGCCAAGGGCTTGAACAGGTATCTCAGGAGGGACCTTCCTTGACTACAGACACGAATCCGCAATTGTCAGTCACCGCTGCGCTTCGCGCGCTGACGACGCTCGTGATGGGGCTAGCGATGCTGGTCGCATCCAGCCTAGCGGCTGTTGCGCAACGCGCTCCCGACACATTCGCCGATCTTGTCGATCAGGTTTCTGGCGCGGTCGTGAACATCACTACGAATACCTCGATTTCCGCCGCCGATCAGGGTCCGAATTCCGGCAGCCCGCTGGAGGATTTCTTCGAGGAATTCCGCCGCCGCAATTCCTCGAA
>Ga0209634_1000454_pt1 | contig 32028 bp, 31 predicted proteins | sample LinPmetageLP40_FD_184043 | JGI IMG/M metagenome (GOLD analysis project Ga0209634, IMG submission 184043) | Marine viral communities from the Pacific Ocean - LP-40 (SPAdes) (version 2) | ecosystem: Environmental > Aquatic > Marine > Oceanic | place: Pacific Ocean | collected 2010-08-26 | reverse complement strand
TCGACGACGTGGCCCGTTCGCTGCAAACAGGACAGATACAGCGCAATGCCAACAGCGGCGGGTCAATTTGCGATGCAATCGTTACGCCGCAACCCGGCAACCTGACCTTTCCGATCATGCAACGACTGTGCGGTCCCGGTCTTGCGGTCAGCGACGACGAAGCTCTGCAAGCGGTTGCCCACGCGTTCAACCGTCTGAAACTCGTTGCCGAACCCGGTGGGGCTGTGGCGCTCGCTGCCGCTCTTTTCCGCACGGATCAGATAAACGGCAGCGATGTGATCGTAACCATTTCGGGGGGGAACGTGGATAGCGATATGTTCGCCCGCGCCCTTGCCACTCTTGATTGATCCAGCAAAGGAGCCACAGATATGAAGCTTTTTGATACGGGCGAAGTGCGCCTGCATTATCGCGTCGACGGCCCTGACGACGGCGCGCCGGTGGTCTTTGCCAATTCGCTTGGCACCGACATGCGCCTGTGGGACCCTATTTTGCCGTTCCTACCCAAGGGGTTGCGGATCATCCGATTTGACAAGCGGGGCCATGGACTGTCGACCTGCCCGCCTGCACCATATAAAATGGGATCCTTGATCAGCGACACCGAAAAGCTGATGGATTTTCTGGAAGTAAAGGAAAGCGTCTTTGTCGGCCTATCCATTGGCGGCATGATCGCACAGGGCTTGGCAACCAAGCGTCTGGATCTGGTCCGGGCGCTGGTCCTGTCAAACACCGCCGCCAAGATCGGTACGCCAGACATGTGGGCCGAGCGGATCAAGGCAGTAGAGGAGAACGGCATCGAAAGCCTGGCCGACGCGATTATGGAGCGTTGGTTTGCCGCTGATTTTCGAGGCACCCCAGAGCTGGAACTGTGGCGCAACATGGTCGTGCGTCAGCCGGACGCAGGCTATGCGGGGTGTTCCGCCGCGATCTCGGGAACAGATTTTTATACGCCCACCGCCGCGATGCGCTTGCCCTGTCTGGGCATCGCAGGTGCTGAAGACGGGTCGACCCCGCCCGATCTGGTTCGCGAAACGGTCGACCTGATACCCGGTTCAAAGTTTCATGTCATCCGCAAGGCCGGGCATCTGCCTTGCGTGGAGCATCCTCGGGAATACGCCCGCGTGTTGACTGATTTCCTAAGAAGCGTCGGCCATGTCTGACATTTTACTGGTACACGGCTCGTGTCACGGCGCGTGGTGCTGGCGTGATCTGTTACCCGAATTGCGCGCTTTGGGGCATACGCCCCGTGCCATAGACCTTCCAGGACACGGGGATGACCCGACACCCGTCAACGATGTTACCCTCGACAGCTATGCCGACGCGGTGCTCGCCGCGTCGACCCCCCAGACCGTGGTGGTGGGCCATTCGATGGGCGGGTTCGCGATCAGCGCCGCCGCGCAAAAAAACCCTGCTGCGATGGCGCGGCTGATCTATTTATGCGCCTATGTGCCGGCCCCCGGAATGACCCTTGCCGACATGCGCAAGCAGGCCCCCAGCCAGCCCCTGATGCCTGCGGTGCGCATGGCCGACGACGGCAAGAGCTTTACCCTTGACCCCACGATGACCGAGGCTTTGTTTTACAACGATTGCCCGCCCGGTGCGGCAGAATTCGCAATACCGCGCCTGTGTGCGCAAGCGATTGCCCCCACGACTGTTGCCCTGCCTGACACACGCCGCGCCGAGTCGCTGCCGCGCAGCTATATCCGCTGCATGGATGATCGCACGATCCCTCCTGCCTATCAGGTCACCATGACACAGGACTGGCCGGACAAGGATGTCTATGAAATGGCTACCGGCCATTCACCCTTCTTAACAGATCCCGCCCGTTTGGCGCGGATCATCGAAACGATTTTATCGAGGTAACCGATGGCCGCCAGCGTTTTTGACAGCCCCCTGTATGCGCATCTTTTCCAGACCGGCGATGCCGGCCGACTGTTTTCGGACAGTGCGGCGATCCGGGCCATGCTGCTGGTCGAAGGCGCGCTAGCCAAAGTACAGGGAGGCCTGGGCGTAATCCCCGAAATCAGCGCTGCCGCTATCCATCGCGCGTCGTTGGAAATTCAGGTTGATCCGGGTGCCGTCGCGGCGTCGACCGGCGAAAACGGCGTGTGTGTACCGGGCCTGCTGGCCCAGTTCCGGTCGGAAATGCAGGCACCTGAGTTCGCGCAGCACGTTCATTGGGGCGCGACCAGCCAGGATATCATCGACACCGCTTTGATGCTGCGCCTGCGTCAGGCATTGCTGCTGGCGGAAACCGATCTGCGCGAGATCATCGGCCATCTTGCCGATGCGGCGCAGGCGCATGCAGCGGTGCCGCTTCCTGCCCGGACCTATGGACAGCACGCCACGCCAACAAGCTGGGGCGCGGTGTTGGCGGAATGGGGGATGCCGCTGTGCAGCGCCATCGAGGAGCTTGAAAGCGTGCGCAAATCCTCGTTGTTCGTGTCGCTGTCAGGTGCCGCCGGCACCGGGTCCGCTTTGGGGCCGAAAGCGGCTGAAACCCGCGCGGGGCTGGCCAAGGCACTGGGGCTGAATGATCCCAAGCGCAGTTGGCATGTCGATCGCGGTCCGATCTTGCGCATCGCCGATTGGCAAGGTCGCGTGATGGCGGCGCTGACGCATATCGCGCAAAGCACCCTTGGCTTGACGATGACAGGTATCACCGAAGTCGCACTGGGAGCTTCGGGTGCGTCGTCGACGATGCCCCAAAAGCAAAACCCGGTGGGACCTTCCGCAATCATCGCACTTGGTCACCAGTTTACCGGGCAACGCGTAACCTTGCAGGCTGCTGCCGCGCACCAGCATCAACGCGATGGCGGTGCTTGGTTCTCGGAATGGATGGCGGTGCCACAACTGACGTTGTGCCTGGCCTCTGCGCTGTCTCAAGCCAAGCGGCTGGCGTCAGGCATATCGCCGCACCCGGTAAAAATGCACAGCGCCCTGCACGCAGAGCTGGGGTTGATCCACGCCGAAGCCCTGAGTTTTGCGTTGGCCGAGTTCATGCCCCGCCCCGAAGCACAAAGAATAACCAAGCAACTCTGCCTTGATGCTTTGGAAAAACAGGTCCCGCTGGCGGACCTGGTACACGCGGATTATCCCAGCGTGCCGGGGTCATTGTTTGACCCTGCGGCACAGTTGGGCCAGGCACCGCACGATGCAGCTGCGTTTGTCTCGCGGGCCCGGGCAATGTCAAACAGCTAGCGCGTGCAGCCAAGCATATAGAACCAAATCACATCAAATTACATCGAACCCAAGCAAGTCAGAGCACACCAAAGGCGATATTTACGCCGTCGTCAGGTCGACATCGTGGCCGATCCCCCCGCGCACCGCTGGAATTGACTGACACGATCACAAAGAGGCTTGCACCTGAAACGGGCAGGCGTCACCTTGGCTGAAATTCACGCGCTCGAAAGGACCTGCGATGCCACTGATCAAAGCCGCTGTTTGCCACGAGTTTGGTGCCCCCCTTGTTGTTGAAGATGTCGAGTTGCGGGCTCCCGAGGGCCGCGAAGTCGAGGTGACGCTTGACGCTGTAGCGATCTGTCACTCCGACATTTCCTATGCAGGAGGCGGCTGGGGCGGTTCGTTACCTGCAGTCTATGGTCACGAAGCTGCGGGTCGTATCAGCGCAACAGGTGAACAGGTCAGCGGCCTGGCCCCTGGCGATAGCGTCATCGTCACGCTTATCCGGGCATGTGGGTCCTGCCCCAGTTGCGCCAGTGGCCGGCCGGTGATTTGCGAAACACCCTATGACGGTGATACCGGACCGCTGAAGACCAAGGAAGGTGGCAAGTTGCATCAGGCGATGGCGTCGGGTGCGTTTGCCGAAAAAGTGGTCGTCGATCAGGCGCAGGTGGTGAAAATCAGCCCGGACATCCCGAAAGACGCGGCCTGCCTGATTGCATGCGGCGTAATCACGGGCGTCGGCGCGGTGGTGAATGCAGCTGCATTGCGCCCCGGTCAGGATGTCGTGGTGATCGGCGCGGGTGGCGTCGGACTGAACGCCATTCAAGGGGCGCGGATTGCCGGGGCCAGGCGCATCGTTGCAGTAGACATGAGCGAAGAGAAGCTGGCGATCGCCCGAGAATTCGGAGCGACGGACGGGGTGCTGGCCACGGACGACAAGCCTTGGCGCAAGGTCGCCGGTTTGGTGGGGCGCGCGGGCGTTGACGCGGTGATTGTTACGGTAGGTGCTATTCCCGCCTATGACGATGCGCCTAAATATCTGGCGGCCGGGGGGCGTGTGGTCATGGTCGGGATGCCACATTCGGGCGACGTATCGACCTATGAGCCGGTAATGCTGGCCGCGATGGGGCAAGGTATGGTTGGGTCGAAAATGGGTGATGTGGTGATCCAGCGTGACATCCCATGGATGGTCGATCTTTATACCCAAGGACGGTTGAAGCTGGACCAACTGATATCGGGGCGGTGGTCGCTCGGGCAGATCAACGAGGCTATTGACGATACCAAGACAGGGGCTGCACGGCGCAATGTCATTCTGTTTGATCGATAACGACGCGGGGGCCAGCCCCCGCACCCCCGGGATTTTGAACCATTTGGAAGAGAGGGTCGCGCGATGAAGTTGCAGGATCTGGATGTGATCGTGACGGCCCCTCCGGCACCAGGATGGGGGGGGCGATACTGGATATTGGTGAAGGTCACAACGGATACCGGCATCGTCGGTTGGGGTGAATGCTATGCGTCGACGGTGGGGCCGGCCGCGATGCGGGCAGTTATCCAGGACGTTTTCGAGCGCCACATGCACGCCGAGAACCCAGAAAATATCGAACTGATGTATCGGCGGGTGTATTCTTCGGGGTTTACACAGCGTCCCGACCCGACGGTAATGGGCGCTTTTTCGGGGCTGGAGATTGCCTGTTGGGATATCCTGGGCAAGCACCGTGAGCGGCCCGTTCATGCCCTGATCGGCGGGCGGATGAATGAGCGGGTTCGCGGCTATACGTATCTGTACCCGCTTGCGCATCATGACATGACGGGTTTCTGGACCTCGCCCCAGATGGCGGCAGAATCCGCGTTGGATTGCATTGCGCGTGGCTATACAGCGGTCAAGTTTGACCCTGCGGGGCCCTATACCCTGCGCGGCGGGCATATGCCGGCGATGTCGGATATCACGCGGTCCGTCGCGTTTTGCAAAGCTATCCGTGACGCGGTTGGCGAAAAGGCGGATCTATTGTTTGGAACCCACGGGCAGTTCACCACTGCCGGCGCAATCCGGTTGGGGCAAGCGATCGCACCCTATGACCCGCTTTGGTATGAGGAGCCGATCCCGCCCGATGCAGTCGAGCAGATGGCAGCCGTGGCCCGTGCTGTACCGATCCCCGTAGCCACCGGAGAGCGTTTGACCACCAAGGCCGAGTTTGCCCCGGTGTTGCGAGCGGGGGCGGCGGCGATATTACAACCTGCGTTGGGGCGCGCCGGGGGCATATGGGAAGCGAAGAAGATCGCGGCTATGGCAGAGGTTTATAACGCACAGGTCGCCCCGCATCTTTATGCGGGTCCCATCGAATGGGCGGCGAACATTCAACTTGCGGTATCTATCCCCAACATCCTGATGTGCGAATGTATCGAAACCCCGTTCCATGACAAGTTGATCAAAAGCTGCATCCGTGTCGAAGGCGGGTACATCGAGGCACCGACCGCCCCCGGATTGGGCATTGACGTGGACGAAGCATTGGCCCGGGCGCATCCTTACCATGGTCAGGACCTGCATTTGCAGATGCAGGAGGACCCGTGTGATTATGTCAACGGGAACGCATTCGAGGGCGGGGCCCCGTCGATAAAGACTTAGCGGCCCACCAAGGCACACGCCGACGCCACGATGTTTTCGCGCGATGGAAGTGTCGCGGCATAGGCCGGGCCCGTGGCGATGAAACTGTCCTGGGCCGTGAGCCGGGCGTAGCTGTCGATACCGCGTTCTTGCAGGAGCGCCATCAGTGCTTCGGCCTGCCCACCGGTACGGCGGCATTCGTCGACAATCAGTACGGGCCGCGCACCGATCGCTGCAATGATCGCATCTTGGGCCAATGGCGCGATCCAGCGCATGTCGATGACGCGCGACTGTACGCCCCGGGCGGCAAGGTCGACCTGGGCCTGGCGGCTTAGGTAATGGCCATTGCCATAGGTCAGGATCGCCAGATCGGAACCGTCTCCATACACGCCGATATCTTGCAGCCCGATACGCTGGTCCGGGTCGGGATAGAAGGTCATCCATGCGCCGTCGCCCGGCTCCAGCAGATCGCGCATCGGGTAAAGCGCTATGGGTTCGACAAATACCACCACGCGCTGTTCTTCGCGGGCCAGCCTGTGTGCTTCACGTAGCATCAATACAGCATCTGCCCCGCTGGACGGGCACGCGATGACGATGCCGGGAATGTCGCGAAGCACCGCCAGCGAGTTGTCATTGTGAAAATGGCCGCCAAAGCCTTTTTGATACCCCAACCCCGCGATCCGCAGGACCATCGGGTTGGACCATTGACCATTGCTGAAGAACGGGAGCGTCGCAGCTTCGCCGCGCAGTTGATCTTCGGCGTTGTGGAGGTAGGCAAGGAACTGGATCTCGGGCATCGGAATGAAGCCGTTATGCGCAGCACCGATGGCAAATCCCAAAATGCTTTGCTCGTCGAGCAGGGTGTCGATCACGCGGGCCGGTCCAAAGCGTTGGTGCAGCTTTTGCGTGACGCCATAGACGCCGCCCTTGCGACCGACATCTTCGCCCATCAACAGCGTTTCGGGATGTGCGAGCATCAGATCGTGCAGCGCCCAGTTGATCAGCCTGGAGAGCGGCTGCGGGCTGTCCATCTGGGCAAGGTCGCTGCCGAATACATCGGCGCGGTGTTCGACGCTGGGACCATTGGTCGGGGCGCAGAACCGTTTCGGAGGCACAATGCTTGCCATCACGTCAGCGGCCGTCGTCAGGTGTGGGCGGGTGACGACATCGCTGGCGACCTCGGCCACGCGATCAAGTGTTCGGGTATAGAGCGTCAAGGCATCCGTTGGGTCCATCACCCCAGCCGCGCTCAGCAAGCGCACGGTATGCAACAGCGGATCATTCGCCTCGTCTGCTTCGACCTCGGCACGGGGCAGGTATGATGTCGCGACATCGGCCCCGGCGTGGCCGTAAAGCCGAACCGTGCGCAGGTGCAAAAACGCAGGCTTGCGGTGTTTGCGGACGTAATCAGCGGCTTGTTTGGCCGACGCATAGGCCGCATAGAGGTCCAGTCCATCGGTCTCGAAGTAGCGCAACCCCGGCCGCGCTGACATGGAAGCCTTGATCCAGCCGGTTGGCGTTTTCGTCGATATGCCGATGCCGTTGTCCTCGCAGACAAACAGCAGCGGCAGAGGAACCCCCTGAACCGCGGTCCAACTGGCGGCATTGATAGCGCCCTGCGCGGTAGAGTGGTTCGCGGAGGCGTCGCCGAAGCTGCACATCGCGATCCCGTCACGCGGCAGCATTTGGTGTTCGGGGGGATTGCGCCGGGCAAGCCCGAGCGCATGTGCAGCACCGACGGCCTTTGGCAGGTGACTGGCGATCGTCGAGGTCTGCGGCGGAATCATCAACGTTCGGCTACCCAACACCTTGTGGCGGCCACCGCTGGTGGGATCATCAGCCGAACACGCAAACGACAGCAACATGTCGCGCATCATATCCTGACCCTCGACCTGATCTGCGCGGGCAATCTGGAATGCAGCGTCGCGGTAGTGCAGGAACGCGATATCATCGGGGCGCAGGGCATGCGCGACAGCCGCCATCCCTTCGTGGCCGCTGGAGCCGATGGTGTAAAACCCCTGCCCCTGTTTCTGCATGACCCGGCTTTGTAGATCGAGCGCCCGCGACAGAACCTGAGCGCGATAAAGCCTGATCGCCTCAGCGTCCGACAAACCGGGCGTGACGCCGCCGCCAACGGGAAAATCCCGCGCCGAAACGCGACGCAGGAAATTGTCATGGACGATCTGAACACGGTCCATCTTACACCTTATGACTATGCGTATCTTGCCAGATCAGTGGCAAGAATGGTGGTCCCAAAGGGGCATGGAGCCCCTTTTCCAATGCTTTAGAAGAACGCCTGCAGGCCGGTCTGGGCGCGGCCCAGGATCAGCGCGTGCACGTCGTGCGTGCCTTCATAGGTGTTCACCGTCTCGAGGTTCATCATGTGGCGGATCACCTGGAATTCGCCGCTGATGCCGTTGCCGCCGTGCATGTCGCGGGACATGCGGGCGATGTCCAGCGCCTTGCCGCAGTTGTTGCGCTTGACGATAGAGATCATTTCCGGCGCGGCGTTGGCATTGTCCATCAGACGACCCACTTGCAACGAGGCTTGCAGTCCAAGCGCGATTTCGGTCTGCATGTCGGCCAGCTTTTTCTGGAACAGCTGTGTCTGCGCCAGCGGCTTGTTGAACTGTTTGCGATCCAGACCGTATTGACGCGAGGCGTGCCAGCAGAATTCAGCGGCCCCCAGTGCGCCCCAGCTGATGCCATATCGGGCGCGGTTCAAACAGCCGAATGGGCCTTTCAGACCTTCGACATGGGGCAGCAACGCATCTTCGTCGACTTCGACGTTGTCCATCACGATCTCGCCTGTGATCGAGGCGCGCAGCGACAGCTTATTGCCGATCTTGGGTGCGGACAGACCCTTCATGCCTTTTTCAAGGATGAAGCCGCGGATCTTGCCGCCGTGCTCTTCGGACTTGGCCCAGACCACGAAAACATCCGCGATCGGCGCGTTCGAGATCCACATCTTGGAGCCCGTCAGCTTGTAGCCATTGGCGGTTTTCACCGCACGGGTCTTCATGCCCGCAGGGTCGGAGCCCGCATCCGGTTCTGTCAGGCCAAAGCAGCCGATGAATTCGCCACTGGACAGTTTCGGCAGATACTTCATGCGCTGCTCTTCCGAGCCATAGGCGTAGATCGGATACATCACCAAGCTGGATTGCACCGACATCATCGACCGATAGCCACTGTCCACACGTTCAACTTCACGTGCGACCAGACCGTAGGAAACATAGCTCCCCCCCAGCCCGCCATATTGCTCGGGCACCGTGACGCCCAGAAGCCCCATGTCGCCCATTTCGCGAAATATCGAAGGGTCGGTGGTTTCGTTGGCAAAGGCGTCGATCACGCGGGGCTGCAGCTTTTCCTGCGCATACGCGCGGGCACTTTGCTGGATCATGCGCTCGTCTTCGGTCAACTGATCGACAAGGCGGAACGGGTCTGCCCAATCAAAGCTCCCCATGTCCGGTGCGTCCTTTGCTTTCAATACTGGCAATTCAGTGCTCATCGGTGTTCTCCTCGGGGTGCGAATTTGGGGCAGTATTGCAAAGCAAACGGCAAATGACTATCGCTGCTTTGTCCTGAACCTATGAGTAAAAGTCATATGATAGCGCCGCGTCGCTTCCTGCCTTCGGTCAATTCATTGCTCGCTTTCGAAGCAGTTGCCCGGCTTGGCAGTGCCACGCAGGCGGCACGCGAGTTATCGCTGACCCAAAGCGCCATCAGCCGGCAACTCAAGACGTTGGAAGATCAGTTGGGCGTTGCCCTGCTTGGGCGGCAGGGCCGTCAGTTGGTGTTGACCGACGCGGGGAAAAGTTATGTCGTGCAGGTGCGCGACATACTTAACAAGCTGGCACAGGCGTCGATATCAGCCCGTACCAACCCGACGGCCGGTGCGCTGAACCTTGCCATACTGCCGGGGTTCGGCATGCATTGGCTGGCCCCCAGATTGCGCGATTTCGCCCAGACCCACCCCGAAGTCACGGTGAACCTCAGCACCCGACTTCACCCGTTCTCATTCCAGAACAGCCCTTTCGACGCCGCAATTCACTTTGGCAAGGAGGACTGGCCCGGCGTCGGTTATCTGCATCTTATGCCAGAAACCGTCGTGCCGGTCTGTGCGCCCGAGCTTTTGGGTGCTCCTTTGGAAAACGCCGCTGAAATCCTCACCTATCCGCTATTGCATCTTGACACCCGCCCACGCGGTTGGTCGCGATGGCTGCGTGCGCTCGGCGTCACACAGGACCCCCCTGCCGGTATGGTCTTTGATCAGTTTTCCACCATGGCGCAGGCAGCGGTACACGGGCTGGGAGTAGCCCTGTTGCCGACGTTTTCCGCAGCCCCCTATCTGCGCGATGGACAACTGGTATTGGCATCGACCCAAACCACCCACAGTATCGGCAATTATTACCTTGTCTGGCCCGAGGATCGCGTCGAAACAGCGGCGTTGAAATCTTTCAAAGGATGGGTGGCGGCCCAAACGGATAGGCATTTATAACCAATTTGCCCTAATTACGCCTTAATAGTTCATTAAATGAAGCTCAACTTGCTCGGATGGAGACCACCGACTCTGCCCGAATGATGGTAAGGAGCGGTACAATGTATAATTCTGTTCGCAAAACGGCGATGGTATCCGTGACAGTCGGCTTGGTGCTCAGCGCTGGCAGCGCAGTCGCCCAGACCCATTATGTCTTGATACACGACCGGGGGTTCTTCCCGGCGGTAACCTATCTGCAACCCGGTGACAAAGTTCAGTTTACCAACGAGGCATCAGACGTCCGCTCAATCCTGGGCGACAGAAAAAGTTGGAAATCAGGTAACATGAGCCGGGGCCAAACCTTTACGTATCCTGTCGACAGCAAAACTCCGCTACAGTTCGTTGCCACCGGTGAAACCCGGTACGGCGAAGTAAGCTATACCGGCGAGATCAGCTTCGCCGCGCCCCCGCTCAGCGAATAACGATGACCCGCTAGGGGACGCGGGTTTCAGCCCTCATCCGTTATTGTGCCGACTGTGACCAGACCATGGCCGCACGAAATACCATGTCTTGCTGCCCTTGCGTTTGCATCAGCGGCCCAGTTGAAAATTGACGTCCCCGTTATCGGACCAGCAGATGTTCCCGCCGGCATTCACTTTCTGCCTTCGACGTCATGCGCAATTTTGATACCTCAAATCCCAACCGATGAATGCCACGCCGTCCCGCACAGTGATATCGCCGCATAGGTTACCGACATTCGGTTTTACTTAACCGGGGCAAGGTCTATGTTGCAGACAGATATGCAAATCACTAAACCGCCCTATGCTTGTGCAGCCAAAGGCAAGGATGGATAGACCATCGTGACCGGCGCGATGACCGTCACGTAGAACCGTATCATGACCCGCCGTCGCAGGCATGACAGATTAAAGGCCCCCTTATGCTTCGCCAATTCCTGCCTGTCAGTACCTTGTTGCTTGGCTCCGCATTTCTGCTTTTCGCTGGCGGGATAAATGGGCTGATTTTACCTCTGCGCGGGCAATACGAGGGGTTCTCGGCGCTGTCGTTGGGTTTATTGGGAACCGGCTGGGCTATCGGCTATGTGTCGGGCTGCATCTTCACCGCCCGGCTGGTCGGGCGCGTTGGTCACATCAGGGCATTCGGTGCGATGGCCGCGATCGCGGCAATTTCCATATTGCTGAGCGCGTTGCTGGTGACTCCGATCGCCTGGATCATTCTGCGGGCCCTGTGCGGTTTCTGCTTTGCCGGGGCGGCAATGATTGTGGAAAGCTGGCTGTCCGAACAGACCGAACCTTCCAGCCGAGGAAAGGTGTTTGGAGTCTACACGATGGTTAACTTGGGCGCGACCACTGCGGGCCAAATGCTGTTGACGGTGGGGGACCCGAACGGATTTACCTTTTTCGCGATTGCCGCGATCTTTTATTGCTTGGCACTGGTTCCGACCGCTGTCAGTTCCAGTGCGACCCCTGCCCCGCTGGTTAGCGTCAATCTTGATCTCAAGGCACTTTGGCGCAACTCCCCTGTGGCCGTCATCGCGGTGCTATTCGTCGGGGTTTCCAATTCGGCCTTCGGCACGCTTGCTGCGGTTTACGCCGAACGTGTCGGGCTTGTTCTCGCGACAATTGCGCTTTTCACATCCATTCCGATCTTGGCCGGAGCACTGGCGCAGATTCCCGTTGGCTGGCTGTCAGATAAGACTGACCGACGTCACGTCTTGATCGGGTTGGCGGTGCTCGCCCTTGCCGCCGATGCCGCATTTCTTGTTTTCGCGCCTGACAGCAGAGCCCTTAATCTGGTGCTGGCAGGGGTTTTAGGCGGGTCCATTTTCGCCATGTATCCGGTCATTGTCGCCCACGCCAATGACCACGCTGCCCCTGGAACCTCGATCCAAATTTCCGGCGGCTTGCTGTTGCTTTATGGTGTCGGTGGAATTGTCGGCCCATTGATCGCCGGTTGGGCGATGGCGGGCTTCGCAGATCGCGCGCTGTTTGTCATCACGGCGGGCAGTCACGTCGTGATCATCTTCTACACCATGTTCCGCATCATGAAACGCGAAGCAGTTCCCGCGGAAGACAAGATTGATTTCCGGCCGGTTCCGGGCGGGCGTATTTCAACACCGCAAACGGCGGCCTTTGCCAAGGCAGACAGTGTCTCCGGCAACGCGTGAAAAGCCATGCGAAGCACGGTGCCCACGCATTGAAAGGCACAGTGCCACGCAGAATTGTGCGCGCTACTTTATCTTTATTCGACCATCGATATACGGGGTATAATCGCCATTCTTGGCAATGAATTCAGCGGTTACATCGGCCAGATCGGGGCCATAGTCATACGCATTCTTTGCGGTTTTAAACGTCGCATAGCCATCCCCGCCATTGCGTACATAATTGTTCGATACCATTCCATACGTCTTTTCCGGGTCAATGGGCATACCCGATACCGTTACATCACTTATGCGACGCCCCACGTCGGCCTTGGGATCCACGGTAAATGTCATCCCCGCGACCTGAGGAAACCGACCCGCCGCCTTGTCGATCTGGCTAACCCCGTTTTCAAGTGCTTCGATCAGCTCTGCCCCGGAAACCTGAAAAGTCGACAGCGTGTTTTGGAAAGGCAGCACCGCCAGCACCTCACCCATGGTGACTTCTCCGGCATCAATCGAGGCGCGCAACCCGCCACTGTTCTGGATCGCGACCTCGATACCTTGATCGGCGACTCTGTCCAACATCGCATCAGCCACAAGATTGCCCATCTGGCATTCCTTGATCCGGCAAACCGCCTGATCCCCGTCGATCGGGTCAGTGGTATTGGCGACAACCTTGTTGCGTATTTCTTCAAGCGGGGCGGCAAGCTCGGCGATCCGCGCCAGCGTGGCTTCGTCCTCGGGCGTGCGTCCATCAATCAGAACCGGTTCGCCCGAGGCTTGCTTGACGTTACCTTCATCATCAAAGGTCACGTTAAGTTCACCGAGGTATTTACCATAGGCATAGGCCTGCACGATGGCTGTCTGGTTGACCATGGTGGGATAAGGTCCATCGGCGCGATCATTTGTGTTGCTGAGCAGTGAATTGCTGTGGCCACCCACGATCACATCAACGCCCGTGGTGTTTTTTGCGACCATCTGATCCACGCCATAGCCGGAATGGCTGAGCACGATAATCTTGTTTACACCCCGCGCCGTCAGCAAATCGACTTCGCCTTGAACCGCCGCGACCGAGTCGAGAAAAACCACCGTTTCACCGGGGCTGGCAAGTTCGGGCGTGTCTTCGGTGGTAAGCCCGATCAACCCAATGGGCTCGCCTGCGCGTTCGATCACCGCCGACCTAGCCAACTTGCCCGCAAGCAACGGTTCTGCGGAAACGTCAGCATTCGACATCAGGATCGGAAAATTGATCTCGTTCATGAACCCGGCAAGCACCTCCGGTCCGTCGTCAAATTCGTGGTTTCCGACTGTCATCCCGTCATAGCCAAGCATATTCATCATCTCGGCTGCCATCTTACCCTTGTAGCGCGTGTAAAACAGCGATCCTTGAAACTGGTCCCCCCCGTCGACGAGCACGAAGTTGGAGCTTCGCGATTTCGCGTCCTTGATTGCGTTCACCAGACGGGCGGTGCCTCCAAAGCAGTCACCCGCCGCGTTATCCTCGGCAGGGCACGGACCGTCGTATTTGCTGATCGGTTCGAACCGCGAGTGGAAATCATTGGTGTGCAAAATTGTCAGGTTAAAGTCAGCCGCTGCCGCGCCGGACGTCAGCGCAAGAACCGCGGTGGCCGAAAGGAATCGTTTCATGGTCATCTCCCCAGGTTGAAGGTTTGACGTATCGTGACCGTATCGCGTTTGTTTTCAAAGATGTTTCATCGGCCCGAATGACAAAGCCAATCGAATTGGCGTGGCACGGCGGTCGCCCCTTGACCCATCGATTATACCGAGGCATCACAAGGTCATGCTGATATACAAAATATTCCGCGCCGACGAATGGCAAACCCTGCGCCAGAACGGGTCCACCCGCGGTGCGCCCATCGACGTCACCGACGGTTATGTGCATTTCTCCACCGCAAGCCAAGCGGCCGAAACCGCGGCAAAGCATTTTGCCGATGAAACCGATTTGTTTCTGCTCGCCATCGAGACGGAACGCCTGGGCGATGCCTTGAGATGGGAAATATCGCGCGGCAACGCCAAGTTTCCGCATCTTTATCGCGAGTTGACAATGCCGGATGTCGTATGGGCCCAGCCCTTGCCGCTGGTGAACGGTGCCCATGAATTTCCGGCCGGCTTTGAAAGTGAAAAAGGATGACCAACTATATCGACCCGGACCGGGACCAGTTTGACAGCTTCAAAGCGCTGGACCGCGAGACCCCGATAAACATGCTGAATCTCGTGCGTCTGCGCGAAAAGGCCTGTTATCCAGATGATCATGCCTTGGCGTCAAAGGCCCTGACCGGTGCGCAGGCCTACAAGAACTACGGGGCCGAAAGTGGGCCAGTTTTGGCTGACGTGGGCGGGTCGATCCTTTGGCGCGGTCAATTCGAAGCAACCTTGATCGGCCCCGGTGACGAAGCCTGGGATCTGATGTTCATCGCGCAATATCCCAACGCCCATGCGTTTTTGCGGATGATATCCGATCCGCGCTACAAGCTGGCGGTGGTACATCGGCAAGCGGCGGTAGCGACCTCAAGGTTAATACGCAGCGCCCCGTTGCCCTTGACCGATCAATTTGCATGAGGCGAGTCGCCGAACAGCTGGGCCTGCGCGCCTTGCACCGCATCGACCCGGAGGCAGCCCACGGCGTCGCCATAGCGGCACTGCGCGCAGGATTGGCACCATCGCCAGGCCCGGTCACATCGTCCAGATTGAAAACGATCGTCGCCGGCATGTCTTTGCCTAACCCGGTCGGGCTGGCAGCGGGGTTTGACAAGAATGCCACGGCCGTTGCGCCTCTCTCCAATGCTGGGTTCGGCTTTATCGAAGTGGGTGCCGCGACCCCCTTGCCCCAGCCCGGCAATGAAAAACCCCGGCTGTTTCGACTGACCGAAGACCGGGCGGCGATCAACCGCTTTGGGTTCAACAATGACGGGATGCAGGTGATCTGCACCCGCCTTGCGCGACGTGGTGCCGGTGTGCCGGTCGGATTGAACCTTGGGGCTAATAAGAACAGCCAGGATCGCGCCGCTGACTTTGCCAGAGTTATGGAAGTGGCGCGGGATCATGTGGATTTTGCGACGGTCAACGTGTCATCCCCCAACACCGAAAAGCTTCGCGATCTACAAGGTAAGGCTGCACTGGCTGGGCTGCTGGCTGGCGTAATGGCCGTGCGCGGCGATACGCCTGTGTTTCTGAAAATTGCCCCGGATTTGACCGAAGCCGAAACTGCCGACGTCGCAGACGTTGCCAACGACGCGGGCGTTGCAGCCATTATCGCGACAAACACAACACTGGATCGCAACGGCCTGCAAAGCCACCACCGCAGCGAGATGGGCGGATTATCCGGTGCCCCCCTATTTAAAAAGTCGACGCGCGTTCTCGCCCGGCTTTCGACGCTAACCGATATTCCGCTGATCGGCGTCGGCGGCATCAGTTCAGCCGAGGACGCGTATGCCAAGATCTGTGCGGGTGCGAGCGCAGTACAGCTATATACCGCGTTGGTATATGGCGGGTTGTCACTGGCGGCAGATATTGCGCGCGGATTGGACAAATTGTTAAAACATGATGGGTTCGACACTGTTGCCGACGCTGTCGGCAGCAGGCGGAAAAAATGGCTATGATCACCCTGTGGCATAATCCGCGTTGTTCAAAGTCGCGTCAAACCTTGGGCTTGATCGAACAGGCAAAGGTTGATGTCACGATCAGACGTTACATGGATGACGCCCCCACCAAAGCAGAGCTTTTGGCCGCTTCAAAAGCTCTCGGCCTGCGCCCGATCGATATGATGCGCACGGGAGAAGCCAAGTTCAAGGAATTGAACTTGTCCAAGACATCCAGCGATGACGATCTGCTGCGGGCAATGGCCGAATTTCCGGTTCTTATCGAACGGCCAATCGCGTTCAAAGGCACCGCAGCGATCATTGGCCGGCCACCCGAGGCGATCAAACCACTGTGGGCAGGCGGAGCGTCGCGTTAGAATTACCCACGGGTTTCGCTGGACCGTCTAGGCGACGGACCGTTCAAGCGCCGGATATCGCAGCCCCAGGCTGACACCGCGCGCGACGAATGAAATCAGCAACGATATCCACAATCCATGATTGCCCAGCCAGGGCAACAGGATGATAACGCTTGCCGCGTAGATCGCAAAGGATACGGCCATCATGTTTCGCATGTCTCGCGATCTCGTCGCTCCGATGAAAACGCCGTCCAGCATCCACGACGCCCACCCCAGCAACGGTGCCGCGGTCATGTAAGGTAAAAACACGCGCGCCTCTGCACGTACAGAAACGGCGGTGGTCATCAGGTCGATGATAGCCCCGCCACCCCATGCAAAGACAACGGCCATCAACACGCAGATGACAAAACCCCAGCCGCTGGTAAGCACGGCGCTGCGACGCACGATATCGCGTTGTCTGGCCCCCATGGCGCGACCGACCAAAGCTTCGGCAGCAAACGCAAAGCCATCCAACGCGAAAGCCGTAATCATCAGAAATTGCAGCAGGACTTGATTGGCGGCCAACGTGACATCACCAAGGCCCGACCCCAGAAACAGGAACGATACGAAGATCGCCTGGAGCAATAATGATCGGATCAGGATATCGCTGTTGACGCGGGCCATGTTGATCCATCGAGGCCCGTCGAACACCTGCACCCAGTCGCGCCAGGCCGGACCAGCAAACGCCGCCCGGCAAAGCCACAGACCGAGCGCCGCACCCGTCCATTCGGCAAGGAACGTGGCAAAGGCAACTCCTTCTACCCCCCAATCCAGACCCAGCACGAACCAAAGGTCGAGCAAGATGTTCATGCCGTTCATCCAGAGTTGAATGACCAGTACCGCGCGGGTACGCTCTTGGGCGATCAACCAACCGGTGATCGCATAAATCGAAATCGCCGCCGGGGCCGACCATATGCGAATTCGCATATATGCTCGTGCCAGCCCTTCCACATCAGAGCTTGCCGGAGACACCTGAAAGGAAGCCCAAAACAACGGCAGTTGCAACAGGATCAACGTCATGCCGGCGAGGCTCCCGATCAACAATCCCCGGGTCAAAAGCGCAGCCACTTCGGCGTCGTCCTGATTGCCCGCTGCCTGCGCAGTCAACCCGACGGTGCCCATCCGCAAAAAGCCAAATACCCAATACAGCGCCGAGAGGATGATTGCCCCGATCCCGACCGCGCCGATCGGGGCAGCCAGACCCAACTGACCGACCACGCCGGTGTCCACCGCCCCCAATATCGGGACTGTGGCATTTGAAACGACGATGGGAATAGCGATATTCAGTACCCGGCGATGAGTCACAACGTCACGCGCCGCCACCTTGCCGCGCGCAAACGCCTTTATCTCATCGTTAGGGATCGTTTCAGTCACGTCGCTGCGGCATCAAGAAATGACCGGTGGCCTGGGCAAACAGTTTATCGCGGTTATCCTGCCATGCATCGACCTGCACCGAAGCATACCGTCGCCCCAACCGGTTGATGCGTGCCCGTGCATAGGCATCGCGCGGCAAACCGGAACGCAGGTAGTCGAGTGTGAAATCTATCGTCTTTGGCAAGCGCGGCAGATTCGGTTCGCGCTCTGCGTCTACCTTGATGATACCCGCTTCGAGGTCGTCCCAAAGATAAGCCCAGCTTAGGGTAATGATCGATGTGACCTCAAGAAACGAAGCAGTCACACCCCCATGCAATGCCGAAAGCATCGGGTTCCCGATGAACTTATCGGAGAACGGCAAAATCCCCGTCAGTTCATCGCCACGGCGATCAAATTCGATACCGAGAAACTTGATATAGGGCACCCCATCAACCAAGGCCCGCAACGCAGAGTCGCGGCGTTTCTTCACAACCTGAACCGCTTCCGGCTTGCCACGTACGCTCATCTGCGACCCTCTACGGTGAAACTGCCGGTCGCGGTTGCGACAGGGTTGTCATCTTCTTCGTCGTGGGCCGTGGCACGAACAAACGCAACCGAGCGTGTCACATGATAGCATTCGGCTCGCGCCGTTATCCGCTGTCCCGGCTTGGCGATGCGCAGATATTCGATGCGCAAGTCTATTGTCGCGGTACCGCCGGGGTTGCTGCGGTGGCTCATTACCGCCGCCCCACAACACGTATCCATAAGCGCCGATACCGCCCCGCCGTGAATTACCCCGGTGCGTGGGTCCCCGACAAATCTTTCATCATAGGGCATGGAAATCACCGATACCCCGTCATTGAGTTCTTCGAGCTTCATTCCCAACGCTGCACTGTAAGGTAGGGCAGCAATGAACTGTTCGGCCATCCGCAGCTTGTCTAACATGAATTGCCCTTGATTGTTGTTCACCGTTCCATATCAACCAAGCTGGTCACCTAGAGCAACCCCGAGTGTTGCGCTTGCAGAATGTTACGCATAGGTTTCTTTTCTGAGGAGAGAACAATGACTGAAAAACGCCTGAGCTTCAAAGAGATGTGTGCAGAGTTTGACGTCACGCCGCGCACACTGCGTTACTACGAATATATTGAGCTTCTTCATCCCGATCGCGAAGGCCGGTCGCGCAGCTATGGGCCCCGTGAAATCGCCCGAATGAAGCTGATCATGCGGGGGCGTAAATTTGGATATACCCTTGAAGGCATACGCCAGTGGCTGCTTATCTATGAAAAGGAAGGAACCCACGCCCAAATGCGCGCGTGGGTGGTCAGTGCAGACCACCAGCTTGAAGAATTGAAAGATCAGCGCGTACAATTAGACGAAGCAATCGCAGAACTTCAACGGCTCCGTGATGATACGGCTCAATCACTTCTCAAGCTGGATTCCGCGACCTAGCGGACCTGCGCCGCGCGTCGTGAAACAATATCGGCGATCCGGGTGAGCTCGGCCGCGAGAACAATCATTTCCGAGACCAGATCACTGTTTACGTCAGCAGCAAGTTCGTAAGCTGCATCTTCCACTTTGCTTGCTGCAACACGCAGCGCATCTACTCCAACGACATCTGGCATAACCAACTAAGCCACCTTTACTCTATACCCAAGTTTACGCACACTCGGTAATGGTTAACAAAAACAAAATTTAATGTCTAATCGTTAAAGTTGAAGTTACCATGTTAACTGTTTTCTACCAAGCGAACATGTCACGCAGTTACGCTACACGTTGATTGCTATGCCAAGTAGTCCGAAGATTGGTGGATCAGGCCGAATGCGAGCCCCCTGACCGCCGCGCGAGTCCTGTCTGTCACGTCCAACTTACCGAACATGCGGCGAATGATCGTATCCACTGTGTGGCGTGAAAGCCCCATGATTTCAGCGATCACGGTATTGCTTTTGCCACGGGCTATCCAGCGCAGCACTTCAAGCTCTTGCGGTGATAAACGGGAATGTTGTCCATCGGTCGGCTTGGACATGCTGCAAAAATGTAAATGAACGGACTGAGCGGCCCATTGCATTTCCGTAACCTCTTGGGGTGAAAGTCTAGGTCTTCCCTTCTGAAAGCCGATACTCACCAACGCATTTCGCGCCTGCGGCCCAAAGACCTGCATTATCATCCCATCTGCAAAGCCCGCCTTACTTGCTTTTTCGATATAGGTCGACTGCCTGGCGGTAAGCTGCACAGAACCTGTAATGTCTGACCAATAGAAAGGCTCGGTCCGCGTCGCCGCGATCGCTGGAAACGGATCATCCAGATATAGATGCTCTTCCAGATATACACGCCGGAAATCGGCTGGAATTCCAAATTCCACAGCCCCGAAATTCTCTGCCCCCAAAGACTGCACATCAATGCTGTGGTAAGTGACGCTGCGAAAATCGTTGTCTCTCGCATATCGTTGAATCAACAACCACAAGGACGCATAAGACGTTGTCTTTCTAACGCGCCCGATGAATGCGTGCAGTTCCAACCTTTCCGTCATATCCGCTCCTTGTTTGTTCACTGAATTGTGTGTGTCTCGCGCTGCTTTGTTCCTACCCTTTCATTGAATAAGGCAAAATTCGGGCTTACGTAACGTTCCCTAACGTCAAACCCGCATGTGACGTGACGTCTGGCTTACGTCAACCTCATGTTCCATAGTATTGCCGGGGCAGTAAACGCAGATACCTATTGTACGAAGCAAAATAACTTAGCGAGTACCGTAAATGTCGAACACAACAATGACCATTCGCGAGATGTGTACCGCATTCGATGTGACACCGCGCACCTTGCGTTTTTACGAAGCCAAAGAGTTGCTTTTCCCCGAACGCCATGGGCAAAAGCGGTTGTTTACCAAACGCGACCGCGCTCGGCTCAAGCTGATCCTCCGCGGGAAACGATTTGGCTTTAGCCTGGAAGAGATCCGCCAGCTTCTGGACCTGTATCATATGGGCGATCAGCAGCAGACCCAACTTGCGCGCACCTATGATATCGCTCGCGAGCGCCTGGCCGAGCTTGAGGCACAGCGTGACGACCTTACCAATGCTATAGATGATCTGAAAAACCAGTTGAAATGGGGTGAAAAAATGATCGCCTCGATCAACAGCACGCGCAACGCCGCCGAATAAATCACACGAAACATAATCGACGACCGCCTGGCCAAGGGAGAAGACCACATGCCTAGCTACACCGCCCCAATCAAAGACATGCAGTTCGTTTTGCATAACGTGTTGAACGTCACTGAGTCTTCCATCCCCGGTTATGAGGAACTAGAAGCAGATTTCACCTCCGCGATCCTCGAAGAAGCTGGAAAGTTGACCTCCGAAGTTCTTGCCCCCCTGAATGCGGTTGGCGACAAGGAAGGCTGCCGGCTTGAAAACGGCGTGGTTTACACCCCGAAAGGTTTCAAGGAAGCCTTCGCCAAGGTCAAGGAAGGCGGCTGGACCGGTCTGGACATGCCCGAGCAATATGGCGGGCAGAACATGCCTTATATCCTCGGTTCTGCGGTAGGAGAAATGTTCTCGGCCTCTAACCAGGCATTCACCATGTACCAGGGTCTGACCCATGGTGCCGCATCCGCAATCCTCGCCCATGGATCGGACGCGCAAAAAGAAACCTACCTGCCGAACATGGTTTCGTGCGAATGGACCGGCACCATGAACCTGACAGAACCGCATTGCGGCACTGATCTTGGCTTGATGCGGACCAAGGCCGCACCTCAGGGCGACGGCAGCTACAAGATTACCGGACAGAAAATCTTCATTTCCTCCGGCGAACACGACATGGCTGACAACATCATTCACCTGGTGCTGGCGAAAATTGAAGGCGGCCCCGAAGGCATCAAGGGCGTGTCGCTGTTCATTGTCCCGAAATTCATGGTCAATGACGATGGGTCTCTCGGCGATCGAAACGCCGTATCCGTCGGTTCCATCGAAGAAAAAATGGGGATACACGGCAACTCAACCTGTGTCATGAACTATGATGGTGCCGTCGGATATCTGCTGGGCGAAGAACACAAAGGCATGCGTGCCATGTTCACCATGATGAACGAAGCCCGGATCGGGGTGGGCATGCAAGGGTTGGCACAAGCCGACGTCGCCTATCAAAACGCGTTGGCCTACGCCAAGGACCGTTTGCAGGGCCGCGCCGTCACCGGGGCCGAAAACCCCGACGGCCCCGCCGATCCATTGATTGTGCATCCGGATATCCGCCGAAGCCTGATGGAACAGAAATCCTTCATCGAGGGGGCGCGGGCATTCATTTTATGGGGGGCAAATCTGATCGACGCCGCACACCGTTCGAGTGACAGCGCTGCCGACGGGTTGATCTCGCTGATGACCCCCGTCATCAAAGGCTTCTTGACCGATGTTGGCTATGACATGACAATCAAGGCGCAACAGATTTATGGCGGCCATGGCTATATCGAGGAATGGGGAATGTCCCAATTCACGCGCGATGCCCGGATTGCCATGATTTACGAAGGTGCCAACGGTGTTCAAGCGTTAGATTTGGTCGGACGCAAATTGGCACAAGATGGTGGCAAGCATGTCATGGCGTTCTTCGACCTGATCAAAACCTTTATCAAGGACAATGCAGGCCAGGACGCCGAGTTCGACAAGAATTTCCTGGAACCGCTGAAAGCAGCAAGCAAGGATCTGCAATCAGCGGGGATGTATTTCATGCAAAATGGCATGAAGAATCCTAACAACGCCTTAGCAGGATCAAATGATTTCATGCATATGTTCGGGCACGTCTGCTTGGGCTACATGTGGGCAAGAATGGCGATCGCCGCCAGGCAAGCCCTCGCGGACAAGGGAGGCGACCCCGCCTTCTTCGAATCCAAACTGGCTACCGGACGGTTTTACATGGCCCGCCAATTGCCCGCGACAGCTTTGCACCTTACCCGAATTGAAACAGGCGCACAGACAGTAATGGCGCTGGATTCGGCAAACTTCTAAGTTGCGGGGAGTGGGAGAAACCCCGCTCCTCACGCCCAGAGAAAGGACCGCTATGCCTAAACGTTTTCGCCTGACCCGCCGCTTTCCCGTGGCAATGACAGAAGACGGGTATCGTCGCCTCAAAAAGTTTTCTTCCGAAGCAGGTTTGGACGAAGGTGAAGCGCTGTCATTTATATTCGAAAATTTTAACAGCGTTACGAACCAAGAAAATCTCACTGCGCGCCTTCGGCTTTTCAACGCCGAATTGGATGATCGGAAAAAATGAAAGGAACCTTCGAAGATACGCCTGTACGATACCGACCCTTCGGGGAGAGTTTCTTTGGCAAAATGAAATCCTGTCGCCCTGCTCTGGCCCTATTACAGCTTAAGACCAAAGCAGGGTTTCACTTTGCACGCGGCTCGGCTCTCCAGCCTGCCCCGCCCAGTGTTGATACCCCAGAACACTTAGCATTTGCTTAACAAGAATAACGTCATTTTCATTTTGCCGAAAAAACTCCACGGGGGTGTGGGGGTGTGATACCCCCACCGCAACGATTAACTCTACTACCGCCTATGGGAGGCATATATGACCATCAAACTTTACTGTTTTGGCGAAAGTGGCAACGCTTACAAAGCTGCCCTCGCACTCCAACTGTCCGGCCTCGATTGGGAACCGGTAAAGGTCGACTTTTTCGGCGGTGAGACCCGTACTCCTGATTATCGTACGAGCATCAACAATATGGGTGAAGCCCCGGTTATGGTCGACGGTAATGTCCGACTCACCCAGTCCGGTGTCATACAAGATTACGTTTCGGAAAAGTCTGGCAAGTTTGACGGGAAAAACGCCGACGAACGCCGCGAGATCTTGCGATGGGTGCTGTGGGACAACCACAAGCTGAGCTCCAACGCGGGGATGACGCGCTTTCTCGCGAATTTTTTGCCTGAAGACAAGCGCCCCAAGGAAGTCATCGCCTTTATGCAAGGTCGTTTAGCGGCGGCGTATGCGGTGCTCAATGATCATCTTGATGGCCGTCAGTGGATTGTCGGAGACCAGATAACAAACGCCGATCTGAGTTGCTGTGGCTATCTCTATTACCCGGAACCTTTCGGATTTGACCGGACGGATTGGCCTCATATCGACGCGTGGCTTTCGCGCCTGAGCGAAACACCGGGTTGGAAAGCCCCTTATGATTTAATGCCCGGCAGCCCAGCTGACCGCGCCTGACAGAAACGGAGAGATCACATGACCGAAGCATACATTTATGACGCATTACGCACGCCGCGCGGCAAGGGTCGTAAAGACGGGTCGCTGCACGAGGTAACCTCGCTGCGCCTGTCCGCATTGACGCTGAACGCGCTCAAGGAGCGTAACAACCTGGAAGGGCACGCCGTCGAGGACGTAATCTGGGGCAACGTGACACAAGTGATGGAGCAAGGAGGCTGTCTGGCCCGCTCAGCGGTGTTGGCCTCAGATTTGGACGAGCGCATCCCCGGGCTTGCGATCAACCGCTTTTGTGCATCCGGGATGGAGGCGGTGAACCTTGCCGCTAACCAGGTGCGCGGCGGCGCTGGCATGGCTTATATCGCCGGCGGCGTTGAAATGATGGGCCGTGTGGCGATGGGAAGCGACGGTGCTGCGATTGCCGTCGACCCTACGATCGCGATGGAGAAATACTTTGTCCCGCAGGGAATTTCGGCCGATATTATCGCTACCGAATATGGCTTTACCCGTGACGAGGCCGACCAGCTTGCCGTCAAGTCGCAACAACGAGCGAAGCGAGCCTGGGACGAAGGCCGGTTCGCAAAATCGGTGATCGACGTAAAAGACCAGAACGGCTTGTCTATCCTCAGCCATGACGAATACATGCGCCCCCAGACCGACATGCAATCACTTGGCGCGCTGAACCCTGCGTTCCAGCAGATGGGCGAGGTCATGCCCGGCTTTGATAAGGTCGCGCTGATGAAATATCCGCACCTCGAAAAGATCAACCACATCCACCACGCGGGGAACTCCTCGGGCATCGTGGACGGTGCGGCGGCTGTCCTGATCGGGAACAAGGAATTCGGCGAGAAATACGGTCTCAAGCCGCGCGCGCGTATTCGTGCGACCGCCAAGATCGGGACCGACCCGACCATCATGCTGACCGGCCCCGTTCCCGTGACCGAAAAGATCCTTGCCGACAATGGCATGAACATCAACGACATCGATCTGTTCGAGGTCAACGAAGCCTTTGCCGCCGTGGTCATGCGCTTCATGCAGGCGTTCGACGTTGATGAAAGCAAGGTAAACGTGAACGGCGGGTCGATCGCCATGGGTCACCCCTTGGGAGCCACCGGCGCGATGATCATCGGCACGCTGCTGGACGAGCTTGAGCGTTCGGACAAGGAAGTCGGGATGGCCACGCTTTGTATCGCCTCCGGCATGGGTGCCGCCACCATCATCGAGCGCGTTTGATGGGCGACCAGCCGCATCCTTTCCACGCCGTAGCCGATCTGGCAGCGCGGCGTGGGCTGAGGGACCTTAAGCTCGCAGAAGAACGCGGGGGGCAATACGTGCGCCTGTATCAGGCCACGCCGCCGCTGTTCTTCAAGCATCGCAACGATCCAAGCGACAGCTATGACCGCGAGCGGTTCAAGGACTTCAAACGGATACTGCTAAGCGCGGATGACTGCGACAAAGGCCCCGAAGCCACCATCGCCTTGATCCGCTCACTGCTTGAAAAATTCGCTGACTATACGCCTCAGCGCTCGTAACACACTCCAAATCAGGGAGAGATTTGAATGACCGATTTCACCATGAAGACAGACGCCGATGGCGTCGCCATCATCACCTGGGACGTGCCCGGAAAATCCATGAACGTCATGTCGATCGAGGGCCTGTCCGAGCTGGACAGCATCATCGACACGGTCCTGTCCGACGACGCCATCAAGGGGGCGGTGATCACCTCTGGCAAGGACGGATCCTTTGCCGGTGGTATGGACCTGAACCTGCTTGCCAAGATGCGCGAAGACGCAGGGGACGACCCCGCACAGGGGCTGTTTGACGGCACGATGAAAATGCATGCCCTGCTGCGCAAGATCGAACGCGCGGGCATGGATGCCAAGACCAACAAGGGCGGCAAGCCGATTGCCTCTGCCCTGCCCGGCACTGCCGCGGGCATCGGGCTTGAACTCCCGCTTGCCACGCACCGCATCTTTGTCGCCGATAACCCCAAGGCGCGCATCGGCCTGCCCGAGATCATGGTCGGTATCTTCCCCGGCGCGGGCGGTACCACCCGTCTGGCGCGCAAACTGGGCGCGATGGCCGCATCGCCCTTCTTGCTGGAAGGCAAGATGGTTGCCCCTGCTGCCGCGAAATCTGCCGGTCTGATCGACGAAGTCGTCGCTGATCCGGTAGCCGCCGCAAAGGAATGGGTGCTGAATGCAAAGGATGCGGACATTCTGAAACCCTGGGACGCCAAAGGCTACAAGATGCCAGGTGGTGCCCCCTATCACCCTGCGGGCTTCATGACGTTTGTCGGGGCCAATGCGATGGTCAACGGCAAGACCCAAGGTGCCTTCCCTGCGGCCAAGGCGTTGCTGAGCGCCGTTTACGAAGGTTCGCTTGTGCCGTTTGATACCGCGCTGAAGATCGAGGCGCGTTGGTTCACCAATATCCTGCTGAACCCGTCCTCCTCTGCCATGATCCGGTCGCTGTTCCTGAACAAGGAAGCGCTGGAAAAAGGCGCGGTACGTCCCGAAGGCGTTGCCGACCAGCGCGTCAAGAAACTGGGCGTTCTGGGGGCTGGCATGATGGGTGCGGGCATCGCGCTTGTCTCCGTGCAAGCCGGGATCGAAGTCGTGTTGATCGACCAGACGCAGGAAGCCGCCGACAAGGGCAAAGCCTATTCCGCCGGCTTCTTTGACAAGGGCATCGCGCGCAAGAAATCCACCGAGGAAAAGAAAGCCGCCGCCCTGGATCTGATCACCGCAACCACCGATCTGGACGCGCTGAAAGGCTGTGACCTGATCATCGAAGCCGTCTTCGAAGACCCTGCCGTCAAGGCCGAGATGACCAAGAAGGTCGAAGCCGTGATCCCCGAGGATTGCATCTTTGCCTCCAACACCTCGACCCTGCCGATCACCGAACTGGCCAAAGCCTCCAGCCGGGCGGATCAGTTCATCGGCATCCACTTTTTCTCTCCCGTCGAAAAAATGGCGCTGGTCGAGATCATCAAGGGGGCCGAAACCGGTGACCGTGCGGTGGCCAAATCGCTCGACTATGTGCGTCAGATCCGCAAGACGCCGATCGTGGTCAACGACGCGCGGTTCTTCTATGCCAACCGCTGCATCATCCCCTATGCCAACGAAGGCGCGCGGATGATCACCGAAGGCACAGCGCCACAACTGGTCGATCACGCGGCACAGCTTTTGGGCTTCCCCGTGGGGCCGGTGCAGCTGACCGATGAGACCTCGATCGATCTGGGGGCCAAGATTGCCCGCGCGACCAAGGCGGCCATGGGCAATGCCTATCCTGCCAGCCAAGCGGATGATCTGATCTTCTGGATGGAAGATCTGGGTCGTCTGGGCCGCAAGGCGAACGCGGGCTTCTTTGACTATGACGAAAAGGGCAAGCGTCAGGGCTATTGGAAGGGGATGCACGACAAGTTCCCGCTGGCCGAGGAACAGCCAGACCTGCGCGATGTGCAGGACCGTCTGATGTTCGTGCAAGTGCTCGAAGCGGTACGTGCGCTGGAAGAAGGCGTGCTGGAAGATATCCGCGAAGGCGACGTGGGCGCGATCCTTGGCTGGGGCTTTGCGCCCTGGTCCGGCGGCCCGTTCAGCTGGCTCGACATCATCGGCACGCCCTATGCCGCGGAACGTTGTGACCAGCTGGAAGCGCAGTTCGGCGAGCGGTTCAAATGCCCTGACCTGCTGCGTGAAATGGCCGAGAAGAACCAGACCTTCTATGGTCGCTTCGGGCCGGACGCCAAGGCCGCTTAAAACTTAAACCGGTATTGACCCAAGCATGAATACTTTTGAAGCGGCCAGCATCCCCTGCTGGCCGTTTTCACCCTCGGGTGTCGAAACGGTACCCGAAACGCGCGATGTCCTCGGCGCAAAGCCCGGCTACCAGATCACGTGTCTGCGCAGTGTAATACCCTCGATAGTCCCGCTCGCGGTTCGATGTGTTTTTATGTGCGAGGATCAGGTCGAACCCCAGATGATCAAACAGCGGCGCGGCATCCTGGGCGAAATGTTCAACCCGAATGAACAGCTTGCACTGCTCTTGTTTCAGGCTGTCGCGCATATAATGGCCGTATGGTGCGGCTTGCAGGCTTGCCTGTACAAACGGCGTGTTTACAAAAGTGCCAAAGTCTACCCGCCCGGCCAATGCCACCGCCGGATGGTCAAATGTCTGCTCTCGCAACCAGTGGAAATAGCTGACAATCCGGTCCCAGGGGTTGCGCACCATGGTAAAGGCAAACATTCGCGCGATCTCATCCCGTGGCACCAAGCCCTCGATATCTGCCAATGTAGAATGTTTCCAAAGACGCCCCGCAGCGTTGGCACCGTCCAACCGTTTGCGGCGATTCACCGCCTTGGGCGTATCACCCATCATCATGTCGTCTTTCATGGCGCGGCTTTCCAATGCCAGCGCCAATGATGTTCCGCCGGTTTTTGGAATGTGAACAAAGATATAACCCCGACCCTTGCTGATGATCACATCACGTCCCCGGTCGGGCTGCGCGGGTCAATAAAGCCCAATGCGCGGGTGCGCTCCAAGTTCAGCAATGTGCACAAAATGCGTCAGTCTCCGAATGGCTATGCGGTTTCACTCTTTTCAAAAACCCTGCTCCCACGCAATACTTATGCCGATAATGTTCTAAACGGCAGGAAATACCATGGGTTGGATGACAAACGAAGATGGCTTGGACAAATGTCGCGCCAATTACGTCGCACTTACCCCCCTGTCGCATCTGCAACGCGCGGCAACGGTATTCCACGACGTGACCGCTGTTTCATATGGCGCGATGTCCCTGACTTACGCGCAGTATTATGCCCGGTGTAGCAGGCTGGCCTCGGGCTTGGTCAAACTTGGAGTGAGCCCCGGGCAGGTCGTGGCGACCCTGCTGCCGAACGTACCAGCGCAAGCCGAAGCGCACTTTGGCGTTCCGGCATGCGGCGCGGTGGTGAACACAATCAATACAAGGCTGGATGTGGATACCGTCGCCTATATCCTTGATCACGGCGAAGCCCGTGTTCTGTTGGCCGATACGCAATTCATCGAATTGGCAGAAGCGGCCTGTGCGCAGGCAGGAGAGCATGCGCCGATGATCATCGAGGTGCCCGACCCCAGTGCCGGCTACCCCGCGTCAGGCAGGCACCGCGAATACGAGGATCTGATCGCCGAAGCTGACCCTCAGTTTTCATGGGTGATGCCGCAGGACGAATGGGAAAGCCTCGCGCTGAATTACACCTCGGGCACCACCGGGCGGCCCAAGGGCGTGGTCTATCATCACCGTGGGGCCTATTTGATGACAATGGGCACAGTGATCAGCTGGCGCATGGTCATGCGCCCCGTATTCATGCAGATCGTGCCGCTTTTCCATTGCAACGGATGGAACCACACCTGGATGATGCCATTGTTGGGCGGGACACTGGTGTGCTGCCGCGATGTGACCGCCGCCGCGATCTACGATGCGATTGCGGACCTGGGTGTGACCCATTTCGGCGGGGCTCCTATCGTGCTGAACATGCTGGTCAACGCACAGCAAAACGAACGGCGTACCTTTGATCACACGGTCGAAGTATTTACCGCCGGTGCGCCCCCTGCCCCCGCCACCCTGTCCAAGATCGAAGCCTTGGGGTTCAACGTCACGCAGGTCTACGGGCTGACCGAGACCTACGGCCACGTCACCGAATGCCTGTGGGATCCCGCTTGGGACAACGCCCAAGGGGCCGAGCGCGCCGCGATCAAGGCCCGTCAGGGTGTGGCCATGCCAATGATGGAGGAGATCACCGTGCTGGATGACCAGATGGCGCAGGTCGCACGCGATGGTACGACACAAGGCGAAATCATGATCCGCGGCAATGCGGTGATGAAAGGGTATTTCAAAAACCCGTCCGCCACGCGCGAAGCCTTTGAAGGGGGGTACTTCCATTCAGGCGATTTGGCGGTGCAGCACCCGAATGGTCACATCCAGATCGCGGATCGCGCCAAAGACATCATCATCTCGGGCGGAGAAAACATTTCATCGGTAGAGGTCGAAGGCGTCTTGATGGGACACCCTGACGTTAATTTGGCCGCCGTCGTCGCCAAACCGGACGAAAAATGGGGCGAAGTGCCCTGCGCTTTCGTCGAACTCAAAGCTGGCGCTGTCGGTGACGAGGCTGCGATGATCGCCTTTGCACGCGAAACGTTGGCCGGTTTCAAGACACCAAAAAAGATTGTGTTTCAGGAGCTTCCAAAAACCTCGACCGGGAAGATCCAGAAATTTGAACTGCGCAAATCCGCGGCGGCGCTTTAAGCGAAGTGTCCCGCTTTACGCCCGCTCGCGCGCCATTCCAGCCAAGGGGTGCAAGTTGGGAAAGGCGCCGGTGCTTTCAAGCTATGTTCAGTCGTTTTTCGTACCGCCAGACATCGACCACCAACGGGCCCTCTCCGGTCTCGACCTCGTAAGGGATCGCCCCAGCCTGCGTCCATCCGCATTTTTCATAAAATGCGGCGGCACGCTCATTACCGACTGAACAGGCCAGCCACTTCAGCCCGTCGCCCAATGCTTGTTCCGCCGCGTGCATAAGCCTTGTCGCAATGCCGGTACCCTGATACGGGTGGTTCACATAGAACTGATATATCTCGTCTTGGTCGAGCATGAAAAATCCGACAATCTGATCATCCTGCCACGCCACATGCGTCTGTCCCAGATGTGCATCCATGCGCGCGGCAAACTCTGCCGGCGTACGTAGGTTGAGAAGCGCGCGCGGTACTATTTTCGCATGAGCCTGGTACCAGCCCTTATACCACATGTCAGCGAGAACCGCTGTATCGGCAACTTGAGCGGGTTTTATCTTCATATGCATATCTCCTCCAGAATTGTCACATGCTGGCCCAACTGCCCCCATTGCTCAACCCGTAACAGATGGTAGACTAGCGAAAACGATATGGCAGTATACTACAGGTTATGACGGCGCTCACAAAATATGCCCGGTTAGAAGCAACGGGCCTTTGGCGTGCTGGTCCAGATGAACAGCGGCGCGAGGTAATCGTATCCATCGGGGATGCGACCTTGGTGATATCAAACCTGAAAGATCAAGCACTGGCCCACTGGTCGCTGGCTGCGGTGGACCGCAAGAATCCCGGTTTGCGACCAGCTATCTACCACCCCGACGGGGACCCCTCCGAGACGCTGGAAATTCCGGATTCCGAAGCCGAGATGATCGCTGCGATCGAAACATTGCGCAAGGTGGTGGACCGTGGTCGCCCGCGTCCCGGCAGGCTTCGGCTCTATGGTGTCCTGGCGTCGTTTCTTGTTGTGGCAGCCCTGGCCATTTTTTGGCTGCCAGGTGCGGTGCAAGACCATACACTGCGTGTCGTACCAAAGGTAAAAACTGCTACCATCGGTGCGGCGCTGCTCAAGCAAATCGAACGTGTATCCGGTGTGGCCTGCACCCTTCCTCGCGGTCGCTTAGCCCTTGCCAAACTCGGCGCGCGCCTCTCAGCAGGACCGCTGGTCGTGCTGCCGGCGATGACACGACCCAGCCTGCTGTTACCGGGTGGCTTGATCGTATTGGACAAGTCCCTGTTTGAAAATTACGATTCACCCGACGTGGCCGGCGGCTTCATTCTGTCAGAGCTGGCCAACCGCGATGTCAGTGACCCGTTGGCCGATATGCTTTCCTCTATCGGATTGCGCGAAAACTTCCGGCTTTTGACGACGGGTGATGTCTCCGACGCGGCCCTCGAAAGCTATGCCGAACGACTGATGAGCCAGAAAGGCCACCCACCGCCGACAGACGCCTTGCTGTCCCGGTTTGCCGCGGAAAGGCTCCACAGTACACCATTCGCTCAGGCACGCGACAAAACTGACGCAACGGTTCGCGCATTGATTGAACGTGACCCGATGAACGGCCAGGAAACGGCACCGCTTCTGAACGACGCTGATTGGCTGAGATTGCAAGACATCTGCGTTGGATAGGCACCGCTGATGTTCGATGTCAGTCTTCGCGTTTTGATGCTCCCCATTCTTTTGGCACAAGGCTTTAGGGTACGGGCGCGTGCGCTGCGCCTTCCCGAAGCCGACGGCCCGCGGTTTGGCC
>Ga0209634_1000453_pt1 | contig 32075 bp, 43 predicted proteins | sample LinPmetageLP40_FD_184043 | JGI IMG/M metagenome (GOLD analysis project Ga0209634, IMG submission 184043) | Marine viral communities from the Pacific Ocean - LP-40 (SPAdes) (version 2) | ecosystem: Environmental > Aquatic > Marine > Oceanic | place: Pacific Ocean | collected 2010-08-26 | reverse complement strand
TCAGGTAGTTATATTTCCTTCCAATTAGGTTATGGTGATAAGATGGAGGAAGTAAGATTCCATAAAAAATATGATGCTCAAAGTGAAACAACAGATCAATTATTAACTAGATTTAACAATCAAAAAGCATAATTATATGGAAAATGTAAAATGTAAATTAAGTTTCAAACATTGGGATGAGGAAGTATCAATAGAAAAGGATTATAGTGATATAACTTTACCTGAATTCTACGGGATGTGTAGACAGTTAGCCCTAGCAGCTGGTTTTACCTCAGATCATGTAAAAGAACAATTTGGAGAATAAAATATTAAATGATGAATAAAAAGCAAAAATTTATTGAAACTGGAATTAAGGCAAGGCTAAAAAATCGAGGTAGATCAAATGGGCAAATAGAAGGTAATTATAAAATCTTAGGATGGACCTTATTTAGTTTTATCTCATTTATAGTAATAGCATTTATTATACATTTATTAAAATAGGAATGAGTAAAATAGAAGAATTAGTATATAGTGCACACGAATATGGACAACGTACTCAATTACTAGAAAAAGTATCAGAAATTAGAAATCAAAACCCAAATATGGTACTAGAAGAGGTATATGAAAAAGCATATGCACGTGTAATGAAAACAAAATAATATGGATTTAGGTAAATTATTTATTGGATTAGGGTGGTTTGTAATAGCTCATATAGCAGTATTTTTTCAACTCAACGGACAATTTAAATGGGATTGGTTTAAAAATAATGAATGGGTTATAGCATCATCAGGGCTAATTATATCATTCTTCTACATATGGGGGACTAAGTACACAGTAGAAGGATTTGGTGGTATGTTATGGCCTGCTAGATTTATAGGATTTAGTGTTGGAATGGTTATTTATGCCTTTGGTGTTAGTTTTTTCTTTAAAGAAGGTATAACAAATAAAACATTTGTCAGTTTATTATTATGTGTTGCTTTAGTAGCGATTCAAGTATTATGGAAAACAAAAACAACATAATGGAAAAATTTAAAATATTTTCACAACCCCACACTGTAGGGTTTTGGAGACCTATAGAAGTGGAAATCGGATTTATAGAAGATGATATAAAAATTGATTTAAACCAAAACAAAGATGAGTAAGAAAAAACCACCCAATAAGTTAAAATCTAAACTACTCAAATTATTAGCATATACCAATAAACTAACCTCATATCAGAAATTTGCTTCACGAGTAGGTTATATGGGAAGTGGGTTTTTAATAGCAGCACAATGGACAATAGACCCATATTTATATGTGATAGGATTTTGTTTTGTTATAATACAAACCTCATCTAGAAAACAATGGAACTTAGTTGCATTAAATATAAATGGACTAATAGCTTGGATTACTCACCTTTTAACCTCTTAAAAAATGGACCTACAAGATCAAAATAAAAAAATTGCAGAATTAAGTACTATGATAGTTGCCTTAAAAACAGCAAATCAAAATATTCATACTAAACAAACTATACAAAAACTCCAACAACAAATTGATGATTTAATTTATGAGAAAAGAACTGATAACTAAGGGAGAAGAAATGTATGAAATAATAAATTCTGTTAATGCTCATATGTTTGCAAATAAAAATGGTAGTATAAACCAACAAGTATTAGGAATATATGTTCATGAACAGGGTGGAGATAGAGTGCTGCAACGTGAAGGTAAATTTTTAATATGTAAAACAATAGAAGAAACAGCGTATGAAGAATTGGGATGATTTAAACGAGATGTTAGAACAAGGCGTAGATGATTTAGTATCAACAGAAACAGGAAGTGGAGCAGTAGAAGATTAGTTATGAGAAAAACAAGAGAATATAATGGATGTGAATTAAATAGTCCAATCTATAGGCAAATAGTAGCAGAAATGCATTATAAAAATAAAGGTGAAACGTTAATAAACGAATATAAAACGAAAAGAGGCAAACGAAGCTCTTTATAACACATGAGCAATAATTAATACGTATATACAAAATGATAGTAATGATAGCATTAGGAGTGTTTATTCTAGTTTGGGTTTGGGTTGCATATGAGATATGGAAAACCCCTACAATAGATGAATTTGGTAATATTGAGATAGATAGGGAAGATATTGAAGATGATTTATTTGAGAAAGAAGAATGAAACGCTCCATTGAAGAGAAATATGTATTTGAGTTTGGAGGCAAACGATATGAGTGCATAGGTGAGAATAAAGATTTTGATATATTTCAATTTAAATTTGCAATACAGGATAAACAATGGACAACAATAAAAAACAGAATAATAAATCAACTAATGTGGGGTCCAAACATCAGGGAAGTGAATTGAAGTATTGCGAGTGGTGTTCTAACCAAACACCCTTAGGTAAAACAACACAGGCAATAACTCCTATACTTGAGTTTATGGAGGATAAGATTGATTTGATTGGTAGGGAAGATATTTGGGGTATACATGGAGATTGGAGTATGGTTGATATTGATAGTGACCTGGAAGCAGAATTATTGATATATGATGAGATGTTAAATAATATTGGGAAAAGGATTATATGTGAGGTTTGCCTGAGACAAGACAATAAAATGTATAAAAAGTACTATGGAGGCATGATAGGGGAGATAAATAATAATCCAGATGACGACGAAGATCATTATATAATAGAATTAGAATAAAATAAATAATATGGGTAATAAAAGAGCAGGCGTATTTAAATTTAAGTATACTGAATTAATAAACAAAAATGAGATAACGAATACATTGGTTATAGAGACAAAGGATGTGGTTCGTTCGATCGGAAGATTTGGTGAGAGTAGACAATTAACGGATTTGAATGTAAAACAATTAGGAATTAAATACAATAAATAACATGAGTAAAAACAGTAACAAAGCATTGTACACACAATTAATGGAGTGGTTACCAACGTTGAAAAGTAAACGTAAAAAACCGGTTAAATCGAATAATAGACAACAACCTCGTTATAGTAAAGCAGATGCGTATAGGCAATAAGCAAGTATTAGATTTATTAGGTGATGTTTTAATGGTTTTGATAATTGGTATATTGTCTTTAGTGTTATTAGGTGGTGTTGTGGGTGCAATATGGAATTTGATTGCATAAAGACAATTAACACATGAGATAACTACTGATGTAGTTATTAAGTTGCATTCAAAACATTGAATGCATGACCAACCATATATAAAGTATGGAATACAAATATGTGGATATTTAAACATCAATATATATAGCGATAGTAGGTGACAAACAATGGGTGTGTTGTGTGGGATGAAATGGAGGTGGTATTAACCCCTTTATGGCGCGAGCCAACCCCTTTCGACCTACCCTAAAGTATATACTCGAAATTGCAGTATCCACAATTGGCATACGTGGAGATCTTTCTTATTCACAATGAAACGCATGTATAAATGAGCATGTGACAATTCCAAGCACATATGTATATATTTGTGAACAAAAATGTATTCATAAACGCTCATAACGGCTTATGCTGAAATATTTGGCTACACGGGATATATTTCGTATATTTACCATGTTGGAGCACGTAAGCACCAGCGTTAAAATAAAGGTTATGTTTAAAACAGATGAGGTTATTGCATTATGGGTTGGTATTAATGGTGGTTATATCACCGTTGATGAGTATTATGAAATGTTAAATTTATTAAATTAAGGTTATGAAATTATATACAGTAAAAGTACACAACGAACATGGTACCCAAAACTTTTGGTCAGGTAATGACATGAGTAAAGCAATGCATTATGAAACGGTAGTTAAACAGCACTATGGCGAGCATGGTGAGGTTTGGATCTGCAATAACATGGATGAGATAGCCGTCGGATAAGATAATACATCAGATAATAATAATTACCACCGTGGATACAAATACCGCGGTGGCACTCCTGTACCCGGTACTTAATACCTAGGTAATACCACCTTATGCCATACGCAATATATTAATAATACGCATGTACTTAATTGGGCATGCCGCCATACCGCCGCATATATATGTACATATCCCCATACGCGTTGGTATCCATATAGCGTGGCGTACGCAAGAAACTGGTGTAGCACAATTTATGACTCGAACACGATCTTACACCATCGAATTGTATATACGGATATTTTATAGACCCCCATAAAGGGGGTCTTTTTCCCATTTGACACCAAATTTTAAAAAATAGTAAAATGGCAACCTTCTTTTTTCAAAACCTTTTTGGCGTCGAGGAAAATATATTTTCTTTAGGCATCATTAATATAAACACAATTACTTTTAATATAGTGGCAGTAATAATTGAAAATGCTATGAGTTTATTCTCCATACCTAAAAATTCTTTAAACCCAAATATACACATTGCATCTAACCCTAACATTATAATCAGTGGGAGTAGAGAAAGCTCTTCAGGTAAGGATTTACCCAATTTAATGGAAATAAAACCTACCAATACTAATAATATTATTAAACCCAGGACCATACTAATAACGTGCTAAGGTAGTGGGGTCATCAACAATTTTTTTCAACGTAGTAGTTGCCTGTTGGATTTCATTTTGTTGTTCCCTTAACCTTTTATCCGCCATGTCAAATAGACGTTTATTTCTGTTTCCTTGCTCATTAAATAATCCAGCTAACTCTGTTATACGTTCGTTTAATTTCGTATTACCCTCATATGCGTCCTCTTCCATTTGTCTCTGGACAACATTATAGTATTCAGATATCTCCCTCATATCACCTTCTAGTTTACTATGTTTTGCAACAGATCTATCAAACTGTTGGAAAGATATATCTCTATATGAATGTAATTCCTTCAGTAATGACGTGTGTGAAGATTTAGTTTTGGTTAGTAATACAATCCCATAACAGGTTGCGGTAAATAAAAATCCTAAGATAAAGTAAATTAGTTCCATAGTTGTATATTTTTCATATTTGATTCAATATACGAATCCTAATTAGGGGAACCACGGAATATTATAAGAAATTTATATATTATTTAGTATATACGTATTTATGGATGTGAGTATGTATAAGAGAAAGAGTCGTTTTCCGCCTTTATACTGGACAATTAATTTTTACTGACCAACCTGTTCCTCCTATAGGACCATAAGCATCTACTGTTGCTATAGATGTACTATTATTTTTAGTAAAATTAATTAAACCTGGTGCTGTTCTTGCAAATACTTGTGGATAACCATCTGATTGGATTATATTATTACCACTTCCACCTGGAGGTAGAGGATAAGTACCACCCCCTTCTGGAGCTATTTTTCCTGTTAGTGCATTTGTAAATGAATTTCTTGCAGCACCTCCTAAACTATAAGTAGATGGGTTTGCTGATATATATCCTGTATCGATTACAATACTTCCATCCCAAGTAACAATAAATCTATCGGGAATACCCAATGGATCTAATAAACAACCAACAGTACCTGTACTAGTACCTAATGAGATATTTAAAGTTGTTGGGTATGATTGACCTCCTGGGAAACTTTGTGGTGTACCACATGCATCTTCTATAGGCATTGCCATCATATCATAATCTCCAGTTGCTCTAAACATAACTCCACTAATTGGTATATCTATATCTGGAGTAAATGTGAAAGATGAAGTTTGAGGTTCACTACCATTAGTATTTAATTCATAAGAAAATATATAAGATGATGAAACCAAAGTATTAGCACCATCAGCATTTTCATGAGTCCCCAAGGCGCGAAGAGGAATTGGAGAAGCGTAAAAACCATTAGCATCTCTTACGGTTTCATATGTAAAATATCCTGAACCACTAAGAGTTGGAGAAGCCCCAGTTGAATTTGGTACTCTAAATAAGGAAAAAGTATAGGGAGTTCCTGCTGTTAAAGGATTTTTTATGTATTGACCCGCTTGGTTTAACTCTTGTGCTGTATATTGCATTATAAATGTATTTTATTATAAATATATAAAAGAAAAATAAAAGTAATGCATAGGAGATTTGGCTACCGGGGATATCTTTCGTATATTCACCATGTTAGTGAGGTTACTAATATTAAATAAAGGTTATATGAGTTATAAAAGAACAGAAGCACAACGATTAATTACAAAATTTGGTATTCCTGAAGCATCTTCAATGTTATCTGATAAAGAAAACAATGATTGTGTTGTAAGAGCTGTATCACACGCATTTGATGTTGATTATATTGAAGCACATCATTTTTGTGAGATGAAGTTGCACCGTGAATCTGGTGAAGGTACTTATACTCAACGTTATATGCCTAAAATTAAGCAAGCGTTTGGTAAGAAGATGAAGCAATTAGGTAAAGCAAGTAAATATAGTGATTTTCGTCACATTACCCGCCCTCAGAAATCTAAGGTTGAGAGATGGAGTAATGCCAAACAAAAATGGGTTATTAAACGCGAAACAGTTCAAGTGCCTTATAAAGTAAATGAATTTGTTAAAGCACATAGTGAAGGTAGTTATATTATTACAGTAAAAGGACATGCATTTGCTCTTATTGATGGTGTAATAAAAGGTAATTGGCAAGATGATAAACGTTTAACACGTAAAGTAAACAGTGCTTATAAAGTAAGTTAAAGTAATGCACGGGAGGCTTGGCTTCCCGGGATAGGGTTCGTATATTTACACATAAGTGGGACACGAAGTTTCATTAATTAATTTAAAATAAAGGTTATGTTTAATAGACAAAATGTTAAAGAGTTTAGAAGTGATTTTCAATTAGCAGTTGCTAAATTAGAAGAGCAATATGGTTGTAATATTTCATTAGGTACTATTAGTTTTGATGGAAATGAATTAAGATCTAAAATGACAGCTCGAAAAGGAGAAAAAGTTGTAAAAGCAACTAAAGATGATTTCCAAATTGGAGATATAGTTGGTATTAACCATAAAAAAGTTAGTCCTAATGATACATTTACTATTTATAAAATTAATTCTAAAAATATTGGGGTTAAAGGTGAAAATGGTGCTATGATGAGAGTTTCACCAAGTTTATTAGTTAAAAAAACATTTAAAACAATTTAAAGATAATGCACGGGAAGCTTGGCTTCCCGGGATATCTTTCGTATATTCATGTATATTAATAATTAAAATAAATAAAAGTTATGTTAGATTACACAAATTCAGAGTTCAAAAGTTTAGAAGATTTAAGAGAAATCGCTCCAAGTATTTTTACCCAAGTTGGTTCAAAAGATACTAGTGATAAGTATACCCACATTCCAACTGATCAAGTGATCAAAGATATGGAGTTATTAGGTTGGGGAGTTGTTGATGCTAAAGAAGTTCAATCAAGAAAAGAGTCAACAAATGGTTTTCAAAAACATTTAGTTGTTTTTAGAAATAATGATGTTGTTATTAATGGTGAAGATGGTGATACTGTTTATCCACAAGTATTACTTACAAATTCTCATGATGGTAAAAATTCATTCCAATTTACAGCTGGATTATTCAGAATGATTTGTGAAAATGGTTTAGTTGTAGCTACAGATACATTTGAGGATGTAAAAATCCGTCATATGGGTTATGATTTTTCAACTTTACAAGATACTATTAAAGAGATGGTTGAAAGATTACCTTTAACTGTTGAAGCAATGAATAAAATGAAAGAAGTTGAATTAGGAGAAGAACAAATATTAGATCTTGCCAAATCATTTCTAGATATTAGAGTAGAAGGTACAGAAAATACTTTTGATGATCAAGCAATTGAGGAAGTTTTAAATGTTCAACGTAAGAATGATGAAGGAAATATGCTTTGGGAAGTATTTAATCGTGTTCAGGAAAATATAATTGAAGGTAATTTCGAATATATTACAAAAACAGGAAAAAAACGTCAAGCTCGAGTTATTAAGAATTTCAAGCAAGATCAAGACGTAAATAAAAAAATGTTTAGTAAAGCATTAGAATTTATAGCATAATGGAAAGAATAACAGATAAAGTAGCGAAGGGGTTAATTCCCCTTCGTGAAAATTACGGAAATACCGGTATTGAAAACGCAGCTTTTTTCACCATCACCCCAAGTGAACGAGGTGAGGGATGGGAAGACGTAACGTATTATACCGAAAAAAAATATGGGCTTTATGCCGATCAAGGTGAAGGAGATCAATGGGTATATGTATTATCGAACCCTTCATTACCTAAAGAATATTTAAAAATTGGGTATACTAAATTAAAACCTGAAGAGAGAGCAATTCAAATATCATCTGCTACCGGTGTTCCCACACCTTATAAAGTAGAATGGGCGTATAAGTGTTTTAATGGTGAAATTGTAGAAAGAATGACTCATGAGAAATTAAAGGCATTTAGAGTAAATAATAGAAAAGAATTTTTCCATATTAGTTTGGAAGAAGCAAAAGATAATATTATATTAATAGGAAATAAATTTAAATAAAATGAATAAAACCCAAGAACAATTAGACCAAGATAATACAAGATCAGAATTAATTAATGATTTAGTAGCAACTTCAACAGTAATGGATGAAATGTGGAGATACCACCCAGATAACCAAAAAAAGAAAGATATAGTAAAAGAATACGATATTTTAAAACAAATTCAGAGCGATATTGAGTCTGAATTAGCAAATCTAGATAAGTAGTACATATTTATAATTAAATAATATTAATGATAGATAAAGATAAAATATTCAAATTATTTGTAGATGGAAAAGAAATCAATGGTAATAAAACCAATGAAGAAATTCAAGAATTTATGAATGGGCCATATGCTAAAATAGGAATGTTTGTTAAACTTATTCAAAATCATGAAATATTTCATAAAAAATTAGAAAAATTCCTTAAACAAGAACAACCTGATTATAATGTGGAATCTACTAAGGAAGCATCTGAATATACTGTATATCATAGAGCTTGGTTTTATATTAAAAATATAAATGTAGATAAAAGTAGTGATGTAGATGCTATTATTAATTTTAACCCTTTAACATTTAATAAAACTTTAAATGGTGCTCTTAATTTCTTTGAAAGTTATGAAGAATATGAAAAATGTGCACATATTTATAAAATTAAAGAAATATTAAAAGAATTTGCAGAATAATTAGGTTACCCAAAAATCCCTTCGTACATTTGAAATACAGGTTTTGGGAAAAAAAGGGAATAGAAAATAAAGGTTTAAAAAAGGGGGATAAAATTATTCCTAATATAAAATAACACATATGAGAAATAGAGAAATGATTAATAGAAAATTAGAAACGTTAGACCATGTTCTAATTAATCTAGAAAGGATTACAAATACCAATGAACCAATTCAAACCTACAAAAAAGGTATTGAAAAAGGTCAAGATATTATAGAAGATATTAGATCTATGATTGAAAGAGAACCAATGGTTAATGAATAGATTTAATCAACTAATAAATGCCTTTGGAAACATGCCTGCTATATATGAGGGAATTAAAAACCGAATATTTGTAAAAGAGGATGTTGAACAAATAGCTGCTATTAGATGGTCAATTTGTCAACAGTGTACTCACTTAGATAGAAAAGGTAGTAAATGTACCATACCAGGTACCCAGCCTTGTTGTTCTTTATGTGGTTGTTCTATGGCAAGTAAAACACGATCTTTAATATCTTCTTGTCCCGATGGGAAATGGGCTAAATTTATAGAAGATAAAGAAACAGCAGACGAATTAATTAAAAATTTAAAATAAAAGTTATGAAATTATCAGCAGAACAACTCCAATCAAATTGGATCGAATTCAACACTAACATTGAAACATTTATTACTGGAGATCGTAAACAACGTTTACTTGATTTTTATAGTAAATATGAGGACCGTATTATATTAATGCCAGCAGCTCATAAGAAAGAATACCATTCAGCATTCCCCGGTGGGTATGTAGATCACGTTAATAGAGTTGTAAAAGCAGCATTGTCCATGTCCGCTGTATGGGAGGGGTTTGGTTGTAATATGACGACATTTACCCAGGAAGAATTGGTATTTTCGGCGATCAACCATGACCTAGGTAAAATGGGTTCTGATACTGAAGAAGCATATGTACCTCAGACAGATAATTGGAGACGTGATAAATTAGGTGAAGATTATATGTTTAATAAAGCATTACCATTCTCATCCGTTCCAGATCGTGGGTTATTTCTACTTCAACAACATGATATTAAATATACTTTTAATGAAATGATTGCTATTCAGACCCATGATGGTTTATATGACTCAGCAAATGAGAAATATTTAAAAGCATTTATGCCAGAACAAAAACCTCGCACCTCTCTTCCATTTATTTTGCACCAAGCTGATATGATGGCGGCGCGTATTGAATTTGAAATTGAATGGTTACCAAAGTTCTCTAAGAATAGCGTGGCTACACCAAAGAAAAATTATACATTGGGTAGTAATAAAAAACCCAATACTCAGTCTAAAGCACTTAGTTCTATAAAAAGTTCAGGATTAAAGAATATGTTAGATAATTTATGATATTAACTTTTACAATTATATTAGGAATTTTGGTCGTTATCTTAGGATATACGACCTTTAACCTTTTACGAAAAAATGAAAAAGCAGAAGATATATTAGTTTCACATCAAGAATTTATTAATAAAGTAGATGAACATATTACTTTTTCAAACCAAAAATTAAAAGAAATTGACACCAGAGGTGCCTTTAAAAGTGATGATGAAATAGGATGGTTTTTTAATGAAATAAAAATGATTCAAAATGATTTATCTCAATTTAAAAAAAATAATAACTAATGGCCGAAGTCAGAAAGAGAAGAAAAAAAAGTAAAAATTATTTTACACAAGAAACAGAGGATGCAATTGTGTTATATAATAATACAGAATGTTCCGAAACTAGATCTAAAATATATGAACGTGAAATCCATTTCGCGTTTTTTAAGCTTACACAAAATATTATTCATACTTTTAAGTTTTATCATACTGACGTTGAAAACCTAGAACATTTACAACATGAAATAATTACATTTTTATTATCCAAAATCCATTTATTTGACCCAGGTAGAGGTGCTAAAGCATATTCCTATTTTGGTACTATAGTTAAACGTTGGTTAATATTGTATAATACTAAAAATTATAATAAAAAAATAAAAAAAGTTGATGTTGACATACTTACAGGAGAAAATTCAACTCATACTTATTCTCAAGGAGATGAAAAAATTAAAAGTGATTTAGATAGATATGTTGATATATTTGTAGACCATGTCTCAGAAAATATATATGAATTATTTCCAAAGAAAAATGATGCACAAATAGCCGATGCTATTCTAGAATTATTTCGTAAAAGAGAAACATTAGAAGTATTTAATAAAAAGGCACTTTATATCTATATTCGTGAAATGGTAGATGTTAAGACTCCTAAAATTACTAAAATTGCTGATAAACTTTATGATATATTTAAACAACAATATATATTTTTCTTAGAAAATGGTTATGCCCGATTTTAAATCCTATTTATATTCATATTTATAACAAAATTATATTATGGGATCATTAGATAGTGTTGTATTCGGGAAGAAAAAATTCTCTAATATCTTAGAAGAGATATACAACAATCAAAAGAAAAAAGAAAAACAAATATCAGGTTTAATATCTGAACTTAAACCATTAATTAATGATATTGGTGATGCAACTTTAATTGTACCACTTATTAAAGAATATATGGATATTGGCGTTCGTAATGATGAACAATTAATTAAAATGGCTACTATAGTACAGCGTGCGCTTAATAATAGTTCTAGCGAAGATGCGTTAGGTATAACAGAAGAAGAAAAAACACAATTGATGGAAGAGTTAGATAAGCTTAATACAAATTTCGAAGAAAAAAAAGATGGCAAATAAATATGGTTTTTCTAGTATAAATCAACAGTTAAATGTTAGTAACTCACCTGATTCTAATCTCAAAAATCAAGTAGAACTACTTTCTCAGAATGTAGTATCTGCAAGGGTTACTGATATTATCCTTGATAGTAAATATCCTAATTTTTTTGAATTAGGAGGTTGGAATGCTGTAGGTACTATATTTTTTGAATCTGTTGGTGGGGCACCTTTAAATTCTAATTCTAATAATATAGCTTTACCTTTATTACCTTATTTAAAAAATTATCCTTTAGTAAATGAATTAGTACTTCTATTCCAACTCCCAGATACAAATATAGGATCTAATAATAATACCAAAAAATATTACTATTTAAACCCAATTGCAATTTGGAATAACCAACATATGAATGGTTACCCTAATTTATTAAAAAAATCCCAAACTCAATCTACACAAAATAAATCATATCAAGAAATGTCTGATGGTCAAACTTCCAAATCTACTGATGAAGAAGTTGATTACGATTTTAATTCACCTTTAGTTGGAGGTACCTTTTCAGAAAGAAGTAATATTCATCCTCTTTTATCTTATGCTGGGGATATAATAATGGAAGGTAGATGGGGTAATTCTATTAGATTTGGTAGTACTGTAAAAATAGATAGTAATAATTGGTCAGGTAATGGAGAAAATGGTAATCCTATTACTATTATTAGGAATGGTCAATCCCCAGAGTCAAGTGATGAAGGATGGATTCCTGTAGTTGAAGATATAAATAAAGATTTAAGTTCCATATATCTAACTTCCAATCAAACAATACCTTTAAAAACAAATATAACTTCAAATCCCACATTATCTACCCCACCAGAAGCTATTACATCATACAAAGGTAGTCAAGTAATGATTAATTCTGATAGATTAGTATTTAATTCTAAGGCAGATAGTATTATTTTTAATTCACAAAAAACAATATCTCTTACCTCTATTCAATCCGTAGGTTTATACTCCCAAGATGGAGATATAACTTTACAATCAGGTAAAGGAAATGTAAGGTTAGGAGATGTTAATGCTAATCAATCTGTTGTATTGGGTGATAATTTTATGAAGGATTTTTCGGATTTAATAAAAAAACTCCAAACTTTATGCCTCTCCCTTTCCACAGAACCTCTTTTATTTGTTAGTGGTCCCGCAGCAAGTGCTACTCAAAATCAAATAGTACAAATGTTAACTAATATTAATAATTATACTTCTAAAATTGTAAAAACATTATAAAATGGATTTAATATCATTAGCAACTGATTTTTTAAAAACTCCTAAAGGTAAATTACTTTTAGGAGAAGAAGTAAACATTGCTGGGATAACATCACAAATACAACAATTATCTTCTACTTATAATATTGATTTAGAAGAATTAGCTACGTCTACTTTAAGTGAAAAAACTGATGCCTTAACTCAAACTAAAAAAGTAGATAAAACTTTAACGGCTAAAGAAAGGATTAAAGCAAAATCATCACAAGTTAGTGAAGATAAAAAAAATATAGTTAATAAAGTTAAAGAAGAAATACAATTATTATTAACAAAATTAAAAAGTCAAATTCCAAAACTTGAAACCTATACCATAACCGGAAGATTATTTGATCAACAAACGGGTAATGTATTAAAGGGGGCATCTGTAACTTTAGGGGTAAATACCGATACATCACCTTCACCAGATGTAAATTTACCTGTGGATTCTAACTTAATAAGTAATTTACCTGATTTAGATTTCCCTGATTTAGTCTATATTCCTATACCAATATATAAAACAAAAACAGATAAAAAAGGAGAATTTAGTTTAGAAATTAAAGTACCTATTATACCTCAAAATCAAAAAACCCCTCTTAATCTTGGGGTATTATATTCAAAGGGTAAATATGTTCCATCTGGAGCACCTATAATAAATGGTGATAAAACAATTAAAACAAATTTATCTGCTTCTAGTTTAATAAATATTGATAAAGCAGCAGAAGCAGTATCACAAGAATTTAACGACAAAATTGATGAAGCTCAAGCTTTAGTTGCTAATTTAGCATTATCACTCCCCCAAAAATTAATTTCAGTTAGAAAATTTAGTATAGCTAAATTAGTAAATGTTATTAAATCAAAATTAATTCCATTAGCTGTTGGTATATTATTAGCTTTTGGTATATCTAAACTCTCACAGGCTAATAGAAAAACTTGCCCAACTCCTGAAGAGTTAGCTGAATTAATAAGAAGAAGAAATAGAATAGTTAGACAACTCAATCAAATGTATGCTACCATTGTTATTAATACTGCTTTAGCAGCTGCATTTTTCGCATTATCTAAATCTTTAAAAGGAATAAGATTATCAATGGATGCTATACCCGCACCTCAAGCTGTAGGTGTACCCCCAGCAAAAGATTTTGGTGGTTTAATATTTGCTCAACCTTATTCTTTTACAGCTAAACTACAAGATATTAATGATATACTAGAAAAATTAGAAGAACAATTTGATAGTATGAATAGAGCAACATTAGTTTCTTTAGTAATTTTAATAGCTGGAACTGCTACGTGTGTTCTTTTATTACAAGGTATTGATAATTTGTCCCAAGAATGTGCTGAGGAATCTAATGTTAGTAACACTGTAGAATTAGAATTAATAAATCAGGAATTATTAGATTTATCCGCAGAACAAGAAGAAGATGGTAATCCTGTTATAAAAAATATTAATGGTTTTACTATGGCTGTAATAACAGATGATAAAAACCCAGTAGGAAGTCTAAAAAGAAGATATGCCATTGCTAAAAATAATCAAGGAGTTGTTCAACTAAAAGGTGAACCCTCATTTAGTGCAAGTGATCAAATATTAATCGATGAACTTGTATTCTATATACAACAAAACGATTTAAAAGCATTCTAGTTTAATATTTATAATAAATCAACATAATATGAAATTAAGTCAATTAAAAACTATTGTAAAAGAGGCCGTAAAAGAGGCAATACAAGAGGAGATGAAAGACATTCTTATAGAAGCAGTTCGTGCTCCTAAATCTGTAGTATATGAAAACAATACAACTACACCAACCTCAGTAAACTCTATAGCACAACAAAAAATGCCAGAAGATAAAAGAATGGCAATGAAAGAAAATATACAAAATGTATTAGGGGGAATGATGCCTGGAGCAAATGGAACTTTATCAGCTACAACAGCAAATGTACCATTACAAATGGGAAGTGGAGATACAACTTCACCTAATGGCAGTTTACCAAATGGGAATGTAAGTATGGATCAAATAATGGGTTTAATGAATAGTAAAGGATAATTATGGCATTTGGAGCAAGGCAAATATACCCTAATGATTTACGACCTAGTGTCGGTATTGGTGTTGATTTACCATTTAGTGGACCTACTGCTTTTACTCCAAATTACCAAACTAAAGATGCTATAAAAAATAATTTAATTAATTATTTATTAACAAACCCGGGTGAAAGAATAGAAAACCCCCAATTTGGTGCTGGTTTAAGGATTTATATATTTTCTCAAATATCAAGTGGTAATCTTGAATATATTCAAGAAGATTTACAAGAAAAAATAAAAAAGAACTTTCCAGACATTAATCTTGATTCTGTAGAAGTATTACAAAATGTAAACTCAAATACAATACAAGTAAATATAAACTATAGCATACCTAATACAGGAATAAATGATACTTTAGAATTAAATTTTAACTAATGGCATTACAGAATAAAGACATAACATATATTAATAAGGATTTTAATGATATTAAATCTCAACTTATTAATTTCTCACAAACGTATTTTCCTAATACTTATACAGATTTTAGTCCTGCTTCACCTGGAATGATGTTTATAGAACAAGCATCATATGTTTCAGATGTATTATCTTTTTATTTAGATAACCAAATCCAAGAAACATATTTACAATATGCAAGACAATTTGATAATTTGTATGATCTTGCTTATATGTTTAGCTATAAACCTAAAGTAACAGGTTTAGCCGTTGTGGATGTTGATGTATTTCAACAAATTCCTTCCAAAGTAGAAGGATCAAAAACAGTTCCCGATTTTAATTATGCTTTAGAAGTACCCGAAAATACGTCAGTTTCTTCCCAAAATGGTTCTCAATTTACGATACAGGAATCAATTGATTTCTCTGTATCTTCTTCAATAGATCCTACAATAGTTACAATTTCTCAAATATCTTTAGGAGAACCAACTTATTACCTCCTTAAAAAGACACGAAAAGCAGTTTCAGGTACTATAATTTCTTCTACTTTTTCTTTAGGTAGTTATGTTGAATATCCAACTATAGAACTTAATATATCCAATATATCCAATATAATTGATATAATAGATTCTGATGGTAATCAATATTATGAAGTAGATTACTTAGCTCAAGATTTAGTTTATGATAGTATTAAAAATACTAATATAAATGATCCTAATAATTATACAGATTCTGATACACCATATATATTAAAAACCAAATCAGTAAATAGAAGATTTGTAACTAGATTTTTAAATGAAAGCACTTTACAAATTCAATTTGGATCTGGAAAACCTCTTCAAAATGATGAAGAAATAACCCCAAACCCAGATAATGTAGGTTTAGGTTTACCTTTTGAACAAAATAAATTAACAACAGCTTATAGTCCAACCAATTTTGTTTTTACAAATACTTATGGTATTGCACCATCTAATACAACTTTAACCGTAAGATATTTAACAGGAGGAGGGGTTATTTCTAATATAGATGCAAATACTCTAAATACAATAGATTCTACATCTGTTAAATTTTTAAACCCAAGTTTAAATAATTCTTCTACAGCAGATTTTGTTTTTAATTCTTTAGCAACAAACAACCCTATAGCAGCTAGTGGGGGAGGTGGTGGAGACACAATAGAAGAAATTAGACAAAATTCGTTATCTAATTTTAATACCCAACAAAGAAATGTAACTGCTGATGATTATTTAATTAGAGCTTTAAGTATGCCTTCTAAATATGGTGTAATATCAAAAGCATTTACCTCAAAGGCATCAATAAAAGACCCAGATACTATTTTAGATTTATATATCTTAACACAAGATATTAATGGTAATTTAGCAAAATCTTCTGATGCCATGAAAAGTAATCTAAAAACCTATATTAACCAATATAGAATGATAGGAGATTCAGTTAATATTAAAGATGCATTTATAGTTAATATAGGTTGTGATTTTGATATTATAACTTTACCTAATTATAATAATAATGAAATATTAACACAATGTATAGGAGTAGTACAAAACTATTTTTTGACTCGTAAATGGCAAATAAACCAACCAATTATATTAAGAGAATTAACTATTTTATTAGATGCAGTACCAGGGATACAAACAGTTGCTAATATACAAATAATAAATAAAGCAGGAACTAATAGTAACTATTCAGAATATGCTTATAGTATTTCGGGAGCTACACAAGGTGGAGTAATTTTTCCATCATTAGACCCTAGTATATTTGAAATTAAATTTCCTAATGATGATATAAAAGGAAGAATAGTATCTTTAGGTACAGGAACTTTTAGTTATGGAGGATATTAAAAAATAAAAAATGGCAGTATATAAATTATTTCCCTTACAAGACGCATCAATATATGCATTTTATCCCTTTATGAATACAGGGATAGACCCTATAATCGAAGTGGGTAACTTAAATGTTAACATAAACCCAGTTCCTCAAGTATTTAGATATCTTATAGAATTTGATCAAAATCAAATTAATAGTGTTGTACAAAACACAGTTGGAAGTGGTATTCCTTTTTCAAGTACTTTAAAAGCATATATAGCTAATGCTCAAGGTGTTATATTTGATACTGAAATAGAAATATATCCTATTTCTGGTTCATGGAGTAATGGTAGTGGTACTTACTTAGATTCACCCTTTACTACAAATGGAGTTAGTTGGAAAGCTCAGAACTTTTCAGGATCTGTAGCCTCAGGTGCAAAATATTGGGATACAGATATTCCGGCATTATCAACTCTTGTTACTGCATCTTGGCAAACAGGTACATCTGGTGGTGGAACCTGGTTTACAGGTTCTACAGACCCAAATAACCCTAATATTGAAGTTACTCAATCCTTTAAATTAAGATCAGATAAAGATTTAAAAGCAGATGTTTCAGATATAGTAAATGTTTGGTACTCAAGTTCTAACAATATTGGAGGATTTACAGATATACAAAATAATGGTTTTATAGTAAAATGGGAAGATTCAATAGAATTTAACTCATCGGATGCCATTCAACCTATAATGCAGTTCTATTCAATTGATACTAATACAATTTATCCACCAGTATTAGAAATAAAATGGGATGATTCTAGTTTTATAACTGGGTCTCTTCCTGCATTATCAACAGCAGATATATTTGTTGCTTTAGATAATAACCCTGGTGTTTTTTATAGTGAAAGTATTAATAGATTTAGATTAAATTGTAGACCTGACTATCCTGTAAGAACATTTCAAACTTCTTCTATAGACACCATAAATCATTACTTACCAAATGGTTCATTATGGGCTATTAAAGATTTAGATACTAATGAATTTATAGTTCAATTTGATAGTAATTATACTAAAATTAGTTGTGATTCTGTAGGTAATTATTTTGATGTATATATGACAGGCTTACAACCCGAAAGATACTATAAAATCTTGATACAAACCACAATAAGTGGAAGTACATTAGTTAAAGATGATAATTATTATTTTAAAATAGTTAATGGATAATGGCAGAAGAAACTTTAGATCTTAGAAAAGAAATATTTAATAAAGCTCAATATATTAAAACTATAAATACTAGTTTTGATGAATTGGGTAATACTACTATTACTGAAGATTTACAAGTTCAACCAACTGTTGAAGAATTCTTTGGATTATATAATTCTCTTTTTTATGATATACAAGCATTAGGTGAGACTAATTCACACCAATATTTAGTCCAAACTAGTGGTGAATATATTAATTTTGAGGACATAAGCGCTGAGGTACAAGCATTACAGGCAGAAATAGCTCAACTACGAGAAGATTTACTTAAAGCCCAAATGGATTTAATATCTGCTCAAGTTGCTCAATCAGGAAATAAAGAAAGTAATACAATAATGACAGCTGTAACTAAAGAAATACAAGAAGCAAATGCTCAATTAGTAAATACAAATACAACACTATCAGAAAATACACAAACATCAACTGGTGGTACTAATACTGGGACATCAAGTAATTATTAAGTATTTAGAAAAATAAGAGTAAAAATCTATGATATTAGAACCAACAATAACACCTATAACCCCAGATACTTTTGAGTATCAAACTTATTCTAATTCTGATGAAAACTTAATTGTTCAATCTGAATTAGATACAGTTTTTTCTTCCTCTACTGATTATATAGAATATTACATATATGATCAAAATAAAGATTTAATATATCCTAGTCAAACAATTCCCTTACTTGATTATGATGTAAGAAAAGGAGATGTATTATTAAATCCTAGTTCTAATTTAGAATCTTTAGGTTTTGATATCGGGGTATATAATATATCTTATTCATTTTATAGAAAAAGAGCAGCATCATCTATTACTGAAAAATATTTTATATCTGATATATCATCAGATAGAACGGAAATCAGATTAGATAGTAATGTTATTGAAAATAGTGATATTATATCATCAGTAAATGATTTTATTCAATATAGAGAAACATCAACTTATTTTGTTGATTTTTATCTTAATTTTGGTCAAAATCAAACAATAATTGCTAATAATATAAAATTAGAAACTGAAGAAGGAGTAGATCCAACAGTACTAATTAAATTATATGAACCCTTACCTTTAGAGTTTAGTAATAAATCTGAATTATGGGTAGTTGAATTACTTTCTTCTCCACAAGCTTATAAAGTAGATTTCCCTTTTGAACCTACTATAGAAGATGATTTTACATATATTGCTGGACCAAATTATAATTTAAATATTATAGGAGAAACAGCATCTCCTGGAGAACAATTTTCATATAATACTTTAATTAACTCTGATGTAACTAGTTCGATTAATCAAATACAAAGTTTATTAAACGAAAAAGAAATTAATATAAATATTGATTATGAAAAATTTGCTAATTTTATTAATTTTAGTTCTGCTAAAACACGTTTAGAAAATTTCTTTTACAAAGTAGATTTAATCCAATCCTCTAGTAATCAGTTATCAACTTTTTTAAATCAAATAACAACAGATACAACAACTACTTTAGCATATAGTTCAAGTGCTGCTTCATTAACAGGTGCTATAGATACTATAATTAAGAATTTTGATGGTTATGAGTATTTTTTATATTTTAATAGTGGTTCAACTACTTCATACCCCAAATCCAATACAGAACCACCTTTTATTTTATATCCAACTTCAAACCCTGAAGTACAAACATGGATAACATCATCCCTTACCACAGCTGTTAATTATGATGATAATAATAGAGACTGGTTATATAACTCTATACCAGAATATTTAAGAGATGACCCAGCAAATAGAAATTATGAATTATTTGTTGATATGGTTGGTCAATATTATGACAATGTTTGGACTTATACTAAGGATATTACAAATAAATTTGACGCAGATAACCGTTTAGATTATGGTATCTCAAAAGACTTAGTTTCAGATGCTATTAAAGATTTTGCAGTTAAATTATATTCAAATAATTTTAATACTGATGATTTATTTACTGCTTTTCTTGGATTAACCCCTTCAGGTAGTGCCTTCCCATTCCCAAATATAACTGGTAGTTTACCAACACCTTCTGGGTATGAGTACGTAGATACTAAAATATCTGCTTCAAATGATATAGTCCCATTAGACGATGTTAATAAAAGTGTATATAAACGAATATACCATAATATACCATATTTACTTAAAACTAAAGGTACAATAGCTGGGTTAAGAGCATTAATTACATCTTATGGAATCCCAGATACAATTTTACGAATAAGTGAATTTGGAGGTAAAGATAGAAACGAATCTCAGGATTATGATTTAAAACAAAATGTATTTAATTATGCATTTGATACTGGTGCTTCTGCTACAAATTTTGTATCATCTTCTTTAGAAGCAAACTCAAAATTCCCAGTTCAAAATGGTAATAATAAGGCTCGAACTATACAATTAAGATTTAAATCTCCCACAATACCATTACCAGTAAATAATGTTGCTAATAATAATATTAGATATTCACAATCATTATTTTCAACAGATGATAGTGGTGGTAATCTAGTACTAGAATATACAGGTTCAGGTTTAGTAAGTGGTTCCTACTCAGGATCTATCCCAGACCCCTATGATACTTATGGTACACTAAAATGGATTCCAGCAGAAGGGGATAATCCTGATTTAAGTGCTAGTGTGTATTTACCTTTTTTTAATGGAGATTGGTGGTCAGTTCAAATGAATGTTAATGGTTCTACCCCAACTGCTAGTTTATATGCCGCAAATGAAATAGATGGTAAGATAGGATTTAATGAATCTAGTAGTGTTGGAGGTTTTGATGATGCATATTATTATGATGCTTCTATAGGATTTTTAAATAAAGATACAAACGTAGTATTTACTGATGGTACTATATATACTCCTTTTTCTGGATCTTTTCAAGAATTAAGATATTATGTTCAAGAAATTAGTCAAAGTTATTTTGAAGATTATGTAGTTAATCCATATTCTAGTGAAGGAAATAGTACCCACCTAACAGATATAGTAGGATCATCAACTATTTTTTCCAATGATTTACCTAATCAACAGTTTTTTAGGGCAGATTTAGGTACTCAATTAAATACTAGTAGTAGAACATCAATTCACCCTAGAGTAACAGGGTCTGCTATACAAATTACACAATCATTTGCAGTTGATAGTAATTTTTACATTAATACACCTAATTTTATTACAAATGTAGAAGATATATTCCAAGACCAAGTACCAGTAGGTATTAAAAATAGAATTACAGATAAAATCCAAACAGAAAAAATAATATTAGCTGAAGCTCCATATGGTTTTACCAATCCAACTTCTTCATTACCTGTAATTTCAAGTAAAAACAATGATACCCAAACAATTTCTCCAATGGAGTCAATGCAAGTAACATCTTTCACTAGTCAAAGTTATACACCTAATGTTAATTATTTAGAGGTAGCATTTTCTCCTTCAAATCAAATTAATGATGATATTAATGCTCAATTGGGGTATTTTAATTTAGGAGAATTTATTGGAGACCCAAGATTTGTTTCTTCATCACTACATACATACCCAGATCTGGATAGATTAAGAAATTCATATTTTGAAAAATATATGGATAGCTATGATGTAGTTGATTTTGTTAGATTAATTAAATTCTTTGATAACTCATTATTTAAAATGATTAAAGACTTTACACCTGCTAGAACTAGTTTATCTTCTGGTGTGGTAGTAAAACAACATATATTAGAAAGAAATAGACAAAGACCAGCACAAGCTACATCATCGTTACATGACTATGAAGGTTTAGTAGTAAATTTACCTAAAGATTATAGTTCAGGTTCAACAGATTTTCCACAATATTCAACTGAAGGTTCTTCTATATATAAATTTAGTGGTGGAACTGGTGGTTCATTTGAAAGATTTAATGGCATCCAAACCTATCCAGTACAACCAAGACAAGAATATGGTCGATTATTAGGTAAGGGTAGTATTAATTATACAGGTGTAGATTTAATACCTACTATAACCTCTAATACACTCCTCACCCCCTTAACTAATGGTACTTTTAATAATATTACCGTTAATGTTAATTCGGGTGGTGCTTACCCAATTAATGCCAATATTATAGTACAGATAAAAATTAATGGTGGAACTATACAACATATTAATGTTGAAACAGATACCCCTATTGCTGATAAATTTAGTGCCGGTAATACATTTACAATACCTGGTTCTGCTTTTGGTCAAGGAGGAGGAATTGCTAATGGTCTTACTTTTAAATTAACAAGTAATGAAATTACTCTTACTTCTCCAGTAACTATTCCATACAATAGATTTGGTGTAACACAAAGTTGGCAAGATGGAAATGATGGGTCAATATTAAACTCAACTAATTTTAACCAAAGTAGCTCACAATTTATTAGCGGATCTTATTTAGGTCCTAGAAGATTTCCTAAAGATAACCAATCAGAATTTTATGATGGTATATTTAGTGGTTCAATGATAATAGTAGCAACACAGTCTTTAAATCCTGGTTGTGATCCTTATTTAAATGCCAATGATACACCTGTAGTATTTAAACCTTTATTCTTTCCATTAAATTTTCAATTTGATGGTGTAGTAAATGAAGGTGGTTTTAACAACCAATTAAACGTCCCCCCAGAAGGATATGCATGGATTTCATCTAAACAAACAGATCAAGGTCAAATAGGAATACAACAAGTACAATCAATAAAATTAAGCCAAAATGATATTACTGGAGTAGAGGTAATTAATTATTTAGATGATTTTGAAAATTTAAGAATTTTATTTACCCTTCCTCCAAGTAATTTACCATATGGTGCTACAGCAACTGAATATTTTATAACTGGTAGGACAGTATATGCTGATCATATTATATTACAAGTATCACAAACAGAAGGAAATAATTTTTATCAAGAGATTTCTGATGGTGCTAGTACTTCTATTTATTATCCTATTACAAGTTCAGAAGATGGTGGATCTATGCAATGGAGTTTAGATGCAAAAACAGATTATAATACATTTTTACAAAATTCTGAAAGTCTTGATACTGTACAACAAGGTGTATTTTTAAACCCTAATACACTTTCCCAAGAACAAAATATATATTTTTATAATAATTTTAATGGAACTACTGCACAAGATGCATTAGGTTTCTTTAGTCCTGGTACAGCGGGAACAAGTACTTCTAAAATATTTCAATTAGCTCAATATAAAAATGGTGCTTATACTATACCTTACACACCTAATATTCCCTGGTATTTAGAATTTACAGTTAAATATAGTGCATCCTTAAATACTGATGCGACAGGAATAGTTGAAAATGAAGGAATATATCATCAAGGTAATAAATATGAAGGTACAGCAACTCTAACAAGTCAAACTTTCCTTTTAAATGCAGACCCAACAAGAGGATTTTATGTAAAATCAAATCTATCAGGATATACTTCTGCGGCAGCAGCAGCGGCATCAGCTGACCTTACTTCAGGTGATAATATTATATATTACTCAAATGCTAGTGGTTTCTTCCCAGTTTCACCAGATACCCCAGTACTTTATTCTGACCCAACTTTATCAACATTAGCTACTTCTCTTCAGGGTAATAGATATTATAAGTTTTCAAATTTAGATGTAAGTGGGACAGGACAAGATTATTTTGTTGTTCTTGTTTCTACTAATAATGCTTTACAACCTATAGGATCATTAGTAACAGGATTTAGAAACCCAGCAAGTAAAAATGCAACTATACCACTCATTAATATAGATTCTGGTTTTTACAGACCCGCTCCTAAAAGTACAACTGGTTTAGGTACTGTTTTATTTAATGGTAATAATTTTAACACTCAAATTCCGGGTAATTCAGGTTCAGTTACCCCAGTAACAGATATTGCACCTTTTGCTGGTCATCCAAAAATAAAAGTACCAACCACTAACTCTATGTTTATAACTGATTTAGATCTACAGTTAGGTGGTACACCCCCAACATTAGGCGGAGGTGGAGGAGGATCATTTATTCCTTTTTCAGGTAGTGATGCAAACTCAAATAACACTGATTTTGATGTTACTTTTAGTGCAATATCAGCATACGTTCCTACTTTTTTAAATCAAACAGCAATACCAGCGTTAGGTACTCCAAATATGGGAGAAACTTATGATGGATCTATGTTCATACAATGGACTGGAACTGGTGGAGTTGGTAGAGCTATACAAGATAGTTTAGGTGGAAGTGCTGCTAATTTTCAAAAATTTAAAAATATAGATTTTAATGTATCTTGTATTATTCAATCTCAAGGAGTAAGTGCAGATTTCAATGTCCAATTAGTAGAACAGAGATATTATACATCAGGTCTTTTAGATTCAACGATTAATATACTTCACACTTTTAATTCTGATTCTAATGGAAAAGCTGAATTATCAAATGAAACAATTCAATTGAGTAGTTTATTTAATAAAGTAGTATTACCAAACCAAGCTATAGATTGGTATTATTCTAGAATTTACTTTTTAATAAAAAACAATGAAGGATCGGCATTTGATTATTCATTCCAATTAGGTACCATGGGGGCAGTAATCTATTATGCTAATTCCCAAGATACCATTTTTCAATACCCAAGTAATGGTAACCCTACTCAATTTGCTGAAGGAAATTATACTACTCCATCTGATGGATTTCAAAGTGGAACAACTAATGAAGCACTAACAACAGGAACCTCAGATTTTTATAATGAATGTGTTGTTAATGCCTATTTAAAAAGAACAGGCTCACAAGGAGATTTTATAATAACCTCATCAATTTTTGATCCCACAACAGGGCTTGGTGGTTTTTCAGGTTCAATATATTCCGGGTCAACAATTACTTTTACAGATACCCCTATAAGAGCATTTAAAGATGTTAATTTTAGTGCGAATACTGCTTCTACTTATGCTAACCCTGGAGATATATATTATCTTGAATATGAATTTAAAGATTTAAAAGTAGGACAAATTGGTGGAAATACATTAACTGGACAACATTTTGATTTTAAAACATCAGATGGAGCACTTATAAATTCTCCTAAATTAGCAATAACAGCTTCTGGAGAAGGGGGATCAGCAAATTTTGGTATTACAAGTAGTATACTTTTAAGAAAATCTAATCTTATACCTCCACCAGAAGATACAGGTGAGGAAATGTTAAGTTTAGAATTTTTACGAACAAACACATATTCTTCTACAGGAACAGCAACTGTAACTGGTAAATACCCAGGTCAATTTAATGCTAATGATATTCATAGATTTTCTGTACAAGTAGAAAAAGAGGGACCAGGAAGTGGTTTAGTAATACAAGAATTTTCGGCTAGTATTTACCCATCACAATCACTTTTTTCACCATTACCAACTCCTTTTTCACCTGCTTTTAGTAATTATAGATTATCTCAAAATACTGATTTTATAGTTCCAACTTATTATGCTGGTGCTTTACCATTTAACTTAGCTTTGGATTGTCAACCTATGTTAAATAATTTTATATTACAAAGACCAAGTGAATATATAATGGATGTAGACTATAATAACGAATCAGGTCCAATAATCCCAGTAAATCAGGAACAAATATTAGATAATGAAGCAGTAAAAGCTGCAATACCAGATTCTAATTACACTTCACTACGTTCAATTAATCCACGATATGATGGTGTAAAATCTACTAGTGCAAAATTAAATGTATGGTCTATTGGAGATTTTGGAACATATGGTAAAAATCCAACTATCGAATTAAGAGATGCCTATTTTGGGTATTTTAATGACTTAGATGACCCCTATCCAAATATTAATGGTTTAACTAGAGTTAATTTAAGTTATTTAATTGATGAACAAGGTAATGCTTTACCACCATCATTAGAACCTATTACTATAGATACTTTTAAAGCTGTTTTCCCAAACACAACTGTAGGTAAATTAGCTGTAAAAGATATTAATAGTAAATATCAATCTTTAGGTTCTCCATCTTCTATTAGCCGTACAATGGAATATGTAACACCAATATGTTACTCTCAAAATTCTGGAGAAAATTATTCTCCAACTATCCCACTATCAGGTTCAGGTTATATTTCAAGATATGATGACGATAATGCTAATACTATTACATTTGCTCAATTTTCAGCTGTAGGTACAGCTTCTATAGATCAAAATACACCTTTACAATCAGTTAATTACTTTTTAGATCCTTCTGAAGCAATTACACAACCTTCTGTATTTCCATCCCTCCCATCTACTGGTTATGCTCTTCCATATGTAGCAGGAACAGGAGCAGGTGATTCAAAAGCCGGTGCTTCAAGTTACCCATCAACTACTAATGACCCTCAAACACCCTGGGGTGTAGGTCCTGGAACAGATTTAAATAATGAACAGATAATATCAATGCAAACATCTGTAGTTACTACATATGTAAGTGAAACAAATGGAACAAGGGAGGAATTAAAAATCCACCTAAAAATGCATTATGGTAATATTACTCAATCCGGTCCTTTAACAACACAACCCTTTAATTTAGAATATATTGATTGTAAAGTTTATACTGAAACAGGTCAAGTTTTTTTATTAAAGAATGTAGATCAATATGGTTGGTTCCAATATGGAAATTTAGAAAGTAATCAAAATTTAGGTCCTAGATATAATTCAAATTTAGATAGATGGACAACATCTAGAGTTAAAGTACCTGAAGAAGGTCTTATTGTTTATGCTGAATGGGAAATGTTTGAGACCTTATTTGACTTAGGTTTAATGAGAGAAAGACATCCTAGAAATGGATCTGGTGTTGTAGCTTTAGAATGGATATTCTCAGCTAATTCTGGTAGACAAAGTATTACAGCAGGTAATGAACTTAACTGGTCAATTTCTGGTAGATTTAAAGAAGCTAGGGGTGGATACCAACAAGGATTTTTCTTTCCAGTAGGGTATGAAGGAGCAAAAACTCCAACTAAAATACAAGGTATAGGGGTTCAAGATCATTTACTAGCAGGAGCAAATATAGCTGAAGCTCCCTTTTGGACATACTCGGGATCAACTGGAATAGACCGTTCAATTATAGAAATGTCATCTTCTAACTTTAATGAAGCATATGGTACTGGATTTTATCAAGGTGATTTACCTTATGAACCAGGCACATCACAATATTTCCCTGGTAATGTAGAACCAAGCACCACAGCTTTTGATACAATAGAAAATCCAATAGAATTTCAAGAAAATGATGAAATTAGATTTGCTAATAATGAAAACTTTACATATAGAGTTTTAGAAGTATTTGCACCACAAGAAAACATTAGCTCAAGTACAGCAGGTGATTTTGGTAAAGTAAAACTTAGATTAGATAGACCAGTAGATACTTCAATTAATAAAGATTTTTTCTTAATAAGAAGAAAAGTTGTAAACCCTAATTCACTTTACTTGGATACGCCATTCCCTTATGGTACATTATCAAGTGGAAGTGTTGGTCAAGCAATATTATCAACTGGGTCATTTGCATTACAAGGAGGTTATCTCACAGGTTCTGTACCAGAAGCGGATAGTAACGGATTATATACAGGTTCAGTAAGTATTTTAGAATTACAATCAACACCAGGTATTTTATTTCCTGACTTTCCAACAGAGTATTTAACAATGAGTGCATCTGTAATAGTAAATGATTTAATTTCTAAGGGAGTAATAGAATCTTAAAAAGAATACATATTTATAACATATAACAATATTTATATAAAAACACAACATGGGATATTTAAATAACGCAGTAATAACAGTTGATGCTATCTTAACAACCAAAGGTAGAGAATTGTTAGCTAGAAATGATTCTTCGTTTCAAATTACACAATTTGCATTAGGAGATGATGAAATTGATTATACATTATACAATCCAAATCACCCTTCGGGTTCAGCTTATTATGGAGAGGCAATTGATAACATGCCTTTACTAGAAGCATTTCCTAGTGAATTGCAGATAATGAAATATAAGTTAACTACTTTACCTAGAGGTACAGCAAAATTACCAGTATTGGACTTAGGTTTTGCCGCTATTACTTTAAAACAAGGTGCTCAGTTAGCTGTAACACCTCAAACCTTAAATTATTTAGGTAATGAACAAGTGTTCGAAACATCAGGATATAGTGCAACTATTGGAGATGTAAGATTAATGAATACATTTACAGGACAAGGTATCCAAACAGAGGCAGCAACATCAGCAAATTCAACCGCTACACAAACACTTGGTACTAATGTAACTAAAACAATTATAGGTACTCAATTTAACTTAACTTCAACTACAGTTAATACTTTATTTGGTTCAAACAAATTATTAAGAACAACATTAACAGTAACAGGATTAGATAGTGGTGCAAGAATAACAATTCCAGTAACAGTAACTCAACAATCCTTAACATAATAAGATATGGCATTTAAAAGATTAGATCCTGAAGATTTTATAGTAAGTTCCGATTCGGTAACTTCAACAGTATGGAGTAATAATTCTCCTTCACTTAATACTTATTTTACATCTTCAACTCAAAAAGAAGGAACGTCGGGTCCTTATTATTTAAGTATTTATCAAACAGCTTCATCAGATATAACAGCAGCGGTACAATTTCAAATAGCTTATGCTAATAAAAATGGTGGAGGGGGTGTAAATTTTGACTCTTCAGTACCTTTTACTTCTCCTACTACTACAATCTATGGGCAATATAGAACCCTAGTATTAGAAGATGAAAATTCTAGTTTTGTTTGGGGTGAATCCTATACAGGTAGTGCTAATAATGATTTTTATGTTATTAGTATTGAAAGAGCAAGATATAAACAATCTTTATTACCTGGTTCTTTAAATTTAGTTTTAAAAAGTAGTAATAGTAATTATAATAATATACAATTAACAGATGATTCAAATATGGTAACTCTACCAACCTTTTATGGTACACAAAGAGCTTATCAACTAATATCAGGATCAGATGGAAAAGCAGCTACTGGAACACCAGGAGGAACAGGATACACTCCAGCTTCTGGTTCTTATGGTTTAGTACTACCAGATATCTCTACTATTTTATTAAATGCTGCTGCTTTAAATGATAATTCATCTGGTGGAGGTGGAATAAATTTAGGTACTGTTACTACTGCTGATACTTTTGGAGATAATCCAACTAAATTATACAATGCTATAAGTGGTTCAGTAACATTATTACCAGTAGGTAACCCAGCAACATCAAATATATTTGAATTAAATTCTCAAGAAACACTAACATCAGATTATGTTTTTATTAGAGCAAGAAATTCAGAATATAATTACACAGAGAATCCATCATTTATATCAGGATCAACAGGTGAAGTAGTATATCCATACTTTATCAACAATCCACAAACCTTCCCAACAACCGTTGGTTTGTATAACGATTCAAATGATTTATTAGCTGTAGCTAAATTGTCAAGACCAATCCAAAAAGATTTTACAAAAGAAGCTCTAGTACGAGTGAAATTAGATTTCTAAAATGAATGAGCGCTTACAAACAATTAAATTCACAGGACTTAATAATATCTCCATTTGAGGTAAACAAATCTTTCTATTTTGAAGGTGGGTTAGCTTTAACCCAATCCAACGTTGAAATAAATAGATTTTTAGGCCGAAATGGTGATTATCTATTATCTGGTAGTGTCATGACTGGTGCAATTCCTGCATATACGATACCACAAGTATTAGTATATGACTCAATACAACAATTATATTATCAAAACTATATATCTAGTAGTAATGGGTTTACTCAAAATGCAATTACTTCTAGTATAGTTATAGGTGCATCTCCCGAAGGGGATAGAAGAATAGGCCAAGTACAAAATACTAATTATTATGACTACCCACAAACTAGTTTATGGCCTAGTAAAAATTTTCCTACCCCCTCCCCAACAACAGCATCAGTTCCTATTGGTGTAATTTCCATCCCTTCAAAATTATGGGGTGATTATATACAACCTAATTCTTTTTTATTAGAAGGACCTACAGGTTCTATTAAAGATGATGGAGAAGGTAGGTTATTATTTAAAACAACTGCTAGTAATGCTAATTATCGTTACATGGCAGGTAATATAATATATGAACATGGAATAGTAACACTTTTTGATTCACATCTAGTAGATGCTGATGGTATAGAAGGAGAATTTTATGGTACCGCAGTTTATGGAGTAAGTAAATATGGTGTTTCTCCTGTTGCTTCAACTGATACTGAAGAATGGATAGATGCTTGGATAATAAAAAATGATGTTACTATGTCTTTTTCTAGTTCTTATACTTTATATGAAACCCAATATAAAGCTACAATATCAGAAAATGAATTTAACTATACTTTAAACCCTAGTTCTATTACCGGCAGTCAAATACCTACAGTATTTCCAAGTAGTAGTATAAATTGGGAAAATACAGCATCCTCGGGTGTACGTTTAAGTACAATTACAGGATCATACTTTTCACCATACATAACAACTGTAGGTTTATATGATGAAGATTTTCAATTATTAGCAATAGGCAAATTAGCAAAACCAATTCAATCATCTCAAACAACAGATACAACTATTCTGGTGAATATTGATAGGTAGGTTATATTTATAATAAACCCATTTTTTAATCCATGGCAAAACTATTTAAATACCAATCAGAAATACAACAAGGTAAGATAATCCAATCATGGCATGTCTCTCAATCTGTTGATGCTTTTACAGGAGCAGAACCTTACGATGTAATAATATCAGGTTCTTCAACTTTAACAGGTTCAATGTATATTGACCCTAATAAGTTATTATCAACGGCACAAACCCATTATTTATCATATAATAACACTACAGGTCAAGTTTTTAAAACAACTATTGGAGCTGCAGGAACAAGTGGAACTTCAGGAATAGATGGAACATCAGGTACAAGTGGTATAGATGGAACATCAGGTACAAGTGGTATAGATGGAACATCAGGTACTTCAGGAATAGATGGTACTTCAGGTACAAGTGGTATAAATGGAACAGATGGAACTTCAGGTACTTCTGGTACAAGTGGTACATCAGGTATAGACGGAACAAGTGGAACTTCAGGAATAGCTGGTACTTCCGGAACTTCAGGAATAGATGGTACTTCAGGTACAAGTGGTACAGGTACTGGTACTATGTCTACATGGGTTTTAAATGGTCCGGGAGAAGGTCAATTTGATATTGCTGATGATGATAGGGTTACTTTTAATAATGGAACCTATATAGATGTTACAGTTACCAATCCCCTCGCTACCAACTTTGAGGTAACGCATGATCATAAGGATACAACAAGAGTTGATACAACAAGTACTGCATCCCCAGTAGCTGGTGGAACATTTACAGTAATAGATTCTATTACACAAAATACAACAGGTCACCCTACAGCAGTAAATGTTAAGACAGTAACTTTACCTTCAGGTGGTGGAGGTGGTGGAGGTACTTCAGGTACTTCAGGTACTTCAGGTATAGATGGTACAAGTGG
>Ga0209634_1000451_pt1 | contig 32199 bp, 39 predicted proteins | sample LinPmetageLP40_FD_184043 | JGI IMG/M metagenome (GOLD analysis project Ga0209634, IMG submission 184043) | Marine viral communities from the Pacific Ocean - LP-40 (SPAdes) (version 2) | ecosystem: Environmental > Aquatic > Marine > Oceanic | place: Pacific Ocean | collected 2010-08-26 | reverse complement strand
AAGTGCTTTATCTACAACAAGCACTTGTTGTAGATAAAGCACTTGTTGTAGATAAAGCACTTGTTGTAGATAAAGCACTTGTTGTAGATAAAGCACTTGTTGTAGATAAAGCACTTGTTGTAGATAAAGCACTTGTTGTAGATGATATGTCATTATTTGCTTTAGAACCAAAATAATTCCAATGATCTTGTTGATAAATTTGTCCATTATAACTACTTATACCTAATAATTTTCCGGTTTTAATATCATAACATAAACTTTTTATTTTAGAATCATATGCTAAAAGTTCCCATTCACTATCTAAATTAACATCTTTTTTTCTATAAATATTATATATAGGATTATTATGTTTATCATAATACAAACCAACACATAACATTTTTTTATTTTTATCATATGTGATATCATAAATAATTATATTATCAATAAACGGCGAATTATTAAAATCATCAACTTTAATCCATTTATTTGATGCAACAGTATCATCTATTTTAAATAAACTTAAGGCATTATTAATATTCTTATTTTGTAAACTCTTAATAAATGTTCCATAGTATTTATTATATAAATTATCATTAGGATCTAAAATTATACAATGAATATTATTATTTCTAATTATATTAGAATCAGTAAATTTTTCTATACTTATTTGATATAATTTGTATATTACTATTATTAAAAAAATAAATATTATTAAATATAATAGTATTAAGATATAATTATTTTTATTAATTTTCATATTAATATTATGTAAGATTTATTTTTATTTTATTTTTATTTTTAATATTATCAATGCCTTTTTTAATTGCTTCATATTGTTTAATAGCTTGTTCATGTGTTCTTAATTTATTAATATTATATTTATCTAATTGATCATATGTCATTTTATCTTGAATATCATAAATATTATCTTCTAATTTATTTATAAATATTTTTTTTTTTTCAATTAAATCTAAATTAAATTTTTTTAAAATTAAATTTTGTTTATTTGGTTTGTTTAACTTTTTTAATTTTTCACAAAATGTTTGCCATAATTTTAGACCAGCCTTTGTTTCCTTAAAATGATCATTTGGTTTATATGTTCTAATAAAAATTTGATCTAAGTCATAATATTTAAAATCTCCATTTAATTTTTTAAATGATTTCAAAATTATATTTTTTATATTTACTCTAATATCCTCTAATTTTAATTTGTCAAATATAATTTCTTTTTCACAATTAGTATATCTGTTAATATTTTTATAAATTACATTATAAATATTAACACTATCTTTATTATATAATGTATCTAATAAATTATAATATTGATCTAATGTTTCTATAATTTCTGAACTTATTTTTGAATCGAATACTAAAATATCATTTATAGTATTTATAATAGATTTAATATTATCTATATTAATTTTAATTAATTTTAATTGACTTTTATTTTTTGTTTGAATAACATCTAATTGGTTTGATAAATTATAATAAAAATTTATTGGATCGTTTTTGTCTAAATTTAACACATAACATAAATCTGAATCTTTTGAAGATTCACCATAAAATGTCTCAACGGATGATTCTTCATTAATCCATTTTTTTGTTTTTTTAATAAAATTCCAATCTCTGAAGCTTACATCATCGTTTGGATTATTAAACAAATTCTTATGTGTTGTAAATAATTCATTTATATTTGTAAAAAGAGAATTAAACTCTATATCAATAGGTAATGTCTCTTTAAATTCTTCATTAATAGTTACTAAATCTAAAAAATTATTAATATTATTCAAATTTGTATTTATATTTGTATTTGTATTATTAAATTTATTAATAATACTTATAGATTGTTCATTAATATCATTTAAAGTAATAATATGTTTTTCAAATAGTTCAAAAAAATGCCCAAAAGTTTTTTTAACATTTTGTTTGTTATCATTTGAGTTAACTAAAACTACATTATTATCAAATGATTCTTTAGTATATTGTGTATTTGTTATATAAAGATAAATACAAAATATACTATATAAAACTATAATAATAATAATATCATTACTATTTAAATTAAATTGATACATTTAATATAATAATATAAAAAAACTTAAAAAATAGAATTAAAATTTATTGTTTAAAATCACTATCTAAATGTTGTAAATTTTTTTTAATTGATTCTATATTACAATTATGACATTTATTTTTAACATTTGTTGCGGTTACATAATCTTTAGTATCTTTTGTTTGACATTTGCTTTTGTTTTTATTAAAATTAGAAATATTTTTTTTATTTAGAAATAAATCGGAAACATTTAAATCAACAGCCATATTTTCTGAAGGAATTAAATTTTTATCATTTAATTTATTTAATATATCATAATTTTTATTTAATTTTACTTGTGTATCTTTTTTACATTCATTATTAATATTATCTTTTCTTGTTTTTTCTATAGTAAGTTCTTTTAATATTTCTTTTAATTCTAATATTTTTTTATCTAATTCATCTAATTCTTTATATTCAGTTTCTCTTTCTTTCATATTATCTATATCTTGTTGTATTTCAAGATCATTTTCTATTTTTTTACATCTTTGTTCTGCATTTTCTAAAGAATCAAACATATCTATTAATTTTTGAGAAGAAAATTTATCATTAAAATCAATTTGTGAATTATCTTGAAATGATTCTTTAAATTTACAATTCATAAACACCAATACAAGTATTATAATAATTAATAATGATATTATAATAAATTTAATTTCCATATAAATTAAACATATATTAAAATTTTTTATATTTTAAAGTGGTAAATAATAGTAAAATAACTATAAATATTAAAAATAATACTAATAATATATTCATTATTATATCTTAATATTTTAATAAATTAATAATTAATATTAAAAGTGTTAATATTAAAAAAAACATAAAAAATTTATACAAACTCATATATTATTAGACCATACTATTTTTTAAAATATTTTAAAATAAAATTATTATTATTTATTCTAAAGGTCTTCTCATCACATCTGGTGCTATTGTAGAATTTAGCCAAGGACTTACCTTTATTTGAGGATTTGGAGGTTCGCTTCTTAAACTTAAATTAGCATTTCTTAAAGCATTGCCTACTGTATTTACACCCACATGAAAACCAGCGGTTAAAAGGTTTTGACCTTCAAGATTTCCATTAACTGCTGGATTTGTATTTGAAAATTGTGTATCACCATTTGGAAGTAAACTTGTTACATCTAAACTTTTTACATAATTATTCGGTTCTGCTGAAGCGTATGTAATTTGATTATCTTGAACTGGCTCTTTAATTACTTCTGGATATACTTCTTCTGGATATACTTCTTCTGGTTCTGAATTGTTTAATTCATTAATTACATCATTAACTATATTATCTTCTTCAGTAACTTGTTCGATTAAATCATCGGCTTCATCTTCCTGTAATTGATCAACTACATCTTCTTCAATATTATCTTGAAAATATTCATAATTATTAGGTAAATTATTAAAATGTTCAACAGGTTGATGTTGAACATGTTTCTCAACAGGCGATAAGCTATCATACGCTGAAACATTAAATTGTTCTGTTTCTTGGTTAAGTAATGTATATCCAAATATTCCAGATACACCTATAACTAAAACAGAAATAAGTGTAGATACTTGATTACCAAGTTTTTTTTTATTCATATTTACTGCTAATAAAACAATAACACCAGAAACAACTAATAAAACAAATTTATTTACATTATTATCTAAACTCAAATTCATTGTATATAATTAAAACATATAATTTTTTTTTTATATTATCTAATTAAAAAAAAAATATTAATAAATAAAATATTAATAAATAAAATCTTTTAATTGTTTAAATTTACTTTCAAATGAATTTATAATTAAATCACGGTCACTAATCAATTTTTCATATTTTAATTTTAATTTTTGAATATCATTATTATCTAAATTTTCTACATTTTCTACATTTTCTACATTTTCTAAATTTTCTACATTTTCTACATTTTCTAAATTTTCTACATTTTCTACATTTTCTACATTTTCTACATTTTCTACATTTTCTACATTAGAATTATTAGATTCTACATTATCATTCGAATCTACAGTCTCTATATAATTATTAGAATCTAGATTATCTATATTATTATTAGAATCTAGATTATCTATATTATTATTAGAATCAACATTAGAATCATTAGAATCTAGATTATCTATATTATTATTAGAATCAACATTAGAATCATTAGAATCTAGATTATCTATATTATTATTAGAATCAACATTAGAATCATTAGAATCTACATTCTCTATATTATTATTAGAATCTACATTATATTCTAAAGAATTATTATCTATAAGATTTAAATTTGTTGTTTCATTAAATTCTAAATTACTATTATCTATAATATTTGAATTGTTATTGTCTATATCTGATAATAAATTATCATTAATTAAATATACACTATCTTGCCCTTTTTGAAATACTTTAATTTGTAAAGGAACCCATTCACATATAACTTGTTGTTTTAAAAATCTTAAACCTTGAAATTTTAAAACAGATAATATTTTTGATCCAATATTAATATCATTATAAGTAATAATATTATTATTAGAATTATAAATACTACAACCTAAATCACCCTTTACTATAGGTATTTTGACCTTCAAAGATGGAGGTTTTTTACCTCTGCCTATTTTTATAGGAGTAATATAAAATTCTTCTACAACATCTAATGGAAATTTTTTACTAAACCAGTCTTTACTATTTTGATGTATTTGTAATACATTATAATCATCTACATTTGTTATAAATTCATAAAATTTCCAATGATCTTTATCAAATTCTAATTCTAAATTACATCGTGTATCACTTCTAATAATTCCTTTATTACTTAATAATCGAGGTGTTTGTATATATATAGGTTCATCATTATAATTAGCTACAGACATAAAACTACCTCCTTTAACTTTTTCAGGAGTATTGAATTTAATTTTCTGTATATCTATATTCTCAAAATTAATAACATTAATATTAGACATTTTATAACTATTTTTCTTTTTTTTTTTAATTTTTAAAAACGCAATTAAACTATTATTATATCTTTTAATTTAAATTTATAATAATATATATTGTTAATATACCATAATTTATCAACATAAAAGTTAGCTTTTAAATAACTATCTTTATCTATATTATAAATAGTTAAATTTTCATTTGATTTGTTCTTAACATTAGTTAAAATTTTTTTATATTTTTCATTTATTTTTGTATATACTATTGATCCATTATCTGTATATCTTAATTGTGAATTTAATTCTCCTTTTGATATATTTAATAATTCTATAAGTTTAGATTCAAATCTTTCAATAAAATATTCAAATAATTTACAATACGCTGAATCTGTAATTTTTAAATTTATAAAATAATTATTGAATTTATTATCTAATCCAAAAGGAACATATAATTCTGGTGACCAAAAATCTATATAATTATTATTCAATTTAATATCAAATGAATTTTTAATTGATTTATCTATAGTTATTTTTTTAATATCTATATCTTCAAATTTCATTACTATTAAAAAAGTTTTTTTCCTTAAATAAAAAAAATGTATTTATTTAATGATAAATGAATTAAGTAATTCAGTTTTTGAAAAAATTATTAAAAATATTAATACACCTGAAAATATTAAAAAAATTCAGTTAACATTACTAGATCCTTTAATATCATATACATATAACAGAATTTACCCTTATTTTATGTTAATAATTATAATATTTATGTTAACATTTATATTAGTAATAATTATATTAGTTATTTTATTAAAAAAAATAATATATTAAAAACTATATGGCTGATTATAATCAATTGTCTAAAGATATTGATATATGGTTAAAATATAATGATTCAATTGATAATCTAAATAATCAGGTTAAAATTTTAAAAGAAAAAAAAAATTATATGGAAAATTCTATAATATCTATTATGGAAAATCATAATTTAACTCAAAAAAAACTTAAAATAAATGAAAAACATATTCATTATAATATATCTCATACTATGCCACCATTATCATTAAAATTACTAGATAATGTATTAAATGAGTGTTTGACCCCTAACATAAAAAAAAAAATACTAGAAAAAATCCAAATTTACCGTGAAAAGAATAAAACACAATCTATAAATCTTAAAAAAAAAAATATTTTTCGTAAAAAATCAACTAAAAAATCTGCGTAAAACAATTTAATTTTAAATAATACTATAATTTACTAAAAAAAAATTATAATGCCTAAATATACAGCAAATGAATTAATCTATTGGTCTTCAAAATCTATAAAAGATGAATTATTATTTGATAAAATATTAGATATTCAAGATGATATAAATGATTTTTTAGATTCGCATAAATTAACGATTAAAACAGATAAAGAATTATTTTTAATGCATTTATTATTATTTATTTATGATAATTCTTTTTCTAAATAAATAGTAATGAGTCAATTTTATAATAAAATACAAGAACTACAAGACTTATGCGAATTATCAAAAAATAAAGGTTGTAATAATAAAAAATTATCAAAATGTGATCTTAAAGAACTAGGTAGTGGTAATTTTGGGTTAGTAAAAAAATGTATGAATTCTAATAATAATCAATACGCCGTTAAAATTATTAAAAATTTATCAACAATTACACCCGGAAATAAAGAACAAGAAAAAATTAATTTAATAAATGAAGCGATTATTATGATTAAAAGTGGTGAACATTCTAATATTATTAAAATAATGGGTGTAAATATTTTACCATTAAAAAATGAAATTGATGTTTCAATATTTTTAGAAATATGTAATTTAGGATCTCTTAAATCACAATTGTTAAATTATAAAGAAAAAAATAAAACAATTAATCCATCTACTTTATATAAATTAGTTCTTGATATTGCTTCTGGAATGGAATATTTATCAAAAAAAAAAATTATTCATAATGATTTATCAGCAAGAAATGTTCTTTTAGATTCAAAAACGAATGAGTTTAATAATTCAACAGCAAAAATTAGTGATTTTGGTTTATCTATAAAATTGAATAAAATTGATCGTAAATTAGGATATACTATTGATAATTCATATACTCCTAGACCTATTGTATGGTTGGCCCCAGAAATATTATATAATAATATATTTAGTGAAAAAAGTGATGTATGGAGTTTTGGAATATTATTATATGAAATAGAAATATTAGGTGAATTTCCAGTTTATAAAAACTTAGATGGAACAGATTTTATTATTAATAAAGATAATATACATTTATTTAAACAAATGTTAGTTATTGATGGAATAAGACATAAATCTAATGGTAACTTACCTAAATATTTAGAAAACATAATGAATTTATGTTGGAAATTACAGATAGAAGAGCGCCCTTCATTTAAACAAATAAAAGAAAACTTAAAATTATCTACAAAAAAAAAAAATAATTCTAAGAAAAAAAAAAAAAAAGACACAAATAAAAAAATAACAAATTCTAAGAAAAAACTATTGCGTAATTAATTATTTATTATTTTATTTTTATATTTTAAGATGATAACTGCTGATGATCAACATGAGTTTTTTATAAATTATTATTCGTATGAAGTTATAGAATTTCTAAATAAATTAAAAGAAAAATATACAAATTTGAATTTATTAAATAATACATCTAAAGAAACAACAAATGATTTTGTAGAATTATTAGCTGAACATATAGATTTAAAAAAAATGTATTTACAACATTTAAAATCTTAGATTAATATATAAAAATGATTAAAAAATCTAAAAAAAAACTTATAGGAGGAATGGTAAGAGCTGGTTCAGTTCAACATTTTAGAAGAGGTAAAGCTAAATCTATTTTAAAAAATAAAAAACGTAAACTTAGAGGAGGAATGGTAAAAGATGGTTCAGTTCAACATTTTAGAAGAGGTAAATCTAAATCGTTGTTAAAAAAAAAAAGAAAAAAATCTTTAAGACGTTTAAGACTAAAAAAACATTAATTTAATTTTAAAATTGATTTTTATTTATATTTTAATTCAAATTATAATAATATAATGAAATTTTGGACTATTAATGTTGCTACAGAAAAAAATAAACATCACATGATACTAAATAAAAAAGCATACATAGGACTCGGATTATCTGGTGAAATTCCTAATAAATGTGAAAATCCAACAAAATATAATAAAGCAAGAACAAACCGTAATAGCACACCATTCCAATTTAGTTATTTTAATAATAATAAAGAAAAAGGAGATATTATTGTGTTATATGAAAACAAAATAGGACATATATACTATGGTAAAATAACTGGTGAAATAACAAAACCAATAAAAGGAATTGATTTAGCACCTGATTGGGATATAAATGAAATTCAATATCATATAAAAGTAGTTGGATGGACAAAAATAGAAAATCCGCATATGAAGAATTGTAGAAGAAAAACTTTAACTGAAATTACAGAAAATGATTTTAATTCAATTTTAGACAAACACATCTAGAAATAATTATATTTTAAATTTATTTTTTATTAATAAACATACAAATATTGTTTGAAAACATTAATTTAATTTTAAAATTGATTTTTATTTTAATTTAATATTAAAATGAATCCAGGAATGCCTAAAAAACCAGAAACATCAGGAATTTTAGAAGATTGGGGAATTGATTTTATGTCAGAAGATTACAATAAATCTATTTGTGGAGAAATATATAATTCAACATTATTTGATGATGGTAAATTGATATATACAAGTAGAATTAATAATTTTTATATAGAAAATAATGTATCTGAAGAATTAGGTATTAAACCATTCATAATTGTTAATACAATCAATGATTCAAAATATATTTTAGGAACAATCTCAAATCAGTTTAAGGATTATATTAACTTTTTAATAGATAAAAATAAATTATGTTCAAAAACATATTCATTAAACACAAATCAAGGTATCATTGAATGTATTAATATCTATTTAAAAAATAATAATTAGATAATTACTATATAAACATATAATTATAATGAATATAATATGACAGAGTTTGATGAGACTAAAATTATATTAGATAAAGATAATATCGAAATAATAAATGATAAAAAATATGTAACATTTTTTAGAAAAGAAGAGGGAATAATATATAAACATACTAAAGTATATAAAATTGAAAAAAAAATAATAAAATTACCTAAAAAAGTTGCTGAAAGAAGAAAATGGGTAAAATTTGGTGTATCAAAAGGATTACCACCAGGACCAGATACCGCATCAACAAACCGTGTATTTGATGAAGTTTTTTTTGAATTTACTAATCATAATAAAATAACTGATGATAATGATGATAATAATACAGGATTATTTGGAAATAATAATAAAAATATTGTTACATGTAAATATTGTGGTGGCAATCATTGGTCTATAAAATGTAAACATAAACCTGAAAAATCGGAAAAATCTAGTTCTGCTAAAGATATTACTAATAATGGTAAATATGTTCCTAAATTTAAGCGTGATGGTGCTAAACCTATAGACAAAAATATAAATACAATACGTATATCTAATATTTCAGATAATGCTGATGAACAAGATATAAGAGATTTATTTTATAATTATGGTAGGATAACTAGATTATATTATAATCAAAAAGGGTTTGCTTTTTTAACCTATTCAGAAAAAAATGCTTGTGAAAAAGCAATAGAAACTGTAAATGGTCATCCATATGACTATTTAATTTTAAGTGTAGAAATGGCAGAATCAAAAACTTAATTTATTAAAACTAACTTATAAAATAATATTATGTTTATAAAAATGTTATAATTATAAATAGTATATGATTAATAAAAGCAAAAAAAATCATAAATTTAAAAAAAAAATAAGTTCATATATTCTAAAAAAAGGGGGACATATGTTGCGAAGATGATTTTGATAGGAAAAAAATAATAGATCAAATATTTAACGTATATAAGGAAATATCTCCAACTGACTATTTAGATACAATAAATAATGATATTATACTATTCATTGGATATTTTATTGATCTAAAAAAATCAAATGATAAAAAAGGTATACAATTATGGAGCGAAATGAATAACCAAATGCCCCTTACTAAAAATAAAAAAAAAGATGAACAAAATATTAGAGCATTATTAGTTTCATTACCATTATTTTATTTACTATCATTTTTAGGAATGGGAAATTATAAAATAATGACTTAAAAAAATATTAATTATAATATAATAAGTATTATATGGATGATTTAAAAACAGGCGATTTAATTTTTTTTACAGGTCATACACAAGGTTGGTTAAAATATTTTTCATCTTTAATAGAGTATACAACACATTCTAACTATAGTCATATTGGTATGATTATTAAAGATCCCACATTTATTTCACCAAGTTTAAAGGGAACTTATGTATGGGAATCAGGATGGGAAGGAGATTATGATCCTCAAGATAATAAAATTAAACTAGGTGTACAAATAACACCATTAAAAGAAATTTTAGAAAACTTTAGATACTCTAAAGCTATTGTAAGAAAAATAAATTGCCCAAATAAAACATTTATTGATGAAAAACTTAGACAAATCCATGATATTGTTTATGATAAACCATATGATATTATTCCAAAAGATTGGATAGAGGCTTTTTTTAGAAAAGATGGTCAACCACAAAAAACAGACAGATTTTGGTGTAGTGCTTTAGTTGGTTACATATATACCAAATGTGGAATTTTAAAATCTGATACTGATTGGTCTATTTTAAGACCTAGTGATTTTTCATTAGATGGACAACTTTTAAATTTGAATGATGGATATAATTTATCAAATAAAGAAATAAGAATTCAATAATTTATTCATATATTTCTTCATTATTTACATCATATACTAAATTATGTTTTATTTCTTTATTACAATTATAATTGATACATTTTTTTTTAATTAAAAAATAATTAATAATAAGCCAAATATAATATAATGTATAAATAAATATAATTATACCATTACTAATTACGTTATATAAGTAGCATAACCAAACTATATTATTATTATTTATTTCACAGCTATAAACTATATTTTCAATATTCCAAATACTATATGAAAATATAGCGACAGTTGTAGATATTCCTATAAATTTTAAATTTTTAATAGTTAAAAAATTTACTATACTATTTAATAATATCATAAATGAAATAAACCCACTATTTTCACAATTTAATTTGTTTATAATAGATGTATTGTTATCTAAATTATGTAAATAATATGAAAAAAGAATAGTACTTAAAATAAATATTATTCCATTTAAAAAATATAATATATATTCATAATATTTTAATTCCATTCTAAAATATAGTATCTATTATGTCTTAAACTATTTTTATAAAATATTTAAAAATTATTCAACTAGATTAATTAACTATATATAAAATGAATAGATTTCGTAATATCTTACTTATACCTGGTCCTCTAACAACATCAAAAAATGTTAAACAAGCATTGACACATGATTATTCTGCTAGAGAACCATTATTTGTAAATATAATAAAATCTGTTAGAGAAAAAATTTTATCTATCAGTAATACTAATACAAATAATTATACAAGTATCTTAGTTCAAGGATCTGGAACGTTTGGTAATGAAGCAGTTATTTCATCTTTACCTGATAACGCCAAAGTTAATGTATTTTCAAATGGTTTATATGGTGATCGAATGATAGATATATGTAAAAAACATAATGTTTTACATTCTGAAACAATATTAGAATATAATAAACAAATTACACCATACATTATCGATAAACAATTAAAAAATTGTGATTCTACACATATGGCAATAATTCATAATGAAACAACATCTGGAATTTTAAATCCTATTGAAGACATAATACCTATTGCTAAAAAATATAATAAAAAAGTAATAATAGATGCTATAAGTTCATATGGTGGAATACCAATTGATATAAATTCATTAGAAATAGATTATTTAGTTGGGAGTTCAAATAAATGTTTACATGGGCATCCTGGGTTATCTTTTATAATAGCAAATAAAAGTTCTTTAGAAGAATGTAAAAATAATAACAATACATTATCATTAGATTTATATGATCAATATCAAGATTTAGAAAAACAAGATCAATTTAGGTATACACCACCAGTTCAAATTATAAATGCATTAGATGTAGCATTAGATGAATTAATAAGATCAGGTGGAATAGAAAGACGATATGAATATTATTTACTATATAATAGCATAATTTATAATGAATTAATTAATATAGGATTTAAACCTTACTTACCAAGAAAGATTAATGGACCTATAGTTACAACATTTATATTACCAGATTATATAACTAACTTTAATTTTGATATATTTTCACAAATTTTACGAGATTATAATATTATATTGTATCCATCACCTATAAATGACGATAGATTAATACGCATAGGTAATATAGGTGATATAAATATAAATGAATTATATTTTTGTATTAAAAAAATAAAAGAAGAAATTATTAAATTAAAATGATGTTACTGGACGTGTTTTTAACCATTTTTTAATTGAATCTAATTCTCCAACATGATTAATTATTTTTGCTAATTTAGGACTATGTTGTGTAGAATTCATAGCACCATCTTTATTATCAAAAAACTGTGTTATAAAATTATATAAAACTACATCAGCTAGAGATAAATGTGTTCCTACAGAAAATAATTCATGTTCTTTACATAAAATATTATCAAGTAATTCTAATTTTTCTGGGAGAGTTTCATTAAACCATTTTTCCATTCCTTTTTCCTTTTCATCGTCTTTTAATTTTCTAACTGATTGGTAAGCATCTTTAAAATCTCGCACATATTCACAAATTCCATCAATACGTGCGGAATCAAGATCATTATCTCCAAACATATTGTATTTTTTAGCTAAAAATCGTTCAACTGATTTAGATTGAGGAATGACTTGGCCATCTATTTCTAAAAATGGTAGTTTATTTAAAGAGCATAATAATTTATTATTTTTTTTATCATTTAAGAATTCTTCCCTTTCCATATCATGTGTAGCCCAATCATTTATTTTTAATGGATATCTGAAATCCTCATAGTCTACACTATTAACTGCTAGCAACATTCTTGAAGTTTCGGCAAGACCACGAGCATTAAAATAAACAAGTTTCATTATACATTATAAATGTATAAAAAAATTTAAAATAAAACGAACTATAAAAAATTAAAGTCTAAATCTAAAGGTATTAGTAATTTTTGATCATTAGGATATTTATCACTATATTTTTTTATTATATTATTAATTAAAGCATATTTATATAATTCTATAGTTTTATTGAAATAATTAAATTCATCCATTGAAACAAACATACAAGATCCATGTTTTTCATATTCGTGTTTCCAAAAAGTATCATTACTACCTTTATTTGAGTACCAATAATTATTTAGTTGATCTATAATTGGGTTTAATTTATCTAAATTAAAATTAACAGCTCTACAAAAGCTAGGATATGAATTTAAACTATCTTGTGGCCATAAACCATGAATACTAAAGGAACCATCACCCTCTTTAATTAAAGATAAATAATAAAACTCTTCTTTTTTATTCATGTAGCTATAATATAATTCTGATAAATATCCTAACATATATTATTAATTATATATTTTAATCAAAATTGAATATATTTAAATAAAATAAATATTTAATAAAATAAATGTCTATTAATGATTTGCTTATTAATGCTTGTAAAAAAGTTTTTTTACAATTAGGGGTTGGGCATACAGAACGAATTTATCATAAAGCATTAGTTTATGAATTAGGATGTCAGAATTTAAATATTGATACAGAAATGAATATTGTAGTTAAATATGAAGATTCTCAAGGTAAATTACATCATTTAGAATCATTGCGTATAGATATATTTATTCATGAACATAATATAATATTAGAATTAAAGGCAATTTCTAGAAAAATTCAAGCACAAGAATTAGCCCAAATTAAAAAATATTTTAATATTTTAAATAAAGATAATATTAAATTAGATTATGGAATAATTGTTAATTTTCCACAACCATCTACAAAAGAAATTGATAATGAAATAGAATATTTAGTTGTTAAAAATGAAAGCTAATTTTTTAACCAACTCATTAATATTAGGTCATCTTTTATAATAAAAAATAATAAACCCGAGTAAATTAAATAATGTAAATTAAATACTCCTAAATACGCTCTGTAACTTAAAAAAACTATATGTATCATCCAATTTAAAAAACAACTATATTTATATATATAATAAGCATATATTCGGCTATATTCTATAATTTCATTTAAATATTTATTTTTTTCATGTTTTAAAAACCGTATACCTAAATAGAAATTTACCAAAAATGTATAACTTGAAAATAAAGTATATATAAATAGAAATTGTCCTACATTTGTTGTATTATTGTAATCTATATTTAATGTGTACAAAAGGAATAAAGTTGTTATCATATGATGTATTCTTGTTGTATAGGGTAAATTTGGAACTAATATAAGTGCCAATATATCATTTGAAACATAATTACAAGCATAATGATATATTATATTCATATCAATATGTTTTGTCAAAACAAAGTTATATAAATCAAATGAAGCATATATTGCTACATATAGTAATATCCAGGATTTAACTATATTTTTAACTATATATAATTGTTTTGACATATTAATTTTTTGAAAATTTTCATTAAAAACTAATATAACATAAAATATTATGTAATGACCTGATATATTCAATAATGTTTGTAATAATTCAATATATTTTTCCATTTTTAATTAATAAAAAAAATATTTTTAAATAAATTTAAAAATATTTATAAATAATATGTATATATTTTATTCTTTATTAGCATCATTACTATTAAGTATTTCGGATATATTATCTAAATATTCTTCAGATAAAGGAATTTCTAATTTTGAGTATATATTTTGGAGTCATGGAATAATATATTTTATTTGTATTATTTGTTTAGTATTTTATTTAAGTTATAAACCATTTAAATTTTTATTAGGTAATGATACAATAAAAAATATATTAAAAATTAAATTTAATAAAACACGATATGCTATATTATTATCTGGAATATTTGGATTTTTAGCTTTATGTATAATAACATATACTTTTCAAATATCTAAAAATATTGGTTATACAGTTGCGTTAATAAGTACAACATGTGTATTTTCATTGATATTATCATATATTTTTTTAGGAGCACCAATTAATATGCTAGGCATTATAGGAATTATATTTATAATAATAGGCGTATCACTCATTGGAAATTGTGGAAACTCAATTCCTATATTTCCGTAAATAATTTGGATGTCTAGGTATACCATTAGATGATAAGCCCATATATGTAAAAGTAATTTTGGTTCCTATAGGATGTGTTTTTAAATAATTTTTTCTTATTAAATCATTCATTCCAGAAATTGTAAATTGAATATTACTATTTTTAACCAGTTGGCATTTAAATGCTCCTAACAAACCAGTGTATTTTCTGGTTCCTTTTTTAAATCCAATTATTTTACATTCATCATCAAATAATTGTTTAACTTTTAATAAATGACTACTTCGTTTTGTTTCATATGGGCTATGGGGAGATCTTATCATAACACCTTCAGCGCCTTTTTTAGTTAATGTATCAAATGTAGAATAGAGTTGTTTTTCAGAATTTATTTTTGTTTGTTTAGTATATTTTAAAGGACATTTACCAACACCTTTTTTTTTACAACTTGTATGTATTATTTTTTTAATTTTTGCTTGTCTTGTCTCAAAATCACCTTTTATAGTAGGAGAATCAAAAATTTGAAAATTTACATTTGCTTTTTTCCATACATTATCAATTGCTATTTTTTTTTTTAGAAGTCCATGTTTTTCAAATGATTCTCTTCCCATAAATAATTCACCGTCTAATGCTTCATCATTTGGAAACCACTCTTTAAACCATTCTGGTGTAACAAAAATATTACCATTTCTAGAAAAAAACTCTTTTCCATTCCAAATAGCTCTATATCCATCATATTTTTCAGAAACATACCATCCTATAGGCGCCTTTGGAAATCCTTTTGGTGGATTTTTTATTTTGCCAGATTTAGGATCTTTAAATGTATGAGCTAACATTACACCATCTTTTTTAACATCCCATAATCCGTCTAGTCATTTTGATGACATAGCTTTAGATAATTTAGAATTTGCTTTTGTAAGTAATTTATCTATTTTTTTTAACTGATTGATACATTTGCCTGTTTTTGGGTTTACAACTTTACCTTTCGGACATTTTTTTTTAGTTTTTAACATTTTATCTTGTAATTTAATACTTCTATTTAATGTTCTTTCCATCCAAGACAAATCTTTTTTTAATAGTGTAGCTATTTTATTACATTCTCTTTTAGTATCAGAAGTTGAAATACATTTTTTTAAATCTGAATATTTAGTATTAGATGGATATGACCAACCACCTAATCCATCATAATCAGGATGAAATTCAATATAATTTTTATTATTGTATAATTTTTTACTTATTTTAGAAATTTTATTCCATGTTTTATAAATTTTATCATTTAGTTCTTTAGCTTTTTTCAAATCAGCTTTGATATTGGCTTTAACAGGTGTTTTTTTGTGTTTATTAACCTTTTCTAATGCCTTATTCATTTTAGATAAGTCTTGTTTTAGCATTGTGACTATTTTATTTCATTCTCTTTTAGGGCGGTCTTTTGTTACACAACCTTCCCAATCTAAATATTTTTGATCTGTTCCATACCCCCATTCTAATCCATCAGGGTGTGATATAAGATAATCTTCAGTTCCATAACGTTTTTTACTTTTTTTTGCTACTTTATCCCAAACTTTATATATTTCATCATGTATTTTTAATGCTTCAGATTTTGTGTGTTTTTTAGTTTTAACTGGGACATTTTTGTCAACCAATTTTTTCTTTTTTGATAGTTCTAGTGCCTTTTGTATATTATTTAAATCTTTATTAAGCATTGTAATATATTTATTACATTCTTTGGAAAGTGAATTAGATATACACGATTCATAATACAAATATTTATCTCCTGTATTAGGACCACACATACAATCTAAAGAGAAACCATTATCATTAGTAGTTTTTATATTATGTTTAAAAGATTTTGGTTTAGAAATATTATGGAATTGAGGATTGGGTATAAAATATTCTTTATACCCATGTAATTTGATACTTTTTTTTGAAACTTTATCCCAAACTTTATATATTTCATCATGTATTTTTAATGCTTCTGATTTTGTTAGTTTTTTTGTTTTCTTACCAACATTATTTTTTTTATCAAATATAGAGTATTGTTTTTTTTCTTCTAAATTATATTGTTCAGCAAGTTTGTAATCCCATTCAAATTCTGATAGATTTTGAAAATCATCTGCCATTTTATTGAATTTTTTAGCAATTGGTGCCGTTTTTCTCCATTCAGCCATACTCGAATATTTAGATAAAACGGTTGCTTGTGTTTTTTTAGAAACAATAATTTTTTTAGTTTTAGATAATCTTGTACTATTCTTTTTTTTATATTTATTTATTTCTATGTCTTTAACCCATCGTCCTGCTTTTTTAATCCAAATATTACCATCTTTACCTTTTGCTTTTTCACCTTCTAAAACCATACGAGCACATAAACCAAACCCTTTAGGACTTGGTTCTGATCCTTTAAAATTACATTTTTGATTAATATCTGCTTTATTATATGAATAACCAGATGATGTTTTTTTTATTAAAAATTGACTTGGTGGTTGTATTAACTTTAACATATTATATAATTATTAAACAAATTTAAATTGTTAAAATTTAATTTAATTAATCCCATGGATAAACAACCCATTTATCTTCGATGTCTTCACAACTCATATATGTAATATCTGATATTTCGCTAATTTTAGATTTAATTTTATTTTGAAGAACAAATACTCCTATATTATTTGCATTATTCACTAATTTTAAACGCTGAATACAATAATGTAAGGTTTTTCTAGTATCATCAATTTCATCAATTATTAATACCTTTTTATCTTTTAATTTTAAGTCTATCCATTGAATAACTTCAATATTATCTTTTTGATCTTGATTATCATAACACGATAATGTAACAACATATATATGTTTATTTATGTAGTTTCTAATAATACGCGCTGGTATTAAGCCACCCCCCCCTATTGCTATAATATAATCTGGATTAAAATCAATAATTTTGTTAATATTATTTTTAATTAAATTGCTAATATCATCGTATGTATAATATAATTTTTCCATTCTATAATAATATTTAAATAAAAACCTTAATATAAACATCTTAAAACAAATTAGAAAATAATTTAAGTAAATTATATTAAACAACAAAGGAACTTCATTTGTATAATAATTGCATAAACTATTTTATATTATTAATTTCAATAGAAAAAGGTTCTATTGAAACACCTACACTATCATAACTATTAATATATTTACTTCCTATATCATTTCTATAATGAAAGTAACCTACTATATTTTTTATTTGATTATATATTTTAGTAAAACATATACTTAAATCATCATCTTCTATAAAATAAAATAAGCTTCTAGATGATAATGAATATAAATGATTTTCTTTTTCTTCTACACTACCATATATTAGTTGTGATGTATTTAAATTTTCAGAAATATAAATATCATGTTTATCATGCGATTTATTGGGATATGTTTTAGGAACCAAATAAATACCTATCATTGCTTTTTTATGAAATTCTAAATCATTTTTTAAATTACCATTTATCATTTTATTACATATATTAAAAAAATTAGATTCTAATAAATTTAATGCTATAATACCTTCTGGGTCACCAAATCTAGAATTAAATTCAATAATATAAATTTTTCCATCATTCGTTTTTAAATAACTACCATACAATATTCCTCTATAACCTATTTTACAATTATTTTTTTTACCATATTCATTTAATTTATTTATAACTTTAGTATTAATAGTTTTTCCCAATTTAATATCATTTTGATTTAAAAATGGCAGTGTATTATTTTTATCAATAAAGCAACCCATACTACCAGTATTCGGACCGAAATCATTGTTTTTTAAACGTTTATAATCTTTAATGGGTGGAAAATGTGCTATATTTCCATTACCATCTGAAATGCTCATTAATGAAAATTCTTCACCCACTAATTTTTCTTCTATTAAAATATTTTCATCAATGTTTTTAAAGCTATCTTCTATTTCATTTATGTGATCAAAATCAATTCCTTGAACTAATACCCCTTTACCTCCGTGTAATCCATCTTTTTTAATAACTAAATTTTTTATTGATGAATTTTTTAAAAAATCAACAATTTTATTTCCACTTTTAAGAATTAAGTAATTTGGAGAATATTGACTATATCCTATTTCATCAATAAATCTTCTAGCAAATATTTTACTTGTTTCTATTTGTGAATATAATTGTAAAGGTCCAATACACGGAATATTAAATGATTCTAATAAATCACTTATCCCAAGTTTAAGAAGATTTTCAGGTCCTATAATAGCATAATCAGGTTTAACTATTATATTTATTAAATTTTTTATATTTAGGGTATTCAAATCTGATATATATAATTTAGTATGTTTATTAATATAGGGATTTTTATTAGGACCTATACAAGTTATTTTAATGGTGAATTTACTATCATTAAGTAATTTTTTGATTATCATACATTCTCTAGCACCACTTCCTAAAATTAATATATGTGTCATTAATTTATATAATCCAAAATCTTTATATAATTAATAAACTTAAACATATTATCATAGATAAATAATATGACTAAAATATATTTTAGTTCTAATAATAATTTAAATTATTATAATATAACACCTAATATACTTAATTTAAATTATATTTTAGAAATAGATTCTATAGTTGAACCAAATGATTTGAATAAATATATTCATATAGGTCCTATAAAACATTTTAAAACAGTTTTTTCATCAAATGTTATCAATATATTAAATAGAATTGGTATATATAATGTAAAAAGTTTTGACTTGGTTAAACTATTTGATATTAATTCAAATTATAAGTTTGATTCTATCTTAGAATGTAATTGGAATTATGATAATAATATTACTAAATTAGACTATCCGTCTATTATAAAATTAGATAATAAAGAATTAAATAAATATGGTTTATATTTTGATGATTTTGAGATTGAATTATATGGAAAATTATATAAAAAATTAGATCGAGATCCTACATTTACAGAATTATATGATTTGTGTAAATCTAATAGTCAGCATTTGCGTCATTGTTTTTTCAAAGGACCGCTTTATTTAGATGATATATTATTAAAACATACATTATTTGATATGCTAAAATCTACACTAAAAAAAAATAGTAATAGTTTAATATCATTTTCAGATAATTCTAGTGTTATTGAGGGATTTAAAATAAACCAAATGATAAGTGATAGAATTTACATTAGAGAAAATAATTTAGATATTGTCTTAACTGATGAAACACACAATTTCCATACATTAATATCTCCATTTCAAGGAGCAACTACAGAAATAGGTAGAAGAATACGAGATAATCATTCTACTGGTAGAGGTGCCTATATTATAGCTAGTTTATCTGGATATTGTGTTGGAAATATTAATTTGGATGAAGATGATAATTATAAATATCCGTTAAATATTCTTATTGAAGCTAGTAATGGCGCATCTGATTATGCTAATAAAATTGGCGAACCTATTATAGGAGGATTTACGCGATCATTTTCAGTTAAAAATACAGAATGTATAAACCCAGTTATGTTTTCTGCTGGAATAGGAAGTATAAATAGATATAATTTAAATAAAAAAAATCCAAAAGAAAATATGTATGTTGTAAGAATAGGAGGGCCTGCTTATAAAATAGGATTCGGTGATGGGGTTTCATCTAGGTTATCACAAAATGGATCTCGAAATAAATTTGATTTACCTCATCGTGTTGATCCACAAATGTGTAATAAATTAAATAGAGTTATTACTATATGTAGTGAGATGGAAGATAATCCTATTTTAAGTATTAGAAATCAAGGAGAAGGAGGATTAGCAAATGTTGTAAAAGAAAGTGTATATCCAAAAGGAGCAACTATATATTTAGACAATGTTACATTAGGTGATAAAACAATGAAACCTTTAGATATTTGGTGTTCAGAATTCCAAGAGTCAGATGTTTTATTGGTAAATAATATCAAATGTTTAGAGAAAATATGTAAAAGAGAAAATATTTGTTGTGATATTTTAGGAAATGTAAATCATAGTAAAAAAATTGTAGTTTATTTTAAAGATGAACTTTTAATTAATTTACCTTTAAAAGAAATATTAGAACCTAATATACAAAAGACATACAATTTATCAACATTTAAATATCCAGAAGAATATGATAATAATTTAAAAATAGATACATCTATTGAGAAATGTTTAGAAAAAGTGCTAGGATCAATTGATGTTGGATCAAAAAGATTCTTAGTAAATAAAGTTGATAGAAGTGTTGGTGGACAAATAGTTCAACAACAATGTGTTGGACCGTTTCATACACCTATATCAAATTATTCTTTAACAGCTCTAGGATATTTTGATACTTTAGGTATAGTGACTTCTATAGGTGAAAGACCAATTTTAGGTTTAACTGATCCTATATCACAAGCATCATTATCTATAGGAGAAATGATTACAAATATTATGGGTGTTTATATTGGTAGTATAGAAAAAATAAAATGTTCTACAAATTGGTCGTGGGCTTTAAATGATAATGATGAAATGGGAAAATTATATGAGGTAGCTAATGAATTATGTAGTGGATTAAAAAAATTAGGTATAGGTATTGTTGGTGGAAAAGATAGCTTATCTATGCCTATTAAACATAATGAAAAAACTATAAAATCTCCAGGTCAATTAGTTATAACAGGATATGCTAGTGTTCCGTTTATTAATAAAAGGGTTAATCCTAATTTTAAAAAAAATGATAGTGCTATAATACTAATTAAATGTTCTAAAAAAACGCGTTTAGGAAGAAGTATTTTTTCACGTGTTTGTTTAGAAAATAATAGTAAATTAGAATGTCCGAGATTAAGTAGTTATGATACATTATTAAATATGTTTTATATTATACAAAATAACATATTTTATAATAAAATATTGGCCTTACATGATATTAGTGATGGTGGTTTAATTACTACATTATGTGAAATGTCTATAAGTAGTAAAATTGGATTTAATTTACAACTTGATGATAAAAACATATACAATTTTTTATTTAATGAAGAAATAGGAATTGTATGTGAAGTAGAAAAAAAATATGTTGAATCATTACTAAATGATTTAAATAATTATAATATTTATACACAAATTATAGGTTATACAACTATACGACCTATTATTACTATATTAAAGAAGTTTGATGTATTAGAAGAAATTGATTTATTTACTATTTCTAAATACTGGGAATATCCGTCATTACAATTAGAAAAATATCAATCTAATGTATTAGAAACAGAAATATCTAAATTAATAAAACCAATATATTATTTACCAACTGATGTTAATAATTTTTGTAATAAATACTACAATAAATTTATGTATAATTTTGAATCTTACGAAATTAAAAAAAAAAATAAAATAAAAGTTCTTATATTACGTGATGATGGAAGCAATGGTGATAAGGAAATGTGTGCTGTATTTAAATATATAGGTTTCGATGTATTCAATATCAATATGAGCTATATATTAAAAAATCCAAAGATTTTAAGAAAATTTATTGGTATTGTTTATGTTGGTGGATTTAGTCACAGTGATGTTCTAGGAGCTGCTCATGGATGGTACTTGAGTATTAAAAATAATAAAGAATTTAATGACGAATTAAATATATTTATGAATAAATACAATACATTTAGTTTAGGTGTATCTAATGGGTGTCAATTAATGATAAAACAAAAAATATTTGGAAATAGATTAAAAATTGTAGAAAATGATTCTAAAAGATTTGAATCTCGTTTTTCAACAGTTAAAATTGTAAATTCAAATAATATTTTTTTTAAAAATATGGAAAATATGTCATTTGGTATATGGGTTGCTCACGGCGAAGGAAAAATTATTAATACTGATTGTTTACATTATTCTGAAAAAGTGCTTAAATATACACATCAATATACAACCAAAGATAAATTAAAATATCCATATAATCCAAATGGATCAGAGGAAGATTTGGCTGGTATTTGTTTTAATAAAAGACATTTAGCTATGATGCCACATCCAGAAAGATGTTTTATGAAATGGCAGTTGCCATATTTAAGTAAATATAATAATATAGTAGAATCACCATGGTTAATGATGTTTAAAAATATATATGATTGGTGTTCTACCAATCATCAGCGTTATAGTTATTACTAAAAATCTGTTGTTTGTGTGCTATTATATCTTAAATAATTTATAGATTGTTCTATATCTTCTTCATCATCCAGTGAAGAACCTTCATCTTCAATATCTATATATTCTCCTGTTTTTTCATCAATATCACTATACAAATTATTATGTATTATTCTTGGTTGTTGTCTATAATGATAAAAATTATTTAAATTCTCTTGATTATCATTTGGTTCATCTCTTATTGTATTTTTTGTCTTATGACAATATAAAAATATCATAGCAAATATTGAAAATAAAAATATCACACCAGCAATTATTATAACTAAAATTTTATAAATAGAATCTAATTTATAACCATCTTTATTTTGTTCTGTATTTGTTGTTGTAGTTGTTAATCTAGTTGAACTGGTTGTGAAATTGGTTGTGCTGGTTGTGTTGGTTGTGCTGGTTGTGCTGGTTGTGCTGGTTGTGCTGGTTGTGCTGGTTGTGCTGGTTGTGCTGGTTGTCGGCTTCGTTGAAATATTCGTATCCAAACAAAAATTATAATCATTTAAAATACTATTGATAGGCATAATATTACAAGACAAACGATGATGATAAAATTCATCTAAAACATATGTATTATTTAGTTGGTATGTCCCTATTTTTATTAATATGTTATTTAAATCATTTGAATTAAATGGGTATGTTTCTAATAATGTATGAAAATCTTCATATTTAAGATTATTACCATCTGTTATCAATATTATAAATATTTGCTTAGTATAATTATGTAAATCATATAAATCAATTATTTTATCAAATCCGGCATCAATAGATGTAGGAGCACCATATTTGAAATCATAATATTTCATTTTATTATAAACATAACTATTATTATTAGAAAAACTATAATCTTTAATACCTCTATAATTATATTGTACTGACGCATAATTTATATCACATTCTCTTAATTCATACACTAATTTACTAGTAAAATTTTGTATTAATTCATTATATTTACAATGTTCATTATTCAACATATTTAATGTAGTTGATGAATCAATTAAAAATAAAACATCTGTACAATGAGATTTAGTTACAAGAAAAAATGAAAATATTAAAAAAAAAATAGACTTCATTACACAATAAGTTTAGTTAACCTTTAAATTTATTTTAGTAATAAAATTAGTTTAAAAATAATTTTAATATATATTATAATGAATAACAAAGAAAACAGAAAAAAATATTATTGTGAATTATATCAGGATTTAATTAGTAATTGTTTACAAACTAATAAAGAAGTCTTTGGAAAAGAAATGCCCGAATTTTGTATTAAATATACACAAGTATATAATAATTTATGTAAATAATTTATTTAAACAAATGTCGTAATAATAATTTATTATGGATAATAAAATAAACGAAATTAAATTAGCTTCAAAATATGTAAATAGATTATACACTACATATATTAACAATAATATAGTATTATATAGTAATTTGTTAATAACATATTTAGTATTAAGTATATTTAGTTATGAACTATCACAATTTAATATAATATTATTCAATATTACTTATTGGTTAGTATTAGGAATATTATCTACTATCGGTCTAGGATTTGGATTTCATACAGGAATTTTTTTCCTATTTCCATATATTATAAATTACTATGAAGATAATCCTAATTTAAATATTTATTATTCGGTATTATATTGTCTTCCACAAATTTTATTATGGGGAATAGGAAGTTCATTGGGAGAATTACCACCATACCTATTAACATTTAATTGTGAAGATGAAAAACTAGAAATAATTAAAAATAAAAAGTTAAAAGCATTATTTAGTAATATTTATAATATCATTAAAAATAATATAGATTTTTCTAACAAAAATACAATATTTTTAGGAATATTACTCATGGCTTCTTGGCCTAATTTAACATTTGATATGTGTGGAATGTTATGTGGGTATTATAAATTAACAATGACCGAATTTTTAATACCTACAGTTTTAGGAAAAGGTTTTATAAAAGCACCTATACAATGCTTAATAGTATTATATTTTTATACAAATAATCTGGATTATAGTATAACAAATTATTTACCAGTAAATTTAAATATAATATTTAATATTTTTTTTATACTTTTATTAGGAATATTTATAGATAAATCTATTATTAGAATATCAAATTTAGAAAAAAAAATGGAAAAATATTTAAATAATAAACAATAATTTAATATATGTCTAATTTAATGAAATCTTGTTGTAATATAACAAATAAATCCAAAAAATGTAAAAGAAAAGATGGAAAAATATTTAAATTACCGCGTAAATTTTCTCAAACTATATGTTTATCATCTAAAATAAACGGTTTTTCTATGAAAAGTTCTTGTGCTCCATTTAAATTTTGTAAAAAAAGATCACAATTTTTATATCATCCCGATAATCCAGATAAATCATATGATGTTTACATAGATAAAGATCCAAGTGATACTATTCCTATAAAATATACAACATTAGATGATGTTAAAAAAACTATTAAAAAATTAGAGCGATTGTATAAATCTAATAAATATACTCATAAAAGAATATGGCAAGTTGGAATGATCTTATATGTTCGTTTGAAAGTATTAAAGAATAAAAAAAAAGAACATTTTAAATTAGCCGAAAAATATTTTAAATTTTTAAAATCAAGAACTAAAATAAAAACATTTAAAAAAAGAAAGGCTTTAAAATTTGTAATTAATTAAAAAAAAATATATTAAAAATATATGAATAATATTCCTAGAAATCAATTTAAAACAGATAGAAAATATTTATTAAATAAATGTGGATTACCTGATGTAGCTGAAACAAGTCATTGTTTTAATGATGGAACGCATCATACATGTTGTGAATTATCACAAGAAGCTAGAAAATATGCAGATGACTCAGGTAATCCTATAGGAAAATTAGCAGAAGATGTATTTAATAAACTTCCAGATGATCATCCTAAAAAAGCTTATTATTTAAAAAATAATCGGAGACCTTGGTGTACTTGTTTTGGTTCAAAAGTATGTGGACACTATTCTGATAAGTTCAACCAAAAAACCAAAATTAATTTTATAAGCACCCCAAATAAACCTAAATATGCTACAAATGTTTACGGTTCACAAGGTTGTGAAGAATTTGTTCGTAATAAATTTGATGTAGAGTCACATGGAACCCCTGGTATAAATTTAAGCACTGATTCATGTTCTAAAAAAAAAATAGATAATATGATTTTTACTGATTATTAAATCTTAAAAATTGATTATTTATTGTATTTATTTTTAATATTAAAATGACTACTTCTATTAGTGGTAATTATCTTTATGCAGTTAACAAAAAAAATGATGAATATTCTATAAGCGCTTGTGGATTTGTGTGTTCTTCTACATCTACTAATTATATTTTTCAACTTTTAAAAGATACTCATTTTAGTAATATTTGCTCAGATGATGAAGAACTAAATATAGAAATCATTTCTATTAAAAATTTAGGAACAAACTCCACAAATAAATTAGCTATATTAGATTATTTAAATAATGATAAAGTTTTAAAAAATGAGAATATTAAAACTATATTTAAATTTTATAGTCAACATATTAAAAATAATATTAAAGATGATACATTAATTATCAGAAACTCTATGAGTCATTCTGAATTTAAATCTATTATAAATCAAACACTACAAGATAATGAAGTAAACAATTTATATAATAGTATACTTAATGTTGAACTACATTTATTAATAAATAATTATAATAAACAAATATATATTAGCAACCCATCATTTAGTATAGATAAGAATAGTATGAATTATTTATTAGTATAACTATCATTATTTTTTCAAATAATAAATCCCAAATATGGTTTCATTTATTATTATCATACGGATAAATTAATTTTATTTATCAAAATAAGTATAGTTATAAGTATTAACTTAGCAACAATCTCATTTTTTATTTTTACAAAACATTTATAATATTAATAAATATTTTATTTAAAGATTAGGTATAATTAAATGTTAATTAAAATGGATTCTATTATTAAAATATTAGAATCTGAACTTATTACTAATAAATCATATATAGAATATGAATATTTATGTTCCAAATGTAGATATTCTACAAAACATATAGTGTAAAATATTTAAAGATTTTACAAATATGTAGTATAATGACCATGAAACTTTTTTCAATTTTTTTATTTTTAGCTTTGACACCATTTATTAATACCAATGCATATCCATTTAATAATTCAGAATGCGTTGAATGTATTGAAAGTGTTAATTACGTTCATTCTCATAATAATAGCATTAAACATATTGCTAATGAATTTAATAGTTTTTGCGATTACTACAATATTTCTGGATGTCGTAATCTAACAAATTATGGTTTTAGTTTAATTAATCAAAATTCAACACACATTTGTAAAGATCTTGGTTTTTGTGATACTTTATATATGGATAGTTTTGCGTTTGATTGTTCTCCATATAATGTAACTATTTTGAGATATTATGATTTACTATTAGGTTATAAAGTTGATGTTCTAAATAATACACTTAATTATACTAAACTATGGTCAACTAAGATTGGTGAACCTTACACTATGATTTCTTTAATTAATTTAGATACACATTATAATAGAGTTAATTATCCTAGTTATATTGGATGTGATCTTTGTGATGGGAAATACATTTATCCTAATTCTATTTTAAAAGTATTAACTGAAAATTATATTTATTATATGAATATTACTAGTGGTTATATTTACGATAAATTAGTAGTGCGTGATCATAGGCAAAATAATATTCCAATTCTTTTTGATACTTATCAATATCCTAAAAGTGTTTTAGATCAAGTATACAATGGTTCATTATATAATATTGATATTGAAGTAGTAACTACTCCATCACAATGTAATTATACGTCACCGTCTTATCCTCCTACACCTACATTAGAAAATTGTATATATAATACTATTAATAGTATTAGTATGAATCAAATGACTATTAATTTACCTAGTGTTCCTCCAAGATGTTCTACAGCATTAGAAATGTATTGTCCACATAATATTGGAAGTCGTGAAAATTGTTTAAATTGTCTTGTTAAAAAAGAACTATTGCTTAAAACGTGCTCTATTTTAAAGAAAGAAAATTGGTGCGATACATTTAAATTAAATTAATTAATTTAATTTAATTTAATTATTTATAGATTTTATATTATTATTTAAATAATGATTGATTTAATTAAATTTTCGGATATAGCTAATAAAGCAAAAAAAATTGATATAGTTAAAATGTATGGATATTTCCAAATTATTAAATTGGCCTACAATATACTATTAAATTCAAAATATTATATTAAAAAAATTCCGTATATTAAACATAAAATTACACAAGAACGGACTAAAATTGTAGAAAATCTTCACACCGAATTTGATAATCAACTAGTTAATTTAAAAGAACATAATTTACCTAACATAGGATTTAGTAGTGAAACTATTTTAAATGAGTTTAAAATAATGAGTCAATACAGTTCAATAAAATATCGTGATGGACGAGTATCAGGGGCTACATACTCAAATAATCTTAATTTAGATAAAATGTTGGTTAAAATATTTCCATATTTTAATAAATCTAATCCACTTCATACAAATTTATACCCATGTGTTAGAAAAATGGAACAAGAATGTATATCAATCATGATTAAATTATTTAATGGTAACAAAGATACGTGTGGTATTTTTACAAGCGGTGGAACTGATAGTATATTAATGTGCTGTAAAACATATCGAGATTATTCGTTGAGAGAAAAGGGTATCACTTCGCCAGAAATAATAGTATCATCTAGTGCTCATTGCGCTTTTAATAAAGCATGTAAATATTTTAATATTAAATTAGTGGTAATACCAACAACAGAAAATGGATATTATGATATTTATAAATTGAATAAGAAAATTAATAAAAATACTATATTAATTGTAGGATCAACCCCTAGTTATAATTTAGGATTAATAGATCAATGTGCTTCACTTAATTCTATAGCATTAAAACATAATATACCATTACATTTAGATGCGTGTATAGGATCATTCCTAATAAATTTTTCAGATTATAAATATGATTTTTCATTAAATGGAGTCACAAGTATTTCAGCAGATTTCCATAAATATGGTCAATCTCCTAAAGGTGCATCATCAATATTATATAAAAATAAAGAATTAATGAAATATCAATATTTTATAGATGAAAAATGGAGTGGTGGTATTTATGCGTCATCTACTTTTAGTGGATCAAGGTGTGGTAATATAGTGGCGTTAACATGGGCTACATTAATGTATTTTGGAATAAATGGTTATAAATCAAATTATAACAATATAATAAGTCTTAGGACATATTTTATAAATAAAATAAAAACAATAGATGAATTATATGTATATGGTAATCCACAATTAAGTATAATTGCTGTAAATTCTAATACTTTAAATATAAATTTAATTGCTGACGAATTGAAAACAAAAAAATGGGAAGTAAATGTTATTCAAAATCCTACTGGATTTCATTTTTGTATAACATCATATCATACAAAAGAAGTGCTAGATAATTTCTTTTATGATCTAAATAATATCGTTAATGATTTAAAAGAAAAATCTAAAAGTAATATAAAATATAGTCCTTGTATTTATGGAACAATGCAAAAAATAAATGATTCTGATTTAATGGAAGATATTATTACTGATTATTTACACGTAGTTAATGGTGCTTTGTAAATTGTTTACATCATTTTGTATAATAGCTTTTATTTTTATGTTTCGTGATAGAGATGCTGCATTTATTTGATTTTTAATTTTTTTTAAATTTTCAGCAAACATTATTGTGCTAAAAAAAATAATAGGTAATACATACAATATACAAATTATAAAATAAGTGTATACTAATAATTTGTTACTTGAATATGTAAATATTATAATAAAAAACATAATCATAATATACATTATTTTAAAAGGAATAAGTATTTTTAATGATTCTGTAAACCTATACTCATTTTCAAATATATATGTATTAATTAATTGATATATTATATTATTTCCAAATAAAATAGAAAATAATGCTATACATAGTAATATACTATTAGATGTTGAAGTTTCTGATTGTAAATACAAATAAATAGGAGGAAATAAATCAACTCCCAATATTAATACATATTTTGTAATGTATGATAACATTATATATAAAAATTTACTATAATTACGTAGATATTGGAATTCATAGTTTTTACGACATATTCCACATTTATTCATTTTTGATGTGGATTCATTATTATAACATTCTACACATATTAGTGAATCATTACAATCACATAATTTATATAAAATATCTTCATTATCTCTACATAAAAAACATTGTTTTTCGTCCATTATATATATTAAAACGTATGTCTTTAAATGTTATGAATTTTTTTAAATTCTATTACTTTAGCTTTAAATAAATCTATTTGATTTTTAATAAGATCTTTTTTATTATATTCATCTAATATTTCTAATGTTAATGGTTCTCTGTTAAAAGGATTGGATTCATTTGTTAATAAATGTCTTGAAATAGTACCATAATCAATAATAATATTATTAGGAAGCATTACTGGATTTTCTATTAAGGTATCCATAATAGGATCACATAAATCATCAGGTATTTCTATGTCTTTATTATGATCTAATGTTTCATTAATTTTATCATTTAGAAAATTTAAATAAGAATATTCAAGTGTTTTAATTTTTTCTTTTTTACTTAAAATATTATTTATTCGTTTGACACTATTCTTAATATAACTATCATTTTTACTTAGCAATAGTGAAACTATACTTTCATTTTTTCTAATATATATTAAATTTAGTAAGATAGATTTAATAGTAATTAATAAATCAATTGGTGTAAATTTTAACTTAGATTTATTAATAATTTTATATTTCTTTTGATGTATTGTTATATTATTTATAGTAATTATAATTATATTATTTAAAGAATGTTTAATTTCATCACATAAAATTATATTAGAATAATGCTTAGTTGTTTTTATAATAAATGCTGAAAATACATCTAAATAAATAGTATAATTATTAATTTTTTCTTTTAACTCATATACAAGTTCATCATCTTCTTCTGATAATTCATTTAGATTTCCTTCTAAATCTATATTAGATTGCTCAACACTATTTATTTTATTAAGAGTTTCTAATATTTCATCAATAACATATTGAAAATGGCTTAAATTTTCATATATTAGTTCTTTAAAATATTTCATATTAATTTTATTATCAAAATAATATCTGAAATCATCTACATTATATATTGTTAAATTAAATATATTTGTAAGAAGTGACATAGGATATATATTATTATATATTTGATCATTATTGAATGATTTTTTAAATGAATTTGATAAAGTTAATAAAGTTAATGTTATTCTACTAATATTTTTATCATAATTAACAAAATTAGGAATCGCTATTGTCTTAGAATTATAATCAACTTTTTCTAATAAATAATTATTAAATAAATATATATAATTTATTTTTATATTAGGATTATTCGTAATTTTTCCTAAAAATATATTTTCTAATACTTCAGTTACATTTTTTGTTAGTTCAATCTTATTATTTTTATAAAATATATACATATTCTCCAATATATCATTAAAACATTCTGTTTCTTGTTCAGACTGTTTTAATGATA